>Ga0111539_10001494_pt1 | contig 31265 bp, 42 predicted proteins | sample RhiMethybrSRZTD1_FD_79667 | JGI IMG/M metagenome (GOLD analysis project Ga0111539, IMG submission 79667) | Populus rhizosphere microbial communities from Tennessee, USA - Rhizosphere MetaG P. TD hybrid SRZTD1 (version 2) (version 2) | ecosystem: Host-associated > Plants > Roots > Rhizosphere >...
GGAAGGCGGCATCTGTCGCGGCAATGGTGGGCGTCCACTCGCATCGGCCTCGACCAGCCTCGCTAACATGCGGAGGGTCTCCCCCGATTCTTCGAGTGTGCGCGTGAGGCGGCGGACGTGCCGTCAACACCATGACAAATCAGGGGGGAAAAGTGGTGGTCCCAACGGGATTCGAACCCGTGTTTGAGCCTTGAGAGGGCTCCGTCCTAGGCCAGGCTAGACGATGGGACCAGCCGGTCGATTTACGAGAGCAACATGGCGCTCACAATGCGCCGCTTCAGGCGGCGGAAGATCGAAACGGTATCATAGAGATCGTTCTGTTGGCAATCGAACGCTTGAAATGTGTGATGCAGTCGTCGCGCGCATCACTTCTTGGGAGGATCGACGATGTTCACATCCCGAAGGCCAGCTTCCGCCTGTGTGGTATAGGTTCGGTAAACCGGTCCTGTATAGGTTGCCAGTATGCGTTGATAGGTGGCGCGGGCTTGATCGTAGCGCTTTCTAATCACAAAATAACGACCGAGCGCCAACCAATTCTCTACCGCCGTCTCACTGGCCGTCTTATATAAGACGCCCTCGCGATCAACTTCGTTCATGGCCGGCTGATTGGCGCGTGCTTGAATGCCTCGGCCCATCTGATCCGCCATCGCCTCGATCTGTTCATTTTCTCGGATGGCTGCTTCTACGCGATGAGCCTTCAAATCATCATAGAAGGCTTCGACATGATTCTTCATCATATCGGCACGTTTTTGATAGGGGTCATGCGTGCAGCTTGCGATCATCAGTAGACAGAGACAAGGAAGGATTCGACTCCACCTCTGAGCTTCCATGTCGTCCTCCCTTAAAGACCGGCAGACAAGTCAAGCGACTCATGATAATGGATGACCACACTATCACCGTTCCCGTGCCCCATCAAGCGTTTGACGCGACACCAGGCATCGCGAAGAAAGCACGGGAGGAAGCCTGCAAAGTCCATTAACGGTCGTCTGTGAAATCAGACATGAGTCGATTCAAAATAATTCACTTATGCTAAAACTCACCCCTAACTCGGCCTGGACTCCACAGAAGTGGCATCACCCACAGGAGGCGATTATGAACATACGTCACCTATCGTTCGCTCTCGCTCTCTTTGCTTCACTTCCTTTTCTTGCCTACGCCGATGAGACGCGCACGGAGCCCAAAAGCAATCAAACTTCTAGCAGCCTACACGCTGACGGTGGCATGAAATATTTGTTGACGTTCGCTCTTCGCGGCGGCAAGGATTCACGAAATGAGGCCATCACCCGATTTAAGAAAACAAAAGGGGAACCGCCAAAGGGCGTCAAATTGTTAGGGCGAGTGACGCGTTTAGACTTTAGTAAAGTATTTGTGTTGGTAGAGACACAAGATGCCGCGGCATTGGCTCAGTACGCGTTGGAGTGGAGCGATGTGTTTGAAGTTCATACCATGCCCGTCATGGATGACGTTCGGCTCATGGAAGTCTTAGAGCGTGTTTCACAATGACCCAGCAAGGCGGAATGTTATTCATTGAGAGGCAGCACTAATTCGATCACCTGCGAGGTGAGTTTCCTGATGCGGGATGGATGAACACGACTTGATTGGTGACGGTACAGCGCCATCATGAAACATGATCCTTCATGTTATTTTTTGTCTGGCAAGCCTGTATGCCTGTACCTCCTTTTCTAGCTGGATCATTTTTAACTCGCGCCCCACGACGACCTCCTCAAACTTTTCTAATTCCGCTATCCGTGCTTGCAGCTCTTCGTTGAGTTTTCGAATCGCTCGCTCCTGTTCTTTCACTTGTGTGATATCCAGCATGGAGCCGACCATTCGAATGGCTACCCCGTTCCTATCTCGCTGAATGCACCCCTTATCTAGCACGCAGGCATAGGTGGTATCGGCCCGACGGAACTGATATTCGCTTGACCAGAATGCCGCTCGAGACTTACGCACACATTCATCGAGATCTCTAATCACCCTCCCGCAGTCGTCCGGGTGAATTTTGTCGCGCCACCATCCCGAGTCGTCGCCCACCACGATGCCATCTTCCCCGGCGGGATATCCCATCACGGCTCGAATGGATTCCCCCCACAATACCTTTCCTTCCACGATATCCCAATCCCAGATGATGCCGTGGGCTGCCCGAACGGCTAATCGATATCGGGCCTCACTCAGGCTTTCCGTCGGCTTATTGTTTTCCGTCATTTCCATAGCCGAAACTAGCGTAGTTAGCAGATCTACGGCAAGTCGTACTCAGGTCCGAAAAAATGTAGTCCGATGTCCTAAAATCTATGGAAGGAGGGAAGGAGGGAAGGAGGGAAGGAGGGGCCTACCATCAGCATGCAATTTTTAATGCAAAACATTGCAGAGAGAAGATTGGCTGGGGGACAAGGATTCGAACCTTGGTAGTCAGATCCAGAGTCTGACGTCCTACCACTAGACGATCCCCCAACCGTGCCGAGCAGACTAATCGAAACTCCGGGTTGGAGTCAAGAATGGCCGCCCCGCGCAAGCGCCACTCCGCTTCGTAGTCGGGCTATCGTCGCATCTCGGCCCAATAGGTCGACGACCTCAAAAATTCCGGGGCTGATGGCGCGTCCGGTCAGCGCGACGCGCACGGGCTGTGCCAGCTGTCCCATTTTCAGGCCGGCCTCATCGAGAACGGACTTGAAGAGGCTTTCCAAGTTCTCCTTGGAAAAATCTTGGGCATCATTGAAGCGCTGAACCAAGGTATCAAGAATAGGAGCGATGGTCGGCGTCATAAATTTTTGAACCGCTTCCTTCTCCATTGCGGGTTCCTGTGCGAGGTAAGGTTCGGCGGCCTTGGCCATTTCAACGAGTGTTCGGGCACGTTCGCGCAGCATGACCACAAGCCGCTCAATCCAACCCGCAGGGGCCGCCTTCACCGCCCAGCCATACCCACTTTGTTCGAGAAACGGTACGAGCAGGGCGGCAATGCGAGACGGAGCGCCATGACGGATATGGTGGGCATTGACCCACAGTAATTTTTCGGGGTTGAAGACGGCCGCTGATTTTTGTACGTGCTCCAAAGAAAACTGCTCGACCAACTCCGCGAGAGAAAAAATCTCCTGATCGCCGGACGACCAGCCCAGCCGAACAAGGTAATTGATCATGGCCTCCGGCAGATACCCCTGGTCACGATATTCGAGAATTGATGTAGCGCCATGCCGCTTGGAGAGTCGAGTCTTGTCCGGGCCCATAATCATCGGTAGATGCCCGAACTTCGGCACGTCGAATCCTAGGGCTTTAAACATGGGAATCTGGCGGGGGGTATTGGTCAAATGGTCGTCGCCGCGGATGACATGCGTGATGCCCATCAGGGCATCGTCCACGACGACGGAAAAGTTATAGGTTGGATATCCGTTGGAGCGGAGAATGATCAGATCATCCAGGACGGTGTTATCGAATACGACTCGGCCTTTGATCAGATCGTCAATGACCGTTTGCCCCTCTTGGGGAGCCAGAAAACGCAGCGCCGCCTCTCCGGTGGGATTACGGATGCCTTTCTCACGGCATCGTCCATCGTATTTTTGCTGCGCTCCCTTAGCCTGTGCCTCCTGCCGTCTGGCATCTAATTCTTCTGCAGAGCAGATGCACCAATAGGCTTGCCCGCGCTCCAGCAATTGAAGCGCACGCTCTCGATAGAGCGCCATGCGGTCTGTCTGACGAAACGGTCCCTCATCCCAATCCAGTCCGACCCATCGCATCCCCTCCAGGATGGCCTGTATCGCCTCATCCGTCGATCGGCTTTGATCTGTGTCTTCGATACGAAGCAGAAACGTCCCTTTTTCCCGCCGAGCGACCAACCAATTAAAAAGCGCCGTGCGCACTCCACCGATATGGAGATATCCCGTCGGGCTAGGAGCAAATCTGACTTTAACCGGATTCATGGATGAGAAGACGTGAGCAGTGTCGCACCCGTCAAGAACTACAAGGAAGGTTGGCTGGCATTTGTCTCAAACTTAATGACCCTCTTTCGCAAGATTTTTATTCACGGCTGGAATCTCTACGACCAGATCCTGAGTTCCGTTCGCGACGCACTGGCAGCCTAACCGCGACTGGAGCGTTAAGACCGGCGCTTCCTCGAGTTGGTCAAACTCGTCGTCTGTGCCTTCATTGCACGAATCCAATCCCTGCCGGACGATCACATGGCATGTGGAACACGCGCAGACCCCCCCACAAGAATGTTCCAATTCAACTCCGGCACCCATTGCAATGTCCAGAATGCTGCCGGGGAGCCCTGTGGGGCCATACGGTATTTTGTCTGGAATCACGTCAACAACCTGCTGAGTTTTATCGGGGTGGATGAACGTCACAGTGAATGGCTTCGTCGGCAGTTGAACATCGGCTTTTTCAATATATGGATTCGTTCCACCCATGGTCACCTCGGTACTAATCGACTACGAAACAGGGTCTACGTTACCATAGGCGGCGTTTCCAATGCACGGGGATTTCAGGGTCATAACTCCTTAAAATGTTGATTTATTTTTCGTTGACAGGGCACCAAACCCAATGCTACTCTGTATCCGACCATTTTAATCGCCGACCAAATTGATCTCCGATAGAACGGGGGAGTTCTAGTGTTGAAGTTTTCCAAAAAAGTTGATTATGCCTTGATGGCGCTTCAGCACATCGCTTCTCTACAATTTGGTGAGGTGACAAAAGCGAGAATCGTCAACACAAAAGAGATTGCCGAGGAACATCACATTCCATTAGAGCTCCTTGCTAAGGTTCTACAAACATTAGCCAAGCATGGTCTCGTCGAAAGTCAGAACGGTCCAAAAGGCGGGTATTTGCTGGCCCGGCATGCTCGTTTGATCACCATTGCGCAGGTCCTTGAAGCCATTGAAGGCCCCTTGGGTATCACGGAATGTTACCATGAAAAGAGTGGCTCTTCGTGTGAACAGCATGACCGTTGCAATATCCGAACACCGTTGTTAAAGATTCAAGATAGTATTGCTCAGCTTCTAAACAGTATGACGGTCGAAGATATGATGGGCGGTTCACCGTTAATCACGGTTCAGTCTCTCTCCGCAGAAGGAGTCGAACGATGAAATTGCCGATATTTATGGACAATCATTCCACGACGCCCATGGACCCCAGGGTCCTTGAAGTGATGTTGCCTTATTTCGTCGAGAAATTTGGCAATTCGGCCAGCCGAAATCATGCGTTTGGCTGGGAAGCTGAAGAGGCCGTCGAAACTGCACGAAAACAGATCGCTCGCCTCATCCATGCCGACTCGAAAGAGATTGTGTTCACCAGCGGGGCCACGGAATCCGATAATTTGGCCATCAAAGGCGTGGTGGAGATGTACCACGAAAAGGGTGACCACATTATTACCAGTGCCACAGAACATAGGGCGGTGTTGGACACTTGCAAAGCTCTTGAGTCCAAACGCGGCGTGAAAGTGACGTATGTGCCGGTCGATAAAGCCGGGATGGTCAATCCAGAAGATGTTCGCAACGCCATTACCGACAAAACGATCCTCATCACCATCATGATGGCGAATAATGAAATCGGCACGATCAATCCAATTAAGGACATTGGGAAAATCGCTAAGGAGAAGGGCATTCTGTTCCATTGCGATGCGACACAAGGCGTGGGGAAAATTCCCGTGGATGTCCAGGACATGGGGATCGATTTAATGTCGTTCTCCGCCCACAAACTCTACGGGCCCAAAGGCATCGGCGCTCTCTACGTGAGAAAAAAAGCGCCGCGTGTTCGTATCGCCGCGCAAATGGATGGCGGTGGACACGAGCGAGGGATGCGTTCTGGTACGTTGCCGGTGCCGTTGATCGTTGCATTTGGAAAAGCGGTGGAACTCTGCGAGCAAGAGATGCCGACCGAATCCAAACGCCTGTCGACCCTCCGCGATCGGCTGCAGTCCGCGATTACCAGCCAAATGGAAGAAGTCTACTTGAATGGGCATCCGACACAACGCCTTCCGAATAATCTCAATCTGTCGTTTGCGTATGTCGAGGGCGAATCCTTGCTCATGGGACTAAAAGAAATCGCCCTCTCATCAGGCTCGGCATGTACGTCGGCTACGCTTGAGCCCTCCTACGTGTTGCGGGCTCTGGGCGTGGGATCCGATCTGGCTCACTCGTCAATTCGGTTCGGATTGGGGCGATTTACGACTGAGGAAGAGGTTGACTATACAGCGAAGCGTATTATTGAAGTAGTGACCAAGCTTCGCGAGATGTCGCCGCTCTATGAAATGGCGAAAGAAGGAATCGATTTGAAATCCGTCCAATGGGCGGCTCATTGAACTCTGCTTGGATCGCGAGGAGGTATCATCATGGCATACAGTGAAAAAGTAGTTGATCACTTTAATAATCCCCGCAATATGGGATCGTTCAAGAAAGAAGAAGATGGCGTAGGAACCGGCATTGTCGGCGCGCCCGAGTGCGGCGACGTTATGAAGCTGCAGATTAAAGTGCAGAACGACACGATCGTGGATGCGAAGTTTAAGACATTCGGGTGCGGTTCGGCGATCGCCAGTTCCAGCCTGGCTACTGAATGGCTGAAGGGTAAGACCGTCGATGAAGCCAATCAAATCAAGAATACGGACATCGTCCAAGAATTAAATTTGCCGCCGGTGAAGATCCACTGTTCCGTGTTGGCCGAGGATGCGATCAAGGCCGCACTGGCGGATTACAAAAAGAAAGCTGACGACCAGAAATAAAGATCGTTGTAGGAGGGACACGATGGAATCTCAAGAAACTGCAGCCGCCCCCATAATTACCCTCAGTGAAGCAGCCGTCAAAGAAGTGAAACGGCTGATCAATGTTCAAGGCATGACCGAGGGGGGGCTTCGCCTCGGCGTCAAGGGTGGGGGCTGCTCGGGGCTCAGCTATACCATCAATTTTGACGAGAAGATCGGGCAATACGACACAGTGTATGAAATTGAAGGCATTAAAGTGATTGTGGATACGAAGAGCGCGATTTATCTGCAAGGCACGCAGCTTGATTTCCAGAAAGACTTGCTCGCTGGTGCCTTCAAGTTCGTGAATCCCAACGCCCAGAAGACCTGTGGCTGCGGAGAGTCATTTTCCGCCTGATCTTCCTTATCCTACTCATGAGACGAGCGGTCTAAACTGGCGGAGTCGTCGCCATAACGCTGAATCATGGATCATACTCTGCACAACACACAAACCGGGCGTGCCGAGCTGCCGATGGCTCGAAGCATGTGCTGGCATTGCCAATCGGAGGTCACCGGCGAATATTTTTGCGACCGGTGCGTCAAGGTGCAGCCGCTTGCAAAAGATTCTGATTACTTTACGTCATTCGGCCTTCCGCGCCTGCTCCACATTGATCTCGCGGCGCTCGAAGCCAAGTTTTATGAACTCAGCCGCGCCTTTCATCCCGATTTTTTTCAGCAAAAGACCCCTGCCGAACAGACCATCAGTCTCGGCAATTCCGCACTGCTCAATACCGCCTATCGCACACTCAAAGATCCGATCCGTCGCGCGGAGTATCTCGTACAATTGGAAGCGGGGTCGGCGAAAGATATTCGTACCTCTCCACCGGCCGATCTCTTCGAAGAGATTTTGGAATTGCAGGAAGACCTTGAAGCCCATCGCTCTTTGCCGGTTGAGACCTCTTCAGTAGAGCGTCAACGGCTTCAATCCAAGCTCAGAAGCCAACGCGAACACTTGGAGCAGCGGCAAGTCACGATGGAATCCGATCTCGAAGGGCTCTTTTCAGAATGGGACGCATTGCTGGGGCAGGGTGCGCCCGAGGTCGGGATGCGTGCAAAAAAAGATGCAATCTTGAAGCGCATGCGCGACATTCTTTCGAATCGAACGTACCTAAGAAACATCATTAACGACCTGATCGCTACAGCGGGACAATAATTCATGGCTCGGATTTTCGGGATCGACCTCGGCACCACCAATTCACTCATTGCCTATATGGACGGCCAGACTCCACGGGTCATTCCAGGCCGTAACGGCCGCGCCATGGTTCCCTCCGTCGTGGCCTTGACCGATAACGGTTTGCTCGTCGGTGATCCCGCTAAAGAGTATCTCGTCCGAGATTCAGAGCGAACCGTCTATTCCGTGAAACGATTCATGGGGAGGGGATTGGCTGATGTGTCCGAAGAACTGGCATACTTTCCTTATCGGTTAACCGAGCAAGGCGGCGTGATCAGAATCAAACTCGGCGAAAAATCCTATTCGCCTCCGCAGATCTCCGCCATGATCTTAAAGGAGCTGAAGCAGCGGGCTGAGGCGCAACTCGGCGAAGAAGTCTCCAGAGTTGTCATTACCGTCCCCGCTTATTTTAATGATAGCCAGCGGCAGGCCACAAAAGACGCCGGCCTGATTGCCGGGCTAGAAGTGCTCCGAATTATTAATGAGCCAACGGCCGCCTCGTTGGCCTATGGTCTGCAAAAGCGGACACAAGGACGGATCGCGGTGTTCGACCTAGGCGGCGGAACGTTTGACATTTCAATTCTCAAATTAAAAGACGGCATCTTCGAAGTGCTCTCGACAAACGGCAATACCCATTTGGGTGGTGACGACTTCGATCGTCGAGTGGCCGACGTGTTTGCAAAAGAGATTCTCACCCGCCATGGCCTAGACGTGCAGGCTCATCCTGATACGATGCAGGCGGTGAGACTGGAAGCGGAACGCGCGAAGATCCGCTTATCGGACGAGCACACCACGGCCGTCACAATCGACCTGCCCGAAGGCAAGGGCACCTTTCATAGTGAGTTGACCCGAGATCAGCTCGAAACGCTGACGAAAGATTTAGTCGAGCACACGCTGAAGCCATGTCGACTAGCGCTGAAAGATGCCGGTCTGCAAGCGGCGGACATCGATGAAGTCGTGCTGGTCGGCGGGTCCACCCGCATGCCGCTGGTACGTCGCTGCGTTCAGGAACTATTCGGGAAGACGCCGCACAGTCACCTCAATCCAGATGAAGTCGTGGCATTGGGCGCAGCGGTGCAGGCCGACATTCTCAGCGGCGGGATCCAAGATATGCTCCTCCTGGATGTCACCCCCCTTTCGCTGGGTATCGAAACGATGGGCGGTGTCATGAGCACCCTCATTCGCCGCAATACCACGATTCCCGCCAGCGCGAAGGAAATGTTTACCACCTATGTCGATGGCCAAACATCGGTGGACATTCATATCCTTCAAGGCGAGCGAGAGCTGGCGAAAGACAACCGCAGTCTGGCCCGTTTTCAACTAAAAATGCCGCCACTGCCTGCCGGCGTGCCGCGTATCGAGGTCACGTTTTTGATCGACGCCAACGGCATTCTGAATGTGACCGCCCAAGATGTACGCACGGCGCAGATTCAATCCATTCAGGTGAAACCGTCCTACGGATTATCCGATAATGAAGTCGAGCGGATGATTCGTGAGTCATTTCAATTTGCAGCAGAGGATTTGCGAGCCCGGCAACTTATTGAGGCTCGCACTGAAGCCGACGCCATTTTGACGGCGACGGAAAAGGCCATGCAGCAGGGCCAGGGACTGATCTCGACCCAGGAGACTGCCGCGATCCGGTCATCCCTAGCCGCGCTAGAAGCCGCGCGCGCCCAGACCGATCATAAGGCCATCAGGGCTCGCATCGCCGAGGTGGAAAAAACCACTCATCACCTTGCCGAGGTGTTGATGGATCACTCCCTGAAAGAGGCGCTCGAGAATAAAAAACTCTCTGAGTTGACGTAAACGGCATCGAAGAGGGGTCTGTATGGAGTTGAAGTGGCACAATACTGAAGACATCGCCATCCAGTTGGTCGAAGCGCACCCCGACACCGATCCGCTTTCCGTGCGGTTCACTGATCTTCATAAATGGGTGACCGCGCTCCCGGATTTCAACGACGATCCTCAGAAGTCCAACGAAAAAATCCTTGAAGCGATTCAAATGTCTTGGCATGAAGAATACCAAGACGCCAAATCGTAACCTGCTCGACAGACTAGTTAAGGTTGAGTGGTGACCGGAAGGTCCGCAGCTCCTTCGAGCCCTTGATCGATCTGGTAGAAACGAGTCGAGTCGGTACGAGGTGGAGCGGATTGAGTCGGTTCGGTGCCCTTCAGAAAAATCTCTACTGTCCCCTGCCCGCCGTGATCCGCTGCGAGTAAGCCCGTCTCAGGGTCCACGTTCACGAACAGAATGTTTTCCGGAATTTCGAAGGGAATTTCCGGCAACTGCTGCAAAGCGTCCCGCATAAAGTCGATCCAAATGGGCAGGGCAGCATGCGCCCCCGACTCGGTTTCCCCCAGCGAGCGAAGATCATCGAATCCTACCCAGACGGCAACGACGAGGTTCGGCGTGTAGCCTACAAACCAGGCATCGGTGTAATCATTGGTAGTTCCCGTTTTCCCGGCAATCGGCCGGGCCAGGGATTTCGCTAGCTGGCCAGTGCCGCGTTGAATGACGTCCTCCAAGACATTGGTGATGAGATAAGCTGTTTCTGTCGACACCACCTGTCTCGGCGCAAAGAGGTTTTGGCCGAGAATGGCGCCGCTCGGATCTTGCACGACACTCACCGCATACGGATCAAGACGAAATCCCTGATTGGCAAACACGGCATAGGCGGAAGCCAATTCTAAGAGCGTCATGCTGGACGACCCAAGCGCCAGTGAAAGATCGTGGTTCAACGGACTTGCAATCCCCAGCGTTTTTGAAAAGTCGATCACGCTTTTCACGCCGATCTTATCGAGCAGCCTGACCGTGGCCAAATTATGTGAATGCGTGAGCGCATTGCGCAAAGAGGTCATCCCGTGAAAACGCTTGCCATAATTCTCGGGCTTCCAGGTTTTTTCCGGATCGTCCTGCTCATAGACCACCGGGGTATCGAGCACGACCGTCGCGGGGCTGAGACCGGCATTGAACGCGGTGGCATAAATAATCGGCTTGAACGCCGAGCCGGGCTGGCGCCGCGCGAGCACGGTCCGATTAAACTCGCTGCGAGTAAAGTCGTACCCGCCGACCATCGCCCGGATGGCTCCTGTGCGCGGATCGAGCGCCATCAGCGCGCCTTCGACCAACGGTGTTTGCTCCAGATCAAAATAGACGGTATCGCGCTCTTCGGTCTTGACCGCCACTTCGATCACATCGCCGGGCTTTAACAGTCCTTTCACAGTGGGAAGGACCACGACGTCTTTGGCAAGATCCCGGCCTCGCAATCGACGTTTCGCCCAGGCCATATCGTCAAAAAGCAGCTTGCCTTGTGTCGAACCCACACGAACAAGGACGTGGTCTTTCCCAACTTTCGTCACTACGCCTTCCAAGACCTCACCCTTTTTCAACGGACTCTGGGCTGGAACTAGAGAAGGACTGGAGACGGCGGCAATATCCTCCGTACGCAACGGTCCTCGCCAGCCTTGGCGTTTATCGAGCTGTCGAAGTCCGGTGCGGAGAGCCAGTTCCGCAGCGCCTTGCATACCGACGTTGAGGGTCGTGAAGATATCGAGACCGCCCTTGTAGACCGCGGTCTCCCCGTACTTGACCATCAACTGTTGCCGAATGTACTCCATGAAATAAGGGGCCGTCTGCGAAGGCATTCCATGTCGGAACGAGAGGGGCTGAGCGGCCGCTTCTTCGCGCTCAGCCGACGTGAGAAATCCGGCCTCCTCCATGCGTGTCAGCACATGCTCTTGACGTTTCTTGGCACGCTCGGGATTCTTGTAGGGAGAATAATTATTCGGCGACTTGGGTAGACCCGCCAGAACCGCGGCCTCGGACACCGTCAACTTCGAGACATCCTTACCAAAATACGTTTGCGCGGCGGCGCTGGCTCCATAGGCGCCTTGGCCGAAATAAATTTGATTGAGATATGTTTCAAGAATCTGGTCTTTGCTCAGCACCGTTTCAATTTTATAGGCCAGCAACAGTTCCTTGAATTTCCGAACATACGTCCGCTCAGGTGAAAGCAGAAGCGCGCGGGCAAGTTGCTGGGTGATAGTACTGGCGCCTTCGACCTTCCCCCCTCGTCGGAGATTCATCCAGCCGGCCCGGGCGATTCCAATCACGTCCAATCCCGGATGTTCGAAAAATCTGGCATCTTCCACGGCTATGACGGCATGGATGAAAGAAGGAGGGATATCGGCCAGCGGCGTCAAGATCCGTCGTTCGACAAAGAACTGCCCCACGATCTGGCGATCATCTGAATAGACGCGGCTGACCAAGCTCGGCTGATATGCAGTCACGGAATCGAGCGCCGGCAGATCCTGCGAAATATACCAGAACGCGGCCGCAACTCCGCCGACTGCGAGACCACACAGCGCCACGAGAACGAGCACGACAATCACCCAGCGCGAGCGACGTTTCGCGCGCGGCGGCTCGTCGTACAAATCGGAATATGCCATGCGGAAGAACACTCCAAGGGGTTGTGCAGGCGGGAAACCCAGATTACCTTACAATGCGAAGTCCGAAAACTCAAGGCGCCCTGAATGACGCACGCCTCCTCCATTCGGCTTGTAATCGTGCCTGTCATGAATTATACTATCCCTCGACGCCGCACGAGTCGGCGTCTTTTTTTTGTTTTTAACCAGGTACACCATGGACGCACATCTGACGACCGACGCCATTCAGAAAATCCGCCGCACTCCGCTCGGTCAACGAGCCGACATTCGAAACATCGCTATTATTGCCCACGTCGATCATGGGAAAACCACGTTGGTCGATGCCATGCTCCGGCAGACCCACGTCCATCGGAAAATCGACGACATGGGCGAGCGAATTATGGATTCGATGGATCAGGAGCGGGAACGTGGCATTACGATCCGCGCGAAGAATGCCAGCGTCATTTATGAAGGCGTCAAAATCAACATCGTCGATACGCCAGGCCATGCCGACTTCGGCGGGGAAGTGGAACGGACCCTCCGCATGGTTGAGGGGGTATTATTGCTGGTCGATGCCAAGGAAGGCCCGATGCCCCAGACGACCTTCGTGCTTCGAAAGGCGCTCGCGCTCGGACACAAGGCTATCGTCGTAATCAACAAGATCGATCGTCCGGATGCCGTGATCGACGATGTCTTGAATCGTACATTCGATCTGTTCGTTCATTTGGGCGCGACGAACGAGCAGCTTGATTTTCCCATCGTCTATACCTCGGCCATTCAAGGTGTTGCGACGCTGGATGTCAATAAACCGGGGAACAACATCCACCCGCTCTTCGAGACCATTCTTGGACAGATCCCGGCGCCCACCATCCATGCGGAAGCTCCGCTTCAAATCCTCGTACTGGCACTGGCCCAAGATTCGTATAAAGGCAAAATGGGTATTGGGAAAATTCAATCGGGCTCGATTGCACGGCGGCAGACCGTCATGCAAATCAAGCGAGATGGCGCCCAGGTATCCGCCAAGGTATCGGACCTCTCTGTCTTCGCCGGCTTAGAGCGGATGGAGGTCGAGAAAGCAGACGCAGGAGAAATCGTGGCAGTGGCCGGCATTTCGGATATCGGCATCGGGGAAACCATCGCCGACGCCAACGATCCCATCGCCCTCCCGCCGGTGACGATCGATGAGCCCACGGTCCAAATGACGTTCGCCGTCAATAACAGCCCGTTCGCCGGACGGGAAGGCAAATACCTCACGTCGCGGCACCTCCGGGAACGTCTCTTCAAAGAGTTGGAAACGAACGTCTCGCTCCGCGTCAACGAAACGGACAGCCCCGATCGTTTCTTGGTGGCCGGTCGCGGAGAATTGCACTTGGCCGTGTTGATCGAACAGATGCGGCGGGAAGGGTACGAGTTACAAGTCTCTCAACCCGAAGTGATCATGCGCCAGGAAAACGGCGTCACGACCGAACCGTATGAAGATTTGTCCATCGAAGTACCCTCCGACTATCAAGGCAGCGTGATCGAAGAAGTAGGCCAGCGCCGCGGTGAACTCCGCCATATGAAGGTGATTCACTCTGAAGGGAATATCAGCGACACGCATATGGAGTTTTCCATTCCTACTCGTGGCGTCATCGGTCTTAAAAATGTGCTCCTGGCCAAAACACGCGGCACGGTCATCATGCACCATGTCTTTCATCGCTACGAACCCGTCGATCCGCGGCTGGTGACAACGGCGGCCCATGGATCGTTGGTCGCCTTTGAAGACGGAACGAGCAATGCCTATGGTTTGTACATGATCCAGGAGCGCGGAACTTTGTTCATCGGCCCGAGCGTGGATGTTTACCGGGGAATGGTTGTGGGGCAAAACAGTCGGGACGAAGATCTCGACGTCAACATTTGCAAGGCCAAACAGCTGAGCAACATGCGCGCATCCGGCTCCGATGAAGCCCTGGTTCTGACGCCGCCCCGTCAAATCACGTTGGAATATGCATTGGAATACATCGGCACGGATGAACTGGTCGAGATTACGCCGAGCTGCATTCGCATTCGCAAGCGCTTACTCAATCCTGAAGACCGTCGAAAGGCCCGCAAGGGGCGTTCTTGAAAATCCGTCGGAAACTACCGAAACCGTCTCGATCGAAGCCGCCGCTTTACGTCATCGGGTTCTCCTCGCCCGCTCTACAGGGGGAATTTCAATCTTGGTTCGACCTCGAATACGGAGGCCCCCTCTCATGTAAGAGCAGTTCGGCCGGCGACGATCCGGCAGGTTCGATCATGATGATGACCCATGGTCTCTGGACATCCTGGGTGCAATGGTCGGTTCCTTCTGCTCAAGCTGACGCCTGGCAACACCGCCTTGAATGGGGACATTCGTCATGCAGCGCGGTCGGCGCCGCATCGTCGACCCGAAGCAATACGATGGATGTCGTGCTGCACACGGCACGCGTGGCGCGAGGCCTGACCTTATTGACCGGCGGTACCGCGTACGATGTCGCGACGGCGACCTATCTCAATCCATCCGACTGGACGGACCGCCCGCTGACACGCTTTAATGCCAACGATCACGTCACGGTCGTCCAATCGGATGACTCGGAACATCGACGAGAATGGTTTTATACAAGAGGGCTAAGCAAGTTCGGCATAGACGAGGTTGAGGTGTTTCAACCCATTGGGCTACCGTCACCCCCAATCCTGGAGAAGCTATCCGGCATCGCTGAAGAGTTGATCCGCAACGGACACTCCCCTACTGTCGGGTCGTCGGTCACCATTCAACATTTGGCGCTGTCCGTTCGGATCGTCCGACATCGCACTCATCCATCGACGGACATGCCCCTCATTCTCAGAGAAGTGTCCTGGTAAATCCAGCGTTTCGGGAAAACGTGAATGGCAACTGGATCCGGGCCATCCGATCAATGGGCCGCCTAGGCCTTTTGACCCGTTGACAATGTTTTTGACGACATGTTACCAAACGGGGCTGGAAGCGAACGATTTTACAGAGGAGGGTTCAATGGCAACCGATGTCGCGTCAGAAATTAAGGTGGGAGATACCGCTCCTGACTTTACGTTGAAAGATCAAGATCAAAAGGATGTGAAACTGAGCGAGTTCAAGGGGAAAAAGAACGTCGTCTTGGCATTCTATCCGTTGGATTGGAGCCCGGTCTGCACAACTGAGAACAAGTGCTTGACCGACGACTTCCCGAGCTTTCAGTCTTCGAATGCCGAAGTCTTCGGTATCAGCACGGACAGCTTCTTTTCTCATAAGTCGTGGGCCGATTCGTTGAACTTGAAGCACCGCCTCCTCGCGGATATGCATCGCACAGTTTCGAAACAGTATGGGCTTTACTTCGAGCCGTTAAACTGTGCGAAACGCGCGACCGTCATCGTCGATAAGGACGGCAAGGTCGCCTATGTGAAGGTGCAGGAAATTAAGACAGCACGTGACGATAAAGAGATTCTGGGTGTGCTTCAGAAACTGAAGTAATGGTCGCGGGGTTCCGTCGTCGTTGACGGAACCCCGAATCCGTCTTCATGACTCGAGGGTTTCAATGAGTGGGATGGTTGAAGAAGTCAGCGACGAAAATTATGATGAATTTCGACACGCGCCCGCAGCGGTCGTCGCATACGGCATTGCCTCATGCGAACCGTGCAATGAATACGATCCGATTCTAGCGGAAACCGCCGAGAAGTTTTCGGACATTCGTATCGGCAAAGCCAAAATGCACGTCCCAGGGCGATGCCGTGAAATCAAAAAACAGCATCAGTTTGAGACCTACCCGACAACCCACCTGTTTTCGAAAGGGCAATTGCTGCTCACTCGAGAGGGCAAAGTTCCGGCGGACGAACTCGCTGCCCTCATCAACGATCACTTATTGAAGAGCTGACGCTCCGCTTCCGACCGCTCGCCGCAATACTCGAATAACCTCTCAGGCGTTTCGCTAATACCAATTTTCTCCAGACGTCCGGCAGCGACTTGACCCGCGAGCAACCCCCAGATAGAGCGTGAGAGATTCTCGCCTGTCGAAGGGGCCTTTGAAAACAGCTCGTCCTCATTGAGATTCCGAGCGTCAAAACGCGCCAATACATGACTTTGCACCAGATGATCCAGCGCGGTGATGTCGGTCACCATCCCGCTTTCCGGATCGATCGGACCGCCGACCGTCACCGAGAGATCGTAGTTGTGGCCGTGAAGGCTGGCGGAGTGACAGTTTCCGAACAGCCGCTGATTCTCCGTTTCGCTCACTCGATCGGCGCTCACACGGTGAGCGGACGAGAAATGATAGCCCCGCGTGATGAGCGCCGTTCCTTGGTCAATCAGATCCTGATTGACCTCGGCATAGAGGTCGTCTTCCTCATACAACCGGATGGTTTCCAGCGTGCTGATTTCAGGACGCACTGCGAGAAGGGACCATAGGACACTGGCAATATTTTCCGTGGTGGGAATGATGTTTTTGAAGTAGGGAGTATCCAGGTTTAGATGTTTATGATCAAACTCCATCAGGACTTGGAGAAGGATCTGCTTGAGATCGAACAGATTGACCACCATGCCGGTGTCCGGCGAAACCGCTCCCCTGATGGTGACATCCAACAGGTAGTTGTGACCATGACCGGCGGGCCGGTTGCAGGCGCCGAACACGGCGCGATTGCGCGCTTCATCCCACTGAGGATTGTGATAGCGGTGGGATGCGGAGAATTCGATTCGTTTCGTCAGCCGAACATTATCCATAGCGAGCACCTATCCAAATACAAGGGCCAAATGACAAGGGCCGGAGCGGCCATGAAAACCTGCTCCGGCCCTCGAACGAATATTGTGCTTATGCGCTGAATGAACTACCGCACCCACAGGTCGTTTTGGCCTGAGGATTTTTGATCGAGAACCCCGATCCCTGCAAGCTATCGACATAGTCGACTTCCGCGCCGCTCAAGAGTGGCGCGCTCTGAGAATCCATAATAACCTTGATGTCCCCTTTCTCAAGGACACTGTCATCTTCGCCGATCTTCGACTCGAATGCCATCCCATATTGATACCCGTGACATCCTCCTCCTCGAACGTAAACACGAAGGCCCACAGCATCTTGTTCTTCCTTAATCAACTCTCGAATCTTCTGTTCGGCGACGGCACTAATCGTGACCATGTGGCTCCTCCTTCCGTAGATCCCTGATGGCGCTATTACGCTGATAAGGCCGTTCAGGCATCAGTCAACCGAGCTTCGAAAAAGAATCCATGATCTGGACGAGCATCACTGAGATGGCTCGCATCCGATCCAGCCCGCTAGGGAAAATGAGAAGCGTACTCACAAGCGACCACGAACCGCTCATTTTTTAAAGCTCTCCAGCCCCTTGGCAAAGCGGCCCGCCTGCGAACGTGCGGCCTTGGCGAGAGTGTCGAACCATTCGGCTAATTCAGTAAACCCTTCTTCGCGCGCCGTCTTCGCCATGCCAGGATACATCTGAGAATAGTCAAACGTCTCTCCTGCGATGGCAGAGGCAAGATTCGCTTCGGTCTGTCCCATGGGCCGATCCGTCACTGGATCGCCGACCTCCTTTAGAAAATCAAGATGCCCGAATGCGTACCCCGTCTCGGCTTCTGCCGTATCGCGAAATAATCCCCCAATATTCGGATGGCCTTCAATGTCGGCATGGCGGGCAAAATATAAATACCGTCGATTCGCTTGGGCTTCCCCCGCAAACGCTAACTTCAAATTTTCATAACTTTTCGTGCCCTTGAGATGTGCCATCTTTCCCTCCGATTGACCGATCTGATCTCGAACGACGTTGGCTAAGACTGTTCCGCAGAGAGAATCCGTTGCACCGTCTAAGTCAACCTACGACTTTCGATGCGACGGCAATTCGCCGGCAGGGATATCGGCAAGGCCCCGATAGGCGGCATCCTTCGCGGACAATATGGGATCGGAAAGAGGCCACGAGATGCCGATTGACGGATCGTTCCACACGATGCCGCCTTCATCATGCGGAGCATAGAAGTCCGTGCACTTATAGGTCACGGACGCGTACTCGCTGAGCACACAAAAGCCATGCGCGAAACCTGGCGGAATGTAGAGCTGCCGCTTATTGGCTGCCGACAACTCTGCGCTCACCCATCGTCCGAACGTCGGAGACCCGTGCCGGATATCCACCGCCACGTCGAACACGAGTCCGTCTACCACCATCACAAGCTTCCCTTGAGCGTGCTGCCGTTGATAGTGCAGCCCTCGTAACGTGCCGCGGACGGATCGTGAACAGTTATCCTGGACAAACGGTTGGGAAATTCCTGCGTCCGCATATTTTTTCGCATGATACGTTTCGAAAAAATACCCACGCGGATCCTCGAACACATCCGGTTCAATGACGATCACTTCTTTCAGTTCGGTATAGATAAATCGCATGGCTCAGTTTGAGAAGAATAGGAGTTTATCGTAGTTCTCGACATCAAAAATCAAGCGATTTGTTTTCTTCGTCGCAAACCTGCTACAGTTTTTTTTGACAGGCGTGCCTATCTAGCTTCCACCGATCTCGTTGATTTATCCTTTTTTTATCGCACACGCAGGTCGGATGTCGTCGATGGCCCTCTTGTCCGCGCAGATGGAGATATCGTATGGCAAAAAGTAAAGGCCAATCACCCCAAACGGGCCGCAAGAATCATCTGACCTTGGTCAAGCCTCATTACACTTTGTGCTATGGCATGCGGCTCGATAAAGGAACCGCCCCCGAGCGGCGGCATCCCCACGTACCGGTGATGCTTCCTGATGGCTCCCAAGGCAGCATGGCGTTGCACGTCATCAATGGAACCACGGAGGATATCAAGGCCCAACTGCTAGAAAGTATTGATGCGTTTTTTGAGATCTACGGGGAGCCGTAGGATCGTGGGCCGGGAGGTGGAGATTAGGCGTCGCGTCTGGGGTCGGCGACGTCCGGCGGATCGGGATACAATTGTTGAAGGCGGTCGATCAACGGCTTGGCTGCAGGTGTGCTGGGTCGACTTGGCTCGCTGGGTGGATGATCCCATTGCACACGCGTGAAGCCGGATTCCGCCAAGAGACTCCGGATCGTCTGAGCCATCGCTTCCAGAGTTAATTCGGTGCCGGCCCGCAGGTCGAGCACCCGATCCTCCGGCTCGGTGGGCGGTGGTCCTTCATGCATGAGCGCCCAACAGCGGTCGAAAATCGTCGCCCGCAACCCCTCGGGCACATTGCATGTCTGAAGTCCCGAGGTTGAGAGTGCCAAGATCATCAATACGAATTGCAGATCCGGCATGCCCGGCTGCTCGATGTCCAACGATTGCACGCGGTCCTCATATCATGATGGAAGATATGCGCTAGTCTAGTAAGGCGTTCTCAGAGAGTCAATGGAGTGTCGATGGTGACAATTACGTTAATGGGCCAATTGCAAACGGCGGATGGTGAGAGGGATTTTGCCTGTTCGCTTCCCGAGAGCTTGACGGTTCGACAGCTGATCCAGCGACAAGGCCAGGCGTTACGGCCTGTCCTGCAATTATTGAGAGAAAAAAAAGTCATGGTCACCGTGAACAAGCGGATTGCGAGCGAGGATACGCGGGTGCAAGACGGCGATGCGATTAAATTGGTCGCTCACGATGGCATGGGCGGCACGGGACTCGCGCCGATGCTCTAACGAGGAGAGAGGTTCTAAAGGCCCGCCGATGCTGCGGGCCCTTAGAGATCTACACAAAAACGATGGGTGGTTTGGGCGCCCGATGTCCTGAAGGCAACCTTACTTCTTGCCGAGGATGGCATCTTTGGCGGCCTTAGCAACCCGGAACTTCACCACACGCTTTGCGGGAATCTTGATGGCTTCACCGGTTTGCGGATTGCGTCCCATCCGAGCCTTGCGATTCGCCAGAACCAACTTTCCCACGCCGGGGACCACGAAGGTATTTTTCGCCTCTTTGTATGCGAGACCCGCGAGATCATCCAGCATCTGCGCGGCGATCTTTTTTGTGACGCCGGCTTTCCCTGCGAGATGATCTGCGATTTGCGACTTGGTCATCGTTTTTGCCATAGAGTCCTCCTATAAAATAAAACTTAGGTGAAGTGCCAATGACTCGGAGAAAGAAGCTGACGATTCAAGCGTCCAGACACGCGAATCGGCCTGTAAGCCGTGCGGAGTGTAACGAATGTCCCCCACCCTGTCAACCACAAAAAGCAGGACTGGCGTGGCAACCGCGACGTTTGACTTGTCTTGATCTGCGACGGAACGAGAGAGTAGAGTAGTCTTCGACTGTTTTGTCTGCTGCACTGAAAAGGAAGTATTATGGCTAAGGAACTCCCGATTATTCCGCTGCCCCCTCAAGGCACTCAACCTGAAGATGTGTTCATCTACTCCCGAGTTTTCTGCGGGCGCGACAACTCGCCACCGCTACGCCTCTTGCTTGATTATTTGAAATCCAAAGGTCAAGTTCCCCTCATCCCAAAAATGGACCCCGAGGCGCTGGACGATTGGGCATGGATACAGATTTCCATCGGCTATCATCGGGATCGAAAACCGATTCAATTGGTCTGCGCCCGCGATCGCGGCAGTTATCAAGACGTGCACGAACAAGAGAGAGCGCAATTTTTAGAACGATTGACCGTCTTTGACGACATCGAAGCGCAACTCGTGCGCGAGTGCGTGAGCAAATCGAAATTTCTCGTAACCACCCGCATGGTCGAAGGGGACGTGAACGACGAAGGCTACGATATGAACGGCTGGATTTTGGAATTTTTCCAAGAAAACTGTAACGGCGTCGTCCAAATCGACGGCCAAGGGTTTTTTTCTCCCAAAGGAGAATTGATCGTGGAGTTGGAAGGTTAGATACCGTGCCTGATTGGCCTCAGTCTCCTGCCGTCGCCCGCCTCTTTCAACGCGCCGACCAATGGTTCCAACAAGGGCGTGCCGCCATTCACGACCAGCTCCCATGTCGACAGGGGTGCAGTCACTGCTGTCACGGGGCATTTGCCGTGACCGTTCTGGATCACATGCACATACAACGTGGGATGGCGTTGCTCCCGCCTGTCACACGCGAAGAAATCGCGACGCGCGCCCGCGCGCAAACTTCATCGATGAAAACCGCCTTCCCTCGACTCACTCGATCTGGCTATATCGATGACTGGGCTGACGAGGAACTCGATCATCTCGTCACCCGCTTTAGTCATCTGCCTTGTCCCGCGCTGGATCAGAATGGCAGTTGCCTGATCTATGCGCATCGGCCGATGACTTGCCGAATGATGGGATTGCCCGTCGAACGAGAGGGGCTCGTCGAAGGCGCGTGCGATGTGCAAACCTCGGTACCCTTGATTCGAATTTCAGACATCGCGAGACGCGAGGAAACAGAACTTGCGAAAAAAGAAGCCGCGCTCATCGCCGAATGGCACACCAACGCCGACCAAACTGGAGAAGAACTCTTACTGCCTTACGGGTTTATCGATGAGCCAGTTGCCTAGACAGACCTTGGATCGCTATGGTAATGTGCCTGCCTTGCTGACAGCCGCGCCTGTAGCTCAGTGGATAGAGCATCAGCCTCCGGAGCTGAGGGCCACAGGTTCAAATCCTGTCAGGCGCACCATAAAGATCCGACACACACACGATGTAGGTTCCAGCCCTTCTAATAAATATCGTCGGGATGCTCGGCGTTCCCGATACCTGAACACGGTGGGCCGTTAGCTCAGTTGGTAGAGCAGCTGACTCTTAATCAGCGGGCCGTAGGTTCGACCCCTACACGGCCCACCAAAATCATCAAGCACTTCTGAATCGTCCTCACTGATTATGTCAACTTGGTACCTTATTTTGGCGTCAAGTTTCGAAATTTCCGAGTCCAAGAGGTTCACGAACCGCTATTCGCCACTCGGCAACCACTTCGCATAGTGATCGAGCGTGGTGGTCGCCTTGGCATGGCTCAGTTGCTTAGCGACATAGAGCAGAGGCACGTTGCTCGACAGTAGGAGCGAGGCAAAATCTGCAACCACGCTGCTACCAGAACAGCCCGACCCTGCATGATCTATCATGATCAATCTTTCTCTAAGTCTTCGTTTTTGGGTTCTGTTGGCTCTTGCTGAGTCGGCTCAGTTTGGCTAGCGAGAATTCCTAAACCGTTTGTCGCAGTGGAATGCGCGGCAAACACGGTTGACCATGGTGGCCATAATCGAGTTGTAGAATGGTGCGGCGAGGAAGACTCGTTGTTGGCGCTCGAACGAGGAACAATGGACGCACGAGACGATTACTTTGCTTCACGCAAACCTATGACCCAAGGGAGCTGTGAGACGGAATAGTGCTCATCCCGTTGCGGGTTATCTTGACTTAATGCTGCTCTCGGCTGGTAAGTCATTGCGAACCGGCTTGTCGGTCACTGGATCCTCTGTAGGCTGAGCTGTGTGCTCCAATTCCCTCATCGCCTCATTGAGATGCTGCAGACGCTGAACCAATGCTAGTTGTTCTGTTTTCAAGGTCTTCAAGAAGGTCTCTCGCACCACCTGCTGTGCCATTCCATACCGCTGCATTTCCTCTACTTTCGTCTGCAGACTCGCAGCCGACCCAATCTGCCTTTTGAGCTCACTTAGCGCATGTTGCTGTTCTTCTGATACTTTTTTCTGTGCATCCAGTTGGCGATTCGTTTCGTCAATCCGTCCAGTCAACGCCCTCTGTATCGTCACCCATTCATTGCGCGACTCCTCCTTGAGTGCCTTGAGCTCGCCCTGCGTTGCGCACCCGAACGCTGGGACAAATAGGATGGAAAGACAACCGAGTAGTAAGTGTTGCGTTTCCTTTAACATACATACCTCCATAACAACGTTATGGATACTCTGCTGTAATCACGCTGGCGGCGCCGCCCTCAAGAGGAGATAACCCTTGATTACCAGGTCGTTGATCTGCGGCTTCATGAAACTTGATCCCCGCTCACCGGGCAATCCCAAATTGCCGAATCTCCGGTTTGGGCTGTGAGGTGCGGCAACCGAATGCGTTGCAGTTCGCCGGCCAAGGTCGTCGCCAGACTCTCGGAGCCGATATAACAAAAACTAATAATACTCAGAATCGTATTGAGAATAGAGACTTTGTTTCCCTCGATCCAGAGCAGAACAGAATCAAGACTGAACTCGCGATCGAGAAGATCGAGTACCACGTCATTCGATCGGAATCATTAACTAGAAGCGAAACTGCCTTTGATTTAACGGAAAGCACTACGGCAGCGGCTTGTGCGTCAGACCGTGTACACCTTGTCGTTCAATTAAAAGGTGAAATCGGCAAACTCTGGGGAGAATATAGAAAAAGCACCTTATAAACTTTTCAATAGTGTGACCGGGATGTATATATGGCGGTGTGTGCAAGTGCAAAGAAAAATCGATGCAAGACTGGAAGCCATTCTAAAGAGCCTTGGTGTGGATTCCGGTAGAGATTCTGGCATTGCGGTTCATCGCAATCGACTTATCGCAATGTTAGTTTTCAGAATACTCGACTCTAAACAATTTTTAAACGCGAACTATCCCTTCGAGACGTCAACGTCGATGTCATCGATTTCTATGAGCACTGAGGCATACTACGGCAAGCTTCGAGATCAAGTAACGATTCATTATGGAAATGCGATCATTTCCAGGCTGTTCAAGAATTTAAGCAAATGTAAACACTTGGTCGAGCTGCTTGACTGAATGAACACCGTACCGTCTTTTGAAACTTACTAATCTTCCCGGCTCACCAAATACCCGTCGACGTTCGTCGCGTCGAGCAGCACGTCCTCTCATTGGTCCACAGGTCACGCTATCTCAGGCGGGATCACCCGAATCTAACACCATATAAGATAACGTCGGATCGACATTCGTGAGTAGGAGAATGCGTAATCCTAATCAATCGATCTAGTTGCACCTCTGATTGCGACAGACGGTGAGCCGGGAGGATTGAAACATTTAAGAGAGAGGGGTACGTGCCATTTTCTTTTCGCGTGATGGATCGCGCTCGCAATACCCAGCTTGCGGCCTTCATTTAAGGGCTGGCAATCCACCACAAAATGCGACGTCAGCTCTCTCACGGAGTAGTATGGTACTGCCTCCCGGCTCACCGTATCCCTCGACGTTTATCGCGTCCAGCATCACGTCCTCTAAGCTGCCTTCAGCTTGTCCACAATGCCGGCGTTCGGAAACGGAGGGATTCGCTTGGGCTATGTTGCCTGCTCACCTTAAACTATAAGGGCGGGGGTTCGTACGCTCCATTCCCCCATAGAGGGATTTTGTGTACGCCGCTGGAATGATCTGCCTGTCCATATCTGCCCGAGTGAAAGAAATCTTCGTGCTGTAAGGCGAGCCCTTCACCCGGACGCATACCGGCATCCGCGAGTGCAAAAAACAGAGGGTAATGTTTCGGCTCAACCTTTGCGGACAGTCGTCAAAAACAAGTGGCGTTGTTCACCTATCATGGCTTTAATTTCTTCCTGTCGCGTGGCCGCCGACGCCACCAAATGCAGTTGCCGTCCGAGCTTTTCCGCCGGATTCGATAGAATCACTCCATCGTCCGCGGCAGCTTTCAACATGGCCTGGAGTGTCGCATGCATGATCCTGACTGGTGTTCTTTGACAATCCCTGTGGGAGCTTGCTCGCCAATAACGCCTTGATCTGTCCCCTGAGAAGGCGCTGAACCTTCTCACCGCCAAAAGTGGGCAGAATATGCAATGTCAAGTTTTGTGTATAAGTCATCAGCGTGCGGCGCTTCACCGTCGAAGCAATCAACGTCTTCCGAATAGATGGCAGTGATATTGCTCGTTCAAAATCAATTGTGACTTCAGGACCTTCAGTTACCTGCCAGGCGGCGAGATAGATGTTGATCTCGCGGACGGGTCGCGAGATCTCGCTCAAAAACGTGAGGGTTCGATGGAGAAGCACAAACAAGTACAGTGGATGCGCTGCTGCTCGTTTACTTACCGATCGCGCAATAATTAACTGTTACCTTTCCGAACTCATAAGAGAGGCACCAGAAACCAGATACTGTAAGATTTGACAGTTCCCGCCTATAGAGGCCCACCGTATGATCGAGCCGGTATGATCAGTCACTCTGTGTGTGACAGCTCATATCCGTCGTCCTTAGGCGGGTCAACCTTATCTTTTCCACCTCGTCGAATTTCGCGTCTCGCCATCATCGGATATTCGGCGGCGAGCTCAGTGCGGCGGTCCTACAACGCGTGGTTTCGATGCGAACAGTTCCATTCGAACCTCGTCGGGTCACACGTCGGTGTCGGAAAATGGATGACGGAGAAGCAGGTGTGGATGCTCACGGGTGACGTATATCCCGAGACAGCCGGCCTCAAGGAGGCCCGGGGAACAGGCCGTGGCACTATAAGTGACGCAGGTCTAACAGCAGGCTATACCTGGCGTATATGGTCTGAGCCGTCGCTCGCATTCTGGTCGCATCCATGAAACCGATGCGGGTGTATTTTGGTGCGCCTTGATGGAATAGTCGAATGATCGAGGTTGCCTTTCGTCCCAACGGATTCCGGCGGAGGGGAACATGACGAACGGATGGAAGTTCTTCATTCTTGGCTGGCTGATGGCTGTTCTTTTCGGATGCAGTGCAATGCAGACCCAGCCCGCCTCAAAGATCATTGCAGTTTCCAGGTTCGACCAGATCGCCGGCAAATGGGAAGGATTGAGTAAACGCGTGCCCGACATGCATCGGCATGCCTGGGTCGTTCTGCTCATCAGCGACAGAGGGACCTTTAATTTTGTGAGTGATCGTGGAACGGACCTGTTGCTCGGGACCGGAACGCTCCACATTCAGGACGGTCAAGTGTTCGCGACTAGCCACCACGGGACCGGTATGTTCACACTCCATGACCGGGCTGGTAAGGCAACCCTGATAGTCGAAGTGGCACTCCGTGATGACCACCACTATTTTGTTGAGATGAGCCCAATACAATAACGGCTTTCGGTTCTCGAGAAGAAAGACTGCTACTCAAACGGTGCAGACATGCTTGCGCTCGAAACTGAAAAGACTGCCTCGATTGGTTTTCGGGTTTCAATTGACAGCGGCACTTCCACCCTGTTTGTGGTGGGACGATTGGATGTTCATACCACAGGCGGCGTTTGGCAGAAGGCTTTGCGCGTGATCGAGGAATCACACCCCGACCGGTTCGTGGTCGATGCATCAGGAGTGACGTACTGCGACGGCGCCGGTATCGCCTTGCTCCTGAAGCTGCAAGATCGGCAGAGAAGTGCCGGCGGAAGTTTCGCCATAGTGTCGCTGCGAGAGGTATTTCATCGGCTACTTGATCTCTATGGAAATATACCAGTGACGGAGAGTGCACAAGGTACTCCCACGCGCCTCTCCTTCGTCGAACAGGTCGGCCGCGTGTCGCTAGAAGTTGGGCACAACCTCCGCATCCTCGTGGCATTCACGGGGCAGTTGACGGTCACACTCTTCCGTGCAGCGGCTCATCCGCATCACGTGCGGTGGCGCGATATGTGGCACGTGGCCGAACTGGCGGGTGTCAATGCGATTCCGATCGTCGCCCTGATAGGCTTTCTACTCGGGCTCATCATGGCATTTCAATCGGCAATCCCCATGCGCCGATTCGGCGCCGATATTTTCGTGGCGAATCTCATTGGACTGTCGATGCTCAGGGAGCTCGGTCCGCTCATGACCGCCATTCTGCTGGCGGGACGGTCGGGCTCGGCGTTCGCCGCGGAACTGGGGACCATGAAGGTCCGCGAAGAGATCGATGCGCTCAGTACCATGGGACTCGATCCGGTCCGGTTCCTCGTCGTGCCACGCGTCCTGGCAGCGGTGAGCATGACGCCGTTGCTGACGATCTTTGCCAACCTGTTTGGTTTGATTGGAGGCGCGGTGGTTATGATATCGCTCGGATATCCCTTGGTGACCTATGGCAATCAACTTCTGTCGGCCGTGCACCTGGGTGATCTCATCAGTGGGCTGTCCAAATCGTTGGCCTTCGGCCTGGTAGTGGCCGGCGTCGGCTGTTTGCGAGGACTGCAGACGACGACGGGAGCCAGCGCCGTCGGTGAATCGACCACGAGCGCAGTTGTCAGCGGCATCATTCTTATTGCGATTCTCGATGGCGTATTCGCCGTGCTGTTCTATTCGCTCGGTATCTGATGAATCTCCCCATGGCCAGTCCAACTGAAGATGTGTTGATCCGTGTCGAGCACTTCACCGCGGCCTATCAAGGATCCGTGGTGATTGACGACATCTCCTTTGAGGTCTACCCAGGTGAAGTGTTCGTGATTTTGGGCGGATCGGGCTCCGGAAAAAGTACATTGCTCAAGCATATGATTGGCCTGTTTGAACCGGTGTCCGGCGCAATTCTCATCGACGGAGACGACATGGTGACGGCCGGCGGAGACACACGGGCACGCATTCTCACGAAATTCGGGGTGATGTATCAGCAGGGCGCGCTGTTCGGGTCGATGACCTTGCGTGAAAATGTCCGTCTGCCTCTGGAAGAATTTACCGATCTTCCCGACGAGGCCATGAATCTCATCGCCGACATGAAATTGAAACTGGTCGGCCTCGACGCCTTCGCGACATACATGCCCTCGGAGATTAGTGGAGGCATGCAAAAACGAGCGGCGATTGCCCGCGCGATGGCTCTCGACCCGCTGATTCTCTTTCTCGATGAGCCATCCGCAGGCTTGGATCCGATCACGTCGGCAGAACTGGATCAGCTCATCCTTCGCCTTGCCCGCAGCTTGAGGATCACGTTCGTGGTGGTCTCACACGAATTGCCGAGTATTTATGCCATCGCGGACCGCGTGATCATGCTGGACAAACGAGTCAAGAAAATTGTGGCCATGGGGCCGCCGCAGGAACTGCGCGACAAGTCCACGAATACCTGGGTCCGACAGTTTTTCAATCGCGAAGCCTCGGCCGAGGCGACAGGGTAAGAGTGGGAGGCATGAGCGGCAAGCCCAATTATTTGAAGATCGGAACTTTTGTTCTGTCCGCGCTGATCATCGTCGTCGTCGGGATTGTCATGCTGAGCGGAGGGAGATGGTCTCAGAAGACCTATTGGGAGACCTATTTCGACGAATCGGTTCAAGGGCTCGCCGTGGGGGCGCCGATCAAGTACCGCGGTGTTCAAATCGGAACGGTGGAACGCATTGCATTTGTAGGCAATGAATATGGATCTGACCTCAACAAAGAGGACCTGTCACGATACGGTCGCTATGTGGTGGTCTTTGGGTCCGGCCAACGTGTGGCGCCTCAACTTTCCGTGGAGCAGGCAAAGGCGGCACGGGCCAGCAATATCATGGCTGGGCTCAGAGTTCGTCTTGCGTCGCAAGGCGTGACCGGGATTGTGTTCCTGGAAGCCGATTTCCTTGATCCAGAGGAATATCCGGCGATGGAGATCCCCTGGACGCCTCGGTTCGAATACCTGCCATCCGCTCCCAGTACCGTGACGGTGTTGGGCGCTGCACTTCATACCATCGCCAGGGACCTGGAAAAGGCAGACATTCACAAGATTACCCGCGATCTGGATACACTGTTGCTGGACGTGACGAAGTTGGTCAAGGCACCCGACGTGCAAGAGCTGAGTAGCCGTGCCGGTCAAACCCTGGCCGAATTCCAAGCAATGGCGAGCCAGGCACGTCGGCTTCTCGAAACCCCCGAGATTAAAACCATGATCTCCGACGCAGCTGGCACAGTCAAAGAAACAAAACGTCTTGTCACGGATTTATCGCAGGCATCGAAAGACATCAAGAACGCTTCCGAAAAACTGCCCGAGACGTTCACGCGATTGGAGAGGAGCGCGCGGCGAGTCGACGTGCTGCTTGCGAATAACAACCGAGACATACAGGACACCATCGAGAACCTTCGGGTGGTGTCAGAGAATTTGCGGGAAGTCACCGACAATGCCAAACGATATCCTGCTCAGGTGCTCCTTGGCGAACCACCGCCGCGCGCAGGACCCACAAAAAGGTGATGCGTTCGTGACTAACTGCGCCCGCATCGGGGGAATCTGTCTAGTGATGGGTCTGCTTGGTGCGTGCGTGAACCTCACGAAGAGCTATCCGGAAAAACATTATTATGTTTTGGAGGTCGCACGCCAGGGAAATGCCTTTGCTTCTGATTCCATGATGACCCTCAGGATACGAAAATTTCGTGCGGCACCCTCTTTTGAGGGAAAGGAGTTTGTCTATCGTACGGGCGACGGGCAGTACGAAGCGGACTTCTACAATGAGTGGTTTGTTTCGCCGAACGGGATGCTCACTCACCAGGTGCAGAGTTGGCTGACAAGGTCCGGACGATTTCACAATGTGATCGATGGATCCGGCCCATCAAAGACGAGCCAGATCCTCGAAGCGACCGTCACTGCACTCTATGGAGATTACCGGGTTCATCCACCGAGAGCAGTGCTCGGTCTTGATTTCTTTCTCGTAGGTGAGGCGCCGGATTCCGCTGAAATCATGTGGCACCGAGAGTACCGTGAGGAAGTGCCGCTCACGAAGGAGTCCCCGGACGCACTGGTGGTCGGATGGACCGCCGCTCTTCGAGAAGTCTTAGTTTCCCTAGAGAATGATTTGAGCAAACATGCGCAACGGTGAGAATCTCCGAGAGGGAATCCTGTCAGCACCTTACAGGGAGTCTTATCTGGCGGCGGCCCAAGTCAATAGGGCATTCCGTTGTCGTGTGAATTATTGGTTCCTGGAAGATACACAACGGTACTAAGCGAGACGTCCATGGAGGATCATGCGGGGCGACATCTCGCACCAGGCAACGCAAAGACGCCTGGTGGGCTTCGAGCCAGTGATCAGAGCGATGAAATCGAATTTGCTTTCGCGGAATCGATTCGATGATGTGCTTAATCGTTGCCGGCTAACCGGTCCCAAGAGACGCAGAGAACAGGAGGTCTCCATGCGTGTGTCCAAGGCTCTCGCGCTTTGCTGTGCGCTGCTGCTCGTTAGTTGCGCCCCGACCAAGCAGGCTCGTTCGGTCGAACCGTCGGGATTTCTCGGCGATCTGTACCCCTTGATGCACAAGGGTGCCGAGGGAGAAGCGTTGCTGTGGTATAAGAGTCCGATCGTTGCGACGATTCCGCGCGGGAGCTACACGAAGATCCTGCTGGACCACGCGCAACTGTGGGGACCACCCACAACGGATGCGACCCGCCAGAGCCAGGCCCAGCACGTCGCTGACATTCTCTACGGCCTGTCCTACCTCAGCCTATCGAAGGATTACGAGATGGTGTCGGAGCCGGGCCCGGGCACGCTGCGGATTCAGGCGGCAATCACGCGAGCCGATCCGGCCTATGTGGTGCTGCGCGCTGTGTCCACGATTCCGGCGCCGATGAACGCCTTGGCCGTAGCCTCTCTACTCAAGAACCTCGGCACCGGCAAACCGCTTTTCGTCGGCGATGCGAGTATCGAGGTGAAGTTTTCTGACGCGCAATCCGGCGACATCCTCGGCGCGGGCGCCGATCACCGCGTGGGAAACAAACGCCTGGATGCCGACTCGTTCAATTCATGGGATGACGTCTATAAGACGCTGGAGATCTGGACCGACATGCTCCGCTACCGGTTATGTACCGAGCGTGGCGGCACGACTTGCGTGAAGCCGAACGTGTGAGCGCCATGCGCACGCCTACAACGGTAAGACAGAGCTGTGAGCGCGGTGCATAACTGAGTAAGAATGGCAGAACTGGCTAACATGAATGTGCGTATCATCACTCAATAGCAGAACTTTACTTGTCTTTTCGGAGTGCCTGGAAAGAGGTCGGGTTCCCTCGATTTGGGATGTGTCTCCGCAACACCACGTACTGAAGCAACTGTTTTTAGTAATGGGATGCACCACTTCCATGAATGCTTGAAATTATGGGACAACTGAAGGGAGAAATTAGGGGGATTCCTGAATAGCTATTAGACCGAAGGCGTGACGATGGGGTTACGAACCGCTGCCACTTCTCACAATATCTAAGAAACTGGGAAACCGTCGCGCTGGGTCACTATTCTTTGGATCTGA
>Ga0111539_10001495_pt1 | contig 31235 bp, 24 predicted proteins | sample RhiMethybrSRZTD1_FD_79667 | JGI IMG/M metagenome (GOLD analysis project Ga0111539, IMG submission 79667) | Populus rhizosphere microbial communities from Tennessee, USA - Rhizosphere MetaG P. TD hybrid SRZTD1 (version 2) (version 2) | ecosystem: Host-associated > Plants > Roots > Rhizosphere >...
ATTGCCCGATGAAGTCAGGGACAATGCATTCAAGGCATTGAGGGCTACCTCTCGTGCTTTCGGCTTGCCGCTACGCGATCGAGAACCGAAGCAATACGGCGAGGGAGAGTTCGCCAGCGACGATTTGGCGGAGGCGCTAAGGTATCACAGGCTTTCTGGCAGCGGATCTCTTCGAGCGTGATGACATAATCGCCGCCGAAATGTCTGCGGCAAAAATGACAGCGATCGCGGGCCTAGTTGGAACTGGCGTGACGATGGGAACCATTGCAGCCGCAGCCGCCACCGGGCCGTTCGTTCTGCTCTACTGTGGTGCGGGGATACTCGTTGTGGCTGTCGGTGTTTTGGTTGTTGGCGGCGCCTTCAAGTGGTTAGGTTACTAACGTTTTCACTTTGTGGAAAACCATAAGGAAACGTATCACGTAACCTTGCCCCTCGTGCGTTGGGCCGCCGAACAAATCGTTGGGCGAGCGGCGGTAGCGCGTTTCATAACTAGCCTGGTGCGGCGGAGGGTGCTTTGATTCGCGCCGCCGCGTCAACTCAACCGTTCGGCGCTACGCGAATCCGGGCCAAACCTAAGTATTTGGGACAATATTATGTCGAACGTTAATGATTTCTTCAAAGATGGCGTCCGGCAAATAACTCTAACCTCCTGGCAAGAGTTTAGTCAGACTATTCTTACTCTTGAGAAAGGGCCGGGTTATGTGTGGCGTGGCCAAAGGCAAGATTGGCCGCTAACGTCGTCATTCGATCGTAAAGTGAAAGTCAACGGTCAAGATGATCGGGCGAATAAACTAGCGGCACACCTCGACCGCTTCAAAACTCGGATGAACAAGGCATTCCCGAATGTTCTTCCGCCGCACGATATCGACATTTGGGCGTTGGGCCAACATTATCAACTCATGTCTCCCCTCATAGATTGGTCTCTCTCTCCATATATTGCTGCCTATTTCGCTGTTGCCGAGAGTCCAGAACCAAATGATGATAGCTACCGTTATGTTTACGGGCTGAGCCGCTCCCTTCGACGATTGATGACAAAGCAAAAGAAGGCAGCTACGTTACTATCGACAGATCGGTCCGTACCATTTATTGAACAATTGCTTTATCCAAGTCCTCGTTTCACAGCTCAACAGGGCATCTTCACTAAGGCGTTCCAAGGAAACGATATCCACAAATACGTTCTGAGTTTCTCTCGGAAAAGACCAAGTAAACAGATCATCGTAAAAATCAGAATCCCAACCAGCGAGAGGAGTGACTGTCTGCGGCAGTTGCATTTGATGAACATTGACCATATCAGTCTGCTGCTAGACCTTCGCGGAGTTGTTGATGATTGCAATGGCGAAACCTTGGCGTAACGCGCGCGGAACAATTTGTTGCAGGTGAGCGCGGGATAGCGCCTTTCTAAACTAGCTTTGTCCGGCGCGTGTCACCGCCCGCGCCACCTGAACTCAACCGTTAGGTGTCAACTTGGACGGTCGCAATGCGTGTTCGACTACGTTTTGAACGAGTCTACGGAACTGCCTCTCAGTACGGGGAAAACCCGCGCGAGTCACCCTCTGGCTCCCCGATCGTTCTCGACAACTACCCTCTACCGGGGGAACGGGCAACCATCTATCTGGGCCGCCCTGTGGAAGAGTTGTATCGAACATACGAAGTCGCTCGTAAAGGTGGGTGGATGTTGGTGAGGCGAAACGTGACCCGCGAACATGTCACGGACGCGGAGGAGGCAGAAGCAATCGAGGAAGCCAGGGTGGCGATGGAGCAAGCCAGGGAGGAAAGTCCGCACGACTCCCACACGAGATGGAATTGGTACATCACCATCGTGATCGAGCGGACGATCGAGGTGGCAGAAGCAGAGTGTGACTCAACTCGTTGGTTTTCGATCAATCCGGGTGTGGCAATCCGCACCGAGAGGGAGTTCTTGCATTACGGATCGCATCAGGCTGACTTCATTGTCGATCATCTCGCCAAGCACATTTCCAGACACTTTTTTGCGACCCGAGATGTTGATGATCGAGTTGTGTTTTTCGCGGGAGACGGTCCGCCGTTCAGAGTCCCCGAGGTAACCGTAGGGAACGTAACAGCATCCACGTCTGGCCCGATACAGTTGTGCAAGATCGACGAGATTCGCGCGGCCATGTCTAATCTCCAGCGGGAAGGGCAACTGGCGTTAGAACCACTGACACCAGCCACGTTGCTGACTCTCGTGGAAAGAGCGATCACGCCAGACGTGAAGGGCCGGGCACTTGAAGAACTCGTTTGCAAGTTGTTCTTGACCATTCCGGGTCTTAAAGTCATGACTCGAGTGAGGACCGCCACGGAGGAAATCGACCTTGGCATATTCAATGACGCTGCCGCTGGGTTTTTGGCATCGGAAGGTGCAGTCATCCTCGCGGAGTGCAAGAACTGGACAGGAAAGTGTGGGCGGGACGAGTTCTCCCTGCTGGAGAAGAAGGCAGAGAATCGAAGAGAGCGTTGCAGCCTCGGCTTCTTGATCTCCTGGAACGGGTTTACCTGCACGATTGATAAGGAGTTGCTACGCTCAAGCAGACAGCGGCTGGTGATCGTCCCTCTTACGGGCAATGATCTGAGCCGAGCTGTTGCCGACAATAACTTTGCCGGGATCATCGAGTCGGCCTGGCGTGAGACTATCTTCACCTAACCAACGGCTGAAGCTGACTGAGGCATCCCGTTTGATTCAAAGTCCCAGGGTCGTCCAATCGATTTACCGGGACTAAAGCGCTCCTCGCACCGGTTGGAAGAACTAAGCATTTCTCCCGTTAGCGTCTAAGGAAGTTGCGAAGATTGTCCACTATGGGCTACCTCAAGACTCTTTTGAAGCTCTTGTGCCTTGTGTGCCAAACTACCGCGCTCGCGAGATTTGGAAGAAACTGAGCATTTCCGTCATTGGCGTTAAGAGGAAGTTGCGAAGATTGTCCAGTGTGGGGAAGCTTGGCAGAGTAGAAAAGAATAGAATGAATTCGATGACTACAGAATATTGGAGGACAGGCTCTCGAAAGAACTCCTGATGGTGATCTGCCTTTTTGCTTTGCTTTCTCTAACGGAGTGTAATAGATTCTGCCGTGTTCTTCCTGACTCCCACTGCATAAGGAAGCTCACATGATAGCCTTACCACGTACACGCGACTTCTCTGCGAGTAACTGGCAAAGATTCCTAGCTAAGCAACAACCTGAATGCGGCACGCTGGTTGGCGTGTACCTGAACTCATGTTCCTTTAGGGCGGAGCAGACAGCAGGTCCTTTGGAAACCGTCTTTACGGTATCAGATAAGACACCAAGGCGGCGGTTCAAGATGCCACAAGTGCCATGAATAAACAGAGTGGGAGAATAGAGCCGCTCATTTTTATGCGGAATGGAAACGACGGGCTAAACACTGCATCCGATTTTTATCCAGATCGAATAGACATAGTTGGGCATTCCGCCCAATGACATGTTGAAACAAACTGCTAGCAGTCAAAGTTGATGAGATAAGGAGTGAAGAAAATGGCTATATGCAGGACTACGCATTGGGAGTTGAATTGTGGTCGAGGCCACGGTTGCGCACTGATTGAGGACGCTACAACGGGTGACCTACTCGGGTGGGGGTGCTATAGCACTAGGTCGTCGGGTCGGCCGGTACTCAAAGAGGGGCGGTCGCGACACTTGGGCCCTCGTGCAAAGTACACCTTCTGTTGCACAGACATGAAGCGAGAGGATTTGGTAACAGAATTGGCTGACTTGGTCCCTTTTAAGCTGTCGATAGAGCGGGGCAAAAGTCGCGGGAAAGTCACGAAGTGTATTACCGGTACTGTTGACGAGATGCTGGCCGCATTGGGGCTTTATCGTGAAATTCCGGTGAAGGCGAAGTCGCGGTAGTAAATGCCGGATGAATTGAGCGCTAGCGGGCTCGAAGGCTGATTCTGTGTAGCCTAACCGCCGAGGTCTCACACATTAGACTCACTCAATTGCCAACGAGCTAAAGTAACTCGCTGAGGACGGCTGAATTGGCAACTAGTTTGGTAACTCATGCGCAGGTACTGAAGATTTATTTTTCCCTCAATGCCGAGCGACTATTACTTGCCAATGCGTTCCTAACGACAGCCTGAAGGTCGTTGAGCCTGGTGATTAATAAAGAGTTACAAGACCGAGGTTGACGCTGCGAGCCAGAGTCGTTTGTTGGTTAAGGATGATGGCCGAGATGGTCCTAGGTGTGCCAAACAAATACGCCCGCAAGTTATGGAAGAAACCGAGCATTTCCATCGATGGCCTCAAGAATAAGTTGCGAAGATTGTCCTACACGGTTACATGCTGAGCACTCGTAGGCACTTCCGCCCTAATTCTCACGACTCGGAGTGAGTGGCCGATTGTGGCACTTCCCGCACTTGTTGCAAGAAAGTGAGCATTTCTGCCGTGGGCGTCAGAAAAAAGTTGCGAAGATTGTCCAGTGTGGGGACACTACCCCTTAAATGATTCTAAAAGTAGGCCACTCGCGACGGTGGCCTCAAGTCTTTGGAAGTGAAACCTCACGAAGTAGGAAGCCGAAGGCAGGAAGCCGAAGGCAGCTTGAAAAAATAGGATTCTTGGTATATAAGGCCGTAAGTTCACGTAAGGTTACCTTTGCTCGTTCCTCAAACTAGTTTCTGCACCGTTGCACAAACAAACGGGCTACAAGAAAGGAAAATCAATGGCAAAAAATCCCAGGACAAAAAAAGAACCTCAGGTCATAGAGTTCGAGGCACAGGCCGGAGTAACTGAAGCTGAAGCCAGGCATGCTTTTTCCCTTGTCGGTGCATCAGCCGCGAAAAGAAAGTGCCCCGTTCAAAACGTAGTCATCACTTGCAAGCCGCAACTCGTCAGTTGTACTCCTGTGATAGTTTTAGATGACTGCAAAAAGGTAAGCATAAATCTCCCCTAGTGTGTGTTCGCCGGAAGCGCTGTGTTTGGCGGCTTGAAACCTGCGGGACTCAACTGCTTACAACATTGACAGTTGCCCATTGCTGGCCAACTAACCTCATAATGATCTTGGGTTGCCTGCACATCTCCTAATCTGCACCCGATTAAAAAGGACACTAATGGGAATCAGACTTAAGCTATCCGATTTTAATATTCGAATCGGGGGGGACGACGACACAACCCCGCCGCGCGGGCTTTACAACTCCTCGACCGGTAACTACCTTGCTCTCTCGGAGCAGATGACTGAGATATACAACAAGTTGTTAAGAGCCGAGACGTTAACGCCGCCCGAAGCCGGATTGTTCTACACGGCAGGATTTGCGGTCGAGAGTGACCTGAATGAGCTCGCTGCAATTAGATACGGTTTTGAACTAAGTCGAAGACATCGAACTTCACCACAATTGACCATCGCTCCGACATTGGCCTGCAATTTCGGTTGTGCCTATTGCTTTGAAAAACATGTTCGGGGACAAATGTCACCTGCCGTCCAGGATGGGCTAATCAACTTCGTTGAGAAAGTCATGATCGAACCGGCAGACACCTTGTCAGTATCGTGGTTTGGGGGTGAGCCGCTGATGGGACTGCCTACCATCCGGCGGCTCGCCAAGATCTTTTTAGATATGGTTGAACGCGGTAAGATTTCCGCATACTCCTCTAAAATAATTACTAATGGTCTTTTACTGAAGCGTGAAGTCGCACAAGAACTGTTGAATTTGAGCGTTAGGAGTGTCCAGGTAACGCTGGATGGACCCCGCAACATTCATGACAGGCGACGTGTTATGAAGGGAAATGGTGGCGGGACGTTCGAAGGAATTGTTAGAAACATTGCGGACCTCCCTGAAGAGCTTCAGGTCGTAGTGCGTATGAACGTGGATCGTCAGAATAAAGACTATATAAGCGACCTATTTGCTGAGCTAAATGAATTCGGTTTACTGTCGAGAGTCGTCGTCAGCATTGCCAAGGTAGAGGATTTCAGTGGCCAACGGGAACTTTCCCCCAGCTTGCTAAGCTCCACGGAGTTCGCGGCTCTGGAAGTAGAGATGATCAAAAAGGCTCAAACGGAACGGTGGCCGCTGTACGTCTCGAAACCTTCCTCTCGAATTACTGGTGTGTGTCAGGTTGACAGCGTTAATTCGTTTGTTGTGGCCCCCACTGGGGAGCTTTTCAAGTGCTATGCGGAACTCGGCAATAATGGCCATATCGTTGCGCATCTTCTTAAACCTGAGACTTGGAAGCAATTGGAACCGACGAGACTAACACAGCGTGATCCATTCGACGATGCCGAATGCAGAAGTTGTGTTGTCCTGCCTTTGTGTATGGGGTGTTGCCCGTTACTCCGTCAGAATAACAGAGACCTAGGCAAGAAAGTGTGTCCACCATTCAAGCACAACTTTGCAGAGATTCTCCGCCTTCAATTTGGAGATGAGACGCAGATCGTGAACTTTATTCATCCGTTTGAAGTCACTGAGGACGTGCGGGAGATACTTTAGCTAGGTAGCTAATTACGTTTTTAAACTCCACTTTTCAACCAACGAAGATACCCAAGGCCCCGCCGAACGGCATGCGCCCGACGCCTATCACTGTATCTCTTATGATGCCGTGCGTTAGCCACCGAGAAACTAGTGTGAAATGAGGCATCGTTAAGTTGGCGTGACGCCACGCTATTTTTCTCAGTGAATATTGCGCTCCTCTCTTGGTAGAAAGACAGAACAATCCGCGTGTCTGAGCGGACGGACAAGGTCCCACTCGGCACCTGATTGGGCACTATTAAGTCCATTTAGACTTTCAGGACCATACAGGCTTCTCGCAACTATTGGAAAAAACTGAGCATTCTGCTGGTGGCATCAAAAGCAGTTGCGAAGATTGTCCACTGTGGGCTGCCACGGTTACACACTGCACTCGTCGGCGCTTACGCGCCAATGCTTCCGGACTCGGAGGGACTGGCAGATTTTAGGGCGTTTCTCGCAACTGCTGGAAGAAACTGAGCACCTCTGTGGTTGGCGTCAAGAAAAAGTTGCGAAGATTGTCCAGTGTGGGTACAAACAAACCAATTGGCCCAACAAATAGTTTAGGGCAACAATGCGACAAGTTTCGCTAACAAATAGCAAGAAGCGCCAATCAAAGTAGGTTGCTCCAAAGCACTACTGTGATCAAGCTTTAGCGCGTTCAGCACGGTTTCAGCAAGCTACTCTTAATCGACAATAGATTTTCCCACTTCCATTCGCTGACTGCTCGGTAGTCAAATGCTTTGCGGTGCCGTCTGAACAACGGCCCCGGCACGCATTTTCACCCAGTCAGTTCAGGTTTTACCGCTCCTTCAAAACGGAAGTATTTACGTCCACAACCCAACCTTGGCTCCAACACGCTGCCAAGCGTTCAAAGGAGATCCCTAATGGCTAATATCTCAAAGAGAAACAGGAGGCGTGAAAGAGAGATTAAGAATGCCGCGAAGAACAGGCGCGAGATAATCGCAGCGCGTTTGAGTCGTCGTGACATGATCAAAGCAGGTCTCTTAACCAGCGCCGGGTACCTGATCCAGAAAAACGGTTTGAGCGCGCGCGCCCAGTTCAGCGGCGGCAGTTTCGGTGACTGTGATCGGCGATGGTGGGATGGCTCTGGCGGCAATGGAACGCCGGTTAGTCCCCCAACAACTCCGTTCGTTGAGCCGCTGTTCATTCCGCCCATCGCGCAGTCTGTCGCGTCGCTTAATCCCGCCCCAACCATAGCCCCTAATACCGCTGGCGGTGAAGCCCGCACACGTAACCATCAAGCCTTGACCACGCTTCCGCCAGTAAAGTTCTATGAGGTCCATCAGAGAGAGCAGTTACTTAGTATGCACCCGCAGCTTCCACTCCAAAGACTTTGGACATTTAACGGCACTGTTCCTGGACAGACCTACGTTGCCCGTTACGGAGAGCCGATTCTGGTTCGTAACTTCAACGATCTTCCTAACGACAATGGTGGCTTCGGACTGCAATCGGTCTCAACCCACCTACACAATGGCCACACGCCGTCTGAATCGGACGGTTTCCCGTGCGACTTCTTTGGCCAGACAAAGTTTTACGACCAGCACTATCCGAACGTGCTGGCGGGCTTCGCTTCGAGTCACCCGCCGCTGGGTGACATTAACGAGTCGATGAGCACGCTCTGGTATCACGACCACCGCGTAGACTTCACAGCTCAAAACGTCTACAAGGGACTCGCAGGTTTCTACCTGCTCTTCAACCAGTTTGATACGGGCGACGAAACTACGGGCTTTCGACTTCCGAGTTTCCCCAATTTCGACATACCCATGATGTTCAACGACAAGAATTTTGATCCTGACGATGGCTTGCTCGCCTTTGACCTGGCCAACCGCGACGGCATTCTCGGAGACAAGTTTCTTGTCAACGGAAAGATCCAGCCTTTCTTCCAAGTCAAACGGCGCCGTTATAGATTCCGCTGGCTCAATGCAGGGCCATCTCGCTTCTACCGGATGTACCTAACGAAGTCCAACCTTTCAAATCATCCGTTCTGGATAATTTCCAATGACGGCAATCTCTTGAAGAACCCGGTCCAGACAACTACCGGTCTGATGATGGGTGTGGCCGAGCGTATGGATGTGATCGTCGATTTCTCTTCGTTCGCAGCCGGTTCGATCATTCACATCGAGAACCGCCTTGAGCAGTGTGACGGCGCAGGCCCGACCAACAACATCCTGCCCGCCGGCCAGGGGAACAAGATGCTCGAGTTCCGCGTCGTTTCTGATGCGGTGACGGACAACAGCGTGGATCCGGCCACTAACCCGACTTTCTATCAGGTGCCGACACGGGTAACAGAACGAATCACGCGTTGCTTCGACTTTGACCGGCGCAATGGGCAATGGGTGATTAACGATAAACTGTTCGACTGCAACGAGGTTCGCTTCCGGGTGAAGCGTAACACCGCGGAGATTTGGAAGTTGGACGGTGGATTCGATTGGTCGCACCCGGTTCACATTCATTTTGAGGAACACCAGGTTCTGAAGCGAAACGGGCAAACGCCAACGCTGATCGAGCGCGGACGCAAGGACGTCATCCGGCTAGGTGAGAACGACGACGTTGAGATCTATTTCCGCTTCCGTGACTTTGTGGGCCGCTACCCGATGCATTGTCACAACACCATTCACGAAGACCACGCCATGATGTTGAGGTTTGACATCGACGACGTTGGTAACAACAACGAGAACGACTGTAGTCGCCACTAATCATCCTGACAATTGAGCCCGGCTGGGCTCGTCAGGAGGTTACTCAACCGCTAAGAATCGAAAGGAGAAAGATCGTGCCAGACATGAACAGAAGAAAGTTGCTGGCGACTTTGGCGGTAGCGCCCCTCGCCGTTGGGGTGGTGGGGCAGGCAGCCGGTGCCGAAAATAAATTCAAAGTCGCAGAATCAACACGCGAAAAACTCCAGAAGCGTTATTTCCCAAACTTCGAGCTGACGACGCACGAAGGCAAAAAAGTTCACTTCTACGACGACCTTATCAAGGACAAGATCGTTGTGATCAACTTCATGTACGTGAAATGTGAAGGTGTCTGCATGCCCGTCACAATGAATCTGAAGAGAGTGCAGAACCTGCTAGGGGACCGCGTGGGGCGTGATATCTTCATGTATTCCATCACTCTCAAACCGGAGGAAGATACTCCCCAGGAATTGAAGCGCTATGTGCGCGCGCATAAAATCAAACGCGGTTGGACGTTCCTGACGGGCAAACCAGATGAGATCAATACCCTGCGGCGCAGTCTCGGCTTCAAGGATGCGAAAACCAAACTTGATAAGGATCTCACCAACCACACCGGCATGGTCAAATATGGGAACGAAGCGCACCAGTGGTGGGCCATGTTCCCAGGAGAGGCCAATGCCCCATGGATTGTCGAGTGCATTCTCTGGATGGATGGTCCAAATGCGAAGCCAACGCTTCACGCAACGCAAAAGGAAACGAAGCGCACAGAACCGGGACATAATCACTCGAAAAGCTAAGGGCGATAACTGAAACACGACGGGGGACGGAATGCAACAGAAAGCGATTTCAAAATATAGAGTGTTGAAGATTCCGTCCGCCTTAGTGTTTGCAATAGGTGCCTTAACTATCTGCTTTTCACAAACGCAGTCTGACACAACAAAACAACCGCAAGTTCCGCCGACTCAAAAGACTGACTTTCCGGTCGGCAGAAAGCCTGATGCAATCCTTTTTGATGGCGCGAACATTTGGGTCGCTAACCAACTTGGCGACAGCCTAATGAAACTCAGCGCGAGCGACGGGTCAAACCTGGGAACATTCCCGACCGGTAGTAAGCCCGTCGCGCTCGCGTATGACGGCGAGAACATTTGGGTAGCAAACAAGTTCAGTAACAATGTAATGAAGTTCCGGGCAAGTGATGGGAGCTTGGTTGAGACGATCAAAGTTGGTCGCGGTCCGGAGGCGTTGCTGTTCGACACCGGTAGTATTTGGGTTGCAAATGGTGAAGATGGCTCTGTGACTAAGCTACGTCTGAGCGACGGCGCAAATTGCACATTTCGTGTGGGTACTCGGCCCATTGCGTTCGCTTCCGATGGCAATCATGTCTGGGTAGCCAACAACAACAGCGGCAGTGTTACGAAACTGCGGGCGGACGATGGCACGAACTTGGGAACGTTTGATGCGGGAAGAGAACCCACTGGTCTTGCCTTCGATGGAGTGAATCTGTGGGTAGCTAATTTCTACAGCAAGAGCGTGACTCGATTGAATGCAGACGGATCTGTCAGGGACAGAATTACGGTGGAGGATGGGCCGGCAGCCATCGGCTTTTTCGGCGGCTTTATCATGGTTTTGAATTACGGTGGTCGATCAATTTCACAGATAGATCCTCAAACTGGGAAAGTTGTTAAGACCCTTACAGTAGGACGAAGTCCTGTCGGGCTTGCCTTTGATGGCGTCCACATCTGGGTAGCCAATGGCGGTAATGATTCAGTGTCAAGAGTAAAAACTTCATTTGCCAAGCCCGCCCCTTAGGAGCACCTATTTCTCACAAAACGATAGGTGTGCTCCATCATACAGAAACGGCTCACCACCCGATGTCAATCGTTGGAGAAACTGAGCATTTCTGTCGTTGGCGTCAAAAGAAAAGTTGCGAATATTGTCCAGTGTGGGGAGCCCTATTCTGGGAAGAAGCAAAAGACGAGGCCACCTGCGCAGGTGGCCTCGAGTTTTTTTGTTGACGTGAATTATGACAGTTCAAGCCAGATTGGATTGAAGCCAGCTTTGGTAGCTCATTTGCCACAGCAATTCGCTTCTACGGACACCCGAACCTCGAGCGGTATTCAGTTGAGGATAGGAAAGCGTTGATGCTGTCGTGATAGCATTGAGTGCTACAACCCGGACAACTGTAGTAAGAGGTGCTGGCATTTACGCAACTGTTCAGGTTGCTCAGCCAGAAATTGTATCCCGAGGTGTCCGGCGCGCGTTGCAGATAGATCCAATAGTCAAGAGCGACGAAGTCATCATCATTGTAGAGCTCAAAGGGAAAATCGCCCACAAGCGGCAGCCCGAAGGTACGCGACTGTTGCCGAAACTCCGCCTTGTCCCACATGGTACGCGACATATGTACACGCTCTGTGTTGTAGCAGGCTAAGTCACCAAGCAACAGACAGGAGTTGAGAGGGGCTACGTCGTTTGCCAACTCAGCCCCGGTCGGGTTGCGGAAGAGGAAGTCCCTGTACTGTTGCTGCACGAAGAAGGTCGCGTCATCAATTGGATTGGAACCACACGGGTCGGGTGGCGGGTCACAGTCATCACATATCATCGGCTGTATCTTGTTTTTCTGAGCAAGGACTACTTGAGTCATGCCCAGACACAGAAGTAGAACGAAGAGCAACATAATAAGTTTTTTCATGCGTGTCTCCTGTTGAGTTAGCTGGTGCGCTAACGTGAAGATGAGGCCGCCTGCGCCAGCGACCCCGTCGGTTGTATTAAGCGTTATAGATTTGCGTGAGCATTACGAGAACCCATGAGCAGAACGCAATTGAGAGTTGTTTTTCCACGATAGTCTGAAGCCACACGGTGAGCCCGTTGCTATAGTCCTTGGTAGAGGTTATTGCCTTAGCTTCTAAGTCGGGATGGCTTTAAATTTTTTGGGGGATATGAGGCTGGCGATTTGCCAGCGGGTAGCACTATAGTCCCCAGCTTAAACTGTGTCAATGGAACAAAAGCTCCGATGCCTTTGACCGACATTCACTGTAACAACCCTAGTGTTGACAGACGTCAATTTGCAGCAAAGAAACTGAGTATTTCCGTCCTCTGTCTCAACAAGAACTTGCGTCCACTGTGGGGCGCACTAATTCCTTAATAGAAAGGAGGCCACCCTCAAGTTTTTATGACGTAATGCGCGAAATGCTCGTCGGAAGGAATGGACAGCTTCGCGTTCGTATTGCGACGCCCCACTCTCGGACACCAGCGAATGGGAACTCGGATCCTGTTTTTGATTACGCCAGACTCTATTCGGTGCTCTGTTCGTGCTTTTGGATACCCAGAGGTGAAGTTCGGTAAGTTTCTTCCAGCTGCGCAACAACCGACGCCGACAGAGCTGGTATTCCGGAAGGCAAAGTTTTTACGGAGTAATGTTCCGCCTTAAGGCTCCCGCGGTCAGTTATCATTAAGTAAACATACGATCCCAGGTACGAAAGGAACGACAGCGTCGTCAATGCGCTGAAAAAGACGATCGGCCAGTTTGAGCGGCTTGCGAGAATTGCGACTATGGTGGCCCAAGTTAGGGAAACCGTCATCCAAAACGCCGGCCTCAGTGGAGTACGGCGTTTACCTGTAACCAGAGTACCGTCGATAGGTAATTCAATTCTTTTGCTGTCCTCCACCTTTTCCTCTCAATGCTAGTTAGATGACAGTCGAAATCTCACCATTTTAGGGCGCTTCTCGTAGCTGCTGGAAGAAATTGAGCATATCTGCCGTTGGCGTCAAAAACAAGTTGCGAAGATTGTCCAGTGTGGGGAGCCCATAGATTAGGAGGGCAATTGCGATGCACTTATGTTATGACCGCCGTACGGCACTAAATCCTTGTAGCATTTTGGTTCCCCGGCGGGGCAAGGATCCCCGGAGGTCTGCGCATAAGACAGTAGGACGATGATCATGGGAATTAAAGAGAATGCGGCAAGGAGTCTCTTTTTCATCACTTCTCACTCCGAAAGGATTAGAGGAACGAATAGCTGCCGATCGAACGCTTATTTATTTTTTAGGTGCTTTCTTACTTGATCAAGTGAGTTGCCAAACACGCGGTCTGCCGCTTAGTCCGACGTGCTCGGGTTCAGCTAGGTTCATCGATTAAGTCTGCACTGGCTCCAGTTGATTTGCCAGCAATCACTTCCGTACCTCTGTATTCTTCTCGGAGTGTGTAGGGCAGTCGCATGATCCAGTAATCGTAGACAATGGACACGAGCAGTAGGAGGAGTAGAGCAATAGACCATCTCTGCCTCGGAGATGACACCAGCGCCACGATCGCGGGCAGAGCCAGGAGAATGGTGATTCCGACATTGCCAATGAAGGAAAAACTCCTCTTGACGTTTTGCGTTCGCCGAAACTCGTGCCAAAGTACAAAGCAATCCGATGGAACGGTCGTTTTACGAAGAACCGGTTCGAGAATACGGTGACAATAGAAGCCCATCCGCTTGATCCCAATACCGTAGCTTGCGATCAGTGTATCGAAGAAAACGGCGGCAAAGGCCGGGAGTACGAGTAGTTCGATCGGCCATTTTGCTGAACCAGCAATGATGATACCTATTGCAGTGCTGGTAAACGTGATCTTGAAACCGATTACCTGAGCGCGAATCTTTTGTGTCTCGACGATTTCCTTTCGGAGTTCGACGAATAGGTTCCAAGCAAGATCTAATTCATTCAAGGCTATGCTCCTCAAGCGCCGCCGCCTAAGCAGATGATCGTGGCGGGTTTCGTCCAGCAATAACTTCTTCGCAGATTAGCGACCAGATTACAAGCAGAGGCCGTTCGGAAAAAGTGACCTCAAGTCTTGATCAATCAGGCGCCACTGGTGGACACCGTCATTGGCTGAAACCTCACTCAAAATAATAGAAATGGTGGTTTTCCGAAGTACTTCTCGCGTTAATTAGTGGAAGCCGATGAACTCGTGCTCCCACTGATAAGGAAGCTCACATGATGGCCTTACCACGTACGATACACATAGTTAGGCTCCGCAACTCACCACATCATTCAAAGGAGAATCAAAATGGCAAACCTACCATCCGGCATCAATGCTTGGATCTTTTTAAACGAAGATGAACCACCCAACACCAACTACAACACCTCAAACAGTTGCTATCAATCGCTCATTCAGTACCAAACATACAACAGCGTAACTTTTCTTGGCATTGCCTTTTTTGAAGTTATCGCTGCATCCAATGGTTCCACCATCCAAATCGGCAGTTCGTCTCATCCAGGTGGTCTAACCAACCAGGATTATTTGAATTTCGTGCTCCGTGACGCACGCAAAGTCAATCCGAATATTAAATTTTTGACTACGATGGTGTATTCGGGCAATAACACCTTGGCGGCAGTTTTTTCAGGCGGTGGGGATCCGCAAACACAGGCTACAGCATTTGCCAAGAATTTGGTGACGTATCTAAAAAATACTGGAATGAATGGCTTGGATGTTGATTGGGAAAGTGATGTATCCAATGACATGACCCAATCGCAGTTTCAAATCTTATTTTCCACGATTCGCCAAGTGTTTGATCAGCAGCCAGTAAAATATTATCTGTCATTCACGCCTGCATGGCCCACTGATACGATTGATTACCCTACCGTCAATAGCGCGTTCGATTTCGTCTCTCCTCAATTCTACGACGGTACTCCGTTATCAAGCTTTCTCGACGCCGGAATATCCCCGACCAAGATCGGCTATGGTGCACAGTTTGAGCCGGGAAATTCAGCGCCCAACGCCAGCGCACAACAGGTCTGGAACGCCGTCTCGCCGGGTTTTTCTTACAACAATACCCAGTATAGTTATCAGGATATTTTTATGTGGCGATTCAACTCCGGCAACTTCCAGTTTGAGCAGGCTCAGTACATGATTCTTTATCAACTCGGGAACCCATCCACCAGCAATACCTTCGACGATACGGCGATTATCGGTGCGGCGGGTAATCCCAACATTACCCAAATGATGATCCGATCGGGCGACGTACTCGACGCCATTCAGGCCGTCAATACCGGGACGGGACCATACAATACCGGTACTCAGAATACGAAAACCGGGATATTTACATTGTTGCAACACGGCGGAAATAGCGGAGGAAGCCAAACGATCGATATTCCGCTCACCGATCCGATCGTGTCGATTTCCGGCTACACCGGTTTTTGGTATGGCTGGCAATGTGTTCTGCAACTCACGTTAACCGGAAAAAGCGGAGCTTCTTATGGCCCATTCGGGACCATGGCCGGTTCTACCACCAAAACCCCTTTCACACAGTCTGCCCCAACCGGCAAGAGCGTGGTGGCCTTTAGCGGATCCACCGTGACGGTTCCGCTGGCAAACGGCAGTCAGACAGCAATCATTGCGAGTCTGAATGCTGTCTTTGCCTAACCCATCATTCCACCGGGCCTGCGCGAAATGTCGTGCAGTCACGATGATTCGAAATGGGCGGCAACGTCGGATCGAGTTGCCGCCCTTCCTGAACTCAGCTATTGATTGCGGTTTAGAATTCGAATCGGCCCGCAACCTGGATGATACGGTTCAGTCCACTGCCGCTGATGGTGTTCGCTTCAGTGATCTGACCGAAAGTTGGACTGTTGACATTGAAGATGGTGTTGCTGGTTCCATTTATCGCCAGACCTGGAGTAAGAATTCCGGTCAGAAAGTTAGTGTGATTCAGAACATTGAATGCGTCCGCACGGATTTGGAAACGCATCCTCTCAGTTAGCCGGATGCTCTTTGTGAGGGACATGTCCAATTCCGTGAAGAGTGGGCCATTGATAGTACTCCGTGCCAAAGTGCCGAACTGGCCCGGATTATTGTCGAAGAATACTTCACCCGAAAAGGCTGGCTGGCCAAATGCCGCTGCTCCGCGACCATCGGAGTTGATCACCGAAGGATTTATGAAGTAGACGATCCCGTTCTGCTTGAAGATTCCTATCAAGCCGTTGATCTGATCATTAGTGAGATCGGTGACTGCCGTTTGGTTTGCTGCTCTACCGACGCGGTTCAGCGTACCCCTCGGGTCAACGATGGTCAGCGGTGTACCAGTGTTGATGCGCAGAATCCCGCCCAATTGCCAACCTCCTACCAGCCGATCAACCGCACCCCCATGATCACTCAAGAAGTACTTCCCTTTTCCAAACGGTAGATCGTAAACCGCGTTGAGATTGAAAATGTGAGTCTGATCAAAATCAGCGCGTCCATAGTCGAGATGTTGATTCTGATTGTCGAGGAAAGCCGCAACTCTGGTCTGATCTTCGCTGTTTATTCCTGGATTGCCCGGACTAATGTTGTCCAGAGTTTTTTGGAAAGTATAGTTGGCCTGGAATAACAACCCGTGCGAGAACCTGCGCCGCAACTCAACCTGCAATGCGTTGTAATTGGACGCACCGAGGTTGCCGAGCAAGTCGAGAATTCCCATATTCGGGTTGGGAAGTATCTGCACGGATCCTGTTTGGCCCAGGGTCACGTAGCGGCGCGCCAGATCAGCTACTGAACCATTGAGCAGAAGATTTCTCACCGCCGTTGTGTTCAGTGAACCGCCGTTTACGAGCGACGGGAAGACTGTCAGTGTCTGGCAGCCTGAATTCTGCTGGGGCGTACACGCTGCATTATTAGTCAATAACAAATTCGAGCGCGCACGATCGTAGTCTGCAAGAAAGCCGTTGCTGCGAATGTCCACCTGGTTGAGATCTACAGTCCGAATCAGTTCATGACTACGATTCCCGACGTAGCGAATTTCCATAACGGACTTGGACCCGATTTCGCGCTGGATGCCAAAGTTGTATTGCTCAACTCGTGGCAATTGCAGGTTCGGATCAATTAGAAACGCCACATTAGCGCCAGGCGCTAAGGCGTTGATACTGGCGAAGGACAATGGTGGCGGCACAAATGCAGGTGTTGGCACTGGCGGTGGGCTGCTGATCAGTGAAGTCAACCCGGAGTTGACCGGCGTGACCGTGAGACCCTGATTCTGTAACGCATTATCAGGTGAGCGGACAAATTCATCGTTGATGTAACTTTCGCTGAAGCCTCCACGAATCACTGTCTTGCCACCACCGGGCATGAGCGTGCGAACGAATCTCGTCTTGAAGTTAGGCGAATAGGCAAAACTAATGTTGGGAGCAAAGTTGTTTTTGTCGGATTTGAAAAACTGACCCGGCGAACCAGCGTTACCTCCAACAAAATCAAAGGTCCCATTTGGATTCAACAGAGCGGTGTTGGGATCCTGTCCACCAGTCACAACCTCGAGGCGCAAACCACTCGGATCCTTGATACCGGTGAAGAGTTCATAGCGTAGTCCCAGGTTAAGTGTCAGGCTGGGCCGAACGTGCCACTGATCGGCCACATAGAACGACAGGTTGTTGTAGTTCAGCGTGTTGATAACTGGCGCGCCGGGTACAAAGCCCGACGTTTTACTGGTCACGTTGAATGTGTTTTGTGACTCACCAACAAGTCCGGCAAGTTCGGATTGCAAGGCGTTTGCCACAGCGACCTGATTGGGATCGCTGAGATTGGGTATCGTGAATTCCGACGGCGCTCCCGGAGTTGCAGGTACAAATCCGAAATTTGGAAAGTTGGAGTTGTCGAGAAAGTAAGTTGGCAGTGTTGAGCCGCCGAAAGAAACAATGCGATAAATGTTGTCCTGACCGCCAAAGCGAAAGGAATGATTGCGCCATGAGTAGACCGCATTATCCTGGATGTTGTAGAGCTTCGTGGTCCGACCCTGTGACAGGAAGCTGTTCTCCGGACTATCCGTGAGCGGCAATGAGATGAAGAAGTCAGAGGGCAGACCGCTGGTGTTGAAGAAAGGATTACTCTTCTGATACCCGCCGCGGACCTCATTGTTGAACCGGTTGCTGATCGACCAGTTATAGGCTCCGACCAGTTCATTCGTAGTAGCTGTTTGAGATCCGAAAGGTGTTGTATTGAATCCTCCCGTATCGGTATCAGGACGCAGGAAGTTGTCGGTCGTGCGGTGCCACACGAAATTGATGCCCTTCGTTTGACTAAGATCATAGTCGATACGTGTCGTCGTCAAGTTGATCTTCACGTCGGCTCGCTGATTGATAGTGAAGCCCGTTGTGTTGAGTCGATCGCCGACCTGATCGTTATTGCCCACGGCCGGCAAACCGGAAAGAACACGACTCGAGATCAGTGGATTGATGCTCAATCCCTGGCTCCCGAGAACATCAAACTGGCGCGTATTACCGTCGTCGTCAGTGTAGGTAAAGATACCTTGTCTTGCTGACGGCGTAAGGATCGTGCGCGTTGTTGAAGTTGTTTGCGGTAAACGCAGTCCTTCGTAGTCAAAAAAGAAGAACGCCTTCGGTATAAAATGAATTGGACCACTGACTTTGCCGCCAAATTGATTCTGATTGAATGGTGGTTTTTCGACTCCATTCCGGTTGTTAAAGAAACCATTGGAAGCAAGGGCGGCGTTTTGATTGTATTCGTAAAGAGCTCCATGGAACTCTGCGCCGCCTCGAGCGGTAACGTACTGCACTTGAGATGTGCCACCACTGCCCAACGAAGGATTGGCATTTTGCGTGACTATGGTGAACTCCGAAAGGTCGTCGATCCGAGGTCGATCCGGATTGAAATTGCCTTCGCGAATGAAGTTATCCTGTACGTTCAAACCGTCGCGAGTGATGTTTTGAGCCGAGGTACGCAGTCCGTCGACTTCACCACCTTGACTCACCCCAGGCTGTAGTTGAATCAAACTGGAGGGATCCCGTCCGTTGATGGGCAAACCAAGCAACTGAATTTCAGCTACTGTGTTGCTCAGTTCAGCATTGGTTGAGTTAACGATATCGGCGCCTTCGAAAACGTTTACTTTCTCTTCAATCGGGCCAACCTCCAATGTGGGCGTCAGTACATATTCTTTACCCACATCGATTCTCACGTCACTGGCATTGAGTGTTTTGAAACCAGGAGCGGAGAAGCTGACGGTATAACTGCCGACGGCAAGTTGTGGAAAGCTGAAGGCTCCCTGGGCGTTGGTCATGGCCGTATGCGGCTGGTTGGTTTGATTGTCGGTTACGACTACGGTCGCATTCGAAATGAGACCGTCCGGACCGGATACGGTTCCAGAAAGTCGTCCGGTTGCCGCTTGTCCATAAGTGAGCGCGGAAATAGTCATCACGCTCAATAAAAGTAAAAACGGCAACATCCTCGCCCGTAGCGAACGCCGCCGCCGAAAGAATTTCAATTCCATAATACTTCGCACCTCTCCTCCCATTGTTAACATGTTTCCGGCGAGACCGACCCATCGCAAGATCGGTCGATACTAGACCTTTTGCTAACGAGAACTTCGAATGCAGACTGATACAAAAAGGGGAGTTGATGTGTTGGTGGCAACAGATATGCCAGCGACGGATCTGTGCACGAAAGGTGCGAAGTTCAGTGTTTTGGATTGAATAAAGGAATGTTAGAGGGCATGAGGCGTGTGGCTTTTTTGGTCCCGGGAGAAAAAAGCCGCATTAATGGGCGTCGAAAACAGGAACAGCCGCCTCATGGTCTTCCTCACTCGCAACTGCGACCTCGGCGACGCCTTGGAATGGATCAACGACTCAGCTCGGAGTCAATAATTTAGATCTGCGAAGGTACAGGGGAGCAACCGTCCTTTACCGAACAAAGGGCGCAGGCTCGATGGTCCAATTGCACAGAACCACCGAGCCTTTTGTCACCCTAACAACGAGTTTTACAACAATGATCCGCTGAATAACTAATGTTCAGCAACTTCAGCCAAGGTTGATAGATCGAACGTTACTCAGGGCATAGCCATGAGTTATTTCTGGAATCGCCATGATCGTCGCTTGGTATTCCTCGTTACCGTCTTCCTGGTCTCCTACATCGAAATCTCGGTTGATTTCAATGGCGACTGTAGCGCGGCCCTCGGGGCGAATGGTTTGTGCCAGAAAGAACGGCCGTACGTTGTCATCAGGATCATCTTGAGCCCTCTGCTCAAGTGTCTTAAGCTCCTTGAGTGTTTCTGGCTTCTCCTGACCATTGGTGTAAAAATGATAAATGTCTCTGGCGTCATCCACCTCATCGATTGCAACCCAAACAGCATAGCCCAAATTCTCTTGGACCTCACGTCCAGTGAAGTCTACAAAGCCTGTTATGTGTGCAAACTCTAAACCGGATGCCCTTCGACCCATATCAAGTAAAACATTTCTAACGCGTGCCATGATTTAGCTCCTTATGTTGACCGAGTGAGGCTATCAGAGCGGCTCTGACTAACCTGGGCGAGGAGGCGAGCATTTATATAGTGCAATACTCATACCCATGCACGATGCAAGTCTCATGTGGTCCGTTTAGGCGAAAAGGAGGTTCTTTGTGTTCGGCGGGGTGACAAGCTGTCAACCACAGAGGACAGATCTGCGTAGCAGGTGTGTACTTCTGTTGAATCCTACTTCCTCCAACCGATCTATCTCTCACGCAGTATGTGAAAGAGCAGGAACGCGTCAGTGTCGCTGATGGATGTATCGAAGAGACTGACAACGAGCTTCTTGAGGAACGATTTGAGTTTGAACTTCTTCTCTGTGTGACAGAGAAATCCAACTTACATGAATCGGCAGATGGCATCTTTCTTGCCCCGAGTCCTAGTATGAAAAAGTTAGTGCTCTTACTATTCATCTTTGTCGCCGCCCATCCTCACGTAATTCTCGCTCAGAAAGACTCCACTGAGCACGCCAAACAGCGACGTGCCGGACAGGTGGCTGATCGCTTTGTTAACCGGTTTCGAGCGACACTTGATTTTGGAATGGTCTGGAAAGCATTTCGCTTGTCGGATCCGTCCTGCACCCATCGGGCCAACGGAAACCTCAGTGACTCGGACTACGAACGATTGAAGTTGAATAGCCGAATAATCGAGCGGCTGTATATTGCAACGATGAACTATTACTATCTTATGTCCGTTCACGATCTCAGCCTTGCCCGTATTGATTCACAATCCGATTCTGATGATTCTTTAACGCCGAACGAAGTGAAAGTTATTCAGAAAGGATCGAAGTTCCTCCAGAATGATGATCGTAGTCCACAGAATGCCAGGGAAGTTGACGAATTGATCACTACCTTTGATCAGTTGTCGGCGGCCTACCGAAAGGACATGCCTGCCGGAGTAATGAAATCGCCAGCCTGGCGAGCAAATCAAAAATATCTGATCGCTAGCAGCGGTATGGATCACGAAGGTCCTCTAAATGGGGATGTAACGTTTTGCGTTCCGGAGAACACGAAGGTCTATATCGTTAACCGAGGGTTATTCTATTTTTACGTGGTGGAAGAGGCACGTAAGATGAAAGTTGCCGGTCTCGGCATTGATTAGTCGAGAACCATTTGGACCACGATGCCGAACACTCGCCAGAGAGCTTGCGTTCTTTTCCACTCAAATCGGGAGCCGTAGGTAAATCTTCCCCACCCTGAAGCCGCTAAAAGATTCCGGATCCTCAAATCCTCACTGGAACGCCCGTTGCTGACGACTAGTCAAGCTAGTTCGCTAGCCCCTTCACGGTGATCGAAAATGAGAAACTCAGGTTCAGTGTGCTTCACTATGGACCACTCGTAGCGTCCACCGTCAAGATACCTTAAACAACACTCAAACGATGAGGTGTGAGACCTCTGCTGAATAAATGTTTTCGTAGCGGCCTCCACCTGACAGGAGGTAGAAATGAACAATACTCATCTCATAGATGCATTCAAATCACGGGGGATCCACAGGAGAAACTTCATAAAGACGGCCGGCCTCGGAGCAGCCGGCGCAGCCATGATCGGCAGCGGCGTTTCACCACTGAGCCTGATAACGGCCCAGGCGCAAACCAGTCCCACGTTCTCAAAGTACACCGAACAACTTCCCGTTCCTCCGGTTGTAAATGCGAAAGCTGGTGGCACCTTTTCACTGCCGATGGCGCCGGGACTTCAACGGTTCCACAGCACTCTCCCGCTCACGCCGACGTGGGGCTATGGCGGTATGCCATACCTCGGCCCGACATTTGAAGTCAGGAGAGGAGTTCCAATCACTGTCACTGCGCGCAATAACCTCGGCGCTCATCCCCTCGCCTTCGCAATTGATACAACCTTACACGGCGCCGTCGAGGCTGATAAGACCACTCCGCGCACGACCGTCCACCTGCACGGAGGCAACACCGAAGCCGGCAGCGATGGCCACCCGGAAGCAACATTTCTTCCCGGCAGAAGGTTTGACTATCACTATGCCAACAATCAGGAAGCAACGACCCTTTGGTATCACGATCACTCGCTCGGCATTACACGCCTAAACGTTCATGCTGGTCTGGCCGGCATGTATCTGGTGAGAGACTCACGCGACACCGGACAGGCTGGCAATCCGATCGGTCTACCGTCCGGACCATTCGAGCTCCCGCTAATCATTCAAGACAAGATGTTCAACTCGGATGGAACGATGGCGTTTCCACCAGGCCCGCTCACGATTTGGTCCCCGGAGTTCTTCGGCGACACGGCAGTGGTGAACGGTAAGATTTGGCCCAATCTGAACGTCGCGCGCGGCGTCTACCGCTTTCGCGTAGTCAATGCCTCGAACGCACGCGTTTACAACTTGTATCTTTCAAATAAACAGGCGATGTTTCAAATCGGAACTGACGGCGCACTGCTGAACGCTCCGGTTCCGATCACGCACCTTCTACTTGCTCCCGGCGAGCGCGCTGATATCCTTCTGGACTTCACCAATATCGCGCCGGGTACAAAGATTCAAGTGAAGAATAATGCGCCCGCGCCTTTTCCGAATGGACCACGCAATCCACAGCAGGGTGGTATCTTCCTCCGTGAAATAATGCAGTTCACCGTAACCAATACGACGGGATTTACCGGTGGAATTCCAGCAACTCTCCGGGCGACGCCGATTATGGCGCTGCCGTCACCGAGTCGTATTCGCAACGTGTCGCTTGTCGAAATTCCCGATGCGGCCACAGGCGAGCCGGTTATGGGATTGCTCAACAATCTGTTCTGGACCACAGCGCAGATCGAGCAACCAAACGTCAACACGCTCGAGCAATGGAACATCATCAACACCACTGGCGACACGCACCCGATTCATATTCACCTCATTCAGTTTCGTCTCTTCGGTCGTCAAACATTCGATGTGCCGGGTTACACAGCAGCGGTTTACCCGGTACTCGATCCGGCGACGATGGGCACTGGACCGTTCCCGATACCATCGGCAGATGCTTATGCACTCGGCAACCTGAAAGGTCCGGATGCAAATGAAGCCGGCTGGAAAGACACGATCCAGGCAAACCCAGGTGAAATTACACGCATACTGGTGCCGTTCGGTGCTCAGATCCCAGGCATCCCCGCCGGTGGCGTACCGTTCGGTCAATCGTTTACGGGTAGTTACGTGTGGCACTGCCACATCCTGGACCACGAAGACAACGAGATGATGCAGAAGTACGAGGTCGTCTAAGGATTATTTTAAATACTCGTAGCTTTGACGAAGATTGTCGACTGTCGGGAGCCACGAATTGAAGAAGGCCGCTGAGCAATTCCGGCGGCCTTTCTCTTCGCCACGCCGTGCTCATAATGGCATACTTATTCCCTCATTCTTCGCAGCGATTTACGTGGTGAGGGCTTTGCCTCAAAAGTCGACTCCACGCTTGGAACCGGGGGCTGCACGGAGAAGAATTGAGATTAAGGCACTACCTTTTGCGGCAAAGTCTTGCCAAGTGGGTACACATATTCGCTTCTGGAGTCCAATGACGTGGTTTAAATCCTTAACCGGCTTTGCTGAAGAATACCCACAGCAGGTGCGCGACAACATAACTGTTGACGGGCAGACGTTGACCTCTCATGTTAACGGAAAAGTATTGGTGTACGGCCAACTGGAAACCCCGACTTTGGCCGAACTACGAGAACGTGTCCGCGCGAGCGGCCATAAGAGCGGAAATCTATTGGTGCGGGAAGTCGTCGCCAACGTCCAGCACTTACATACAAACGTCTCGAACGCCGGGTCGCTTTTTCAGGTCGCTTCCCAGTTCAATCTCCTTGAAATGGTATCCCCGAATTACACACCTGAAGATGGTGTGGGCATTTATGAGCATGATCGTACGCAGGGACCTGCGTGTGCTATCGCCGCTGGTGCGGGAACGATTTATCGTAACTACTTTGCCATCGTCAATGGCCAATTGGGCCAATCAGCAAACAACCAAATCGATTGCCTGGCTGATATCGGAGCCGCATTAGGAAATACCAGGAGCCGTCTCTGGCAAACGAGAAACGGTTATGCGCTCTGCACGCAGAGCGGGCTAGTCGAGATTGCGCAGCGCCTACAGGCCTCGAGTGAGAGTGAGCTTGATAGACTGCGACAGTTACTACGCATTGGCATTCAGTGGAATACACAAGTGACGCTCAATGACTCCAACCACACCGTGTCACAAGCTTATTGCTCCGCCCTGCCAGTTGCCTATTCCCGTCATCCTTCGCATCTATGGGCGGCATTCGCACGACTTATTCTCGAGGCAGCCTATGAGGCGACGATCTGTACGGCGATCTTGAATGCGATGAGCTATGGAAGTAACAGATTGTTTCTTACGCTGCTCGGTGGCGGAGCGTTCGGCAACGAAACGGCTTGGATCATTGGCGCAATCCAACGTGCCTTGACGCTCTACAAGGATGTGGAGCTTGACGTAGCAATCGTCAGCTATGGCTCGCCGAATCCCCATATCCAGCCACTCGTGAGGCAATGACAAGTTGGCGGGCATGTCCGCGGCGGTCCTTTTGTCTTTGCCAAGCATCCTTCCAGTAAGATATCGTGCTGTAGCAAAGGGCACGGATTAAAGTGAACGTCCGGTCTAACTTGTTGAACTCCATCCGGCGCAGGAGGACTCGCTCGGCGCTCGCGTATCTGTTGCTGCTTACGATCGGCTATGGGGCGATCGTGGAGGCAGCACATAACCACGGCCCTTCTTCATCGCGCTCCTCACAGCTTGTAGCCGCCTCCAATAGCGATGATTCACATTCTTCGTACCAGGGTAATTCCAATCACAGCGAATGCTCGCTCTGCCAGTTTCAACAACAGCTATTCGGTGGTTTAGCGTCAGTAATATTCATCGCCCACTCCGCACAGCACTTCGCGTTTCATTCTCAGCAAACTATTTCCTATCTCTCAACTTCAGCATTACCAACCCTCGGTCGCGGCCCTCCTTCTCTCTGAGCTCAATTAAGTCAATCGCAGATCATCAGCTTGACTGGTCTGTCGCAATACCGATTTCAAAGACTCAGATTCGGGTGAGCCTGCCTTGGCAGCCATCGGTCTAATCAGGGCAGACGACCTATTCACTAGTTGAATGAGAGGTGTGGGAATGCATCAGTGGCGCATGCTTTTTCAGTGCACTGTACTGACTCTATTTGTGGTAGCCGGCATCGATGCGCAAGAGAAGCCTGCTGGGTTTTTGGATCCAAACAAAGTCGCCGTACAGCTTCAAACTCAGCCGCAAACGCAAACGCGGGCCTCAAAACGATTGATAACACTGGACGAAGCAGTCGAGATCTTCATGCGACAAAATCTTCAGTTAGTGGCCGCTCGTTACGATATCGAAACTGCGGACGCAGAGAAACTAACCGCGCGACTCCGGCCGAATCCACAACTCACCGTGGGCTTGTCGGACCTTCCGGTAAACCTCAGCGGACCAATTATCAAAGAACAAACTTATGACTATGGTATCTCGCGCACGATCGAGCTTGGCGGAAAGAGAGCTAAAAGAATGGAAACCGCCGACGCGAACTCCGATTTAGCTCGCGGACAGTTCCAAATGGTCGTCTGGCAATTGACCAATGATCTGAAACGCAAGTTCTACACGGTGGTCCTGAACAAGTCGCTGCTCAACCTCGCCCGGGAAAATGAAGCAACCTTCGCTGAAATCGTTAAGCACACCACTGAACTCCTGAACGCCGGAGAGATTTCGGGATTGGATCTCGACCGCGTCGAAGTTGAGAAACTCAAGTTCGATACCGACCTGGCCAACGCGGAACGCGACTATGAAGTCGCCCTACGCGACCTGCGATTCGCGCTCGGCGGCGACTATCGAGCGATGGAGATAGAGGTCACCGGATCGATTGACTACGAATCTCATCAGTTCTCACACGACGAACTGCTCGATTTAGCGTTAGCGGCGCGGCCTGACCTAAAAGCGGCGAAGCTTAGCGAACGTGCTGCTGATGCGAATATCCGCTTGCAGGACGCGCAGCGCATTCCTGATCTCACGCTGGGCGGCGGCGTCGAGCAAGTTCCGTCCGGCACCAGTAGCTACACCTTTGGCGTTGGTATTGAGCTCCCCGTTTCAAATCGCAATCAGGGCGAACGGGCAAAAGCCCTCATTGAGAAGAAGAAGGCCCAAAACCAGGAACAGTTCCTTACGAATCAAGTGATGAGTGACGTAGACAAGGCCCTGGTTGCGTTCGAGAAGCAAAAGCACCGGGTCGATCTTTACCGCACCGGTGTGATTACGAAAGTTAACAACATTCAAGACAAAACGCAGATCGCTTTGCAGGCCGGTGAAAGTTCGACGCTTGATTTGCTCGATGCGATTCGCACCCGCCGCGACACGCTGGCTGGTTTTTACCAGACGCTCTTTGATTACCAGATGTCGCTGCTTGATCTGGAACTCGCTACAGCAACGCCCTTGCACTGATTCACATCGCGAAAGGAGCAACATGACTTATCGGAAGATGCTGCAAACAATTTTCTTAGTAACGCTTCTCACCGCGACGGTGCAGATAGGGTGCAAACAAACGCCGCCCGCGACTTCTTCTTCGGCCAACAGTTCGCCGGCACCAGCATCGGCGCAGAGCAGCGCCATCGAGACTGAAATAGTGGCGCCGCAATCGATTGCGGGCGTAATTCCTGCAACCGGGAAAATTCTCGTTCCAGAAGACCGTGTCGCAGTGATTGGTCCAGTCAATCAAGGAAGAATCGTGCGTCTCTATGCCGGTCAGGGGACCAGAGTGAGAAAAGGACAGAAGCTTGCTGATCTCGAATCAGCCGATATCGATCAAGCCGAAGCTGACTATCTCAAAGCCCTCGCGGACTATGAGAATGCCCTTCGATCATCGGCTGCCGAAGTGAAGCTCGCTCAGGAAAGTTACGATCGTAATAAGCTGCTCTACGAACAAAGAGTCACTGCCGGCAAGAATCTTCAGTCTGCCGAACACGATCTTGAAGTGGCTAAAGCTGCGCGCGAGAGCTCAGTAAATGGGACGAAGGCCGCGCTCACTGCCGCACGCCGTAAGTTGCTGCTACTTGGTCTCAACGACGCGACGATTGACGCGCTCGCAAAGAAAACCGATCTGGCCGCAACTTTTTCACTCAACTCTCCGATCGACGGAATAGTTGTTGAACGCAATGCCACTGTCGGCGCCAGCGTCGGGACCGATGCCAATCTTTTCAAGATCATCGATCTGTCGCGCGTTTGGATCGATGCGGACGTTTTTGAAAAAGACCTGCCGCGCGTGAGACCCGGACAAGAAGTAAAGCTCACGGTCACTGCCTTTCCCCAATCGACGTTCTCCGGAAAAGTGATTTTGATTAACAGCGTTCTCGATCCCGAGACGCGCACCGTAAAGGTCCGGACCGAGGTTGCTAATCCGGACGGCAGACTCAAACCGGACATGTTTGCAAACGTGCAAATAGTTACCGATGTGAATCGAGCGGCCATTTCGATTCCTCAATCAGCAGTTCTCAACGACGAGGGAAAAACAATTGTATTCGTTGCCGAAGGCAATGGTTACAAGAAGCGTCAGGTGCAGGCTGGAATTCAAAACAACGACCGCGTGGAAATCGTCGATGGGCTCACTGCCGGCGACAAAGTTGTCGTCAAGGGAAACTATTTGCTGCTCGAACAAAGCAGGCCTGGGCAGTAGCCACGGATGAGACGGATACAAAATCCGGATTTATTTCCGTGGCATCCGTGGCTAAAAACTTTGAGGCAACACGATGACTGATAACTTTATCGCTTTCTTCTATCGCGAACGATTGCTCGTAGCCGTTGTCTCGATGCTGATCGTGGCGGGTGGGATTCTCGCGTTGCGCAGATTAAACGTCGATGCGTTTCCTGACGTCACGCCGGTGCAGGTTGAAATCGATACCGAAGCCGAAGGGCTGGCGCCGGAGGAAATCGAGCAACAGATCACGTTTCCAATCGAAAACGAGATGAACGGCATCGCCGGTGTTACTCGCGTGCAATCAGAGTCCAAGTTTGGATTGTCCGTAGTCACCGTCTATTTCACTGACGACACCGACATCTATTTCGCGCGCCAACAGGTTTTCGAACGTCTCTCAGCGGCGAAAGATAGTATCCCCTCCGGGTTTGAGCCGCAGATGGGACCAATCACAACCGGGACCGGTCAAATCTATCTTTATCAAATCGTCGGCCACGGACAGAGCAATCAGGAATTGCGCACGATTCAGGATTGGATCGTAAAGCTGCAACTGCGCACGGTGCCGGGTGTGGCTGACGTGCTCAGCTTTGGCGGCGACGTCAAGCAGTATCAGGTCATCGTCGATCAGCCGGCGCTGGTTAGCTACAACATCACGCTTAAAACTCTCTTCGAAGCCATCCAGAGCAATAATCAAAATACAGGAGCCAACTTCATTGAGCATGGCGACCAGCAATACGTCGTTCGCGGCCTCGGCCTGGTCAAAGACGTCGCGGATATCGGCAACATCGTGCTCGATTCGCGCAAGGGCACGCCGATTCGAGTCAGTGACGTTGCTCGAGTGGAGATCGGCAACGAGATTCGCCAGGGTGCTGTCACTAAGGATGGTCAGGGAGAAGTCGTTACCGGGATCGTTCTCAAGCGCATCAACGAAAACACCAAGCAGGTGATCGAGCGAGTCAAGGAAAAAGTAGCTGAGATCAACAAGGCACTGCCGCCAGGTGTAACGATCGTTGACTACTACGATCAAGCCGAGCTCGTCGATAACAGCGTGCATACGGTTGTTGAATCGCTAATCGAAGGCGAAGTACTGGTGCTGGTTATTTTGCTGTTGCTCCTGGGCAACTTTCGCAGCTCGTTTATCACCGCTGCTGCAATTCCCTTCTGCATGCTCGTGGCTTTCATCCTCATGTGGTACGAGGGATTGTCAGCGAACCTGATGTCGCTGGGCGGCCTGGCAATCAGCATTGGCATGATGGTCGACGCAACGGTAGTGATGGTCGAAAATATCTACCGCCACCTGGAGGAACATCGTGAACACTCCACGCGCGAAGCTATTCTCGTTGCCGCGCAGGAAATTGGGCGGCCGATGTTCTTCGCGATTTTAATAATCATCGCCGTATTTCTTCCGGTGTTCACGCTGCAAGGTATTGAAGGTAAGTTGTTCAAGCCGCTCGCTTACGCCGTTACCTTCTCGATGATCGGTTCGATGTTGATGGCGCTGTGCATAGCGCCGATGCTATGCGCGCTGTGGCTGCGACTGAAGAAAGGAGAAGTCCGCACCAATCCGATTATCGGGTTCTTCAAAGGCATTTACGTTCCAGTGCTCAAGTGGGCGATTCGCCATCGCTACCTGGCGCTGGCGTTTGCGGGTCTTTTACTCGTTTGGAGTGTGGCGGATATTTTTATCCTGGGCAGCGAGTTCCTGCCGACGATCGACGAAGGAAACATGCTTGTGCGCGCAACCATGCCTGCGAGTATTTCGTTGCCGCGAGCCATCGAAGTATCTTCCCAGATTGAAAAAACTTTGCGCCAGTTTCCGGAAGTTGAAACCGTCGTCGCAAAGATCGGACGCGCTGAACTGGGAGGCGATCCGGAGAGTGTCAGCAATGATGAGCTTTACGTACGTCTCAAACCGAAAAATCAATGGACCACTGCCAGAACGAAGGATGAGTTAGTCGATGCAATGCGAAGCAGGGTCGAGACTATGCCCGGCGTGAAATTCAATTTTTCGCAGGTTATTCAAACGCGGAACGACGAACTCATCTCCGGCATTAATGCGCAGATCGCTGTAAAGATTTTTGGTGAAGATCAGGAAACATTGCGCAAGCTGGCCGAGAATATTCGCGCTGCGATGGCAAACATTCGCGGTGTCGAGGATCTGGCGGTTGAGCAAGTCGCCGGCGAAGAACACCTGGAGATCGATATCGACCGCGACACAATAGCGCGCTACGGATTGAACATTGCGGATGTGCTCGAAGTCACCAAGATTGCAATCGGTGGAGACTCGGCTACTGACGTGCTTGAGGGCCAACGACGGTTTGCGATCTTTGTGCGGCTGCAAGACGACTATCGCAATCAAGTGGATAAGCTCGCCGGCATCCTGGTCGCCGCGCCGGTCGGTGGACGCATCCCACTCGGAGAATTGGCGACCTTTAAATTATCAAGTGGCGATTCGGTCATTGACCGTGAGAACTCGCTCCGGCGAGTTGTGGTGATGTGCAACGTTAAGGGCCGCGACATCGGCAGCTTCGTGCGCGATGCGCAGCAGGCCGTCGCGTTGCAAGTGACGACACCGGCCGGTTATTTCATCACCTGGGGAGGACAATTCGAAAACGCCCAGCAGGCCGAGCGCCGGTTGTTGATTGCTATACCCATCTCGCTCCTCCTGGTGTTCGTATTGATTTACGCTTGTTTTGGTTCATTGCGCAATACGTTGACGATCATCTTCAACATACCGATCGCGCTGGTCGGCAGTACGACTTTTCTTTTGATATCCGGATTCCCTCTGAGCGTTCCGGCAATAGTTGGTTTCATCGCGGTCTTCGGCGTCGCGGTACAAAACGGAATGGTGATGGTTTCTTATATAAACAAGCTGCGCAGTCGCGGTATGGAGCTGCGCGAAGCCGTAATTACCGGTGCGAGTGTGCGTCTGCGCGCTGAGTTATTAAGCGCCTTGATCGGCAGCATTAGTTTAATCCCCTTCATCATTTCCTCTGGCACCGGCGCGGAAATCGAGAAGCCACTTGCAATCGTGGTTGTCGGAGGGTTATTAACACGCCCCATCAAGATAGTGATCTTGCCAATGGTTTATGAGTGGGTCGAGCGCCGCGCCGCCCGAAGCGAAGAGTTGGAGCTCGAAGCAGAGGCTTGAGCATTTGTATTAACG
>Ga0111539_10001501_pt1 | contig 31166 bp, 27 predicted proteins | sample RhiMethybrSRZTD1_FD_79667 | JGI IMG/M metagenome (GOLD analysis project Ga0111539, IMG submission 79667) | Populus rhizosphere microbial communities from Tennessee, USA - Rhizosphere MetaG P. TD hybrid SRZTD1 (version 2) (version 2) | ecosystem: Host-associated > Plants > Roots > Rhizosphere >...
ATTGTACTAGTAGATTAGTACAACGTCAAGAACGCCGCACGTCCTCCAGGAATCAGCAGCAGGAGCAGCCGCCACACGGCCCATGGCCTTCCGCGAGGATGCGCCCGTCTGTGGCCGCCAGTGTGATCGCCAGCGCGCGGCCGTCCTCGAGTCGCAGGACGAGTGGTCTCCCGATCAGCGATGTGTCAGCTTTGAAGTCCGTGGACCCTTCGAGGCGGTGCAGGCCGGGAATTGGCATCCCCGAACCGACGAGCATTCCCTGGTACCTGCTGATCGAGTAGCGCACGACGCCGAGGACGTTTCCGTCTTTCTTCTCCAATTGGCCGGTGCCCGCCGACTCTTCGACCAGCGTGAACGTCGCCTGCTGCACGCTTTCATCTTACCTACGATCCGAACGACGGAGCGTGTGCCTCGCGCCATTGGCCCACGTGGAGTACCCTGCGGATCCGCAGGAGACCCGATGGCGCGAGTTATTCCCGAACGCATGACCGCAGAGATTGCCGGCGAGTTCGTCGTCTTCCTCATCGGCATGCGCATCAACAAGCCGTGGAAAGTTCACAAGTGGCTGCCGGTATTCCTCGCCATGCCGAAAATGCTGCGCGAGCTCAAGGCGCACCCCGAGGTCGGCTTCCTCGGATCGATGTCGGCCGGCATGACGATCGTGCAGTACTGGCGATCGTTCGAGGCGCTCGAGCAGTACGCGCGCAGCCGCGATAACGAGCACTGGCCGGCGTGGGTGGCATTCAATAAGCGGACGGCGGCAAGCCGTGGCGACGTCGGCATCTGGCACGAGACCTACTGCGTCGGGCCGGGGCGCTACGAGACCGTTTACAGCGGAATGCCGCCGACGGGGCTCGGTGCTGCCGGCTCGCTGGTCCCCGCGTCGCACGCCCGCGAATCCGCGCGCGGGCGCCTTACTTCCTCACATGCGTAAATCAGGAACCGAATAGCTATCTCGATCGCGACCCTTGACGACGATCAATTTGGCTGCGACGATGACTGTTCCGACCGTCTGAGCAACACCTCCGTTCACTCTTAATCCCGAAAGAGCGCTGTCAAAAATGGCTGTCAGTGGAGTTGTGTGTCGTGTCGTCGCCGTTGCAATAGTCGTTGGATACATCGCGGTTGCGCCGATGCGGGCGCAGCAGACCGTCGCCCCCCAATACGTGCCGGGCGAGGTCATCGTCCAGTTCAAAGCGAGTGTCGATGAGGCGCAGCGGGCCGCAATTCGGTCGGCGCACGGCGCCACGCGCCTCCGCGGATACAACGTGCTGAGAACCGAACGTCTGGCGCTGCCGGCGACGGCGAATCCGATCGCGGCCGCGCAGGCGTTCAGCGCGCATCCGGAAGTCGAAGCGGCGCAACCGAATTTCATTCGGCAGGCCGTCTCGCTCGCATCGCCAAACGATACGTACTACGGCTCGCTCTGGGGTCTGCAGCAAATCAATGCGCCCGGCGCGTGGGCGGCCTTCGGTGCGGGAAGCGACACCGTCGTGGTCGCTGACATCGACACCGGCGTCGACTACACCCACCCCGACCTCGCCCCGAACATGTGGCGGAATCCGGGCGAAGTTCCCGGCAACGGGGTTGACGACGACGGCAACGGCTACGTAGACGATGTCTACGGAATCGACGCGGCCAACAACGATTCTGATCCGGCCGACGATCATTGGCACGGCACCCACACGTCCGGGACATTTGGCGCTGTTTCCGATAACGCATACGGCGTCACCGGCGTCACCAGCAAGGTCAGGATCCTCGCCTGCAAATTCCTGACGGCGGCCGGCTCAGGCACCGACGCCGATGCCATCGAATGCTTCAATTACGTCGTGGCGATGAAACAGCGCGGCGTCAACATACGCGTCACCAGCAACAGCTGGGGTGAGCAGCGCGGCACTTACTTCCCGTTGCCCTTGCAGAACGCGATCGACGCCGCCGGCAACGCTGGCATCGTCAACGTCTTCGCCGCCGGCAACGACGGCGTGAATATCGACGTCACGCCGTTCGATCCCGCAAGTTTCACGTCATCCAGCATCGTGTCGGTCGCGGCGTCCGACAACGGGGATGGACGTGCCAGCTGGTCGAATTACGGCGCGACATCCGTTGACCTGGCCGCGCCCGGCGTCGACATCCTGAGCACATACCCGGGCGGGTTTGCGTGGGCATCGGGCACGAGCATGGCCACGCCGCACGTTGCCGGTGTTGCCGCACTGTTGCTCGCGCATCGACCGTGGCTGAGCGTGGCCGAAGTGAAGGACTCGTTATTGGCCGGGGCCGACAGACTGAATCAGTGGAACGGCCTGGTCGTGTCGGGCGGTCGTCTCAACGCCTACCAGACGCTGAACGCCGGCGCGACGAACAGCAGTCCGTCGGTCGCATTGACGAGCCCGTCAGCGGGGCAGTCGTTTACGGTCCCGGCGGTGATCAATGTGGCTGCGACTGCCGCGGACAACGATGGCTCTGTGACTGGCGTCGATTTCTATGTCGACGGCACTTTGATCGGCGGTGACACCGCTGCGCCGTTTGCGATCACCTGGGATGCAACTGCCGGCTCACACACGTTCACCGCCGTGGCCGTGGACGACGACGGTGCCACCACGACGTCGGCGCCGGTGACGGTTTCGGTGCAGTCCGCACCCGTCAACGCCGCGCCAACCGTGAGCATCACGTCGCCCGCTGACGGCAGTACGGTCGTCGCCGGTGCGACCGTTACCGTGATGGCGTCAGCAGCGGACGCCGACGGCATTGCCAGGGTCGAATTCTTTGTTGGCAGCACCCTGATCGGCACGGACAGCTCGCCCGGAGACGGATACTCTGCGCCGTGGCGCCCGACGACCCAGGGCGTGTACTCGGTGACGGCGCGTGCGTTCGACACGAAGGGTAATGCGACGACGTCCGCGCCGGTCCGCGTGCGCGTGAAACGCAAGTAACGTCCGCATTGCGTTGAGCGTGGGATCTGAAACGATCCCACGCGTCTACCCATCTCATTAGTTCGCTGGCTCCGGATGTGCCTACGATCGGTCCAGGAGCAGCGATGGCTGAGAAGGACAAGAGCCCCAGCGACCGCCGGCCGATGGCACCCCAGCCGAGCGACGACCGTCCAACCGAACACGCACCGCACACTGACGAGTCGGGCCGCGACCCCGCTGAAGGTCGCGATCGTCCGCCGTCGAATCGGCCACGGGATCCGCACAGCCCGTGGATGGGCGGCGGTTAAGAGCCTACCGGCCACGCGGCGCTTCGGTGTGCGATAGACTCGGGCCCGCCCTGTCAGAGGAGGCGGCATGCGTCAACACCGGTGCTTCATTGTCCTGATCATCGCGACTGCGCTCGGTAGCCTCGCCAGTGCTGCTGGCCGCTACACGCAGGTTGCGGATATCCACATCGGCGGTGCAGGTGCGTTCGATTATCTTGCCGTCGACGCGCCCGCAAAGCGGTTGTACGTGACGCACGGTACGGAAATCGTAGTCATCGACACGACGACGAACGCCATCGTCGGTCGGATTGCTGATACGCCGCGGGTGCACGGTATCGCCATCGCTCGAAACGGGCGCGGCTTTACGAGCAACGGCGGCGAGAACAAGGTCGGGATCGTCGATCTGAAGACCTTGACGACGTTGTCCAAGGTGGACACCGGCCTCAATCCAGATGCGATTCTGTTCGAATCGACGCGCAACGAAGTCTACGCGTTCAACCACACCGGGGAGTCCGCCACCGTCATCAATGCCGACAGCGGCGCCGTCGTTGCCACCGTCAAGCTCGGCGGCCAGGCCGAAACGGGGCAAGCCGACCCGGCACTCGGCAAGGTATTCGTCAACATCGAGGACAAGAGCCGCGTCGATGTGATCGACATGGTCACGCACGCGGTGACGACGAGCTGGCCGGTGGCGCCGGCGGTGGATCCGACCGGCATGGCCATCGATCTGGAGACGCATCGGCTGTTCGTCGGTGGCGGGCCAGCGCTCGTGATGCTCGATGCGCGTTCTGGCAGCGTGGTTGCGAATCTGAATATCTGCGCGGGCACCGATGCCACCTGGTTCGATCCGGCGACGAAGAACGTGTTTGTGTCGTGCGCTGATGGTCACATCGTGGTGGCGCACGAAGACACATCGTCGAAGCTGTCGCTTGTCGAAACGATCACGACGGCACGCGGCGCGCGAACGATGGCGCTCGATCCGGTGACGCACCGGCTCTATACGGCGGCGCAGCAGTTTGCGGCCGCAGATCCCAACGCGCCGCCGCCGGCGGGGCGCCGGGGTGGGCCGCCCCCGGTACCGGACTCATTCCATGTGCTGGTGTTTGCGCCCGAACCGTGATCGGTCGGGAGAGACTCCAGCCGCCGCGGCTTATTCCTTCGTCACCGCGATCAGAGACAACGGGTCCACCCGTGCGCCGTTCAGGCGCACGCTCCAGTGCAGGTGGGGAGCGGTGACACGGCCGGTCGCTCCAACCAGTCCCACGAGTTGCCCGCGTTCCACCCGCTCTCCCTTGCGGACGTTGAATTCCGACATGTGGGCGAGCAGCGAGTAGATCCCAAGGCCGTGGTCGAGGACGACGGTGTTGCCCGTGAAATAGAGCGGCGCCGCGAGGACGACGATGCCGGCCGCGGGCGCGGCGATCGGGGTGCCGGTGCGCGCGCCGAAGTCGACACCGCTGTGCGGGCTTCTCGCCTCGCCATTGAAGACGCTCCTCGCGCCGAAGCTGCCCGTGGTCGGTTTGTCGCCGACAGGTGCCTGGAAGGCCCCCTGCCAGCGTCGCGGACCACTTGCCTGCGCGAAAATCGACGCCAGCAACGCGGATTCGCGTTCGATTCGTTTGAGTTCACTCGCCGACGGATCGACATAGCGCGGCGCCACCTGCAGACGGCGGACGGGGAAGTCCTTCGTGACGACGGGCAGGTCCTGACTCGCCGAAACCGGCGGCTGGCCAACAGGTTCAACGAGGACGGCGATTTGATAGGTGCCCGGAACGACGTCGAGATCGACGCCGATCAAGCCTTGCCACCCGTTGGAGGTGCGGGAAAGCGGTAGATCGCGTCCGAAGACCGTCGCGGACGCACCCGTAGTCTCGCAGCTGCAGGTGACGTCGAGCCTCACCACGTCGCCGGGATGCCCAATCGTGTCGAAGAGTGCAGTTCGTACGGCGACCTGTCCCTGTGCCCGGACGTCGAGCGCACCGACAGCAGCGAGCACCATCGTCAACGCCGACGCACCGACACGCGTGATCACCACCTTCATTGTGAACTATCGGTTGATGAGAGGTGACACAATCATCCCGGCTACCAACTACCAACTACCAACTACCCAACTACCAACTACCAACTACCAACTAAAGAGGCCCTACGGGACGGTGACGCTGGTGCGGGTGTCGCCGCCGGCGATTCCGATCATCAGCTGCGGACCGTAATTGTTTTCCTGGCAGACGTACTCGAACGGCTCGATATCGGCAGTCCAGCGCTTGGTGTAGCCGCTTGTCCACGGCGCGGTGTAGGCGCCGGGATCATCGACGGTGATTTCGTATTTCAGCGTGCTGAAGTCGAGGCGCGTCACGCGCTCGATGGTATGCAGCCGGTCGGTGTGCGGCATTCCCCAGCGCTCCATCCAGACCGCTTCGTTGAAGCCGACGGTATCGATCACCAGCGTGTCGCCGTCCCACCACCTGATCGAGTGACCGAAATAAGACGGATCGAGCCGGGTCGGATGCGATCGTCCGTCAACGTAGATAGTGCGAAACGAGTGCGCCCCGCCGGTCTGGAACATGTAGATGCGTCCGCTGCCCGGCAGGTTCAGCAGCTCGATGCCATACGCCGTCTGAAATGCGCGCGCGGCGGGCGAGGGTTTGCAGCGGGTGTACGGCTCGTCGGCGAGAAACCGCGCGTGCCGCTGGTCGAGGAGCGCTTTTGCCCACGGCTGGATGGGGACTTGATCGAGGTGGACGAGGCCGGGCCGCGGGCGTCCGCCGACCTTCTCGTAGTTGCTGGGGATGGTCGTGAGCGGCTCACCGCCGTCCCACATCCCGGTCCGACCCGCTGGGGCGCCCAGATTAATGGTGCCGTCGGGCCAGCGCGGTGCGGGCGGTGCCGGTGCGGCCGGTCGCGCCGCCGCCCCGCCGCGGCCTTGCGCCACGGCCGTCGTCGGGATGAGCATCGCCAGCGCCGCGACGGCGACGAGCCACATGCGAAGCGACGATACTACATGCCATGCCGCAACCGTTTGAAAGTGCTCTGTTGAACATCAAGCTCTATGAGTTGCGACGGGAGCCTGTCCTGCGCGAAGCGCGGGCTTGGTTCGTCCGTGACTTCAATCCGGCCAGCCTGGCGGAACTCGGCGAGATCGTCAGCAGCGATCGCAACGCCGCCTTCAGAATGGTCCTCGGCTACTGGGACTTCGCCGCCTCGATGGTAACGACCGGTGCCATCGACGCCGAGGCGTTCCTGGCCGCGCACAACGAGATCTATGCGACGTTCGGTAAGATTCAGCCGTTCCTCGATGACATCCGGAGGCTGAGTGATGAACCTGACTTCTGCAAGCACTTGGAAGCGGTGGTGATGGGCGATGCTCGCGCGCAGGCGATCATTGACCGCCGTCGTGCGGCAATCGCCGCAGCGGCGAAAGCGGCGGCCGCCAGGGCGGGTGGAGAGCCGCAGGCGTCATGAGTACCACCGTGCTTGTTTCTGAATCGGTCGCGACCGAATCCCGACGACGCACTGGATGGCGAGATCCATTTTTCGCCGCAATGTCCGCGGTCACACTGTTGATTGTCATCAGCGGATTCACGCCGACGCTCTATCTCCGTCCCGTCTTCAATCCGCCGGCGATACCTGCGTATCTCTTTCTCCGTGGCATCGTGCTGACGTCATGGTTCGTCCTGTTTTTCGGGCAGGCGGCGCTGGTTCGATCCGGGCGGATACAGCTTCGCGGCGCTGGCGTGGACGGGCCTTCTACTGCGGCGTCGGACCCCGGTGCATAAACGCCTGATGCTGCTCGCCACAATCGCCGTCATCGGGCCGGCGCTCGCACGGCTCGCGCGCCTGCCGATTTTCGGCGGCGAACAGGGAGTGTTCACGTCGATCGTGACGTTGGCGCTCCTCGCCGCGGTCGTCGTTCACCACGTCCTGACGACGCGCAGAATCCACAGCGCCACCGTTCTTGGTATTTCGTTCGCGCTCGGTTTGTTCTTCGTCATGTCTGCGGTTGCCCAGACGGAACTTGGACTGAACTTCGTTTGCTGGCTCCAGTAATCTGGCCAACCGACGCCTTAGCGGGGGCGTCAATGGGGGTGATGACGAAATTCATGCTCGTTTGCATGGCACTGCTGCTGCCGACCCTGCTCACGGCGCAAGTCCCGGATCCGCAACTCCGGTTCGAAGTCGCGGCGATCAATCCAGTCGCAGACGTCGCCGCCGGTGCGCGGATCGGCATCGAAGACAATTCCGCCGTCGTCCGCATCGAGAACCTGACGCTGCGCGCCCTCATCCGCATCGCGTATGGCGTCATGGACGAGCAGCTAAGCGGCCCTGGCTGGTTGAACGACACTCGATTCACGATTACGGCGAGGCCGCCTTCCGGATACCAGTCGGCGCACCTGCCGGTGTTGATGCGCAACCTGCTCGCCGATCGCTTCGGATTGACCGTTCACCACGAGAAGAAGAATGTTGCGGGATTCGCGTTACGTGTCGCGCCTGGTGGCCACCGGCTCATCACGGGCAGTGAACGGACATTTCTTACAGGCCGTCGCGGACTGATCTCCGGAAGGGGTCGAAAAATTTCGGAGATCGTGCCGATACTCGCGGAGAACGTCGCGTCGCCGGTCATCGACGAGACGGGGCTCAGCGGCGTCTACGATGTCAAGCTCGAATGGAATCCGCAGCTGACGGCCGGCGCCAATGCCGGCGACGCGGGTGTATCGCTGTTTACCGCGCTGCGGGAGCAGCTCGGTTTGCGGCTGGAACCGATCCGCGTCGGCGTTGACGTCGTCGTTGTCGATCGAATCGCTCGCGCCCCGACCGACAACTGATCCTCAGGTCGTCGTCAGCTCCTGGTCGAGGAACTGTTCGAGGAGCTGTCGCGCGTCATTCGCAAGCCTGCCGAACTCGAGCGCGAACCCGCGGCCGCCCTGCATATGCACGACGCGGCCGGTGAACCGCACCTCTGTGCCAGCGAGCTTCGCATGCAATGTGATTTGCGTGCCTGCGGGAATCGTCTCGCGCGTGGCGACGAAGCACCCGCCGACGCTCAAATCGACGATCTGCATCGTCCCGTGCGCCCATGCTCCTTCCACCTTACAGGGCAGCAACACTGCGCGACGGACATGCTTTCGACGTTCGCTCTGGTCCTGTTGCATCGCCGGCACCTCGTCTGACAAGCGTCTGTAAGGCGTGTCGGAGAGTCAGAGCGGCGACGATATAGGGAGTACTCAAAAATCGTGCAACGAGCGGACAGTAGCGACAGAGCGCCCAACTATTTCGGCTGAACCACTTCTTCACCGTTCAGGCCGTAGCGCCGGATCGCTGCCGGCGTTCGCGTGAAGTCGCTGAACTGCATCCAGGCCCTGTTCTGGTCGTCAAGGTAAAGCAGCGACGCGACGCTCGTTCTGCGATCGAGGAATCGGATGTGGGCGCCGCCCTTTTCGTCGGCGACGAGGTTGATGCGCTCGCGGTTCCGCTCGTCACCTGTTCCGGGCGGAGCGTCGAACCCCATGACCAGGCTGCCGTTGTCGATATACGACAGCCCGAAGCGCTCGACACCGCGCGGATCGTTGATGCGCATGCCGAAGCGGCGCGTATTTCCCGGCGCGTCGAGATAACCAAGGATCATGCGCGCGTTCCTGTCGCCGTCTTCAACGATCAGCTGACGGACGCGGAGGACGTCGCTCGCCTGTTGTGCCGACGTGCGCGGCACGAGTGCGAAGGTGACCGCGAGCACCAGCGCTCCGGCCGCGACGATCTTGAACACGCGGAGTTGGCGCTCCAGCAACATCACTCGCGCGGCGATCGAATCCACGTCGTGAGCCATAACCCTCTCCTGATATCGCCGCTGCCTAGTCGGGCGTCGGCCGTTCGATCCGTTCGACGACAAGAACCGGAAGCGGTGCTCGGCCTGGTTCGAGTGTCAGTCCGAGCTGTTCGCGCAGCGCCGTAAAGATGCTGACGTCGCCGCCGTGCTCCAGCGTCAGTTCGTAGTCGCCGGCCAGACCAGTCTGATCAAGGACCACGCGACCTGCATCACCGCGCAGGTTGCCGGCAAGGCGGCTCATCGTCATGCCGCCCGAGACGATGCGTGAGGAACTGACCATCGTGGCGCAACGCGGCGCCTCGTTCGGCGAAGGTGGCACCGCCGCGCGTTCATCGGGAGACAGTTTCTGAAACCTGTCGCAATCGATCGGCGCGCGTCGGAGGTTTCTGCCCAACGCGCCATCCGCACGCGCGACCTTCAGCGCGTAGGTCGGCCGCTCCTGCTGTTCCAGGCGTGCCATCAGCTTGAAGCGGTCGGCCAGCAGCTGACGGATCAACTCCGCGCGTTCGGTCGCGGTGGGTTCGCGCGAGGCTATGGCGTCGACGTCGTAGTGCTCGGTCGTGGCCCAGCCCGTGAGCCCCACGATCTCGACGATGCCTGGATACGCCCCCCGCAGCAGGACGCCGACCGAGCCGTCGACGATGCGGTAGCGTCCGCCAGGGTCCCAGCCGATGCGCGCGGCGCCGTCTCCGCGGATGATTCCGTCGATCGTCGGCTTGATCGAGACGACGTCGAAAGCGGTGAGCGGCGCGGGCGTTTGCGGTGCGGAGCCGGCTGGCGATTGCGCTGAGCCGGCTGAAATGAACACCGACAAGAGCAGCGTGCCGAGCGGCAGTACGGCGCGCATGTCAGTCCGCTGGGCCCGCCCTATTTCCTTGCGCTGGCGGCCATCGCCTCTTCCATGCGCCGCTGCATTTCTTCCGGTGACACGTCCTCGACGTGCGTGGCGATCGTCCACACGTGGCCGAACGGATCGACGAGCGTGCCGGATCGGTCGCCGTAAAACTGGTTCTGCACCTCCTGTTGCGATTTCGCACCAGCGGTGACGGCGCGCGTGAACACGCTGTCGACGTCCTCGACGTACAGCATCAGGCTCGTCGGCGATCCTCCCCACGAGAGCGGGCTCTTGTATCCGCGCTCGGGGCTCTCGTCGCCCAGCATGATTCGCGAATCGCCGATCTGGAGCTCGGCGTGCGCGATCGTGCCGTCCGGGCCGCCGAATCGCATCAGCTCCTCGGCGTCGAACACGCGAGTGTAGAAATCGATGGCGTCTGCCGCACCCTTCACGATCAGATGCGGCGTCACTGTCGAGTAGCCCTCGGGAACAGGTCGAACAGCCACGTCGTGCCTCCTTCGTTGCGGAAACCTGCAGCCTACCACCGGATCGTGATCGCGGTGTGTCAGTCGATTGAGAACGACCTTTGCGCGCAGGCTGACCTCACGGTTCGACCTCTCTTCGCCGGTGAGGATGGGGAAGGCATAAAGCTCTTCCTTCGGTAAAATCGGCGGCAATGGCAGCGAGGGGCGGATCTGCGTTGGTCAACGAAGCCTACCTGCCTAATCGGCGCCCGTGAGGTGCACTGGCAGAACCGGGAGCACTTCCTCGCGGTCGCCGCGCGGCAGATGCGTCGCGTTCTCGTCGACATCGCGCGTATATCAGAAGCGTGGCGGCGCTGGCGTCCACCGGTGACGCAGGAGCCCGGACGCGATCTCCTCGCTCTCGACGATGCGCTGGATGGGTTGGCACAGGTGGACGAGCGGAAGGCGGTGCGAGAAGAGCGATGACGCCGGAACAGTGGACGCGCGTGGAGCGCTTGTATCACGAGGCGGCAGGAATCGCGATCGCCGGCCGGCGCTCGTGGCTCGCGCGCGCGTGTGGCGGCGACGAAGTCGTGCGGCGGGAAGTGGAGGCGCTGCTGGCGCAGGATGCGTCGCGGACCGGCGCGCTCGACGGACACGCGCTGGACCAGATCTCGCCTGAGGACGAACGCGAGAGCCTGGTCGGCCGACAGCTCGGGGGCTATGAGTTTCTATCCCTGATTGACGAAGGCGGGATGGGCCAGGTCTACCGCGCCCGCGATCTCACACTGCCACGCGACGTCGCGGTCAAAGTCGTCTCACCCGAGTTCACCCACGACGCAGTCCGCCGCGCCAGGTTCCGCAAGGAAGCTGAAGTCCTGGCCGCTTTCGCGCATCCGCATATCGCGCACATCTACTCGTTCCTCGAGGTCGACGGGAGGTTCCTGCTGGCGATGGAGCTGGTGCCGGGGGAATCGCTGGCGGAGCGCATCGCCCGCGGCCCGCTCCCCGTCGGCGAGGCGCTCGACATCGCGGAGCAGGTGGCCGACGCGATCGAGGCCGCGCACGAACAAGGAGTGATTCACCGAGACCTGAAGCCCGCGAACATCCGCATCACACCCGATGGCATCGTGAAAGTGCTCGACTTCGGCCTCGCGATCTCGGCAGGTCCCGCCCTCGCTACCGCGGGCGCCGCCGCCACGCGCACCGCGCCGGGGACGCTGGTCGGGACCGTCGCGTACATGAGCCCGGAGCAGGCACGCGCCGAGAGCGTCGACAAGCGGACGGATATTTGGGCCTTCGGCTGCGTGCTGTTCGAGATGCTGACCGGTCGCAAGGCGTTCACCGGGCCGACCGTCACTGATCTGCTTGCTGCGATTCTCGACGCGGAGCCTGACTGGTCGTTGGTTCCGCCCGCAGTGCCTGTACCTATCGTCGCGCTGCTGCGGCGCTGCCTCGACAAAGATCGCAAGCGTCGACTCCGTGACATCGGCGAGGCACGCGTGGCGCTCGATGACGAGCACCGCCCGGAGCCGACGCCCGTCCGTATCGCACGACCAGCAGGGACGGCGGCGTATCTGTCCCCGTCGAGGCGTTGGGTGCTGCGAGCTGCGGTGCTCATCGTTGCGGCGCTCGCCGGAGCAGGAGCCTCGATCTATTTCGGTGCAGTAGCTCCAAGCCCTGTGCGGCAAGTAATGCGTCTCTCGATTCCAATGACTGGCGAGGCTGCGCTGTCACTCGGTGGCTTCGCACGCGATCTCTCTCTCACCCCCGACGGCTCGCAGCTCGTCTACGTCGCCAAGAACAGGACGCAGTTGCTGGCTCGCAAGCTGGGTTCATCAGAAACAACACCTATCGCGAACGGGACCGACATTACGTCTCCCTTTGTTTCACCAGACAACCGGTGGGTCGGATATCTGGACGGCAGTTTCGTGATGAAGAAGGTGCCCATCACGGGAGGCGCATCCATTACGCTGGCGGCAACGGGCCGGAACGGCGCAACCTGGCTGAGCAATGACACGATCGTGTATGGCAGCTTCACAAGTGATGCCGGGTTGATTCTCATCAACGGCGACGACCGATCTGGCGACAAACGCGGGAACGTTCTCACGCAGCCCGATGTATCGGCGGCTGAGGCCAACCACTGGTGGCCGCACGCGCTTCCCGGAGGGCGCGGTGTGCTCTTCACAATCACAGCGCAGTCCGGCAACCTGGACGCGGCAAAGATCGCTGTTTTCGACCTGCGCACGCGCCAGCAGAAGATCGTGTTGCATGGCGGGAGCGACGCGCGCTACGTCGCCAACAACGCGCCCGGTCGCGGTGCACCAGGCGGATTCCTCGTCTACGTCGTGCAGGGCGGCCTTCGGTCGATTCCATTCGATCTGGATCGATTGGAAACCGACGGCACCCCGCAATCAGTCAATGTGCCCGTACTGACTTCCCCCGAGGGTGCAGGTGATTTCGACATCGATTCGGCTGCCACGCTTATGTACGTCGAGTCACGCGAGAATGCCGCGGATTCACCGCGTTCGCTGGTGTGGGTTGATCGTGCCGGACACGAAAGGCCGACGGACGTTCCTCCCGGCCCGTACTTGGACGTGCGGATATCGCCAGATGAGACGCGCTTCGCTGTGATTGCGCTCGAGAAGGGAGAACGGCGGATCTGGATCTGGGACGTACAACGAAAGAGATTCACCAGCAGACTCAGATTCGATCAGGGCACGGTCACCGGCTTTCCGCTGTGGACGCCGGACGGCAACGAGATTGTCTTTCAGGCGAAGGTCGCGGGACGCGCTGTCAGCATGTGGCGCATGCCAGCAGATGGCACAGGAGCCCCCAAACCCTTGGCAACGAGCTCCAATCCCCAGATGGCCACCAGTTTTTCCCCAGATGGCCATCTGATCTTCCACGAGGCGATTGGTGCGAACCTCGACATCCTGCACACGACGCTCGAGGGCGACGACCGTCGGATTGCTCCCTTGCTGCACACCAAGTCCTGGGAAGTCGAGGGAATGGTTTCTCCAGATGGGCGTTGGCTGGCGTACGAATGCTGTACTGATGGCGATGCTGACATTCACGTCAGCCCGTATCCCGACGTGCAGGCTGCCCGGTGGCCCGTGTCGAGCGGCGGCGGAAAATCAGCCAGGTGGTCGCAGGCGGGCAACGAATTGTTCTTCGTCGGGCGGGATGGCGCACTCAAGAGTGTCCGGTTCGACGTACTGGGCTCTGTCTGGCGCGCGCAGGACACGCCGTCGAGAGTGCTTCCTGCCTCGTATTCTCCCGAGCGAGGGCCGTCTGGAAACCTTATCTATGACGTGTCGCACGACGCTCGGCGAATTCTGCTCATCAAGTCCATCGGAACCGGTGGAAACGCTCCGCCGCAGGTCGGCGTTCTTCAGCACTTGGATGAGGAACTTCGTCAGCAGTCAGTCAGATAGATTCGCACACGGCCCCTCCTCTCAACGATCAGTCCTCATCGCCGCCGAGATCGTCATCGGCATCGTCCGACAGCGGCTGCAGATAGTGGCCGAGCACCCAGTTCGCGACCGACTTGCCCTGCCGCTGCCCGACGTCGATTGAGTTGCGGTAGTGCATGCCGCCGAAGATCCTTGCCTCGCCGGCGTCTATCGCGAACGCGTCGAAGCTCGCATAGCGCCTGACGACGCCGGGAACAGCCGGTGAGGTCGCATCAATTCGTGGTGCGGCCCGAAGTAGCGTGTCAGCACCCGGGTCCCTGCCGTCGTGACGGATAGGTGAGCGGTGGGATACTCCGGATGTGGGGGAATGGCCAGAAACGCGGACCACGTCACATCCGGCGTGGTACGCGGATTGTCGTCTGCGAACGGCGCCTGCTCAGTCATCCAGTTGGCTGTCTCGGACTGCTGTCGGGTTCTCAGCAGACTGAACGACCCGCCAAAGTCCTTCGTCTCGTTCAGGTCTCTCGCGTAGCGGACCGACCTCAGTGCTGGTGGCGGAGTAGGACGGAACTGTGACGCGCTGGTCAGGGCGAACGGCACCCACGCCTGTGGGCCCGGTGTTCACCGGCTGCGGCGGACGCGGCGTGGTGCGTCGAACATCGCCAGATGCTCTCTATGGAGGAAGGCGGGAACTGGCGACAAAACCTGGCATGTCAAACAGTCATCTTCACCGGGCATCATCTCGTTTCCCGCAGCCTGCGCCGGCCCCTATCGAAAGACCAGCGAATTCCCAGAGACCTCCCAAGACTCCGGTCAGGGCGGCGCCTCATAGTGCGTCAGCACGTTGACCGAGGAGGCGAGTATGAAACGAGTCGTACAGATAGTGACGCTGGCGATCGCAGGTTTGGCCGGAATGCTGATGTCGGCGCGGGTCGGACACACCCAGGGGAGTTCCTGCCTCGTCGCCACGACCAACGGCAGCATTCAGGGACTTGATCGCGGATCGTCGTGCGCCTTTCTCGGTATTCCGTTTGCGGCTCCGCCCACCGGCAGTCTCCGCTGGAAGCGCCCGCAACCGGCAGCGGCCTGGGCGCCCGTGACGTTGGCTGCCACCACGCCGCCGCTTTCGTGCGCCCAGCTCAATGCCGCCACGGGTCAGCCGACAGGGGTAGAGGATTGTCTGAAGCTCAACGTCTGGACGCCGAATCCGCTGCCCATACACGACGCCCCGGTCATCGTGTGGCTTCATCCTGGAGGGTTTGCCAATGCGTCCGCCAACTTCGCGCCGCAGAATGGTCAGACTCTCGCGGCATCGACGGGCGCCATCATCGTCGCGCCGAATTACCGGCTCGGCCCGTTCGGATTTCTGCGGCATGCCGCCCTCGCGGCCGAAGACAGCGCCGCGGGCAACTACGGGCTGCTCGATCAGCGTGCCGCACTCGTCTGGGTCCGCGATCACATCGCCGCGTTCGGCGGCAACCCGAACAACGTGACCATCGCCGGGCAGTCGGCGGGAGCGCACAGCGTCAGTCTGCACCTTGTCGCTCCGGCAAGCGCCGGTCTCTTCCATCGTGCCGTCATGCAGAGCGGCACCATGTCGTTCCGCATGCGGACTGTTGTAGATGCAGATCAACAGGGCGGGGAGTTTGCCGCAGCGCTGGGCTGCGCCGTCGGTGATGCGGCGGTCGTTCTCGCCTGCCTGCGCTCGAAGGGAACAAATCAGGTCCTGACGGCGCGGCCGCCGGGTCAGTTCGAGGAATTCAAGGAGACCGGCCGCACGCAGTGGACGCCGATCGTCGATGGTGTCGAGATCTCCGATCAACCTCGATATTTGTACGATCGGGGGCAGTTCAGCCAGGTGCCCGTGCTGCTGGGCACGAATCGGGACGAGGGATGGACGTTCGTCTCCCGAAGTTTTCCAGCAGGTTTAACGGCCGAGCAGTACGAGACTGCGATCGCGGCGGAGTTCGGCGCGGACGCCGCCGCCATCCTTGCCGAGTATCCCGTCAGCGCCTTTGCATCGCCACAAGAGGCGCTCGCACGCCTGGTCGGCGACGCCGAGTACGTGTGCGAGGCGAACCGGCTGGCGCGGCTGATCGAGCGAACGAAGACGCCGGTGTTCCTCTACTCCTTCGAATACGAAGTTGACCCCGTTGTCCTCGATCGCGTCGTTCATGGACTCGAGGTGAACTTCGTGTTCGGCAACAACTACGGCCCGCCGCTGTTCGCTCCGTACACATTGGGCCCGGCGGACGTCGCGCTGTTCCGCACGATGGCAGGGTACTGGATGCGGTTTGCGGAGTCGGGGAGTCCGAACACCGTCGACCCCGCCGTCGTGCACTGGCCGGCGTTTACGCACCCGACCGGATCAGGGCGGGGAGCAGACAAGTACCTGACGTTCGACGTGAGCGTCAGTGAAGGAAAACGGCAGCGTGAGACGCAGTGCGACTTCTGGGAACCGTTCTTCCTGCGGTCGATCACCGGCGCAGTACCGGCCTCGGCGCCGTAGGGTCAGCTCGTTCATGTAGACCTTTGATCCAGAATGACAGGTCCAGTAGTTGTTCGGCAATCCAGTCGTCGACTTCCTGTGCTGCCCAGCCCAGGCGCATCGGCCACGCGCGTGGAGCGATCTCGCCGCTGACGCAAGTTTCAGCGATCAGGCGTACTTTGTCCGCGAGTTCCGTCGGTTCACTGGGGTCACGCCGACGGCGTACCTGCTGGGGCGACCAGCCAACGCCTATCACTTCAGAATTCTTCAAGACGGCCCGATCGCGTCCCGTTGGAGTGGGCGGGATGAATCAGGAGCTGTTCGCCTATCTCTGCGTCACGCAGGAACATGCCCATCGACTTCGGCGCCCACCACTGCTTGAACAGCTCGGGCCTGGTCCACGCCTCGAACACGATGCGCGCCGGCGCGTTGCTCGATCCAGGCCGTCTCTTCCTCCAATCGGCGCGGGCCGATCCTGCAGGTCCGCACGCGCCCGACCTTCTCCGTAGTGACCAGGCCAGCCTGCTCCAAGACGCCGACATGCTTCTTCATGCCCGTGAGGGTCATGTTGCCGGCCGCCTTCTTCATCGAAGCGCCGTCGCATCCGCAAGCCCGACCGTTCCTTTGGATCATTCGCTGCATTGAAGATCAGCGATGCGGGAACGGGCCCTGGTCTTACTGAACCGCTCGGCTCATCGCGCCGATGAAGGCATCGCTGCACGAATAGCGGACTCTTTGCGCGGAGCGCCGTTCGACGTAGACATCGAAGCGGTCTCCGGAGATGGCCTCGCGGCGTCGGCGACGCAGGCGGTAGCATATGGTTGCCGATTGCTCGTGGCCGCCGGCGGAGACGGAACGGTCAGCACCATAGCGGCAATTGCCGCCTCGCATGATGCTGTCCTTGGGGTTCTTCCGCTCGGAACGCTGAATCATTTCGCGAGTGACGCGGGGATCCCGCGCGACCTCGACGAGGCTGCTTCCAACCTCACCTGTGGCCAGATCGTCCGCGTCGACATTGGCGACGTGAACGGCCACGCCTTCGTCAATAACTCGAGTGTCGGCATCTACCCCCGGCTCCTCTGCGAACGCGAGCGGCAGGAGCAACGTGGCCGCAGCAAGTGGACAGCCTTGGCGCTGGCGGCGCTTCGCATATGGCGACAGTACCGACGCGTGACCGTCACCATAGAGGGGCGCGACTACCGGCGGAACGTGCGGACGCCTTTTGTGTTCATTGGTAATAACGAGTACTCCATCGACGGCGGCCGGATCGATGCGCGGACATCGCTTGACTCCGGTCACCTGCAGCTGTGCATGGCGCCCGAGGCGGACCGCCGTCAGATGGCATGGATCGTTCTCGGCGCCATTGCTGGACGGCTTAAGGCCGTTGCGGGATTTGTCGCGCGGCCGGCGGCGGAGGTGATGATCTCCGTACCGTCGCGAAAGATTGGCGTCTCTCTCGATGGTGAACTGATTACCCTCGACTCACCGTTGCGGTACACCATCCGCCGGCGCGCGCTTCGCGTCATAGTTCCCCGGCAGAAAGGCGAACGGTGAAAGCCGTCGTTCACCTGTCCGACCTCCATTTCGGCCGTGAGGATCCTGACGTCGTCGAGGCGCTGATAGACGCGGTGTGTCATGTGGCGCCAGCGGTCGTGGCAGTGTCGGGGGACCTGACGCAACGCGCCCGTCGTCACCAGTTCCGTCGCGCCCGCTGTTTTCTCGACGCCCTGCCGTTTCCTCGAGTCGTGGTTCCCGGCAATCATGACGTTCCGCTGTTCAACCTTCTGGCGCGGATCTTTGATCCGCTTGGCGGGTACAGGCGCGAAGTCACCACCGATCTTGCTCCGACCTTTGTCGATCCCCCGGTCGCAGTCGTGGGACTCGATACGACGCGTCCGAGCTCCGTAAAGACCGCCCGTGTCCACACGCACGATGTCAATCGCATCTGTGAATACATCGGGCAGCTTGGCGGGGACGTCGTGAAGATCCTGGTGGCACACCATCCCTTTGACGAGCGTAGCTACCCGGAGCTGCAGACGCTCACGCGCTGCGGGATCGACGTCATTTTGACTGGTCATCTTCACGTCAGCTCCACCAGCCACACCGCAAGCCGGCACAATCTAGGTGGGCGCGGCGCGGTGGTGGTGGAAGCCGGCACTGCAGTCTCCACCCGCCTGCGCGAGGCAACCAACGCCTTCAATGTGTTGCGTGTTCAAGCAGACGCAATCGTTGCCGAGCGCTACGACTGGATACCTGGGACTGGGTTTGTAGTTGCCGATCGGCAGCAGTTCGCACGCTCGAGTTCAGGCTGGACGGGAAGCCTCCGATCCTGGCCTTGACCGGCACGTCGGCGGAGTCGCCTGCGCCCGTCTCTTGCATCAGCCGAATTCATGTCAAAGCAGGTTCGCCCAGCTGCTGTGCTGACTCTTCTGCTGATCATCACAGCTCAGCATCCGGCCGTGGGGCAGCAGGCGACCACTCCAGGTGCTGCACCGGAGCGGCAACAAACAGACGCAGATTCCACCTCGGCTCGTATTGAAAAGCTTCGGGCGCAGGCAGTGGCGCGGCGAAATGGGCGTCGCGTGCGCGTCGAATCGTTCGACGGGACAGTGACCCGCGGCCGCGTGGTAGGCGTAATGGATCGAACGATGGCCGTCCAGCCGACTCCGTCAGACGAGCCCGTGCTGTTCGATTTCGCAAATGTGAAGTCAATCGACGGCCCGGGACTACCGAGGCGGGTGTGGATCGCGCTGGGCGTCGCCGGCACTGCAGCGGTCGTAGCCGGCGTTATCGCCATGGGGCAGTAACGTACCAAGGCGTTGGACCCCACTGCTCCAGTTAGGTTCCGGCGAGCACCCGCTTCGCTCCACGTAGGAGTCTCGAATGACTTGCGAACGGCATGCTTCATTCAACGTTATCTACCAGATCCAAATCACGAATCAGCAGCTGAATGCATCGCGATATTGCTCGTGACGGCGACAACGTCATCGATTGGGGAAAGACGAGTGCCGACTACTCTACGTGGCGGCCGAACTACCCAGACCGTTTCTTCCATCTCCTCAAGGCATTCGGAATCGGACTGCCGGGACAGCGGATCCTCGATCTAGGGACTGGCGTCGGATTTCTGGCCCTTCGCTTTGCCGAGGCCGGCGCGTTGTCAACCGGCATTGACATCGCCCACGAACAGATTCAAGAGGCACGTCGGCGCGCCGCGTCGCTGGGGGTCGCCGCAGAATTGTATGTCGCGGCGGCGGAAGAGACCGGACTGCCAAGTGGGTCTTTCGATGTGGTGACCGCCAGTCAATCGTGGCTGTATTTCGACAAAGAGAGAGTCATCGCCGAAGTGAAGCGGCTTCTCGGGCCAGATGGTGTGCTCGTCACGAGTCACTTCTGCTGGCTTCCGAGACAGGATGCGATTGCCAGGGCCTCGGAGCAACTCGTCCTCCAGTTCAATCCGAAATGGACGGCCGCCGACTTGCCCGGGGACGTACCGCTCATTCCCAAATGGTCGGAGGAGCATTTCCGGCTCCGCGCGATGTTCGTATTCGATGAACGTATTCCATTTACGTGGGAGTCGTGGCGCGGCCGAATTCGGGCTTGTCGGGGAATCGGGGCGACGCTCGAGTCCGAACAGATCAAAGCGTTCGACGCTGCCCACGACGCTCTTCTTCGCAGCGTTACGCCGGAGCACTTCTCGGTTCTTCATCGGATCGACGCACACTTGTTCCGACCGATTCGATAGCGATGAGGGTAGCGGCCGAAATCGGGAAGGATACGTCCTAAAGGGTCACGGGGCGGGGCGGGCTCACGCGCACGTCGGCCGCGGCGAATGCGGGTGTGGCTGGGGGCTGGCCGAACGCGGGAGCGGCTACACCGCCGAGACGTCGGGCCGGAAGGTGGTGGCGTTGATGACGTTTCGCGAAGGCGGGCATCGGCACGTCCGACGCCACGGCAGTGAGGTTCACGGCACAGGGGCCTGGCTAGTGTTGCTGCGTGAGGTCGAGAAGCGAGGTGACTTTCTGCTCGTTTCCGAACGTGATCGGACGATCGACGAGTCCGCTGACGTCGAACGGTGGAGCGGCAAGATTTATCGCGCGGTAACCCCCGTTTACGGTGTCCCCGTTCGTGGCGGCGCGGTCATTCGTGAGAATGGCCCACTTGTACTTTCCCTGCCTCAGGTTGTTGCGAATGAACTTGTGCACCAGCTCGTTGGAGATGTGCTGCAGGACGTCCTTGGAGATGAGCAGGTCCGCCGACGGGAGGTCGTCAGTGATGTCGCCGACCTTGAATTTGATTCTGTCCGTCTCGTGCTTCCGGCGAACGGACTCGATGACATCAGAGGCGATGTCGATGCCGAGATAACTCGCGTCGCCCCAGTCGATCGCGCTCGAAAACCCCCAGTCTCCGCAGCCGGCATCAACGACCGACCTGACGTTGTGCTTCCTGATGAAGTCTTCGATGAACGCACGATACTCCCGCGTGATCTCGAGGGTTGATCCCGTGCCGCTGGTTCCCTTGCCGGTGACGTCCCTGCCCCAATACCCATCGGCATAGATGCCGTTGAAGGTGTCGCTCAGCACGCTGAGCTGGTAGGCGCGGTTCGCCAAGTAGCCGGCCGCCAGCACCAACGCCAGGCCAGAGGCAACAAGGATGCGCGTTTTCATTGAAGAGTGAACCCGGGGCACTCGATTCATCGGGGAGAAAGTGTACCTGCGCAACTGCCGGGCGAGCCCTGTTGACCACCGCTGGGCCGCGACGTGCCCTGCCGCTATAATCCACCGTTCACCATAGCTTCTGGTTTTCACATCATTTGCCGGACTGTCCCTGCAGGAGACAGTGAATGCTTGCTTCAGGCGCTCGGTTGCAGTCGTACGAGATCGTTTCGCTGCTCGGCAGCGGCGGAATGGGAGAAGTGTACCGGGCCATCGACACGCAGCTCGGACGCCCGGTCGCCATCAAGGTGCTGCCGGAAGCGCTCGCCTTCGATGCAGAACGCGTCGCTCGTCTGGAACGTGAGGCGAAGGTCCTCGCCGCGTTGAATCACGCGCATATCGCGAGCTTGTACGGCTTCCATGCCGGAGGCGAGCGACCGTTTCTCGTGATGGAGCTTGTCGAGGGCGAGACGCTGGCCGAACGTCTCACCCGCAAGCCGCTGCTGCCGGAAGAAGCAATACGGCTGTCGATTCAGATTGCCGAGGCGCTCGAGGCGGCGCATGAGCAGGGAATCATTCACCGTGATCTGAAGCCCGCCAACATCAAGCTGACACGTGATGACAAAGTCAAGGTCCTCGACTTTGGGCTGGCGCGCGCGATCGAAAACACGGCGCCGGGCGCGGCGCCGGCGATCACGTATTCGCCCACGCTCAGCCTGATGGCCACACAGGCTGGTGTGATTCTCGGTACGGCGGCGTACATGTCGCCGGAGCAGGCGAAGGGGGCACCAGCCGATCACCGCAGCGACGTGTTCTCGTTCGGCTGCGTCCTCTATGAGATGCTCGCCGGCCGTCAGGCGTTCCCGGGAGATTCGCTGACGGAGGTGATCGCCTCGGTCATCAAAATCGATCCGGACTTCTCGCTCCTGCCGCCCGGGCTGCATCCACGGGCAGGCGAGCTGATTCGTCGCTGCCTGGCCAAAGATCCTCGCCGCCGTTGGCACGCGATTGCGGATGCGCGAGTCGAGCTCGAGTCCATTCTGGCCGACCCGCGCGGCACGATCGTGCAGCCGGAGCCGGCGGTGCATCGTCCGCTGTGGCGACGGATGCTGCCGGTGCTGGCCGGGAGTCTCGTGGCCGCGGCTGTCTCTGGTGCTGCCGTCTGGGTACTCCGTCCCGTTCAGACAGCGTCTCCGACGCGATTCTCGATTTTCGTCCCTGATGACCAGCGCCTGACGCGGACCGGGCGCCACAACATGGCCCTGTCGCCGGACGGCCGGAATCTCGTCTACGTCGCCGACCGGCAGATGTATCTGCGCCGCATGGGTGAGCTCGATGCCCGGGCGATACCAGGGACGAATCTGGACATCAATACGCCGTTCTTTTCGCCCGACAGCCAGTGGATTGCCTTTTATGCGGTACCGGAATCGAAGTTAAAGAAAATTGCGCTCTCCGGAGGCGCGTCTGTCACCATCGCCGACTTTGCGGTCAATCCGTTCGGCGCGAGTTGGACTGATGACGATCAGATCGTTGTCGGTCAGGGGTCGCTCGGCATCTCGCGCGTTTCAGCGAATGGAGGCGCCCCGCAGACGATCGTCAAACCGAAGCCTGGAGAAATCTTCCATGGACCGCAGATGCTGCCCGACGGCGACCACGTCCTGTTTACCGTCGCCCGCGAGGACGGGGCGCAGAGGTGGGACCGTGCGCAGATCGTCGTGCAGTCCATCAGCTCGGGAGAACGTAAGGTTCTGATTCAGGGCGGGAGCGATGCGCGCTATCTGCCGACCGGCCACTTGATGTATGCGCTTGGGTCCAACCTGCTGGCCGTTCGCTTCGATGCGTCCAGGCGTGAAGTGCTGGGCGGGCCGATTAACGTCGTTGAACGGGTCATGCGCGCCAATGCCATCAACACCGGCGCGGCATTTTTCAGCACATCGCGCGACGGGGTGCTCGCCTACCTGGTCGGCGAAAATCCCAACGCAGTCGTATCTCGGACAATCACGACTGTCGAACGCGACGGCCGTCGGAGGGCGCTGCCCATCGTTCCGGGGCCGTTTACCGATCTCCGTTTATCGCCCGACGAGCGCCAGCTGCTGTTAGCCGTGGACGACGAGAAGGGCGAGCGCGATATCTGGATATATGACGTGAATGGCCGAGTGGCACCGCGGCGGCTGACATTCAATGGAACCAGTGCCTCTCCGGTTTGGGCCCCCGATGGACAGGAAGTTCTCTACCTCTCCAATCACGAGGCAAACAAGCCGGCACTGTACCGGCAGAAGGCCAACGGACGAGAGGCGCCGCAACGGATCGGCGCACCGGATGCGGCACAGCCGGCCGGCGATCTCTCCATCGCTCCGGACGGCAGCAAAGTGTTGTTTCGAGACGCGCGCGGTACCGGCGACATCTGGTTTATGCCGCTGCGCGGGGAGGCAGTACCGAAACCGCTTATCGAAGGCCCGTCCAACCAGTTCCAACCGAGCTTTTCACCTGACGGCCGGTGGATCGCGTACGCGTCCGTCGAGTCGGGCGAGCCCCGGGTGTACGTGCAACCATTTCCGCCAAGTGGGGCGAAGTACGAGGTATCGACGACAACCGCGCGAGCGCCGCTGTGGTCGGCCGATTCACGCCGACTTTATTTCCTCGAGATCGAATCAGGCAATTTGACGCGTGTGATGTCAGTGGACGTGGAGACGCACGCCGGCTTTGTCTTCAGCAACCCCACGCCGGTCATCGAGGGCGTCGACCGAGGTGGCGGCGCCTGGCCGTATGCCGTGATGCGCGACGGCCGTCTACTCGCCCTGTTGCGCGGCGACGCTGCTGAAGGAACTGCCGCCAAGCCCGAGATCCGGGTGACGCTCAATTGGTTCGAAGAGTTGAAAGCGCGAGTGGCTGGTAAGTGACACGCCGTCGCGCGATCGTCGTTATCAATTACCCGTGGGCGTCTGACTGATCGAATCGATGACCAGCACCGGAGCCGGCCGTTTCGTGTCGACCAATCTGACGCCGAGCTGGCGGCGGACGGCATCGCCGAGTGCCAGCGCTGCCGGTGAATCGGAACCGGCCTGGCCGGCATCCGTTGTGGGCGCCGCCTGCTGCACCTGCTGGCTGGTGCTGAAGCTGAGCGTGAAATTGTAGCCGCCCGACAAGCCGGTCCTGTCGCCTGCCGGGACGTGCGTGTACCCACCCGCGATGCTGGGCAGCAGCTGCCCGAATTGCTTCATTGAAACGTTCTGACACGTCCACTGCCGCGCGAACGCCAGCAGCTTGGCGGTGGCCGGATCGGACGGCGCGCCCTCGATGCAACGCGTACGCGTCGCCGGGTCGGCTTTCGTCATCTTCGGTCCATCGGCCACCATGTCGAACGCTGGCATCGGACGATCCTCCATGTGGTACTTGACCTGAAAGCGCTCGACGATCAGCCCGCGCAGCATCAGCCGCAGCAGATCCTCGTCGAACCGCGCAGTGTTCCCCGGTTCCGGCGTAACGAGCGCGCGCGCCTGGACGTCGAAGCGCGGCGTTTCGAGCCAGTCGGGTCCGGCGACGAAGTGGTCGTCGGGCAGATCCCAGGCCAGAGCAAACATCAGACTCAATGGCATCGCGCTGATGTTCACCTGCCCGTTTGGCAGCAGCTGCACGCGCCGTTGCTGCGCGTCTGGCGCGCTCGGCCTCAAGGAGGCTACTTCGAACGACGGCGGCGGCAGGGCCGGCAACCGTCGGGCGATGTCGGCCGCGTTCGGAGTGAATGTCACGTTCACCGTTTCGACAACGATCGCCGGTACCGTGATTGACGTCGGCTCCAGCTTGAGTCCCAGTGTTTCGACGCCAGCCTGCAGCGTGATGCCGTCCGAACCCGCCTGGCCGAGCAGTGCCCGCGGTGTGAACTTCAGTTGAAACTCCCAGAAACCCGACAAACCGGTTTCGTCGATGACCGGCTGCCCGCCAGGCAGGTAAGCCGAGGCGGCAGCCCCCCTCGGCAACTGTTCCGCCAGTTGCGCCATGGTCAAGCCACTGCAGGCAATGGTCTGTGCGATCACGCCGTTGGGTTCCGGCGCGGCACGGCCCTGACAACCGCCCGCACGCGGCGCCTCACGCAGTTTGTGCGGGCCAGCCAGTCGCAATGCCATGGCGGTGGCGGGCATGATATCCTCGCGCACGACCAGCGTGAACCGTTCGGCGAGCAACGCTTTCAGCATCTCGCGCAGGCGCTCGGGCGGGGTGCCCTCCGGCGCCAGCGCCACGATGTCGAAGCGATTCCACTCGAGCCAGCTTGGACCACCGATGACCCTCTCCGGCTGCACGTTGTAGGCGGTCCGAATCAGATCCACCATCGTGGCATTCCGCAGCTCGTAACGGGTGCCACGAAGCGCGCCACCGCGCAGGCCGGGGTTCTGCCGCGTGCTGACCTGGATGTCAGCGATGTCGAATGCCGGGCGCGACACGGGCGTCTGTCCCCATACGTCGTCATAGAAGCACGCGACAACGAACAGAGTGGCGAGCATCCGTTTCACCCGAGATCTCCTAGCTAAAGTCCCCGAGAGTTCCGAATCGAACCTCCCAACCCGTCTCTTCGAAGGCAGGTCTTGTCTTAGCGAGGGTCGATCGTATGGATGACTTTGTGCCGAACACTTTGAGAAGTTTAAAGTGCAATAACATTGCAAGTTACTTTTCCATATAAAGTCAACGTCACGAGCAGTGCCCACGTCGGAACGCGGACGAAGATCGCCGGGACGATCGGTGAGTGCAGCGACTGGTTCATCGCGGAAGATCCTCAACGGCTGGCGCGGTTGGGGAGGTTCAACTTTTGTTAAGCCGCCTCTCCCGAATAACGCAACACCAGCACCGTCTGATCATCACCCTGCGGAGTGCCGGCGCTGAACTCCTGCACTTCGCGGAAAAGCGTTTCGAGTAAGGTGCCAGGTGGAACCGCGCTGTTTGCCGTGACACAGGACAACACCCGCTCCTCTCCAAATTCGTCGCCGTTCGTGTTTCTCGCTTCGGTCACGCCGTCGCTGAACACCACGCACGAGTCACCGGGTGCGAGTTCCAATATGTCCTCCTCGAATGCTGTGTGCTCGAACGCACCAACAATCAGGCCGCCGGTCTCCAGGCGTTTTACCCCGCGCCGGCCGACCACGATCGGCGCATTATGTCCGGCATTGCAGTACGCGAGCCGCCCGTCGCGAGACAGGATGGCGTATACGGCAGTCGCGAAGCGCGCTTGAATTCCACGACGCACTAACGCATCGTTCGCTTCGCTGATTCTGGCTGCGGGTGTAGAACTTCGGTGTGCGTTCACCGTGAAAATACCTTGTATGACTCCCGCCAATAGCGCTGCCGCGGGTCCCTTGCCAGCGACGTCGCCGAGTACAAACCCGAATGAGCCATCCTCGAGGTCAAAATAGTCGATGAAATCGCCGCCAATCGCGCGGCAGGGGATAGACATCGAGGCCACGTCAAAACCGCAGCCTCTTCGGTACCCTGCGGGTAACAGCGCGCGCTGAATCTGCGCGGCCATCTTCAGCTCGTGCTCAGCCCGGGCCCGCTCCAGTGTGGCCTCGTACAGTCGCGTGGGCTCCGCGGCGTCGCCATCGTCGGTCGCCAGCTGCAGGAGAAGGCCGCCACGGTCATACACCCGCCGTTCGCTGACAATCTGGTCACCGCCGATGGTATACAGGATGGTGAGGAACAGCCGGAAAGCCTTGCCGGTGGGCGCCTGCCCGAGAAAGCCTCCTGTGTCAGTGCCGTGAATCGTCAGCGTTTCAACGACGCGGTCACCCATGAATAACAGTTCCTGAAAGTCAAACTCGGAATCCTGGAAGGCGTCAAAGAACGACCGAAAGACGCCGCCCACAGCATCCCGGGTCTTCAGCGTTCCCCACCCTGGGCTCTCCAGTAGGCAGTTCTCGGCGTAGTCCGAAGCAAGGGAGAGCGCATCATGAGCGGCGAACGCGTTGTGACGACGTGCGAAGAGTGCCTTCAGTGTCGCGGACATTTGGAGATCGCTCCGACAACGGCGGTGAAGAGCCGACGCATGCATGATGGCATCGGACCAACCGGCCGACGCAAAGAAGAAGCTCGCTGGTTAGGCCCGTTATAATTTGCGCTTTGTTGGCAACCGCGCCTTTCCAGACAGTGGTCCCCTGAATGCTGACGCCAGGGACTCGGCTTGGCTCCTACGAACTCATCGCCCCTCTCGGTGTCGGGGGGATGGGGGAAGTGTATCGCGCCAAAGACACGACCCTCGGCAGGGAAGTCGCGATCAAGGTTCTGCCCGCTCATCTCTCCTCCGATCCCGATCGGCTCGCTAGATTCCAACGCGAGGCACAGGTTCTGGCGTCGCTCAATCACCCGAACATCTCTGTGATCTACGGTGTGGAGCAAGCGGGCGACGGCATTCGCGCGCTCGTCATGGAGCTCGTCGAGGGACCGACGCTTGCCGAGCGGATCGCGCAGGGGCCGCTGCCGGTCGAGGAAGCGATCGTCATCGCGCGGCAGATCGTCGAGGCGCTGGAAAGCGCGCACGAACGCGGCATCATCCACCGCGATTTGAAGCCGGCCAACGTCAAAGTGCGGTCCGACGGCACGGTCAAGGTGCTCGACTTCGGTCTCGCCAAGGCACTCGACCCGAGCGCATCGTCGGGCGCCGTGTCGCTGTCGCCGACGATTACTTCCCCTGTCATGGTGACTGGTGCACACGTGCTGCTGGGCACGGCTGCCTATATGGCGCCCGAGCAGGCACGGGGAAGACAGGTCGATCAACGCGCTGACATCTGGGCGTTCGGGTGCGTCCTCTTTGAGATGTTGTCCGGCAGGCGCGCCTTCGAAGATGAAGACGTCTCGATGACGCTTTCAAAGATCCTGCAGCGCGAGGTCGACTTCGATCTGCTCCCGGCCATGGTGCCGCCGCGTGTGCGGCAGACCATTCGACTCTGCCTGCGTAAGGCGCCACGCGAGCGTCTGCCACACATGGGCGCCGTGCGGCTGGCGCTGGACGGAGCGTTCGAACCCGAAGCAGTGGCGATCCCAGGCAGCATCGCGCAGGTTCCGTGGTGGCGTCGTCTCGTGCCCTTGGCTGCAGCGATGGCTTGCGGGCTCCTGCTCGCAGCAGTGGCCGCCTGGGCGCTCTGGCCTTCGCCGCCAGGCACGCGCGTCAGCCGGTTCGCGTACGACATTCCTGTCGACCAGAACTTCCGAAGCTCCGGACGCCCGGTTGTGGCGTTCTCACCCGACGGCCGCCACTTCGTCTACAACATGACGCGCGGATTCGTCATCCAATCGCTGGATGCGTTCGAACCGCGAGTCATCCCCGGAACAGAGGCAGACAGCGCCGGCGCCGGCCCGTTTTTTTCTCCAGATGGAAAGTCGCTGGCCTATTTCGCCGAAGGGATGCTCAAACGAGTCGACGTTGGCGGTGGCACTCCACTGATCATCTGTTCGTCGACTGCCGCGCAGTCGGCCGGCGCCACGTGGGGAAGAGACGGCACAATCCTGTTCGCTCAATTCAATGACGGAATTCTGCGAGTTCCCGCCAGCGGCGGCAAATCCGCGATCGTGATTGCTGCCAACCCCGGAGAGCAGCTATATGGCCCGCAGCTGCTGCCCGACGGCGATTCCGTGCTCTTTACCTCTACCACCGCCTTGGGCAATGCCCGTTGGGATTCCGCACAGATCGTCGTGCAGTCGCTCGCGACCGGAAAACGGACAGTGCTGGTCACTGGGGGTAGCGATGCTCGGTATGTGGCAACCGGCCACCTGCTGTACGCCCTTCGAGACACACTGCTGGCCATTCCGTTCGACGCAAAACGGTTGGAGGTAAAGGGCTCGCCAGTAGCCGTCATCCAAGGTTTGGTGCGTGCCGGCAACGCCGCTGCGAATACCGCCGCAGCGAACTACGGCGTCAGCGACGATGGCACGTTGGTATATCTCACCGGCGGCGGCAGCACGTTCATCGGGCTCCCGACGTTGTCCAGGCCCGTATGGGTCGACCGCACCGGACGCGAAGAATCCTTGCCCGTGCCACAGCGGCAATATCTGTATCCGCGCATCTCCCCGAAGGGAACACGTGTGGCCCTCGACACCCGCGATGAGGCCCAGGACATCTGGGTGTTCGACGTCAGACGACAGACGTTCGATCGGTTGACGACCGATGCGCAGCTCGACGCCATCCCGGTGTGGAGCCCTGATGAGCGGCGGTTGGTGTGGTCGTCCCAGCGTGGCGGCGGCAACCTGAATTTGTACTGGCAGCCCGCGGACGGGACGGGGACAGTCGAACGGCTGACCAACAGCATCAACGCGCACCGCGCGTCAGGTTTTACGCCCGACGGCACACAGTTGATCTTTGCGGAAGCGAACGCCAGTGGTGGGCGGCAGGACCTGAAGGTGTTATCGCCGCAGGACCGCCGCATTACGGCGCTCCTGAGTACACCCTTCGACGAAATCAATGGCGAGATCTCGCCGGACGGTCAATGGCTCGCCTACCAGTCGAACGAATCGGGACCATTCGAGGTGTACCTGCGACCCTTCCCGGCGGTGGATCGAGCACGGCTGCCCGTGTCGGTCGGGGGCGGTCAGCAGCCGGCGTGGGCGCGCAGCGGCCGCGAGCTGTTCTATCTGACAGCCGATGCTGCCTTGATGGCCGTCGAGATTCGGCGTCAGGCGGATGGCAGTCTCGATGTCAGTGCCCCGAAAAAGCTGATAGACGGGAAGGGGTACTACAACTCCGAAGGCAGTCCGAACCGTGGTCGCACCTACGACGTGTCGCCCGATGGCTCACGGTTTCTGCGGATCAAGCTCACGGAACCCAACCCGAAGGCCGATGCGCCTCGAAGGATTGTGACCGTCATGCACTGGCTGGACGAATTGCAACGGCTTGTTCCCACGAACTGATCCCGCTCCCCTCATTACCCTATGATCCCCCCCGGCACTCGTCTCGGCTTCTACGAAGTTCTCTCCCCGCTGGGCATCGGCGGGATGGGCGAGGTGCTCCGAGCCAGGGATCTGAAGTTGGGCAGGGAAGTGGCCCTCAAGATCCTTCCTCAGCAGTTCGCCTCCGACGCCGATCGCATCGCCCGCTTCCAACGTGAAGCACAGGTTCTCGCCTCTCTGAATCACCCCCACATCGCCGCGATCTACGGGTTCGAAGAAATTGATGGCGTGCGGGCGCTGGTGCTGGAGTTGGTTGAAGGGGAGACCCTTGCGGATCGGATCTCGCGCGGCCCCATTCGCGTTGACGAAGCAGTGGCCATTGCGAGGCAGATCGCAGAAGCGCTGGAAGCGGCTCACGAACAGGGAATCGTCCACCGCGATCTGAAGCCCGCAAACATCAAGGTCGATCCCGATGGTGTTGTGAAAGTTCTCGATTTCGGGTTGGCGAAGCTTTCGGAGCCCCCGACTTCCGCAGCAGCGAACGCCTCGTCACTTTCGATGTCCCCGACGATCACGACCCCCGCCATGACCCAGATCGGCATGATCCTGGGCACCGCCGCATACATGTCCCCTGAGCAGGCGAAGGGCAGACCTGCCGACAAGCGCAGTGACCTGTGGGCGTTCGGATGCGTACTGTACGAGATGCTCACCGGGCACCGGGCCTTCGACGGAGATGACGTGACGGAGGTGCTTGGTGCGGTTGTCCGGCTCGAGCCGAATTGGCAGCTGCTCCCCGCTGACGCGCCGCCCGCAGTGCGCTCACTACTGCAGCAGTGTCTCGTGAAGGATCGAAAACGGCGTGTCGCCGACATCGCCGCCGCCCGGTTTGTCCTCGATCATCAGACCACCGCAATCGCTGACGCCGCGCCAGCAGCCCGCACGGAAAAACGTTTATGGCCTCGCGTGGCCGCCTTCGGTGTTGCCTTGCTGGCTGTGACCGCGGCCGGCGGAGCGCTCGTGTGGTTCCTCACCCGGCCCGATCCGCTCCCCGTGGTCCGCACAACGATAACCACTCCACCCTCGATGGCAGTCGCCCGGTCCACCGTCCTCGGCCGCGTGGTAGCGCTCACGCCTGACGGGTCACGGGTGGTTTATGAATCTGACAATCAACTGATCGTCCGTCCGCTCGACGGGGAACCGAAAGTCCTGGCACGCGGACCGTTCCGGAGCCTCTTCATCTCGCCGGACAGTCAATGGGTGGGGTTTGTTGACCGAGGGGTTATCAAGCGAATTGCCATCACAGGTGGGCCCATCGAGCCGGTCGTACCCGTTCAAGGCGATCTTGCTGGTGCGGCCTGGGGACCGGACGGGACACTGGTTTTCGCGACCGCGGCGCCAAACATCGGGCTGCAACGCGTGTCCCCCGGCGGAG
>Ga0111539_10001502_pt1 | contig 31144 bp, 23 predicted proteins | sample RhiMethybrSRZTD1_FD_79667 | JGI IMG/M metagenome (GOLD analysis project Ga0111539, IMG submission 79667) | Populus rhizosphere microbial communities from Tennessee, USA - Rhizosphere MetaG P. TD hybrid SRZTD1 (version 2) (version 2) | ecosystem: Host-associated > Plants > Roots > Rhizosphere >...
CCCGTGCGCACGAAGAGCTCGCCGCCATCCGTGGGCCGATCGCGCACGGCCGGTTGCGGAGCCGCGCAGGCTGCCACAGCGACGACGGCCAGCGCCGCGTGCAACACGAGCTTGCTCATGGCGCGCAGCATTATCGCGCGGCCGCGGCACGGCGTCAGCATCACGATCGTCGACCGCAGGTTGCATCTCTCCGTTCCGCGTGCGCCGCCGTGCGGGCGCGCCGCAAGACCGCTACGCTGCGGCCCGCGGCGGCGCAACGCCGCGAAGGAACCGCCGATGCTCCGCTGCTCGCTGCCTTTCGCCCTCACCACGTCGCTGTTCGCCGCGTCGCTGACCGGTCAAGGCGCACCGACGTTCGTGCCGAAGCCCCACCTGATGCGTTGCGCGGCCGAGGACGTGCCGAAGCTGCTCGAGCAGCTGCAAGCGTCGGCGGTCGGCAAGCTGCTCGCCGACGCCGAGGTCGCGGCCGCCTTCGCGACCGGCCTCGAGCGCTATCGCGAGCACGCGAACCGCCGCGACGCGGTCTTGACCTTCGCGCGCACGCACGAGATCGAGCTCGAGCCCTGGGTCCGTGCCAGTTTCGCATACGCTGACGGTCACACCGCGGTGCGCCAGCTCGATCTCGCCGACATGCAGCGCATCGAGCTCTGCGCGATCCTCGCCGAGGAACAGCCGATACCGCACGCCGTCGTGACGCTGTCGTGTCGCCCGCGCGCAGAGGGCCGCTGGACCGCGTTGTTCGAGCGCTGCGCGAAGGCGATGGCGGACAGCAAGCAGTGGAAGCAGGACGCGGAAGCGAAGTTCGGCGGTTTCCCGGTGTGGCTGTTCGCGCCGGCCGACGGCGGCGACCAGGCCCAGATGGGTCAGGGCGATTCCGACTCGTCTCGGGCGTGGCTGCTGCACCTGCCGGGGCTGTTCGCGTTCGGCAGCCATTCCCCCGACGCGTGCGGCGTGCTCGCCGATCCTCCCGCGCGGCCGCCGGCGCAGGTCGTCGGCGAGATGGACCTGACCGCGTATCTCGCGATGTTCAAGCGCATGATGGGCGGCGGCGGGCCGCCCGAGTTCACAGCACTCGGCTTCGACGCGCTCGAGCGGATCCGGTGGCGCTTTAGCTTCGACGGCACGCGGATCCTCGACGAGATCGAGGTGGAACTGGCCGACGAGCCGAAGGGTCTCGTCGGCGCGTTGCTCGCCGGCAAAGCCGCGCTGCCCGCGCAGCCGCTGCCCGCGGGCGCGCTCGCGCAACTCCGCTGCGGCGTCGACCTGCCGATGCTGCTCGAGTGCGCGCAGACCGCAGGCCTCGGCCAGCTTCTCCCAGATCAGCCTGCGAAGCTCGTGCGCAGCGCCTTCACGGGCGGCGTCGCGATCGGCATCTGCGCTCCCGCGCCGGGCGGCATGATCCCGCGTCTGTATCTGTCGCTCGGCATCGCCGACGAGAAGGCGGCCGGCGACCTGCTCGCGTTGCTGGTCGAGGGACGCAAGACGAAGGAAAGCACCTACGAGGACGTGCCGTGCACGGTGCTCGAGCTGCCCGGTGCGCCGCCTGCCCTGCAGCCGAGCTGGTGCCGCATCGGCGGCGCGCTGCACGTCGCCGAGTCGCCGCTGTCGCTGCGCGCGTTCCTGAAGGCCCGCGCCGAGGCCGGTGACAAGGGCGGCGACGCGATGGACGTCGGCGACGCACCGCTGCCCAGGGGCGCCGGCGACCTGGTGCCGAGCGTCGACGTGCGCTGCGACGAGCAGCAGCTCTACAGCACCTTCCACAAGGTGTGGCTGCCGCTGCTGAAGCTGGTCGTGGAGCGCGGCCAGGAGCAACCGCTGCTCGGCGAGAAGGAGATGCCGTCGCCCGACGCCGTGCTGCCGCACCTCGGCAAGAGCCGCGGCGTGCTGCGCCGCGACGGCAAGGTCTTCCGGCTGCAGCAGCTCGGCGCCCTCGGCGGCGTCGAAGCGGCCGCGCTGGCGATGGTCTGGGGCCCGCTCCTGTCCGGGCTGTTCCACAGCGACTGGACCATCGAGCAGGTCGAGTCGGCGATCGGCAAGCACCAGCTGCAGACCGTGTGGGCGGCGCTCGAGACGTTCCAGAAGGACAACAAGCGCTGGCCGAACGACCTCGCCGAGCTGTTCGCCGACAAGAAGCTGCCGGTCGACGCGCTGCTGATGCCTGGCGACGGCAAGGCCGAGGTGGTCGCGTTGCCGGCCGGCGACACGCGCACCGTGAAGGCGTCGTTCCGCTACTTCAAGGATGGCGTCGAGGTGAACGTGAACGGCAACCGGCAGAAGATGCTGCTGATCGGCATCGCGCCGCGGCGCTACGGCCGGCCGATGCTCGGCGTCGACGGCTCGATCCCGGAGGTCTGGGGCGAGGACAGCACGCGCGTGATCCAGTCGTTCGTCAAGTGACCCGAGCGCGTGGTCTCCTCGCCGGCGCGCGTTCCGGAGCCAGGCCCGTCAGTCGAGCACGACACGCTGAGGACTCGATGCGCCGACGACGACACGCCGTGGCGGGCCAGAGTTGGCGCCGCGCCGGACCGTGAGCTCGAGCACGGTGCCCGGAGGATGCACCATCTCGAACTGCTGACCCTCGAACTCGGTCGGCGAACTGCCGTACTCGCGATGCAAGGCGAGCAGCGTCGGATCGCGCAACGGAGACCCGACGACGCGCACCGTGCACGAGGCCGTCGGATCTGCTCCGACACACTGCAGCGTCGTCAAGCGCTGCATCGGCACTACCGTGTCGACGGTCGGGTTCGCGACGCGCACCGGAACGAACCCGTCGGCGTGGACGAGCACGTCGAACAGCACTGACGGCACGAGCCAATTCCGAGGCTGCATCTGCAGCGCCTCGAAATCCGGCGGCTCGGCCTGGTCCGCGGGCACGCGAAACGTCAGGAAGTCGCCGATGCGGCCCTCGCCGTCGGCAGGCCGAACATCGAGTTGGATCGCGCGCACCGAGCGGCGCAGGTCGATGCACGTTCCGTCCGGCGGCCAGATGTTGGCACCGGCGCGCAGCTCGAACGACGGCAGCTCCCAGAGGACCCGATCCATCGCGCGGATGCGCAGCGCGCACGTGCCAGGAGTCAGGTTGCCCCAATGGAACTGCCCATTCGGTTCCATGCTCGTCGTGTCGTGCTCGTCCGCGGCCAGCAGATCGCAGACGACGAGGCCCCACGGGACCGCGGGTGGGAGCGTGCGCACGAGCAGTTCGGCCGTGGGAGCCAGCTCGACGACGCAGGCGTCACCTGCGCGAATCGTCACCGCCGCGGCGCGGCAGCCGGCGTGCATGCACTGCAGTTCGAGCTCCCCCGTGCGAGGCGCGCCGTAGAGGCGGCTTCTGGACCCTTCGTCGCGCCGCACCGTGAACACGGGAGTCCGCGTGGGTCCGATCGATGCGAGCGCCAGGCGGGACGACTCGGTGACCGGCTTCCCGTCGCAGCAGACTTCGACGGTGGCGAGCAAGGTCTCGACGGCCGGAACGGGAACGACGAGCGGCTCGAGCACCGTGTGGCCCGGCGCGAGCTGCCGGTCGACGCGCACGGTCAACGGCTCGTGCAGCATCGCGTCGCGGACTTCGAGCGTGAGGTCGGAGATCGTCGCGACCGACTGCGGCAGCGTGCAGCGGAAGTCGAAGCGATCGCCGACGGAGAGCATCCGTTCGCCGAAGGCCGCGGCGCGAAGCGTCACCTGAGCCTCGGTGAGCCGTTGGCCATCGCCGCGCACGATGCGACCCGAGATCCACCACCCGCACTCGGGCATCTGCATCGACACCGTCACGACGGCCTCAGGCTGTCGCGGCCCGAGGAACTCCGTGGCCACGGTACGTGGCTCCGTGGCGCCTCGCATGGCGGAGCGATCGCTGTGATCGCCCGTTTCCTTCGCTTCGAGCTGACAGCGCAGCAGCCAGCGCCGGTCGAGCGGGACCTGGCGGAACCAATGCACATGTTGCTTCCAGTCGTACGAATCGACGGTGAGTACGTTGCCCGAAGCCGCCTCGAACAGGTGTACGGCCCCGCGCCAGGGCTCGCCGGCGCCGTCGATGATGCGGGCCGCTACTGCACCCGCGATCGGCAGCACGAATCGCAGCGGTTCTTCGGCCGTGAGTTCCGCCCAGCTCACGACGCGGTCGAATTCACGGGCCCCGCAACCCAACCTCAGCCACCAGTGGACCGTGTCCGGCCCCGGCATGGGGAGCTGCCGCTGCAGATGTGCGACGCGCGCCATTCCGTTGGCGTCGGTCCACACGCCCGACAGCGACTCCTCGCCGGTACCGAGTCGCCGGGACTCGCCGACACAATCGGCGTGCACCGGGATGCCTTCGCGCGGACGGCCCGCCGCATCGGCCACGAAGACGCGCAGCGTCACGTCGCGCGCCAGGACGAGCGTGTAGTGCGTCGGGGCGAAGTCGTAGGAGTCCGCCAGGTCCAGCTCCGCGTAGTGATCCCCCGAACGCGCGCACAGGTCCGAACGCGCATCGACCTCGATCGTCACGGCGCCCTGCGCATCGGTCGTCGCGAGGAGTCCGGTCGCGGTCAGCACTGCTTCCAGGTCTTCGAGACTGTCGAGCAGCGCGTGGTCGCGCGCTCGCTCGTCCTCCGAACGCGCGGGCCAGAAGCGCACGTCCGCGCCTGCCGCGGGCCGCTCGTCGGGCCAGGTCACGACGAGCGTCAACCGCTGCGGCGCCGTCGGCCGCACGCCGACTGCTGTTGCCGACGCGGGCTCGCGCGCCAGAGGATCTTCGGCGCAGGCATCGCGCGCCGTCGTCTCGGCGGTGACGGCCGGTGCCGTTGGGCGCTCCTCGCCGCTGCTTCCGAGCGAGGGATCGTGCATCGACCAGGCGAGCACCGCGGCCAGAAGGCACACGAGCACGCCGAGCGCGACCAGGATGCGAACCATCGAAACAGCAGGCTATCCGCTTCCGCCGCAGCGGTCAGGGCGGGTCAGCCGCCGATCGTGGCGTCGACACCGCGCGTGAACGCGACGCCAGCCGGTGCGCCCGGATGGACGCAGCAGTGAGCAGCCACCGCCAGAGCGACGGTTCCTCGGGAGCTTCGAACCAGAGCCCCCTTGCGCTCGGCAACGCGGCTCCCTTCCATGCTCGTCTCATTGTCGCAGGACCGCACTCCATGAAATCGACTTCCTTCCTCGTCGGCGCGCTGCTGCTCGCCGGTCTCCTCCCAGCCCAGAACCCGACGCCGGCCGAGGCCAAGAACCCAGCGCAGGACAAGCCCGCCTACGCCGTCAAGGCGGTCTATCCGCTGGACACCTGCGTCGTCAGCGGCGAGAAGCTCGATGCCGACGCGGTCACGGTCGAGGCAGGCGGACGGACCTTCAAGCTCTGCTGCGAGAAGTGCAGCTCGAAGCTCCAGAAGGACACCGCCACCTACACCAAGAAGCTCGACGACGCGATCATCGCGCAGCAGCTGCCGCGATATCCGCTGACCACGTGCCCCGTGTCGGGCGAGAAGCTTGGTGGCATGGGCGAGCCGGCACAGGTCGTCGTGGACGGCACGCTCGTGCAGATGTGCTGCGCCAAGTGCACGAAGAAGGTGACCGCGGAAGCCGCGGCGATGGCGCAGAAGGTGCGCGATGCGGCGTTCGCAGCGCAGTCGGCGAAGTACCCGCTGAAGACGTGCCCGGTCTCGGGCAAGGAGCTGGGTGCCGACGCGGTGAGCACGATGTTCGGCACGACGCTCGTGAAGACGTGCTGCGCGAAGTGCGTGGCGACGATCGAGAAGGATCCGGCGAAGTATCTCGACAAGCTGGCGCCGGCCGCAACTCCGGCCAAGGACGCCGCCGGCGGCAAGGAAGGCAAGGAGAAGGAAGGCAAGAAGGACGGTGGAAAGGACGGCGAGGACTGCTGCGCCGAACCGGCCGGCGACGCGAAGACTGCCTGCTGCCAGGACCAGAAGGCCGGCGAGAAGACCGCCGCGAAGTCGTGCTGCTGCCAGGACAGCAAGGCCACGAAGACCGGCGAGAAGTCCGAGTGCTGTCAGGACGGCAAGGCCGCCGAGAAGACCGCTGAGAAACCCGGCTCCTGCGAGGAAGCGAAACCCGCCGGCACGAAGACCGACGGCAAGCCGGCCGAGAAGAAGACCGACAAGCCCGCGGCGAAGGAACCCGAGAAGAAGATCGGCTGAGCTCTCGCTCAGCGGAATTGCGCAATCTTCTCCGAGACACGCTGGATCGCCTCGACCGCCGGATCCAGCGCGTTGCGCACGGGCCAGTACCGGCGGGGCCTTTCGCCGCCAGGAACCCCCATCACGTCGAAGCTGACGTAGGCGCCGCCCTCGGCTCGCTCACCAGGAACCGTGTCGAGCACGCCACCATGGTAGCCGCAGCGACGCTACAGCAGTTCGAGCGTGCGCGCATCGGCGCGGCCGCCGGCCAGGCGCTCGATCGCCTGCGCGAAGGCCGGTTCCTCGGGCGCGATGGCGCCGAACAGCGTCATGCACGAGACGAACTTCAGGTCGTCGGGGCTGCCGAAGATCTGCTGCAGCGTGCGTCCCCGCACCTGCAGGACGAGCCCCGTGCACTCGCGCAGCCTCGCGCCGAGCAGCGCATGCTGCCAATACGCGAGCGCCTCGGCGCGGCCCGAGATGCCGTAGTGCTGCGCGGTCGCGCTGCGGCCCAGCAACTTCAGCTGCGGGAAGACGAACCACATCCAGTGGCTGGTCTTGCGCCCACGCGCGAGCTCGGCGCAGACCTGCTGATGGACGGGCGCCTGCGCGGCGACGAAGCGCTCGAGGTCGAACGGGTCGGCTGCGGCCATGTTGCCACCTTATCCACACGCCGGTCCCGACACTGGCTGGACCGTGGCGCCCGGCGGCATTCGAATGCGACGATGAGTCCGTTGCCGTCGCTCGCCGTGCTGGTGTGTTGTGTCGGCCTCGCTGGCGCACAGGCTCCCGTCCGCGAGTCTTCGCAGCTGCTGCACCGGCTCGTGGATCTCGACTGGCTGTGGCAGGCGCCGATGCGCGGCGAGCGGTGCGTGCAGTTCTCGAGCTTCGACCGCGCGTCGTCGAAGGGCCCGGGCGACACGAACGCGTGGTATGCGAACAACGACCGCGGCAACCACCTGCGCGTCGTCGAGAAGGACGGCGCGAAGGAGTTCGTGATGGTCGACGCGAAGGGCCCCGGCTGCATCGCGCGCATCTGGTCTGCGAATCCGTCGGGAACGCTGCACTTCGACGTCGACGGCGCGCGCGTCTGGAGCGTCGACTTCCTCGCGCTGGGCAGCGGCAAGGTCGACGGTGTGCCGGAGCCGCTCGCCGGCATGCGTTCGCGCGGCGCCAACTGCCACCTGCCGATCCCATTCGCGAAGAGCCTCGTCGTGTCGTGCACCGCGGGCGACTGCTACTACGCGTTCGACGTGATGCAGTGGCCGGCCGGAACCCCGGTGCAGGCGTTCGCACCCGCTCACCTGGCCACGCTCGGAGCCGGCCGCGTGCTCGTCGACGCGACCACGCGCATCGGACCGTACGACACCGAGCTGTGGGCGCCGGCGCGCCGGTGCACGGTGCAGCCGGGGCACGTCGTGCGCAAGGTTCTCGTCGACCTGCCGCCGGGCACGCCCCGGGCGGACCAGGTCGAGATCCTGCGCCACTGCCTGCTCGTGGTGCGCTGCGGCGAGGAGGAGACGGTGCGCGTGCCCCTCGCCGACTTCTTCGCGATGGGCTCGCTGGCCAGTCCGTACATCGGCCGGTGCCTGGCGGTCACCGCGGACCGTGCGATCTGCGCGTTCCCGATGCCGATGCCGGCCGGCGGCAGCGTCGAGATCGTGCCGGAGAACGACTACGGCGCCATGGTGCCGCAGCTGGACCACGTGCAGAGCGAAGCGCTCGCCGACCGGGATCCGCTGCTGTTCCGCGCCAGCTACCACATCGCGAAGAACATGCCGGCGCGGCCGTTCGGCGACCACCTCGTGCTCGACGCGAAGGGCGTGGGCCGCTTCGTCGGCTGCTCGCTGCTCGTGCGCAACCCGTCGCGCGTCTGGTGGGGCGAGGGCGACGAGAAGTTCACGGTCGACGGCGAAGCGTTCCCGTCGTGGTTCGGCACCGGCACCGAGGACTACTTCGGCTACGCGTGGTGCGACCCGGCGCCGTTCTCGGCGCCGTTCCATGCGCAGATCGAGTGCCAGGGGCCGCAGAACTTCGGCATCACGCAGCTGCACCGCACGCACCTGCTCGACTCGGTGCCGTTCCAGCAGTCGTTCCGTTTCGACCTCGAACGCTGGCACTGGGTCGACAACATCGCGATCGACTACGCGACGGTCGCCTACTGGTATGGCGCGCCGGGCGCATCGTCGGGGCTGCCGCCCGTGCCGAAGGCGGCCGAGCGCGCGATCGAACGGCCCCCGCCGCCGCCCGTGTTGATCGCCGACGGTGCGCTCGAAGGCGAGGACCTGCGCGTCGTCGCGTGTCCGAGCGGCACGCACGAGGTCCAGGAGCTGTGGTTCGTCGAGAACACGTTCAGCAGGGACCGCCTGCTGTGCTGGCGCGACGGCAAGGTCGGCGACGCGATGGTGCTCGCGGTGCCGGTTCCGGCCGCCGGCCGCTACAAGGTGAGCGCCGCGTTCTGCCAGGCCGACGACTGCGGCATCGTGCAGGTCTCCCTCGGCGGCCACGCGCTCGGCGCGCCGTTCGACGGCTACGCCGAGCGCCCCCGCAGCACCGGCCCACGCGAGCTCGGCACCTTCGACCTGCCCGCCGGCGACGCCGAGCTGCGCTTCCAGTCGACGGGCAAGAACGAGCACGCGAAGCCGCGCTTTCTGCTCGGCCTCGACTACGTGCGCCTGCAGCGACAGCAGTAGATCGATCCCGGCGCGCTCAGGGCACGACGAGCTTCACGGAGACGCGCGTCGCCGGCCCGTCCTTGGTCCACGCCGGCCCGCCGCCGAGCGCGTGCTCGACGTTCGGCGCCATCGCGGCGTCCCACGGCAACGTCGTGAGGCGGTAGTCGACGAGCTGCACCACCATCGGTACGCGGTCGACGTGCCGCCGCTCCCGCGGTTCGTCGTGCGCACCGAGCGACCACACGCCAGTCATGTGCCAGCCCTCGCCGCTGCGGGCCGCGGTCGCGCCGAGCCACAAACCGCTGTACGCGACGCCGATCACGGGGTTCGGCGCCTGCATCTTCGCGGCAATCTCCACCTCCTGGTCTTTCACGACCGCGCGCTCGCGGCCCACGAACGCGCCGGCCGCGCGGTCCGCGAACACGGGCTGCACCAGCTCGAGCCCCGCCGCGTCGTTCGCGAGCGCCCGCGTCTGCAGCGTAGCCGCGCGCAGCTCGCCGGCGAGCTGCTGCAGCAACGCGTCGCACTGGCGGCATGCAAGGGCATCGCCGTGCACGACGAGCGTCGTGCCTTCGAGCAACACCTCGGCCGGTGGCCGCACGTTGAGCAACGGCACCAGGTCGTCGTTCGCGAGTCCACCGTCGCGGTCGACGCGCACGAAGTGAGGTGTCTCTTCGCCGGGGCGCGGCCAGCTGCGCGGCATCTGCACCGGCGCGGCTGCAGCCAGCAGCGCGCCCACCGGCCGCACGAGCAGGTCCGGCGCCGGGTCGGGTGCTGACGGAGCGAGGTAGCGCGCGCCGAGCACTAGCAGAAAACCGTCGGGACCGACGCCGCCGCCGCGCCCCGCGACGACGAGCGCGCCGCCGCTCGCGACCCGACCCGCGAACGAGATCCACGCCGTCTTGTGCTCGGGCAGGTCGACCGTCAGCGAACGGTCGCAGACTTCCTGCTCGTGCAGCGCGACGGGCTCGCTGAGCAGCCAGCTGCCGCGCAGCACGAGTTCTTCGGGCGGCAACGCGTCGACGACGAACGTCGCGCGCACGCCGGCGAACGCGACGTCGATCTTCGGATCGAGCAGCTTCGCCTGCTCCGCAACCTCGCTGTCGAGGTCGCGCAGGATGCCGATACCGCGCTCGTCCGCGAGCCGCACCGCGCCGCCGGAGCGTGTCCTCGCGCGCGCCGTCCACAGCGGCGGCGTGCGCTGCAGCTCCTGCTGCAGGGTCGCCGGGTCCCAAGACGTGGCCGGCAGCGGACCGTCCGGCAGCGGCAGCCGCCACGCCGTGACTTCGATCGGCCGGCCGAGCGCAGCAGCCAGCGAGCTCAGATCCCGTTCGCACGCGGCGACGTCCGACGCGCGGCCGCGCAGGATCACGCTCCCGCCCGTGCGGTTCTGGTCGTCGCCGGTCGGTTTCGACGTCGCGTGCGTCGTCACGAGGGACAAACGTCCGGCGTCGACGGCCTGACGGTGACGCTGCTCGAGCAGCGTCACGACCCAGGTCGGAGGGTCCTGTTCCGCCGCAGCGTCCAACCGCACTGGCGCCTCCGACCCTGCGTCGCCCGGGATCGCGGTGCAGATCTGGTCGGGCAGCTGCAGCGACGGCCGTGCGAACGGCAGCAGCGAGCGCACGCGCACCGTCCATTCATCGCCTTGCTGTGCGTACGCAACGCCGGCGCTCGCGACCGCGAGCGCCAGCCCCAGGATGGCTCCGTTCATCGCGGCATTGCAGCCGCCGGGAAGCAGGCGTCAAGCAGCGTCGCAGGCACCGCAGAGCGACACGCCGCGTGCGTTCACTGCACGCTGATCACGACCGCGACCGAGAACGACAGCGTGCTGGGCGTCGGGCTCGGCAGGTCGGCGAGCGCCTGCATCGCGATCGAGGCGCCCGAAGGCACGCCGCTCGGAATCGGCAGCGGCACCTGATGGGTCCCGCCCCAACAGGCGAGGATCGGGCTCTGCTGGCTCACGAGTCCGAACGACAGCATGGAGATCGGCACGCCGAGGATCAGCGAGTTGTTGAAGCCCGGGATCGGGATGCAGTTGGGCGCATCGCCTGCCCAGCCGATCGCATAGAGGGTCTGGTATGGCGCGTTGATGCGCAGCGTCAGCGTCTCGCCGGCGACGACCGAGAGCTGGCGCGGCGTGCAGTCGAACACCCAGCAGAACTCGCCCGCGGTGCCGAGCTGCCCGGTCGCCTGGAAGCCGAACTTGCCCATGACGACTTGCCCGAAGGCCGGTGTGGCGAACAAGAGAGCGGTCAAGGAAAGGCAGGGGATCATGTTCATCGGGAACTCCTTGGGCGCCTGTGGTGCAAGCACCCGGCCCACACGATACCGGGAAACAGTCCGCGCCGGTTCCCGCGCGTGCGGTTCGCCGCGATCATCTACGCTCCGACGCTTCCGAGGTGACGCCGATGCCGAGCCGCCTGTCCGTCCTGTTCGCGTTCCTGCTCGTGGTCCCCGCCTGCCTCGAGGTCGAGTCGATGGAGATGCACGTGGTCGCGGATGGCAAGCACGACCGCCTCGACATCATGATCGTGAGCCGCGGCGTGTGGTCTTCGGCGCGGAACGACAGCGATCTCGCGTCGGACCTCGGCAAGCTGCGCAGGTGCCGCGAGGTGGCGGCCGTGCCCGTGCCAGGCGGCGGCGTGCTGGACTTCACCCAGGAGCCGGACGCGGGCGACGACGCCGAGCGGTACCGCGAGCTCGTGCCGTTCCTCGAGATCGAAGCCGGCGCGTTCTTCACGGACGAGCAGGGCCGCCTGTCGTTCTACCAGTTCCTGCGCGTGCACCGGCCCAAGGAGTTCGCCGCCGCGTGCAGCCGCCTGCTGCGCAAGGCAATGCTCGCCGAGAAGAGGCTCTCCGCCACGACGCGCGCTCTGCTCGAGAAGGCAGCGAACGAGGAGATGCCCGTCGTGATCATCGACGGCGCGGGGTTCTGCGTCCGGCGGCCGCTCGCCGACGAGGATCACCGCGCCGAACGCGCCGAACTCGCGCGCGAGCTCGAGCGCTCGCTCGACCGCGCGGCCAAGGACGCAGAACGCGAGCAACGGAGACCAGCGCCGAGCCTCGTGCGGACGCTGGTCGACAACGACGTCGCGATCGTGCGACGCGCGGGCGTCACCGAGTATCTGATCGGCACGCAGGGCAGCGAGGTGTGCGACTACGTGTTGCCGGGCAAGGCCTACGAAGACAACCTCATGAAGGCGTTCACGGCCGGCGAGCCGCGGCCGCCGGCAGTCACGCAGGCGATCATCGACAAGCAGTTCGCGGCGTTCCACGCGCGCGAAGCGCGCATGCCAAAGGCCTTCGCGGAACTGAAGCAGCGCGCGCAGCAGCCGGCGGGACGCTGACGCGCGGTCGGGAACTCGACTACAGCGACACGAACTCGAGCTGGTTGCGGCCGAACAACGGCACGAGCAGCAACCGCCGTCCCGCGTCGAAGCCGCAGTCGGCGGCCTGCTCGAGCTGCTGCGGCAACGTCGTGCAGCCGCCGCACGCCTCGAGGCGATGCAGGCAATGGCCGGCCCACGAGGTCGCGATCCACGTCGGCGCGCCGGCGCCGTTCTTCGCCTCGACGCGCACGAGTCCGACGAGCTGCGGCGTCGCGGCCTTCGACAGTTGCGTGAGCGCGCCGCACGGCTCGACGAGACAAAGCGTGCCGTCGCGCCAGCTCACGTAGTAGACGCTGTTCTCGCGCACGACGAGACCGTGAGGCTGGCCGAGCTCCGGCCCTCGCACGAGCGGTCTGGCAACCCATGCGTCCTCGGGGTTGAAGCGCGACCCGGCTCGCGGGCAACCCGACACCCGCCAGATGCCATCGCTGCCCGTCGGCTGCCCGTTCGCGTCGAGACCCGCATCGCTGGCGAACAGCATGCCGTCGGCGCCGGCCGCCACGTCCTGCAGACAGGCCGCCCCGGGCACCTCGATCGTGCGGACCGGCGCTCCGCTCGTGCGATCGAACGCACGCAGCGTGTCGATGTCGGCGACCCACAGCAGGTCGCCCGTGATCGCCATGCCCTTCGGGGCGTGCAACGTGACGCCGTTGCGTCCACCCTCGATCCAGTAGCGCTGCATGCTGCGGTCCTTCGGCGACACGCGCGCGATGTAGCCGTTGCCGTCCTTCGCGAGCAGCGCGCCGCGCACGTTGCTGACGAGGTAGACGTCGGCAACCGCGTCGTGCACGGCCGCGGCCGGTCGGTCGAAACCCGGCGGGTCGCCGGCCGTCGGTTCGCCGGCCGAAACGTCGGGAGGCCGACAGGCGGACGGCGCGAGTGCAGCGAACGCGACGAGCAGCGCGCACCTCACCACTCGTTGTCGACTGGGAGCCACGTCGTGGATAGTGAGCGAGCTCCAGTCAGTAACTGACGCAGGCAGAGTCGGTCTCGGAGCCGGAGCGCCGTGGAGTTCGACGCGCGTGCATCACCTGCCGGTGGGATCCGCCGGGTCCGGCAGCTCGAGCGTGACCTCGTTCACCTTGCCCAACGTCGCTTCGATCGCGACTTCCGCCGCGGGTTCGTTGCCCCACGAGAAAGTGCCGGCCATCGGATTGGCCCCGACTCCGGCGCGCAGACGGAACGTGCCGGGCGGCAGGAACAGACGCGCGCTGCGCGTCTGCTGATCGATCTCGGCGCCGGGCGAGCCATGCCGGCCGCCGAACATCGTCATCTCCCACTGGCCCTGGTCCTGCACCTCGACGCGTTCGGCACCGAGCTGCTTCCTGCCAGCGGCTTCACAGCCCACCTGCACTTCGACCACGTCGATGGCGAGGTCGTGCTGCAACGAAGCACCCGCTGCCACTTCGATCTCGCCGGTCCGGAACAGCACGACGCCGGTCGCCACGTCGATGGCCCGCAACGCGTACTTGCCGGCGACCACCGGGATGCGGAACGCACCGTCGGTGCCCAGGAGCTGCCAGGATCGCCTGCGCATCACTTCATCCTGGCCGCCCCGACCCCGATCGTTGCGAGCCGCCTCGACGGCTACCACGGCGAGGCGACCGAACGGGAAGTCGGCGCCGCGCAGCGCCACCTTGCCGGTGAATGCCCCGGGCAGCAGCTTGCTCACGTCGAGTTCGACGACCTCGTCGTCCTTGCGCGTGCGGACCTTGTCGAGCGGCACACGCAGCGCGTTGCCCTGGCGCGGCGGCAGCGGCACGACGAGCAGCAACTCGTCATGGGCTTCACCGCGATGCTCGAAACGGAACGCGCCGTCGATCAACGGCGCGGTGCCGGCGACGAACAGCTCGTCGATGCCCGTCGCGTTGAACCAGGTGTCACTGTCGGTCGAACGCGGTGGCGCCAGCTGCACGCGCCAGCGCGGCTGCAGCGGCCCCGTGAGCTTGCCGCTCACCGTCACGCCGGCCGGCAAAGAGAGTGAGACTTCCTGCTGCTCGCCCGCGGCCTTCCACTTCACACGCTGCGACACGCTTGCGGTGCCGTCCGCGTGGCGCACCGTCACCATGCACGGCTCTGCCGCGAGTCCGCGCCACGTGAACGATCCGTCGGCAGCAGTGACGACCGGCACACCGCGCATCGCGTCCGCCTTCGGCCGCACGCGCTCGCACGTGACCAAAGCGCCGGCGACCGGCTGGCCGGTCGCCGCATCGAGCACGTGGCCGACGATCCGGCACTCGGGCACCAGCTTCGCTTCGTACGACCCGCCGTCCTGCCAGACGACCTTCTTGTCCAGGAACGGCGCGAAGCCGTCGGCGACGACGACGATGTCGTGGGTGCCGCCGCGCCCGCCCCACGGAGACCGCAGCAGTACGGCACCGTCGGCGGCCGAAGGCGTGACGTAGTAGTGCAGCCGGCCCTCGACCTGTTCGGCGATGCTGTCGGGCAGGCACGCGGCACGGATCGGCGCGACCCTGGCCCCTTTGCCGTCGGCGGCAGAGATCCTGAAGCCATGCGCAGCGTCGCCGCCGAGGCGCAGCTCGACGCCCTGGGTCGGCCCCGGCAGCAGGTTGCTGGTTGCTGCCGGCCCCGACCACCACTGGAACGCCTGACCATCGCGAGTTGCGTTCACGAAGAAGCGGCACGGCTGCGTGACCGGCAGTTTCCACACGCCCGCGACGGCGCGCACTGCGTCGCCGCTCGGCGCGCCGAGGAACTCGTAGGCCGCACTCACGAAGCCATCGGCTGGCTTGCCTGCCTCGTCGAGCAGCGTGCCCTCGACGAAGCCGCTCGCTTCGAGCTGCACGTCGAGCGGCTGCGCGAGATCGACGCAGGGCAGACGCTTCTCGTAACAGCCGTCCGCGTCGACCGTGATCGCCATCGCCTGCGCGAACACGCCACCGAGCACGAACACGCCGCTCGCGTTCGTGGTGGCCCGGCTGCCGAACCCGGCTTGCATCCACGGATAGAACGACAGGCAGTCGGTCGCGCGGATGCGCGCGCCCGCGAGCGGTTTGCCATCCGGACCGCGCACGCGGCCCGTCATCGTGAAGCCATCGGGCAGGCACAACACGCCGAAGTCGATGCGCGACGGGTGGCGGCTCTCCGAGGCGAACAACAGCGTCTCGAGGCTCGGCAGCAGGAACGCCACCTTGCCGGGAGCGGCGATCAGCAGCTCCGTCGGCGCGCCGCGGTTCGTGCGCTCGAGCACGAGTTCGAAGCTGCCGTCGGCACCGCAGCGCACGCGCGGTTTGCCGAGCGCGGTCGCGGTGCTGAAGTCGGGATCGGTGCTGACCGCGACGCCGGCCTTCGGCAGCGGCTCGCCCTTGCTGTCGATCTCGCGGCCGCGGATCGTCAAGCTGCGCTCGGCGGCGTTCGCGGCGGGCTGTTGCGAACCAAGCGCGGAGGCCAGCGCGAGCACGATGGCCACGGTCCGCCGCAGTGTGTCGGGAGGCTCTCTCATCCAGGAGTTCTGATTCAAGCAGCTTCGGCGACTGCCGGGAATCCGCGCCGGTCACCTGCCGAGCGGCTTCTCGAGGCGGTCGATGCAGGCCTGGTCGAACACCTTCAGCAGCTCGTCGGCCGTCATGCCCTCGCTGGTGACCTTGATGAGGTGCGCGTCGTACATCAGGATCGACAGCTCCTGGCCCTTGTCGCCGGACTTCTTGAGGATCGCCTTGTGCTGGCCGTACTTGACCAGCTCGCCGCCGTCGGCCGTGATCAGCGCCTGGTTGTTGAACAGCGCAGCGAGCCCCATCTGCAGCAGCGGCGAGTTGGCGGTCACCTCGACGTGCATGCTCTTCTCGCCCTGGCTGTAGTGCCGCGTGGCCGCGAAGGTGCCGCCGAGCATGCCGGCGGTGAGGGTTTCCGCCTGCTCGTCGACCGCCTGGTCCTCGACCTGCCAGCCGTCGGGCTTGGGCAAGGCCGTGAGCACCGCGACGCGCTGCTTCTTCTGCAGATCCGTCAGCGCGGCCTGCAGCGCGGCGATCGCGGCGCCGAGCTTGTCGGCTTCGACGGCCTTCTTCGCGGTCTCGACGGACTCTGCGAACGTCGGCGGCTTCTTGGGGGCGCTGCGTTCCTGGGCCAGCGTGGAGACGAGCAGGGAGCCGAGGACGGCGACGGTGATCAGGACGGTGCGCATGAGAACTCCTGGGGCGGTGCGCAGCGTACGGTCGAGGATTCCCTGGTCCACTTCGCCGTGGTTGATCGGCGCGCAGCCGAGGCGAAGATCCCGCGATGAACCAAGCGTTCGTCGCCTGGCTCGATGGCATGCGCGCCGCGGTCACGGCGACGCGCGCCACCTGGCAGCAGACGTCGTCGAGCGGCGAACGCCGACAGCGCGACAGGCGCCTCGACGACCTGGTGCCGATGCAGTTCGAGCACGATGGCCGGCTGCATTGGGCCGAGGAAGCGAACCGCATCACCGTGTGGTCGACGCGATACCGGCTCGCGGTCTTCGCCTGCTTGGTCGTCGGCGTGCTGTTCGTGTTCGCGAACAGCTGGGTGCCCGGCGCCGCGTGGAGGACGCTGGCCGCGATCTTCGTGTTCGTGTGCGGCGCGTCGATGCTGCTGCGCAGGCGCGCGAAGGCGGCACAGCAGTGGCGGGCCGAAGCCGAGGTCGTGCCGGGCGCTCTCGTCTACGCGAACACCGTGCTGTACGAGCCCGGTGCCGAACCGGCCAACGCCGGCTTCGTGTTCACGTTCGACCAGGCTTTGGCCAGCGATCCAGAACGGCTCGTGCACGTGGCGCAACGCTGCTTCGAACTGCACCGCGAGCAGACCCCGGGCACGCCGGCCTTCGCGGAGTTGCACGAGCGTTGTCGCGGCTGGAGCGCCCGTCTCCCGGCGGGCCGATCGCACGTGTTCGACCGCGTGCGCGTGCCCGAGATCCTGTGCGGCAACAAGACGACGTTCATGACCCCCATCACGATCACGCGCGATCAACTGCCCGGCGGCGTGATCGATCGCCGCATCTATCCGCTGCTGGCGCGCCGCGACCGCAACGAGTCCGCCGACCTGTTGCCGTGGTCCTACTGGGGGACCGAAGCCGAACACGCGACCGTGGCGACGCGCGGCTGACCACTCGAGACAGCCCAGAGCCAGCGGCTCACCGCACGAGTCCCTTCCCGGTCGCCATTGACTTCGGTGCCCGCGGCGGATTCCCTGCGCGCGTGCAGCTCGCCTCGTTCACCGTGCCGATCGCCCTGCTGCTCATCGCCGCGACGGGCGTCGGGCATGCCGTGCATTGCTGCAGCCACTACGAGGCCCCGGACGAGCGCCGCATCGCCAGCGAACCATCCGTGACGCGCCACCAGCTCGCCGCGGTGCGGGTCGAGCTCGCGTCGCGGAACGTCACCGTCGTGGAGCTCGTGCTGACGGACGTCGATCTCACCAAGCTCGAGGGCGCGCCGCAGGCCGTGCTCGACGTCGTGGCCAGGGCCTTGCATCGCCAGCTCACGACCGGCGTGCGCGAGCCGCCGCCGGGCATCAGCGCGGCGATGATGAACTCGTTCGCGACGTTCTTCCTCGACACCTTCACGGCCGAGCAGAACGCCGACCCCGAGGCCGTGCGCACGCACCTGCGCGACTGGTGGGTGCAGATGGTCGTCGGCATGCACCAGAGCGGCATCGAGTACGGGCTCCTGCCGATCGTCGTGCGCGCCGGCGCCCCGTGGGTCGTCGGCGTGTTCGATCGCGGCGTCGATCACCAGGCACTCGCACAGCGCCGCGGGCTCACGGTCGTGCGCGACTTCGGCGGCGGCGTCGTGCTGTTCCGCGAGGGCAGATGACGATCGCGATCGCGTTCGGCCTGCAGTGGCTGCTCGGTTTCCTGTTCGTGCGCTGGCTGTGGCCCGCCGGCCAGCTCGCAGGCACCCGCGTCCTGCGTTGTTCGCTCGCGGTCGGGGCCGGCGCGGGACTCGTCAGCGCCGTGTGGTTCGCACACCTCGTGCTGCTCGGCGCTGCGCACCAGGCGAACGTCGTGGCCGTCGAGCTCGTGCTGCTCGCGGCGTTGGTCTTCGCGAACCGGCGCGGCGTGCGCGCCGGCGACGTGCCGGTCGTGCCGGGCCGCGAGCGCGGCGCCGCACCGGCGGCTCTCGCGCTCGGGATCGCCGCGGCAGCGGCGCTGGTCTCGTTCGTAGAGACGACGCTGGCGCACCCACAGGGCCAGATCGATGCGATCACGATCTGGAACGCGCGCGCCCTGATGCTGTCCGACAGCGGTGCCGAATGGCGCCGCGCGTTCACCGTGTCCTCGCTGCACCACCTCGACTATCCGTTGCTGGTGCCCATCACGGTGGCGCGAGCATGGCAGTATGCAGGCGAGACGTTCCTTGCGCCGGCGATCAATGCGTTCTCGTTCCTGTTCGCGGCGGCCGGCGTGTGCTGGGGCGCGTTGCGCATGCTGCGCGGCAGCGTCGCGGCGTTCGGCGGCGCCGCGCTGCTGCTGGCGTGCCCGGCCTATGTCGCCGTGGCCGGCATGCAATACGCGGACGTTCCGCTCGCGTTCTTCACCGGCGCGACCCTGGCACTGCTCGTGCTGCACGCGCGTCAGCCGGCCAGCGGGCACGGACTGCTGTGGCTCGCCGGCGCGTCGCTGGGCTGTGCTTTGTGGACGAAGAACGAGGGCATCCTGTTCGCGCTCGTCGTGCCGGCCGCCATGCTCGTGCTCGGCCGCCGCGCGCTGCGACAGACCGCACGCGACGTGCTGCAGCTGGCGCTCGGTGCTTTGCCGTGGCTGATCGCGCTCGCCGTGTTCAAGTGCTCGCTGGAGTTGCCGAACGACCTCGTCGCGCAGGCCGCGGCCGGCAAGGTTTGGGCGCGTCTCGCCGACGGCCAGCGTTGGCTGACCGTGGCGCAGCGGTTCGTCGAGTGCGCCTGGTCGCTCGGGCCCGGCTTGATCGTCGCTGCGGGACTCTGGCTCAGCGCGCGGCGACACGACTGTCTGCGGCTGCCGTTCACCGTCGCCGGTCTGCTGCTGCTCGGCTACTTCGCGACGTATCTGGCGACGTCGGTGAATCTCGAGTGGCACCTCTCGACCTCGTGCCAGCGGCTCTGGTTGCAAGTCCTGCCAGTCGTGTTGCTCGCGGTGTTCTCGGGACGGGCTGCGTCGGAGACGCAAACGTGAACCGTCACTTCCACGGCTCGGTCTCGAGCTTCTCCAAGTACTTCGTGAACAGCCGCCGGAACGTCGACGCCTGGCCCTGACCCAGCGCTGCCTGCTTCAGATACTCGCCGAACAGCTGTCGCAGCGACGCGTCCTCGCTCTCGAACAGGAAGCGGAACAGCGCCCACGACTGTGCGTACTTCAGATCCTGTCGCGACGACGCTCCGAAGTCGCTCGCCTTGAAGTTCAGCAACCGGTGCACGCCGTATCGTTCCTGCGCCGTGCTGGCTGCGAGCCGTGAGCTGTGCTCACCCTGCACGCTGCCTTGGCGCGGCTTCGGCTTGCCCGGCACCCGCTGATCGTAGAGGCCGTCCATGTACTCGGCCCAGCCCTCGTCGAGCCACGCCGGCAGGTCGCCGCGACTGCCAGCGGCGCGCACGAAGTGCCAATGCAGCAGCGCGTGCGTGCTCTCGTGCATGATCGCGTGGGCGCGGCCGTTCTCCCAGCACGTGAACAGGGCCGGTTCGCCCGGCAAGAAGTAGGCGCTGGCGGTATTGCTGATGTTCGGCATCTGCGCGCGGTCGCGGTAGAGCCGCACGTCGATCGGCTCGACGAGCTCCAGCAGATCCACGACCTTGCCGAAGCGGTCGTGGAAGGTGTGGTAGTGGCACTCGAGCGCCAGCAGCGTGTCGAGCGCTGCCTGCAGGCCAGCGGCACATCGGATCGTGAAGTGCTCCGAACGCAGCTCCCACGCGTTCGCGAAGTCCTTGCCGGCCGCGTCGGCCTCGCGGAACTTCGCTTCGCGGCTGCCGAGCTTCACGATCCAGTCGCCCTGCACCTGACGGTTGCCGAGAGCCTGGTGGATCGCGGCGTCGTCGGGGCGCAGGCGCAACGCGTACCAGCGGAACAGGCGGGCTTCGTGCGGCAGGCCGGCGCGGTCGGCCATGTCGGCGAGCTCGAGCAGGGCCTTGGGGTCGTCCACCTTCGTCTCGAGCCAGGTCTGCATCAAAGCGCGGTGCTTGGTGGCGACGCTGTCGACCGAACGCACGTCCTTGCGCGGCAGCGTGCGGTCGACGGAACCGACGCGCAGCACGACCTCCTTGTCGCTCTCGCGCACTACGCGGCCCCGCAGTTCCTTGCCCGAGGTCAGCACGACGACGTCGCGCGGCGCCGTGGTCTGGGCCGCGAGCGGCGCAACGGCCAGCAAGGCGGCGACCAGCAGGGCAGAGGACTCACTCGTTCCCATCAGAGCATGGTAGTGAGTCGGGCACGCCTGGCATAGGCACGGCTGGTGCCCGAGCGCCCCGATTGGCGTCCGCCATGGCGACGACACACCTCGCCGGGGACCGACTGCCGCACCGCCGCGCGGTTCGCCGCGCCACCGGACCCCGCGCGCGACACGCTCGGCTTCCGCGTAGCGCTCGCCAAACGCTGAGCAGCCGGTTGATACCCCCCGCTGCACCAGGCTCGCCGCGACGACGCGCACCGGGTACGTTCCGGGAAATGCCCTGACGTCCCCGCCCGTCGTCGGGTCTTCTCCGGAACACCATGGGTCAGAACAGGATCGCCGCCGCCACGCTTTCGTTTGCGCTCTGCGCCGGTGCGCAGGAACCCGCTCCGCACACGGTCGACACGCCGGCGGGGCGCGTGGAGATGCTTCACGCCGCCGCCGTGACCGCCGACGTGCGCTACACGCTCTGGGTGTGCTACCCGAACGCTCGCGGCGCACTGCTGGACCACTCGCAGTATCTGACCGACCTGCAGCGCCGTTACGCCGACAAACACATCGCGATCGTCGTCAACCTGCCGCGCGACGCGGCGAAGGCACTCGCGGCGCAGAAGCCGGGCTTCGGCGTCGGAGCGGCGCTCGAGATCGAAGAGCCCGGCGATCCCGCGAAGGACGTCGGGTTCGGCGACAGGATCGCGGTGCTCTGCAAGGGCGAAGCCACGGAGCTCCTCACCTGGCCCACTCTGGACGGCGTCGCCGACTACCTCGAGCAATGCGCCGATGGATCGTTCGACCGGTCGGCGGCGCTCGCCAACGAGGACCTGACGCAGCAGCTGCTGCAGAGCATCTGCGACGGCGGCGACTTCGTCGCGCAGGTCGAGCAGTGCGTGCACGCGTGTCCACGGTCGGGCCGCGCGCGCGCGCTCGTCGTGCTGTTCCACTGGTGGTGCAAGGGCGATCTCGTGAAGGCACGCGAAGCGATCGACGAAGGCACGAAGGCCCTCGGCAGTGAGGCCGTGCCGATGACCGTCTTCGCCGATTTCGTGCTGCGCGGCGACCGCACCGATCCGAACATCGCGAAGAACCTCGCCGTCGTGCTCGCGCCCGTCGCGGCGTCCGCGCCCGACGGTCCGCAAACCCAGCTCGTCTACCTGCGCGCGCTGCTGCGCGCGGGCCACGACAAGCTCGCCGGGCGGCTCGTCGCGACGCTGCCGAAGCGCCTCACGCGGCCGTGGGACCAGCTCGTGTTCGCCGAGACGCTCATGGAAGCCAACACACCCGGCGTGTTCCGCGACATGGCGCAGAAAGCGATCGAAGCGGCGAAGGACGCGCCGGGGTTCGAGCGGCTCGTCTTCGCGGCGCGGCACAAGGTGCTGCAGCGGTGCGGCGACCTCGAGGCCGCCGAGAAGTCGATGACCGAGTATCGCTCGAGCGGCTTCCAGAACTCCAGCCTCAACAACGACGCGTGGTACATGATCACGTTGCCGGACACACTCGGGCGCTTCGACCCGTTCGCGCTCGCGCAGTGCGAGGAGATGCAGCGCCAGGAGGGGGCCGCGCTGGACTTCGGCAGCAAGGACACGGTTGCGCTCGCGCTGTTCGTGAACGGCAAGGTCGACGAGGCCGTGGCCCTGCAGACCGAAGCGACGCGCGCGAGCAACCGCGACCCCGAGTATGTCGGACGCCTCACGCGCTTCGAGGCCGTCGCGGCCGAGCGCGGCAAGCCCAAGGGCGAACCGCCGAAGTGAGCGTCACGTCCGTTCGACCGCGACGAGCCAGGTGCCGGGCGCGTCCGCGGTGAACCCGATCCGCACCGGCAGGAAACGCTCGATCACCTGCGCGTTCGTGCGCGTGTGCGGCGACGGTTCGAGCGTGCGGAACGCGCCGCCACCGGCGATCGCCATGAGCGGCAGCAGCTGGTCGGCGAGGTGCTCACCGACCGGCACGTCCGCGGCCAGGAACGCCGACGCCTGCGCGCACGCAGCCTCGGCGACCTGTTCGGCGCTGATGCCGCGTTCGCCGGGCACGCCGATCACTTCGCTGCACGGCTGACCGGGGAACTCGAGCAGCAGCATGTTGCCGGGGCCGTGTGACGCGACCGTCTCGACGCGCGTCTGCGCCGCGGGCAGAGCGAGCCGCTGGCGCACGATCGCGAGCTCGCGTTCGCCGATGTGCGGCGACAGCTGCGCGAGCAGCGCGCGGGCGCGCGGCAGGCCGGCCGGCTTGCGCTCGAGCAGCGTCACGGGCTGCAGCCGCGACGGACGGATCTCCGCACCGATCGCACCACCGCCCGCCGGCGCGAAGCCGTAACGCACGAGCTCGAGGTCCAGCGACGCACCCATCGCGCGCAGCGCCGGCGCAAACGCGAGCTGCAGGAACTCGAACGGAGGCGCCAGCGGGTTGTGCGTGCCGCCGCTCAGCATGACTTTCGACGGCGCGCCAGCGCGCAACAACGCCGGCAGCACGGTCTGCAGCACCAGCGTCGTGCTGCCCGCAGTGCCGATCGCGAACCGGTAGTCGCCCGCGCGCACCGAGACCGGCTTGAACACGAGCCGCTGCGAGCCGAGCTCGGCACCCTCGACACGCGCCTGGCCGACGGCCACGGCGGCTTCGACGCAGGTCAGGTGCTGGCGCGCGAGGCCCGGTTTGGCGCGCCCGGCGCGGATGCGCTCGATCAGGAACGGCTGCGCGGTCACGAGCGACAACGCGAGCGCCGTGCGCAGCACCTGGCCGCCGCCCTCCCCCATCGAGCCGTCGATCGTGATCATGTTCAGCCCTTCACGCAGACGACCTGCTTCAGCGTGTGCACGACCTCGACGAGGTCCTGCTGCGCCGCCATCACGGCGTCGATGTCCTTGTAGGCGCCCGGCGTCTCGTCGATGACGTCCGCGTCCTTGCGGCACTCGACGCCTTCGGTCGCTTTCGCATGGTCCTCGAGCGTGAAGCGCCGCTTCGCTTCGCCGCGCGAGTGTGCGCGGCCCGCGCCGTGGCTGCACGAGTGGAAGCTCTGCGGATTGCCCTTGCCACGCACGATGTACGACCTGGCGCCCATCGAGCCCGGGATGATGCCGAGCTCGCCGACACCGGCGCGCACCGCACCCTTGCGCGTCACGAACACCGTGGCGCCGAAGTGCTCCTCCTGCTGCACGTAGTTGTGGTGGCAGTTCACCGCGACCTCGCCATGCTCGAACTTCGGCAGCTCGCCGCACCGCGCGAGCGCGTCGAGGATCGACTGCATCATGAGGTCGCGGTTCGTGCGCGCGAAGCGCTGCGCCCAGCCGACCGCGAACACGTAGTCGTCGAAGTGCTCGGCCCCTTCGGTGAAGTAGGCGAGGTCCTGATCGGGCAGGTTGCTCAGGTGCTGCCGCATGTCCTTCTTCGCGAGCTCGATGAAATAGGTGCCGATGCGATTGCCGGCGCCGCGCGAGCCCGAGTGCAGCATGAGCCACACGCGCTGCGCCTCGTCGAGACAGATCTCGATGAAGTGGTTGCCGGTGCCGAGCGTGCCGAGATGCTCGACCGTCGCGCCGCGATCGATCTTCGGATGCTTGCCGACGATTGCTTGGTAGTCGGCGCGCAGCTTCTTCCACGCGTTCTCGGCGATCGCGGGCAGGTCCTGCCACGCGCCGCGGTCACCCTTGCCGCCGTGGTTCGTGCGGCCGTGCGGAACCACGCGTTCGATCGTCGAGCGCAGATGCTTCAGGTCGTCGGGCAGATCGTTCGCGGTCAGCGAGGTGCGCACCGCCATCATGCCGCAGCCGATGTCGACGCCGACGGCGGCCGGGATGATCGCGCCCTTGGTCGGGATCACGGAGCCGACGGTCGCGCCGATGCCCCAGTGCACGTCGGGCATCGCGGCGACGTGGCCGTGCACGATCGGCAACAGCGCGACGTTGCGCAGCTGCTGGATCGCCTTGTCGTCGGCGACGACGCCGCGGATCCACGCCTTGATCGGCGCGCGGCCGGTTTCGATGTGTTCGTGGTTGCTCATGACGCTCGGTCGACGGCGGGCGCAGCAGAGTGCGCCTTCTACAGGCACGCCGCCAGCCCCTTGTCACGTGGTAGCAGTGCATCTCCCCGACCACGGCCTACGAACGGGTGACCTCGGGGCGATCGTGGCGGTCTACGCCCCCCCGATCGCTCCGCGTGATCACCCCCGACGAGCCGCAGCAGCCGACGACGTCCTGACGCGCTCTAGCTCACGGCACGATTCCGGGTGGCAGCCATGCGAAGTGCACGGGATCCGATGCCTCGCGCAGCAGTTGCTTCCAGATCGACAGCGCAGGCTCGCTCGTCGGGTCGTGACGCAGCATCGTCGCGATCGCGAGCGGCATCCCGAAGAAGTCGTAGCCTCCGCTCGGCACCACGGCGTCGTCCTGCGCGATCACGTCGCGCGCGGTCCAACGCTCACCGGTCCACCAGTAGGCGTCGTGAATCACCCTCTTGGCGGCCCGCAGCGCAACCGCGCGAGCTTCCCCGTGCCCGAACATCTCGCCGGCGAGATCGAGTCCGTAGGCCCCGACGGCCTGCTGCCACGGCATGTAGCGCAAGCCGGGTCCGATCCGATCATCTCGCCTCCAGTCCCAGACATCACCCGGCCGCGAGCCGAGCTGCGGCACGAGGATACTGGTGGCGCGGTCGAGCCAGTGCGTCTTCGTCGAGCAGGCGAGGTTGCGGTCCTCCAAGTTGATCCACAGGTGCACCGCCATGATCCCTTCCCAACCAACCGCGCGCGCCGCGAACGGCAGGCTCTGGTTCACCAGGTCGGGTCGCGTGGTCCACTGGTAGGGATAGATCCGGGCCTGCATGCTGAGCAGGTGCTGGATCGCTGGCGAGCCGGTCAACCTCGCGGCCGCCACGGCGCTGTTCTGGAACCAGTGCTCGACGTCGCTGCCAGACCAGCCGGAAGTCTCGAGTCCCGTGCGCAGGTAGCGGTGCTTGCCGAGCTGGTCGGGGCTCACGCTGAGGATGTGCGGTCTGCTGTCCCACATCACGAGGTCGGGATGTGACTGGCTGAGCTGCGAGCCGTTGCGTTCCAGGTGATGGCAGGGCCTTGCCGAGGTCTTGAGCGCTGCGAGGTAGAGGATCTGCTCGGCGCCCGCTCCGTTCTCCGCCAACGCCTCGCCGCCGACGAACGTCTGGTCGTGCTGCTGGCCGGGGTCCGCCGAACGCGGGTTCGGTCCACAGAGCGGAGCTTCCCACGTGTGCAGCCGGCGGATCGACTCGGCGCGTCGCGAGGCGGCCCAGGCGACAGCATCGAGTCCCGGCGGCAAACGCGGGTTCCCCTGCGGCAGCAACCGCGCGATCCCGACCGCGCCGATCTGATCCATCGCCGCCGCCGAACACCAGTGGGCGAGACTCTCGAAGTGATTCGGCCACAGCAGCGTCACCGGCAGCGCGCGGGCCTGCCCGTCGCCGAACTGCGTGTCTGCGTCGACGAGCGGGGCGTCGGCAGGGCGGCCGGGCACGAGCACCACGGCATTGCCAAAGCGCAGCGTGAAACCCGGCGGCATCAAGTCGACGACTTGCGGAACCCTCGGGTTCGAGCACGTCACCATCACCTCGCCGCGCGCCCAAGGCTCGTCCGGATACCAATGCAGCCACAGGTCCACGCACCACATCCGGCCCGTGCGGCAGCGCATGTGCGTGAGGAAGCACGCGCCGTCGCGATCGATCGAGACGAGCCCGAGCAGTCTGCCGTTGACCGAGGCCAAGCCACCGAACCACGCGATCGGAGGCGCCGTGAGAGTGGGCATGCTGCACGGCACGCTCGTCGAGAGATCGAGGCTCAGCCGCTGGCCGGGCTCCAAGTGCACGTGCACGTCGAGCGCGTGCGTGTCGAGGCCCGTCTGGCGGCCGACCACGTAGGGGTAGGTGCCGCCGCCGGGCACCAAGACGATGCCGGCGTCGTGTGGCGGCATCACGTCCACCGTGCAGCGTCTCCAGCCCTCGTAGGCGACAGGGCTGAGGTTCACGAAGTGGACGATCTGGGACGGCAGGGATGCCGCAAGCAGCAGCGCGGTGAGACGTGAGCTGATCATGGTCGCAGTTTTCGGGGACGAAGCACGCCCCTGGGACGACGCCGCTATTCCTCGGCTTGGGGCAGTGGCTGTGCGAGAGTGTCTGTTCGATCGGGACCGCGGGCCATCGAGCGGACCCCCAAGTCGCCGCCCGGACTTCTACCAGTTCGAACCCGCCTGTCCATGCCGGTGTTTCAGCGTGCGATAGCGCGCGACCAGCGCGCCGTCACCAACGACGGCGCGGCGCAAGTACCTCTACCTCCGCGCGTTCTTGTCTCGATCACGCTGCCGGACCTGACGCAATCTTCACATCGAGTCACTGCTGCGCAGGCATCGCATCGTGCGCCTCCCGCTATCCTCTCGGACTCCACTCTTCGCAACACCGGAGGATCGCCGTGCTTCTGCGCCCCTTGCTCACCGCCGCTGCTCTCTCCTTCGCAGCTCCCACCGCCGTCGCCCAGCTCAGTCTTTCACTCGTGCGGTCGTTCCTCGATACGCACCCCGCGCCCTACGGGAACATCGGCTTGACCCAAGACGAGAGCTCCTTCGACTACTACGTACTGGCTTTCAACAACCCGCAGAACGTGCACAAATTCGACCTGCTGGGTACGCCGACGATCACGTTCACGTCGACGCCCTGCAGCCCGTCGCTGCCTTCGCCGAACGACATCACCTACGACCCGTTCCGCGACTGCGTGTGGCTCGTCGACAACAACGGCGGGAACGTGCTGAAGATGAGCAAGACGGGTGCGTGCCAGGGCGGGTTCCCGATCCCGATCGCGGTGACGAACCCGGTCGGCATCGCCTTCGACCGCAACACTGGCACGTTGTTCGTCAGCCACACCGGCGCCGTGATGCAACTCAGCTTGACCGGCACGCTGCTCGGCAGCTTCCCGTTCACGCCCGCATCCGGCTCCAACATCCTGAGCGGCATCACCTACGTGCCGGCGACCGACCACTTCCTGATCACGCAGAGCAGCGGCACCAGCGTGTTCGAGGTCAGCCGCACCGGAACGCTGTTGTCGACGACGTCGCTCGCTGCGTTCGGGGTCATCAACACGCAGGGGCTGCACTACAACCCGGTGTTGCAGGAGCTCGCGGTCGTCGACAACTCGCAGTCGAAGACATACGTGTTCGGCCTCTCGTTCTGCACCGGCCTCGTCGTGCACCGCGGGCTCGGGTGTGCCGACGGTTCGGGCCAGACCATGCTGCTCGGCGCCACCGGCTGCGCGAACATCGGCGGCACGGTGAACATGCAGGCGCTCGCGACGCCGAGCTTCCTGCCGATGCTGTTCGCGGGCGGCGTGTCGAACATCGCGGCCGGCCCTGTGCCACTGCCGTTCGACCTCGGGTTGATCGGCGGCCCGCCAGGGTGCCAGGTCTACACCTCGTCCGACGTGATCCTCGCGGTCGGCATGGCCGGCGGCACGGCTACGCTGCCGTTCTCGATCCCGAGCAACCCGGCGCTCAGCGGCTCGAGGGTGTTCTTCCAGTCGTTCATCCTCGACCCGCTGCTCGCCGCCGCGCTGCAACTCGCGAGCAGCAACTACCTCGACATCACCGTCTACTGAGAAGCGCGCGAACTGGCGCCTGCTGGCCTCGGGGCGGGTGTCACGCAACTCACAGCGTGCCGAGCTTGCCTTCGATCCCGTTCGACGTGATCACGCCGCCGAGCAGCTGGTTGACGCCGGGCTGCAGCACGGCCGCCTGCGTGTAGACGTGCATGTTGACCAGCGACGGCGTGCTCGGCAGCGCGAACGTGTACGAGTGCGTCGCGCCGGCGCTGACCCACAGGTTCAACAGGTCGAGCGTCGTGCGCAGGCAGCAGCCCGGCGCGCCGAGGAAGAAGAGGTCCGGGATGCCGGCGTCGGCGGTGCCGAACAGCTCGATGCCGATCGGACCGGTCGCCGGCACGTTGGTGACGTTCAGCGTCCACGGGTTGCCGAGGATCGGCCGCGTGCCACCGGCGAGCCGCAGCGGCAGGATGTCGGCGCCGATCGTGAACGTGGCGGGCAAGGCAGCCGACAGGTCGGTGTTGCCCGGGTCGAGGCTCGTGCCGCCCGGCGAGTAGCCGACGAGGTGGCCATTGCCGAGCCCGCTCATCGCGCCGAAGACGATGTGCACCGCACCGCTCGCGGTTTCGAACTGGAACTGCAGCGTGTTCGGCGTCGTGGCACCGGCATCGTAGACGCCGTCCCACGTGATGTAGGCGACGGACCCGAACTGCTCGAACTTGACCACCCCGCCGCCGACCGCCGCCGGGTTGTAGTTGTGCCAGGCCCACCAGCCGGTCTGCGGCGCGTTGAGCATCGTCGCGACCGTTGGCGTCGCCCCGGTGCCGTTGCCGGAGGCGACCGACACGAAGCCGTTCGAGCAGACCATCAGACTCGACGTCGAGCCACCGGCGTGAGAGAACGGCGTGGACAGCGTGACGGCCACCTGGCTGTTGTCCGTCAACGCGAGCACCTGGGCGCCCGCGGACGGCGCGACGTAGCTCGTCGTCAGCGGCGTCACGAGGTAGGTCGGGAACGCCGGGAACATCGACAGCCCGCCGTTGCCGAGGTCGAAGGACGCCGGCGTCGTGAACATCTCGTAGAACGACGCGAAGGAGCGGATGCAGCCTTGGCCCAGCACCGTGTTCGAGGCCACGCCGCCGGTGCCCGCGAGGAACTGCACTTCGGAGAGGCCGGTGTAGTTGTTGCCGTAGTTCTGCAGGATGTCGAACTTGACGTAACGCGCCGGCAAGCCGCCGACGTCGATCAGGTGCCCGGCGACCTGCAGCGCCGCGGTGGCCATCGCGGGCGCCTCGGTCGAGAACGGCGTGAAGTTCACGCCGTCCGTCGACAGCGAGACGTTCATCAGCGCGACGCCGCGCTGCAGGCTGATCGAGGAGTTGTAGTTCCACACGACGATCGCGTTCAGCGGTTGCACGCTGCCGAGGTCGAACTGCAGATACCCGGTCACGACCTGGTTGCTGATCCACATCTCCTGCCAGGTGTTTGAGTGCGTGGCGTCGAGAGCGACCGAGCTGAGCCCGAGCCCGTTCGTGAGGTTCGCGATGTTGTAGGTCGACCACGTTCCCATGTTCGTCGTGGTCGTGACGCCGGCGATGAACTGGGCGCTGCAGACGCTGCTGAGTGAGCACAGACTGAAGAACGCGAGGCTGAGCAATTTCATGGTGGTGGTTCCGGAACGAGGAGGCGGGATCGGCGTGCAGGGAGCCGGTCCCTTCGAGACTGAGAGGGCAGAGAGCCTGATTAGATCAGTTTCCCGAGCCCGCGGGAACCGCCGCGGTGCTTCCTCGCGCTCGAGGCTCAGCGCAGCGTGATGGCGAGGGGCGGCGGCGACGCCGGATCCCACGCCACCTCGAGCTTGCCCGTGCGTCCTGGCCGATGCGCACTGGCGCGCGATAGACTGCGGCGATGGTCGATCTGGGTGCCATTGCCCGCGCGCTGCCCGGCGTCGGGGAAGGTGTCGCGTGTGCGGGCACGGCGCTCGAGAGCCGCACCTACACCGTGAACGGCAAGGCGTTCCTGTTCGTCGCGAAGAAGGACGCGCGTCTGAAGCTCACGACGTCGGCGGCAGATGCGCGCACGAACGGTTTCGCGGTCGGCGCGAACGGCTGGGTGAAGCTGCCGCTCGGCGAGCTGCCGCCGGCCGCCACCGTGAAGCGATGGATCGCCGAGAGCCACGGAGCACTCGGCGCCGGCAAGCCGGCGCGCGCAGCGAAGCCCGCGCAGAAGCGCCGCAAGTGAGGGCGCGCTGGACGTCCGCGCTCGCGGTGTGCAGCGCCGTATTCGCCGGCGCATGTCGGTCCCACCCGCAGGAGCCGGAACGGCTCTTGACCACCCCCGACCGACCTGCGGAGCGCCCACCAACTTTCAACCCGCCGGCCCAGAAGCACAGCGAGCCCATTCGCGTCGGCGTGGCCGCCGGTTACCTCGGGTCGGCGGTGTCGGTCGAGCTCGACTCGCCGATCGCACGCGATCCCGAGATCGAGGACGACTACGGCTGGGGCGGCTTCGTCGAGATCATCGCGGCTGACACCGTCCACGTGCGCTGCACTGGTGTTCGCTCCGATCACGACGTGCAGGGCAGCCAGACGAGCGCGCGCGTCAACCAGGCGGCGCTGCTCGCGATGGTGCCGTTCCCGAACGCGATCTCCGAGCATGTCACCGTCGCGCCGCTGTTCGGCCTCGGCATCGGCTACGCCGACGTCGACCTCGATCCGCCGCTCGGAATCAGCGGGCAGGACGGCGTGTCCTTGCTGTTCGCGGCAGCGTGCGAGGCCGAGATCGCCGGCCACGCGTTCCTGGGTGCGATGCTGACGGCCGGAGTGTTCGGCGATCCCGGCGACACCGAAGGCACCACGGGCTCGGTCCTGTTCTACGCCGGCCTGCGCTTCTGAGCCGCTCGCCCGCGGCGCCGAGCGAGCGCACACGGCCTGCCAGCGGTCGCCGTTCGGTCGCTGATCAGTCGAAGAAGCGGTAGCGGACGATCGCCCACAGCGCCCACAAGCCGTCGCGCCACGAGATCTTCTTGCCCTCCGCGAAGTCGCGTCCCGCGTAGCTGATCGGCACCTCGTACAGACGAGCTTTGAGGCGCCCGATCTTC
>Ga0111539_10001504_pt1 | contig 31141 bp, 27 predicted proteins | sample RhiMethybrSRZTD1_FD_79667 | JGI IMG/M metagenome (GOLD analysis project Ga0111539, IMG submission 79667) | Populus rhizosphere microbial communities from Tennessee, USA - Rhizosphere MetaG P. TD hybrid SRZTD1 (version 2) (version 2) | ecosystem: Host-associated > Plants > Roots > Rhizosphere >...
CGCGGCGCAACTCGGCCACAGTCTGCGCCGGCTCTGGGAGCAAGAGGGCGAACATCAGGAAGTACCGGGGCATCCGGCCAGCCTCGAACCAACGTTGGCGCAGAACGTGCTCGGGCAGCGGGCGCTGCAGTTCGACCACTGGACTTCGCCGTCGTCCCGCATCGGTCAAGACGCGATCTTCGTCCTCCCCCGTCCGCATCAGCGCGACGAAATGGTCCGCAAGGCCGCGCAGCGTTTCGACCATGTCGAGAAGGTCGAACACATGCAAGTCACGTACTGGGGCATCGTCGTCTTCGAGGCGGACGTCTACGTGTGCCACAACTACCACGGGCCGGCCGGTTGACAGCGTGGGTGCCGCAGCGCTGCCCGCACGCGGTCCGGTCGCGAGAACGATTCTCCGGTTGCCGAGCTTCGTCACTCACCGCGCGGCCTGCGGCAAGTGAAACGCCACGACCAGGACACCTTGTTCGAGCCTCGTCGTCAGTCCACCACCGAGTTGCTGCGCAAGCTCGCGAGCGAGCGCCAGCCCGATCCCGGCGTGCGTCGTCCCGCTCGTGCGGGCGATGTCCTTGCGCCAGTATGGTTCCATCAGTCGCGGCACGTCTTCTGACGTCAGCTCGGGGGCGACGTTGCGGACGGTGAAGACGACCCGATCCGTATTCGTGAGCTCTACCCGAACCTCGCTACCCGAGGGAGCGTGCTCCGCAGCGTTCTGCGCGAGGTTGTCGAGCACGACGCGGATCGCGACGGGATCCGTTTCCACTCGGAGCTGATCCGGCGCGTCCACGAGTATCGTGACGGACCGCTGCGCGCCGCGCGCACGCGCGAGCCCGACGACCTCGCGCAGCAATGCGGCCAGATCCGTCGGCACACGAACTCGCGCTGCACCGCTCTCCGCCGTCGCGAGCTCCATCACCTTCTCGGCGACTGCCTGCATGCGCCTCGCAGTCTCGTTGGTAGCGGCCGCGGCGCGACGCTGATACTGCGTGTCCTCGGGGAATCGCATCGCCACGTCCGACAACGCACGCAGCTCCGCGAGCGGCGTCATCAGCTCGTGCGCGATGTTCGACGTCACCCTGCGCTCGCGCGCGATCAGTGCGCGCACACGTCCGAGCAGCTCGTCGAGCCGCGCGACCACCGGCGCGATCTCGACTGGCACCACACCCATCCCGACCTTCTCGGGCAGGTGACCGACGTCGAGCCGCGCGACCCGCACCGACAGCTCCTGCAATGGCCGCAGACCCGTGCGCAGTACGAGCCACAACAGACCAGCGAGCGCGGTCCCGAGACCAGCGGCCGTCCACACGCTCGAGACCACCAGCGCAGCCAACGCGTCGTCGAGCACCTGGCGCGCCTCTGCGACCGCGATGCAGATCGTGTGCGCGCCCTGCACGAAACGCACGCCGATCGCCCGACCGGGTCGGCCGTCCGGCAACTGCAGGTCCACGATGCGGGGTTCCTCGGGGGTCCCCCATTCCGCGGGGAGATCGTTTTCCCCGAGCGACTCCGACCGGCGTATGACCCTGCCGCTGCCCTCCCATACCTCGAAGTACTCGGCCTTGGGGCTGCTGCGATAGAACGGCAGGACCCGCTCTTCGAATTCCATGACGAGCCGATCGCCGTCCAGATGGACCAACGACACCATCGTTCCTGCGTGCGTCCGCAATTCGTCGTCGAAATGGTAGACGAGCAGGTCGCGAATCGTGCGGTGATCCACCACCGCGAGAACAGCGAAGACGATCCAGGCGGTGACGACGGCGCCCAGCAGAGCGCGCAAACGGATGGATCTCACGGTTCCGGCACCTCGAGCACGTAGCCATGACCCCGCCTGGTAGTGATCGCGTCCGGCAATCCAGCCGCACGCAGCTTGGAACGCAACAGCGACATCGCGCTCTCGACCGCGTTGCTGCTCGGCAAGGTCAATTCGTTGTAGAGATGGTCTTCGATCGCCTCGCGCGAGACCACGGTGCCGCTCTTCAGCATGAGCAGACGCAACAGGCCGTACTCGCGCCGCGACAGCGGCAGCAGCGTGTCGTCGAACCGCACTTCCTGGCGGATCGTGTCGAGGGTCAGCCTGCCGACGCGCAGCACGGTCTCCTTGCGCGCGTATCGCCGCCGGCCGAGCGCCTGCAAGCGGGCGACCAGCTCGCCGAAGTCGAACGGCTTGGTCAGGTAGTCGTCGGCGCCGGCTGCGAGGCCCTCGATCCGCTCGCGGACGGAGCCCTTCGCAGTGAGCACCAGCACGTGCACCGAGGACCCCGCCTCGCGCAAGCGACGCAACACCGACAGCCCGTCGAGCATCGGCAGCATGAGGTCGAGGACCACGACGTCGTAGTCGTTGCGACTCGCGTAGATCCATCCCTGCTGCCCGTCCGCGACGGCGTCGACGACGAACCCGCTCGCATCGAGCCCTTTCGTCAGCGCGAGCCGCAGCACTTCGGAGTCTTCGACGAGGAGGATGCGCATGCGGCTACCTCGCTCCGATCCGGGCACGCGCAAAACGAAGATACAGCGGCGGCAACAGCACGAGATTCAGCAGCGTCGAAGTCGCGAGGCCACCGACGATGACGACTGCCATCGGGTGCTCGATCTCGTGCCCGGGCTTGTTGCCGCCGAGCGCGATCGGCAAGAGCGCGAGCGCGGTCGCCAGAGCCGTCATCAGGATCGGCTGCAGCCGCTCGCACGCACCGCGGATGACGAGCGCGGCGCTGAACGGCTCCCCCTCGCGTTGCTCCAGATGCCGCCAATGGCTGACCAGCAGGATGCCGTTGCGCGCGGCGATGCCGAGCACCGTCACGAATCCGACCAGCGAACCCAGCGACATCACACCTCCGGTCAGAGCAACCGCGGCCACGCCACCGACGAGCGCGAACGGCACGCCGGCGAACACCATCGTGGCCAGGCGGAACGACCCGAACTCGACGTGGAGCAGCATGAAGATCGCGAGCAGCGAGAACGCCGCGAGCAGCAGGATGCGATCCGTGGCCGAGGCGAGCGCCGCGGCTTCACCCAGCACCTCGACGTGCTGGCCCGCCGGCAGCCGCGTCTTGGCCACTGCCGCTTCGACGTCGCGAGCCACTTCACCGAGGTCGCGGCCACGAACGTTGCACGACACGTCGATGCAGCGTGACGTGGCGTCGTGTCGGATCACGTTCGGTGCCGGCACGACACGAACGTCTGCCAGCTGACCGAGCGACACGCAGCCGCCGTCGTTCAGCTCGATCGGCAGCGACGCGAGTGCGGTCGGGTCCTGATGCCATCGCGGTGCGCCGCGCACCGCGACCGGCACGCCGCGCGTGCCGTCGTGCACCTCACCCACCGTGGTGCCGTTCACGAGCGTCGCCACGACGCGACGCAGTGCGCCGGCGGACAACCGGTGATGCGACAGTGCGTCGGGCCTCGGCACGATCTCGACCTGCGGCACGAGCACCTGGGGCTCCACCTTGAGATCGGCCACGCCGGGCACGGCGCCGAGATCCCTGCCGACGCGCGCTGCGGAGCTGCGCAGCGCCGCGACGTCCTCGCCATACAGCCTCACGACGATCGCAGCCGAGGTACCGCTGAGCACTTCCTTGACGCGTTCGCGCAGATACGTGAGCAGGTCGCGCTGCAACCCCGGGTAGCCGTCGACGATCGCCTGCACGCGCGCGACGGTGGCATCGTGATCGGCGTCCGGCGACACGCTGATCCACAGCTCGGCGAAGTTCGGGCCCACGACCTCGTCGGCGACTTCGGCGCGCCCGATGTGCGAGCCGAAGTTGCGCACGCCGGGCACGGCCCGCAGCTCGTTGCTCGCCAGCACGGTGATGCGCTTCATCGCCTCCAAGGACGTGCCGGGCTTCTCGACCCAGTGCATCAAGAAATCGTACTCCTGGAAGTCGGGCAGGAACGATCGGCCGAGATGCGTAGTGAGCACCGCGGAACCGGCGAGCAGGACGACCGCGACGCCGGCCGCGAGCCGATGGCGGCGGACCAGCGCCGGCAGCACCGCGCGGTAGGCGCGCACGAGTGCAGCAGCCACCGGCGACCTGCCCTCGCCGCTGGCGTTGCGCAGCAGCAACAAGGCCAACGCCGGGGTGACGGTCAGCGCGGTCAACAACGACGCGAGCACGGCCAGCACGTAGGCGAGTGCCAGCGGCCGGAAGAAGGCGCCGGCGAGGCCCGGCAGGAAGAAGACCGGCAGGAACACCAGCGCGATGATCACGCTCGCAGTCACGACGGACGTGCGCACCTCGAGCGACGCATTCAGCACGACTCGCAGCACCGGCCGCGGGTTGGCCTCTGCGCGGTTCAAGCGCAGACGACGCTGGATGTTCTCGACGTCGATGATCGCGTCGTCGACGACCTCACCCAGCGCGAGCGCCAGTCCAGCAAGGACCATCGTGTTGATCGTCGCGCCCGTCGCCGACAACACGAGCGCCGCAGACAGCAGCGACAGCGGGATCGCGACGCACGAGATCAAGGCCGTGCGCAGGTCGAACAGGAACAGCAGCAGCACCGCGACGACGAGCACGCAACCGATCCACAACGCGTTCGTCAGGTTGCCGAGCGCCTGCTCGATGAACGTCGCGGGCCGGAAGATCGTCGGATCGAGACGCACGTCGCCGAGGTCCTGCTGCAACCTCGAGAGCGTGCGCTCGACGGCGCGCGTCACCTCGAGCGTGTTGCTCCACGGCTGCTTCTCGACGATCAGCAGCAGGCCGGTGCCGCCGTCGATCACCGCGTCGCCGATCGGCGGCGGAAAACCCTCGCCTACCGCAGCGACGGTGCCGAGCCGCACATGGGCGCCGGCCGCGCCGTCGATGACGACGTCGGCGAGTGCCTTCGCGTCGTTGACGCCGACGCGCTGCATGACCGCGAACCGCTGATTCGGCGTATCGACGAACCCGCCGGCACTCGGCGCAACGGCATCGCCGGTCGCCTCGAGCACGTCGTACAGCGTCACGCCGTTGGCGCGCAGCGCATCGGGATCGACGATCACCTGCAGCTCACGGTCGCGCTGGCCCCAGATCGCGACGTTCGCGACGCCCGGGATCGCCATCAGCCGCGGCCGGATGGTCCACCTTGCCAGCGTCGAGAGCTCGACCTGGTCGTGTTTCGCCGACGTGACGCCGATCTTCAGCAATCGACTGGTCGACGACAGCGGCGCCAGCAGCACGGGCCGTGAGGCCAGCGCAGGCAGGCTCTCGGCGACCAACGCAGTCCGTTCCTGCACGAGCTGACGCGCTCGCATCAGGTCCGTGCCTCGCGCAAACTGCAGCGTGACCGACGACAAACCGAGCACCGACTTCGAACGCAAGGTCGCGAGCCACGGCACGCCGTTCAGCGCGTGCTCCAACGGTGTCGTGATCAGCTGCTCGACCTCGGTCGTCGACAAGCCGGGTGCCTCGGTCTGCACTTCGACGAGCGGCGGCGCGAACTCGGGAAACACGTCGAGCGGCACCTGCTGCACCAACGGAACGCCGGCCACGAGCAGCATCGCGGCAAGCACGAGGACGAGTTGCCGGAAGCGCAGCGAGGTTCGGATCAGGCCCTTCAGCATCGCAGCATCACTTCCCCTGGCCGAACTCCGCGCCGAACAGTTCCGCGGTTCCAGAGGTCACGACTTCGGCTCCCGGCGCGGGACCCTCGCCGAGCACGGCCTCGCCGCCCTCCACCCACGCGACCTCGACTCGCTGGCGCACGTACTCGCGGTCCTGGCGACGCACGTAGACCCAGCTGCCCCCATACGCGTCTCGCACGACTGCCGCGTGCGGCACGACGAGGCGCTTGCTGCTGCCACGCGCCACCACCATCGCGAGCACACGCTGGCCCGGCCGCAGCGGCCGCTTGCCGGACAACTCGTAGACGAGGTCGACGGAGCCGCTCGCTGCGGCCGCAACCGGCGGCGCCGCAGCAACCGGAGCTTCCGACCACGACGCGCTGTCGAGCTCGCCGAGCCCCCGGATCTGCGCGGGAGCACGCGTGTCGACGTCGGCAACCTCGGCCGCGTGCACCGCGACGTGGATCCACAGCGGGTCGAAGGAAGCGACTTCGGCCAGCAACGCACCCTCTCTCACGACCTGACCCGACACGGCCTCGCACTCGAGGACGACACCGCTCAGCGGCGACGTCAGGACGATCGTGCCGTCGGCACGCAGCAGCGATCCGTCCCACGTCGCGATGCGTAACTTCGCATCGGCGAGGCTCGCAGTCGCGGTCGCAACGGCAAGCGTCGCGTCCTCGACGGCGCGCTGGCTCCCCGACTGATCGGCCTTCAGCTGCTCCGCGCGCCGCTGCCGTACCGTGGCCGCGTCGAACGCCGCCTGCGCAGTGGCGAGGTCCCTGTTCGCGATGCTGCGCTGCAGCACCTGATCGGGCTGCAACAGCACGAGCCGCCACAACGCCTGTCCCTCGCTGACGTCCGCGCCCGCGACGATCGGTTTCTTTGGATCCGGCAGTTCGAGCCGGCCCGCCAACGGAGCAACGACTCGCGAGCGCCGACCCGCAGCGATCGAAACGACGCCGGGAAACGCACGACGCCGCGTGACTTCGCGCTCCGTCACCGCCGCGACGGTCAGCGCGATCCTGCGCTCCGCGTCGGCCGTCAGCGTGACCACGGGCACCTGTGCTTCCGGCACGGCGCCTTCGACCTTCGCCGGCGCCTTCGACGGCGCAGCACCAACCGGTGCTTGGCTGCACCCGAACGCCAACAACAGGACGAGCCGCGCAGCCGTTCTCACGGTGTCAGTCTCCGTCCGACCGCGTGTACGAGTTGCACGCGTGCGTCGTGCAACGCGGTGGTTGCGTCCGCGACCTGGTGCTGCAGCTGCAGCTCGTGTTCCCGTGCCGCGAGCATCACGTCTTCGCCCTCTTCCCCTGCGGCGACAACATGAGTTGCCCCCGCCATCTCGCGCTCACTGGCCGGCACGGCCGAGCGCTGCAGCTCCTCGAGCTCCTTGCGAAGCGCATCTTCGCGCTGCCAGCACTGGCGCAGGTTCTGCACGACGTTCGCACGCAGCGCCGCGAGCCGGGCCACCGAGCGCTTGACCTCGGCATCCGCCTTCGCGATTGCCCCGCCGCGCTGGTTGAACACGGGCACTTCCATCACGAGGCCGGGCCCGACCTGATCCGTGTCTCCGGTCACGCCGTCGACGTCCGCCAGCAGCCCGATCTGCCACACGTCGGCTTTCGTGAGCCCCACCCGTTCGCCCGCGGCTTCGACCACGAGCTCGGCAGCACGCAGGTCGGGACGTGCTGCCAGGGCAATCTTCTCGAGCTCCGCGACCGGCGGCGGTGTCGCTGGCTCGATCTCGGCGACGAGCACGGGCGCCGCGGTCTCCGGCGGCAGCCCGAGCTGACCGAGCAGTTGCAGCACGACCCGGGCCTCTTCCCCACGTGCCTTGGTGGTGTCGGCTGCGGCTCGGGCGGCAACGGCGTTCGCGGCTTGCGCCTCGTGCTCGCCGATCTCCCCCGCGCGAGCGCGGCTCCTGGCGAGCTCCGCGCGGCGCGCCGCGAGCGCGGTGGTCCGTTCCGCCAGCGCGACCTGCTGCTTCGCATACACGACAGCCCCGAACGCGAGCTGCGTGTCGCGGATCAGGTCGAGCCCGGAGCGAACGAGCTGTGCTGCGACTCGCTCGACTTCGATGCGGGCGATGGCCACGCGATGCGGGCGATGCAACAGTGCATCGAGCGGAAACTCGACGGTCAGCTCGAGCTGCTTGGGTCCGAGCGGGAACAACACCGAGAGCGCCGGATTCTTGAACGCGCCGGCCTCGGCGAGCTCGGCTCGGCTGACGTCGAGATCCGTCAACGCAGCTTGGAAGCCCGGGTTGTTCCACAGCGCAATCGCCACGGCTTCGGGCTCCGTCAAGCCATCGGCCAGCAGCGTGCCCGGCGGCATCTGCTCGGTGGTCGTCTCGGGGCGCGTCGTCACACCGCCGCGATCGGCAATCTGTTGGGAGACGAACTCGCGATCGTGCGGCGATTCCACCGCACAAGCGACGAGGATCGCGCAATATGCGGGCGAGAGCGCGTGCGTCATTCCGGCGGGAATCCTAGATGCGGCTTCGCAGATGGTCGACAGGCGAAGGCGAGAAGCGCTGTCGGGGGCAAGGTGCGAGCTCGAAGCCGAATCGGGCGTTCGAGGCGAGTCATGACGGCGCGGTTCCAACCACGCCCCGGCGTGCCAACCCTTATGCGAGGCTTACGGCCATGCCCCACGGAGAACTAGCGCGCGTGGACTTCGACGGTTTCGAGACCGATCACGACGCGCTGTGGTGTGCCCTGCACGCCGCCGCGTTTCACGACGACCTCGGCGATCGTGCCCGGTGCACACATGAGATCGAGGGGCTCGTCCTCGGCGTCGGTCGAACACGAATCGTGCAGGTTCCGGCGTGTCCAGCAGCATCGTGAGGACCACGACGACGAGCAGGACAATCGACGAAAGTGCAAACCGCCGCATGCTGCCGCGAGAGCATAGCTCGGTCAGCGCGGCCGGCGCGGATCCGGGTCGTCCGCGAGCCGCAGCAGCACGTTCGGGATGCCCGGTTCCGTGAAGGTCTCCGGCGACTTGGGACGCTGATCGCGCGCCCAGTAGGTCGCGTGCACGAGCCGGCCGTCGTCCTTGGCGCTCTTTGCGAACGCGAGCATCGCTGCGGCTCTGGCGACAGCTTCGCGTCGATCCAGTAGGTCTTCGCCGACAACTCGAACCCGATGTAGACGGCGCCGTCGGCCTCGGGCTCGCCGATCAGCCGGATGCGTTCGTGCACGAACCCGAGCTCGTCGGAGCTCATTGTCGGAGTGGCAGCGCATGCCGCGAAGAGAGTGAAGACGCCACTGGTCAGTTTCATTGCGGGTCGCATGGGTTTCGCGCTCCATTCGAACGCGAGCCCAGACGTTTCGCCAGATCGGCGCGCTGTAGTCCTCGTCCCGCATGCTCGCAGCGCCCACGAGCGAGGCGGTAGGATGCCAGCGCAATGCGATCGCTTGTTCCCATCGCGGTGTTCGCTGCGCTCGCGAGTCTGCCCACGCCTGCGGCGGCACAGGAGAAGCTCACGCCTGAGCAGCGCGTCGCCGCGATGCGAACCAACCTCGAGCAGGAGGCGACCGAGCTGCTGCGTTCGGACGAGCTAGCGACCGTCGCGTGGGGCGCGCATGCCGTCGTCAAGTTCCACCTCGCCGGCTGCGTGGCTGCACTCAACAGCAGGCTCGTTGCACTGGCCCGCCTCGATCGGGAGGAACGCGCATTCGCTGCCCTCGCGATCCTCGACGCGCTGAACCAACTGGAGGCGCGGACGCCTGAAAGCGCACTGGCCCCGTTTCTGCAATGGCCGTGCATGGAGTCGGCCCTGGTGGCTCTCGGCCGCGCAGAGCAGTCGGGCGACGCCAACGGTGCCTTGCTCGAGCTGTTCCACAATTGCAGCGCATCGCCCGGGTGGTGGCGTGCATGCGGCAACCTGCTTGCGCGCGCGAGAGTCCCCGAATTCGCGGCAGAGCTGCTGCACGCACCCGTCGTCCTGAACGTCAAGGTCGGCGCCGGAAGCGCCATGACCGCCGCGGATTTGCCGCGCAAGGTCCATGTCGTGGTGAAACAGCCGCCGCTGACCGTTCCGGTCGGCTATCCCGACATCGGGTTCTACAACCTGAGCGTGATGGACAGCACCCAGCCCTTCAGCCCAGGACCCGTTGCCGTCTTCTTGTTCCAGGAACGGGTCACGACCGCCTGTGGGGCACCTTTCTGTTTCGGTGTCACTCTCCAAATGCCATCCGCTCGCACAGACCGCGCCCTTCGCGCGACCTGGCTCAAGCAGATGGTAGACGCGAGCGCTCTCACCTCCTGGCTCAACAGCAGTGGGGCGAAGCCCCAGACCCCTCCTCGCTTCGACTTCGACCCGCAGTGCAACCTCGAGTGGTCCGATGCGACGGAGCTCATCGGCGCCGTGACTCGACAGAAGACCGATGTCGAGAACACTTGGCGAGCGCTCGTGGACAGCTGCGTGAAGTTCGGCCTGCTGACACCTGAGCTCGCCGAGGGCCTTTCGCCTTCGATCGAGTTCGAGATCCAGGACGCCCGTCGCGACCGGAGCGTCCCCTTGCCCGGGCTGAGTACCGAGCTCGGCAAGTAGCGCACGGAGCTCAGCGGCAGCGACGCATTCGGGGCGACCTCAGCCCCAAGGTCGCCAGATCACGGCCCAGGTCACGAACAGCCCCACCACGATGCACACCGTGGTGGTGCAGATCAGCGCGCGCCTACGGCGCCTCTGACGATGTGCTGCCCAGCGCGCGGTGTCGACGAAGAGGCGTTCACCGACTTCCTGCAGGATGGCATGGCGTCGCAACTGCTTGAACGCCATCCCCTCGTGCACCCCGAGCGCTGCCGCCGTCGTGGCGCGGTCTGCGCTCGTCGCGCCTGCGGCTTGGAACTGCTCGACGATCTTCCTCTGTCTGCGCACAACGGCTGCAACGACGACTGCGGGAAGGAGCGAGACGATTGCTGGATAGGCCACTGCTTCTCCTGGTTGATCGAGCGATGCCGGCGGAATGCTAGCCCCGGGGCCGGCTCCGCAGAAGCTCGCTGACGCCGACGGTCGGCGGAGCCTCGACCGCAATCGACGCACCGCGCTTCCAGACTCTAGACACCGGGCCCGCGTGCGGCGACTCTTCGCGGCTCCCCGATGAACGCCCGCCTCCTCGCCTGCTACCTCGGCCTGCTGCTCGCAGCGATCGCGGCGTTCGTGGGCGTGAGCGAGCTCGGCAACCTGGTCGCCGCGCCCCCACCGGATCCCGGCGCGCCCACGTTCGGCGCGCCGGCGGGGGAAGCGGCCGCGCAGCCGCTGCCACACGTGCTGCTCGCACTCGTCGTCGTGATCCTCGCTGCGCGCGCGACCGGCGCGCTGTTCCGCCTCTTCGGCCAGCCGCCCGTGGTCGGCGAGATGCTCGCGGGCATCCTGCTCGGGCCATCCGCCTTCGGCCATATGGCACCGGCGGCGTCGGCGTTCCTGTTCCCGCCGTCGATCTCGCCGATGCTCAACATCATCGCGCAGGTCGGCGTCGTGCTGTTCTTGTTCCTGGTCGGTCTCGAGCTCGACACGACGGTGCTCGGGAAGCGCACGCAAGCGTCGGTCGCCGTCTCGCATGCGAGCATCGTCGTCCCGTTCGTCTTCGGCGGCGCGCTCGCCCTGCTGCTCTACCCGAGGCTCTCGTCGAGCGACGTGCCGTTCCACGCATTCGCGCTGTTCGTCGGCGTCTCGATGTCCGTGACGGCGTTCCCGGTGCTGGCGCGCATCCTCACCGACACGGGGCTCATGAAGTCCCCGCTCGGCATCGTCGCGCTCGCCTGCGCTGCGGTCGACGACGTCACCGCGTGGTGCCTGCTGGCGCTCGTCGTCGGCATCGCGAAGACGGACACGGGCACCGCGCTGATCACGATGGTGCTCGCGGTCGCGTTCACGGCCGCCATGCTGCTGCTCGTGAGGCCGCGCCTCGCGCGCTGGGCTCGCAGCTTCGCGACGGACCAGCGCGTGACCGCCGACGCGATCGCGGTCGTCTTCGTCGGCCTGCTGCTGTCGGCCTTCGCGACCGAGTCGATCGGCATCCACGCGCTGTTCGGCTCGTTCCTGTTCGGCGCGTTGATCCCGCACGATTCGCCGCTCGCGCGCGTCGTCGTCGGCAAGCTCACGGACGTCGTCGTCGTGCTGTTCCTGCCGCTGTTCTTCGCGTTCACGGGCCTGCGCACGCAGGTCGGCCTCGTGAGCGGTTTCGAGAACTGGCTGCTGTGCGGGCTCGTGATCGCGGTCGCGGTCGCGGGCAAGTTCGGCGGGTCCTATGCGGCGGCGCGGTTCACCGGTCTCCCGGCGCGCGAGTCGCTGGCGCTCGGCGCGTTGATGAACACGCGCGGGCTCATGGAGCTCGTCGTGCTCAACATCGGCCTCGACTTGAAGATCATCTCGCCGACGCTGTTCGCGATGATGGTCCTGATGGCGCTCGTCACGACGACGCTCACGACGCCGGTGCTCTACGTGCTCGGACTCGCGAGTTGGAGGTCGGTTCCGAAAGCCGCGCCCGGCGCGGTGAACACCTGAGCCGGCGAGCACCAACGACAGCAGCGGCAACGCGTTGCGCGGCGATTTCTGCGCGGGGATCGGCAACCGGACGCAAGCGGCAAGGCCTGCTGCGAGCCGAAGCGGCGAGGACCCGGGACCGCGACCGCGCGGCGGCCGCCGAACGTGGCCTCGAAAGTGCGAACGCTCGTTGCGGGCAGGGGAAAACCCCTGTAGGAAACGGGGCCCGATGCTCTGCGCCGCGAACACGGACCTGTCCCTCGCCGTGCACCTGGGAGTGGCTGCGGCCATCCCCGCCGGTATCTCCGTGCTGGCGGGCAGGTTGTCGCCGCGCGTGCCGAGTGCCGCGAAGAGCCGGCCCTACGAGTGCGGCGTCTCCGAGCCGCTGACCACCGCGCCGAGGTTGCCGGTGCAGTTCGCGTTGGTCGCGATGCTGTTCCTGATCTTCGACGTCGAGGCGCTGTTCTTCTACCCGTGGGCCGTCGTCGTGCGCGAGCTCGGGGTCCGCGGCCTCGCGATCATGGGCGGGTTCCTCGTGCTGCTGACGGCCGGCTACGTCTACGCCCGCACGCGCGGAGCGCTGGACTGGCGATGAGTACGAAGGGCGCGGCCGCGGCGACCGACGGCGGCAAGAGCGGCAGCGCCGGTTGGATGCTGTCGCGGTTGGCGGACTGGAGCCGCGAGAACTCGCTGTGGCCGGCAACATTCGGGCTCGCGTGCTGCGCGATCGAGATGATGTCGACGGCCGCCGGACGGTTCGACATCGCGCGCTTCGGCAGCGAGCTGTTCCGCGCCAGCCCGCGGCAGGCGGACCTGATGATCGTGTCGGGGCGCGTCGCGTTGAAGATGGCGCCCGTGTTGAAGGAGATCTACGACCAGATGCCCGAGCCCAAGTGGGTCATCGCGATGGGCGACTGCGCGGCGTGCGGCGGCATCTTCAACAACTACGCGATCGTGCAGGGCGTCGACAAGATCGTGCCCGTCGACATGTACGTGCCCGGTTGCCCGCCGCGGCCCGAGGCGCTGATCGACGGCATCATCAAGCTGCAGGAGCGCATCGCGCGGAGGCATCGCCGATGACGGCGCCGGACTTCGTTGCTGGCGTGCCGGGGGCCGTGCACACGGTCGGCCGCGACGGCATCGACACGGTGCGCGTCGAGCCGGCGTCGTGGACGGAGCTGCTGCGTGCGGCGCAAGCGGGTGGCTACACGCGCTTCCTCGATCTGACGGCCGTCGACGAGCCGCAGCGTGCAGCACGCTTCGAGGTGATCGCGACGCTGCATGCGCCGGCGGCGCAACGCTGGCTGCGGCTGTGCGCGTCGACTGCGGAGCGGCTGCCGAGTGCTGTGGCGATCTGGCCGGCCGCGAACTGGTACGAACGCGAGGTCTACGACCTGTTCGGCGTGCGCTTCGACGGCCACCCGGACCTGACGCGCATCCTGCTGCCGGACGACTACGCCGGGCATCCGCTGCGGCGCGACCATCCGCTCGGCGACGAACCGGTGGACTTCACAGTCACGCGGGAGACGGACGCACCGTGGTGACCGCGAACGAGACCATGCGCATCAACCTCGGCCCGCAGCACCCGTCGACGCACGGAGTGCTGAGGCTCGAGCTCGAGCTCGATGGCGAACGGATCGTCTCGTGCCGGCCCGTGATCGGCTACCTGCACACGGGCATCGAGAAGTCGATGGAGGCGCGCAACTGGTTGCACGCGATCGCGATGACCGATCGACTCGACTACCTGAACCCGCTCGGCAACAACCTCGCGTATGCGCTGGCGGTCGAGGCGTTGTTCGGCTGCGAGATCCCCGAGCGCGCCGTCGTCGCGCGCGTGCTGCTCGCGGAGCTGACGCGCATCAACAGCCATCTCGTGTGGGTCGGCACGAACGCGATGGACCTCGGCGCGCTGTCGGTGTTCTTCTACGCGTTCCGCGAGCGCGAGCTGCTGCTCGACCTGTTCGAGGAGATGTCCGGCGCGCGCATGATGACGTCGTTCATCCGCCCTGGCGGGCTGCAGGACGACTTCCCGGACGGCTGGATGCAGCGCTGCGCGCGTGTGCTCGACGCACTGCCGCCTCGCATCGACGAGTACGAGGCCTTGCTGACCGAGAACCCGCTGTTCCGCGAACGCACGATCGGCGTCGGCAAGCTCGCCGCCGACGACGCGCTGGCACTCGGCGTCAGCGGGCCGCTGCTGCGCGCGAGCGGCGTCGAGCACGACCTGCGCAAGGCGCGCCCGTATTGCGGCTACGAGCGCTTCCAGTTCCGCGTCTGCACGGCGACGGCCGGCGACTGTTATGCGCGTTACCAGGTGCGCATCGCCGAGCTGCGCGAGAGCCTGTCGCTGTGCCAGCAGGCGCTCGCCGCGATGCCGGGTGGTCCGGTCCGCACCAGCGACCGCAAGGTGATGCCACCGCTGCGCGCGGAGTTCCAGCACTCGATGGAAGCGCTGATCCACCACTTCAAACACTACACCGAGGGGCTGCGGCCGCCGGCCGGCGAGGCCTACGTGCCGGTCGAGTCGCCGCGCGGCGAGCTCGGCTTCTACGTGAAGAGCGACGGCAGCGGCCGCCCCGTGCGCGTGCACGAACGCGCGCCGTCGTTCGCGAACCTGCAGGCGCTGCCGTCGATGGCCAAGGGCATGTTGATCGCCGACCTCGTCGCGATCATCTCGACCGTGGACCCCGTGCTCGGCGAGGTCGACCGGTGATCGACTCCGTGCCACAGCCGGCCGCCGGCGAAGCTCTGCTGTCGGCAGCATGCCGCGAAGCGATCCTCGCGGAACGCGCGCGTTACCCGCACCCGCGCAGCGCGCTGTTGCCGGCGTTGAAGCTCGCGCAGGCCGAGGTCGGTTACCTGCCGCCGGCCGTCGTCGCGGCGGTCGCCGAGTTCGTCGGCGTGTCGGGCGCGCAGGCGCAGGAGCTCACGACGTTCTATTCGATGCTGCACCGCGCGCCGACCGGCAAGAAGCTCGTGCAGGTGTGCACGCAGGTGCCGTGTGGCTACATGGGCGGCGATCGGCTGCTCGCGCGCCTCGAAAAGGCGCTCGGGATCAAGGCGGGCGAGACGACGGCCGACGGCGCCGTGACGCTCGAACGCACCGTCGAGTGCATGGGCGCCTGCCACCGCGCGCCGATGTGCCGCGTCGGCGACGGCTTCGTCGAGAACCTGCGCACCGAGGCCGACGTCGCAGGACTGGCCACGACGCTGCGCGCGGGCAGCGTGCCGGCGACGCCGGGCACACGCAACCACGACTGCCACCCGGACGCTGCGCCGCCATCCAAGCTGCCGTTCGCCTACGAACGCGTGCTGCTGCCGCACCAGGGCCGGCGCACGCGCGTCTCGCTGGCCGAGTATCGCGCCGAAGGCGGTTATCAGGGGCTCGACCGCGCGCTGAAACAGCTGACGCCGGCCCAGGTCATCGACGAGGTCAAGCAATCGAACCTGCGCGGCCGCGGCGGCGCGGCGTTCTCGACCGGCATGAAGTGGGGCTTCGTGCCGAAGACGCCGGGGCCGAAGTATCTGGTCGTCAACGCCGACGAGTCGGAGCCGGGCACGTTCAAGGACCGCGAGCTGATGGAGGTCGAAGCGCACCTGCTGCTCGAAGGCATCGCGATCGCGAGCTACGCGATCGGCTGCCGCGAGGCGTTCGTCTACATCCGCGGCGAGTATGTCGAGGCCGGCGAACGTCTGCGCGACGCGATCGCCGAGGCGAAGGCCGCAGGCGTGTTGGGCCGCGGCGTGCTCGGTTCGAGCTTCGACCTCGAGGTCCACGTGTTCCTCGGCGCCGGCGCCTACATCTGCGGCGAAGAGACGGCGCTGCTCGAGTCACTCGAAGGCCGCCGGCCGATGCCGCGCTCGCGGCCGCCGTTCCCCGCGGTCGCGGGCCTCTACGGCAAGCCGACGGTCGTCAACAACGTCGAGACGATCGCGAACGTGCCGCACATCATCAAACGCGGCGCCGCCTGGTTCCGCGCGCTGGGCCCGAACGAGAAGAGCGCGGGGCCGAAGATCTACTGTCTGTCGGGCGCCGTGAACCGCCCCGGCAACTACGAGCTGCCGCTCGGCAGCATGACCTTCCGCGAGCTGATCGAGCACTGCGGCGGCGGCGTGTCCGGCGGCCGCGGCATCAAAGGTGTGCTGCCGGCGGGCATCTCGGCGCCGATCGTGCCCGCGAGCAAGCTCGACGCGAAGCTCGACTACGAGGGTGTGCAGGCGGCCGGCTCGATGCTCGGCTCGGCGTCGTTGATCGTCGTGCCAAACGACGTCGACATGGTGCGCGCCGCGACGCGCATGCTCGAGTTCTTCCGCCACGAGTCGTGCGGCAAGTGCACGCCGTGCCGCGAAGGCACCGCGTGGCTGCACGAGATCCTGAAGCGCATCGAGTCTGGCAGCGGCAACACGGCCGACCTCGACCTCTTGCTCTCTCTCAGCAAGGGCATCACGGGCAAGGTGCTGTGCGCGCTCGGCGACTTCGCGACGAGCCCCGTCACCGCAGCGCTGCAGCACTTCCGCGACGAGTTCGTCGCCGCGTGCTCGGGTCGCGGCGCGGCCGACAACTGGAGCCTGCGGCCGTGAGCGCACCCGTCGTCGTCAAGATCGACGGCCGCGAGCTGTCGGTGCCGACCGGCACGCTGCTCGTCGAAGCCGCGAAGCAGGCGGGCATCGAGATCCCGGTGTTCTGCCACCACGAGAAGCTGAAGCCGGTCGGCGCGTGCCGCATGTGCGTCGTCGAGGTCGAACGCGTGCCGCGGCTGCAGACCGCGTGCACGACGCCCGTCGCGAAGGACATGGTCGTGCACACGGACACGAAGGCCGTGCTCGAGGCGCGCGAGGCCGTGCTCGAGATGCTGCTCGTGAACCACCCGCTCGATTGCCCGATCTGCGACAAGGGCGGCGAGTGCCCGCTGCAGGACAACACGTTCCGCCACGGCGCCGGCGTGTCGCGGCGCACCGAGCCCAAGCGCGCGAACGCCAAGGCGCTGCCGCTGTCGGAGCTGATCGTGCTCGACCGCGAGCGCTGCATCCTGTGTTACCGCTGCACGCGCTTTCACGACGAAATCGCCGGCGACGGCGCGTTGGTCGCGCTCGAACGCGGCGGCACGAGCGAGATCGGCGTCCTGCCCGGAACGACCTACGACTCGCCGTTCTCGGGCAACACGGTCGAGCTGTGTCCGGTCGGCGCGCTGACGTCGCGGCAATACCGCTTCCGCGCGCGGCCCTGGGAGCTCGAGACGACGCCGTCGGTGTGTTGCGGCTGCAGCGTCGGCTGCAACGTGCGCGTCGACGCGCGCCACGGCTCGGTGCTGCGCGTGATGGGCCGCACGAACGACGCGATCGACGACGGCTGGCTGTGCGACCGCGGCCGCTACGCGTCGCTGCCGTTGCCGCTCGGAGCCGAGTTCGCGTCGCCCGACCCGGCCGCGCGCCGGCCGCGCTGGCCGCTGCAACGCATCGACGGTCAGCTGCAGCGTGTGCCGTTCGACCGGGCGCTCGTGCGCGCAGCCGAGCTGCTGCGGCGCCCGAAGGCCGCAGTCGCGTTGTCGCCGTCGCTGACCAACGAAGCGATGCAGCTCGCGGGCCGCGAGCTGCGCGCGGTGTTCGCGAACGCCGCGATCGGCTTCGCCGAGTCCGTGGTGTCGCCGTGGCCGGTCCTAGGCAGGATCCGCGACCTCGCCGCGTGCCGGCGTGTGCTCGACCTCGGCTGTGATCCCTGGCACGAGCTGCCGGTGCTCGCGTTGTGGCTGCGCAAGGCGATCGCGGCCGGCGCAGCTCTCGTGGCGATCGGCCCCCGCAACGGACTCGCGCGCGACAGCAAGCACTGGCTGAAGGTCGCGCCGGCCGCGATGGCCGACGCGGCGGCGGAGCTGCTCAGAGCACTCGAGGGCAAGGACGCAGCGCCGGCCGTGAAAGCTGCGGCCGCGAGCCTGCGTGCCGACGGCCCGGCGGCCGTGCTGCTCGGCGCGTCGTTCGTGCACGATGCGCGGCTCACGGCACTCGCGCGGCAGCTCGCCAAAGCGCTCGGCGCCGACGGCCCGGGTGGTTTCGCTGGCGCCCCGATGCGCGGCGCGAACGCACGCGGCGCGGCCGAGCTCGCGGGCACGATCGCCGCGACCGATCCGCTGGCCGGCCGGCCCGAGGTGTTGCTGTCGTTCGGCTGTGAACCTGCGCTGCTCGTGCCCGGCGGCTCGTCGATCGTCGCGACGAGCGGCGCGGTGCCGATGGACCCGTGCGTCGACGTCGTGCTGCCGCTCGCGCATCCCTACGAAGCCGACGGCCACTTCACGAACCTCGAAGGCACCGTGCAGCGGCTCGAACGCACGCAGAGGCGCCCGGCCGACGTGAGCACCGATTGCGACCTGTTGTCGGCCCTGATTGCCGCCGCGCGCAGCGGGCAGCGGGTGCACGCGTGAACGACTTCACGATCTCGCTCGCGCGCTCGCTGATCGCGGTCGCGCTGCTGATGACGGCGATGCCCTACATCACGTGGTTCGAACGGCGGCTCCTGTCGCAGATGCAGGCGCGCGTCGGCCCGAACCGCGTCGGCCTGTTCGGACTGCTGCAGCCGCTGGCCGACGGCCTCAAGCTGTTCTTCAAGGAAGACGTGCGCCCCGCCGGCGCCGACCGCCTGCTGTTCGTGACCGCGCCCGCGATGGCCCTGTTCGCCGCGATCGCCACGTTCGCGGTCGTGCCGATCGGGCCGACGGTCCAGGTCGCCGGCGCCGATGTGCCGATGGTCGTCGCAGACCTGCCGGTCGGCGCGCTCTACGTGGTCGGTGCGAGCTCGCTCGGCATCTATGCGCTGCTGTTCGGCGGCTGGTCGTCAGGCTCGAAGTACTCGCTGCTCGGCGCGCTGCGCGCCGCGGCGCAGGTCGTCAGCTACGAGCTGCTGCTCGGCATGGCGATCGTCTGCGTGGTGCTGATCCACGGCAGCATGAGCATCGGCGACATCGTCGCGGGCCAGCAGCGCACGGCCTGGACGATCTGGATGCAGCCGATCGCGTTCGTGCTGTATCTGATCGCGGCCTGCGCGGAGACCAACCGCGCGCCGTTCGACCTGCCCGAGGCCGAGACCGAGCTGGTCGCCGGCTACCTCACCGAGTACTCGGGCATGCGCTTCGCGTTGTTCTTCATCGCCGAGTACATCAACATGTTCACGGTCAGTGCCCTCGCTGCGACGCTCTTCCTCGGCGGCTGGTCGGGGCCGTTCTGGCCGGGGCCGCACTGGCTGTTGCTGAAGATCCTGCTCTTCCTGTTCTTGTTCGTGTGGGTGCGCGCGACGCTGCCGCGACTGCGCTACGACCAGTTGATGCGCCTGTCGTGGTCGACGTTGATCCCCCTCGCGATGCTCAACGTCGCGATCACCGCCGTGGTGATCGTGGCCCTCGGATGACAACGATGTTCGCCGATCTCAAAGCCCTGGCGCGTGGTTTGTGGACGACGCTGCGCCATCTCCGCCGGCCGAAGAACACCGAGCTCTATCCGGAGCAGAAGCGGCCCGTCAGCGAACGCTTCCGCGGCCGGCACCGCCTGTATCGCTACGACAACGGTCTCGAACGCTGCATCGGCTGCCACCTCTGCGCCGGCGCGTGTCCGTCGCAGGCGATCCTCGTGATCGCGGCCGAGAACGACCCCGGCAAGCCCGTCTCGTTCGGCGAGCGCTACGCGAAGCAGTTCGAGGTCAACATGATCCGCTGCATCTTCTGCGGCTTCTGCGAAGAGGCGTGCCCGGTCGAGGCGATCCGGCTCGGTCCCGAGTACGAGCTCGCCGACGAGACGCGCGAGAGCTTCGTCTACACGAAGGAGATGCTGCTCGACCCCGAGCGTTACGCGCCGAAGCGCCAGTTCCACGCCGACGTCGACGCGCCGCGCGGCCGCGCCGGTGGCCGACCCGAGGACGAAGCCGGAGTCTCCGGCGCGCCGCCGGGCCACCGCGACACGCCGACCGGCGCGCGCCCACCGGTGCAGAAGGAGGTCGGTCAGTGAACGACCGCCTCGTGCCGCTGTTGATCACGTGCGGCGTTGCGCTGTTGTCCGGCGCGGGCATGGTCATGGCACGGCGGCTCGTGCGCTGCGCGTGCCTGCTGCTCGTGCACAGCCTCGCGATCGCCGCGACCTACTGGTGCATGACGGCCGAGTTCCTCGCGATGGCACAGGTCGTCGTCTACACGGGCGCGATCGTCGTGCTGTTCCTGTTCGTCGTGCTGCTGCTGCCCGAAGGCGGCAGCGAACCGCGTACGAGCACCGGCCGCACGCTGCTCGCGCTCGCCGGGACCGCTGCCGTGCTGCTGCCGTTGGGCGCGATCGTCGCCAGCACCTCCGGCCCGGCGCAGGCACCGGCGACGACCGACACTTCGGTCGCCGCCGTCGCGCGCACGCTGTTCGGCCCGCAGCTCGTGCCGTTCGAGCTCACGGCGCTGTTGCTGCTGATCGCGATCATCGGCGCGGTGACGTTGTGGCGGCGCTCGGGCGCAGAGGTGCGGCGGTGATCGCGGTCGCGATGTCGCCGACGGCCGTCGTGCTCGTCACCGCGGTGTCGTTGTTCGGGCTCGGCATCGCGGGCCTGCTGTCGCGGCGCAGCCCGATCGCGATGCTGATGTCGGTCGAGCTGATGCTGAACGCGGGCAACCTGCTGTTCGTGCTCGGCGGACACTGGCACGGCAACGCGGGCGGCATCGCCGCGGCGACGCTCGTGCTCGTGCTCGGCGCCGCCGAAGCCGTCGTCGGCCTCGCGCTGGCGCTCGCGCTGTTCCGGACGCGACCAACAGCCGACGTCGACACGCCGCCGCCGACGCCGGCGCCCGCGCCGGCCGAGCCGACATCCGAGGTGCGCGCCGCGGTGTCCGCGGCGGTGTTGCCTGATCGACCCGCGGAGGTGAACGCGTGAACGCGTGGCTGCCGTGGGCCTTCCTCGCGCCGCTGCCGGGGCTGCTCGCGACCGCGTGCGGCCGCGGCCACCGGCCGGGCCTCGCGAGCCTCCCGGGGCCGCTGCTCGTGTTCGCCGCGGGGATTCTGTGGCTGTGCGGCGCGCAGCAGCCGCTCACGGTGCGCCTCGAGCACTGGCTGCCATGGCTCGGCGACGGCGCGTTCGCGTTGTATCTCGACGGCCTCGCCGCGGTGATGCTGGCCGTGATCGGCGCCGTCGCGACGTGCGTCTACGTCTACTCGCTCGGTTACATGCACGACGATCCGGGGCGCCGGCGCTTCTTCGTGCTGCTCGACGTGTTCATCGTTTCGATGGTCCTGCTCGTGCTCGCCGGCAACCTCGTCGTGTTGCTCGTCGGCTGGACCGCGGTCGGCATCAGCAGCTACCTGTTGATCGCGTTCTGGCGCGAACGCGCCGGCACGATCGCCGCCGGCATGCAGGCGCTGGCCGCGAACGCGATCGGCGACGCCGCGCTGCTGCTCGCGATCGCGTTGCTGCCGCACGGCGCCGGCGATCTCGCGACGCTGCACACCGTGCAATTCGGCGGCGTGTCCGGCGGCGCTGCGACGATCGCCACGCTGCTGCTCGTCGCCGCCGCCGCGAAGTCCGCGCAGGGACCGCTGTATTTCTGGCTGCCGAGCGCGATGGCGGGGCCGACGCCCGTGTCGGCGCTGATCCACGCCGCGACGATGGTCGCCGCCGGCGTCTACCTGCTGTGCCGCACCTCGGCGCTGTTTGCGCTCTCTCCCGCCGTGATGGCGATCACGGCCTGGCTCGGCGTGCTGACGTCGCTCGCGGCGGCCATCGGCAGCCTGCAGCAGCCGAACTACAAACGCGGTCTCGCCTACAGCACGCTGTCGCAGCTCGGCCTGATGTTCGCGGCGGCCGGCGTCGGCGCGCCGTTCGTCGCTTTCTTCCACCTGTTCACGCACGCTTCGTTCAAGGCGCTGTTGTTCTTGGTCGCCGGCATCGTGATCCATGCCGCGGACGGCGAAGAACGGCTCGAACGCCTCGGTGGCCTGCGACACGCGCTGCCGGGCGCCGCGGTGCTCGCGTTCATCGGCTCGATGGCGCTGATCGGATTGCCCGTCGTGACGGCCGGCGCGTTCAGCAAGGACCTCGTGATCGAAGCCGCGCTGGCGCAGCAGCCGCTCGTCGGCTGGCTGCTGCTCGGCGGCGTGTTGTTGACGGGTCTCTACACGGGCAGGTTGTGGTTCGCGGTGTTCCTGAAGGGTGACGCCGGGCGCCACGTGCATGCGCCGGGTGCTTCGATGCTCGCGCCCGTCGCCGTGCTCGCCGCCGGCGCGATCGGCCTCGGCTGGCTCGGTCCTGCGTTGGCGCGTTTGCTCGTCGGCGCCGGCACCGCGCCCGAGTTCCACGTCTGGTCGTCGCTCGGCGCGGCTGCGGGCGGACTCGGCCTGCTGGGTTTCTTCGCGGCCGGATGGTGGGTGCGCGCCCGCGGCAGCGGCGCCGTGCTGCCGCCGTTCGGCGTGCCGTGGGTCGCCGGCACCGCGGCAACGATCGCACGCTCGTCGCGCGCGCTCGTGCGCGTGCAGGACGGCCGCCTCGTCGGCTACGTGTTCTTGTGTGTCGTCGGCACCGCTGCCGCGGTCACCGCTTCGGTGTTGCTGCCATGAACATCATCGCACCACCGTTCGAGATGCCGTCCGGGCTCGGCGCTGCCGGCGTGCTCGGCTTCGGTGCGACGGTCGTGCTCGCCACTGCGAGCCGTTTGCGGATCACGACGTGCAACGTCTTCGCGGCAGCCGTGCCGGTGCTCGCAGCGCTTCCGGTCGTCACTCAGCCGTGGTCGGCCGAGACCGTGCCGGTGCTGCTCGTGCTCGGCGCGTGCTTGATCTGCGGCTGCTTGCGCGGCGACGACCTTGCTTTGCCGCACCATCGCGCCGAAGCCGTGGCGCTGCAGCTGCTCGGCAGCGCCGGCGCCTGCGTGCTCGCGACCGCGACCGACTGGTTGTCGCTGCTGCTCGGCTTCGAGGCGATGTCGCTGACGGTCGCCGTGCTCGCGGGCAATGGCCGCCACGGTGGCGCGCTCGAAGGCTCGTTCCGCTTCTTCGTCGTCTCCGCGGTCTCCGCGGCGACGCTCGTGTTCGGCATCGCGATGAGCTACGCCGCGACCGGGTCGTTCGCGCTCTCGGCGCCGCCCGTCGGGGGCGAGGGCATGCAGGAGATGGCAACCGCCGGTGCCGTGCTCGCCGCGGTCGGTCTCGGCTTCGAGCTGGCCATCGTGCCATCGCACCTCGCGACGCTCGCGATCGTGCGCTCGGCGCCGGTCGGCGGCGTCGGCTTCGCGACGCTGGTTTCGAAGGTCGGTGCTGCCTTCGCGATGGCGAAGCTCGCGGCGGCGCACCCCGCGCTGCAGCCGATCCTCGTGTGGCTCGGCGTCGCGACGATCGTGTGGGCGGCGCTCGGCGGCCTCGGCCAGCGCGCCGCGCGCGGCCTCATTGCATATTCCGCGATCGGCCACGCGGGCTTCCTCGCGCTGGCCGCTGCGAGCGGCGGCACGGCGGCGGTGCCGTATTACGCGATCGTCTATCTGTGCTCGGCCGCGCTCGTGCTGGCCGGCTGGAACGGGGACGAACACGCCGGGGCCGACGCCGGACGCGAAGTGCCGCTGACCGAGGTCGCGCGTGCCCCGCTGCACGGCCTGCGCCGGGCCGCGTGGGTCGTCGGCGTGGTGTCGCTGGCCGGCATTCCGCCAGCACCCGGCTTCCTTGCGAAGATCACCGTGCTGCGCGACACGTGGGCCGTGGCCGGCACGACCGCGACGGCGATCGCCGCCCTCGCGAGCGTCGTGGCGGCCTTGTTCTACCTGCGGCCCGTGCCCGAACTGCTCGCGGGGCCGCGTACTGCGGCATCGACGGTGCCGCTTGCCGCACGCGTGGCGATCGCGCTGGCCGCCGCGGCCGGCGTCGTCTGCGCGCTCGCGCCAGCGTTCGCGATCGGCGCACGCTGACCGAACGCCTTCCGCCGCACCGGCCAGCGCGGACAGTGCTCAGATGACGATCCCGGCGATCGTTGCGGACAGATAGGAAGCGAGCGTACCGCACAGGAGCGCCTTCAGGCCGAGCCGCGCGAGGTCGCCGCGGCGTTCGGGCGCGAGCGCGCCGATGCCGCCGATCTGCATGCCGACGCTCGCGAAGTTCGCGAAGCCGCAGATCGCGATGCTGAGGATCAAGAGCCCCTTATCGGTCGCGATCGGCACGGTCTTGTCCGTGAGGTTCTTGAACGCGACGAACTCGTTGACCGTGAGCTTCGTGCCGAGCAGCGTCGCGACCGAGGTCACGTCCTGCGACGGCACGCCCATCGCCCACGCCATCGGCCAGAACAGGTGGCTGAAGATCCAGTCCAACGACAGCGTGAACGACGGATCGAACAGGTGCCCGATCTCGCCGAGACACCAGTTGATGCCCGCGATCACGGCGATGAAGCCGATCAGCATCGCGATCACGTTCATGCCGATCTTGAAACCGTCGCCCGCGCCGTGCGAGATCGCGTCGATCGCGTTGCAGTACTCACTCTTCACGTCGAGCTTGACGCGCCCCATCGTCTGGCTCTCTTCGGTCTCGGGCCACACGATCTTCGCGATCACGAGCGCGCCCGGCGCGGCCATGATGCTCGCGGTGATCAGCTTCGGCGCGAGGTCCATGCCGGCCGAGGCGCCCATGTTCGCGTAGACGATCAGGATGCCGCCGGCGATGCACGCGAGGCTGCCGCTCATCGACGCAAGCAGCTCGCTCTGCGTCATGCCCTTCAGATACGGCCGAATCATCATCTGCGCCTCGACCTGGCCGACGAACGCGCTCGCGACGTTGCTCAGCGTTTCGGCGCCGCTGACGCGCATCACCGCGTTCATGCCGCGCGCAATCGTCGAAACGACGCGCTGCATGATGCCGAGGTGATACAGCAGCGCGATCAGCGCGCAGACGAGCACGATCGTCGCGAGCACGTTGAACGCGAACACGAAGCCGCCGCCCCGGTAGTCGCTCGCCTTGTCGCCGTTCATGACGGCGATGCCGCCGTAGACGAACACGGCGCCGTCGCGCGCGAATGCCTCGATATGGCCCATGCCGCGGCCGAGCCACGCGAAGAAGGTCCCGACCGGTCCGACCTTGAAGATCAGCAGCGCGATCGCGGTTTGCAGCGCGATACCGGTCCCGACCAGTCGCCAATCGATGCGACGCCGGTTGTTCGAAGCGAGCACCGCGATGCCGAGGATCAGGACGATGCCGAGCAGGCCTTGGAGTCGTTCCATGGACGAGAGAGGAGGGCACCGCCCGCTGTGCGCGAGGCGGAGGGTCGGGGAACGGCGGCTCGAAGTCAACGATGTCTGCGTGTGATGGGAGCCCGCGTCGTTAGACTCCGCGGCCTCTCGACGTCGCCGCAATGAACTCCAAGACTACGTGGATCCTCGTCGGGCTCGTGGTTGGCATCGCGGTCGGCATCTGGGTCCACGAGACGGGCGCCAATGCGAACGTGCTCGCGTGGCTCGACGTGCCGAGCAAGATCTTCCTGAACCTCGTCAAGTGCATCGTGGCGCCGCTGATCGTCGCGATGCTCGTCGTCGGCGTCGCCGGCGCGAGCGACCTCGGCCAGCTCGGCCGTCTCGGGCTGCGCACGATCGGCTACTTCCTCGTCGTGACGACGATCGCGATGTTCGTCGGCCTCTTCGCGGTCAACGTCGCGCAGCCGGGCGCCGGCGTGAACCTGCCCACCCAGACCGACCGAGCCGCGCAGGACATCGCGGCCAACGCCGCGAAGCTGACGCCGCAGCAGCACCTGATCAACGTCGTGCCGACGAGCGTGATCAAGGCCGCCGCGGACAACGAAGTGCTTCCGCTCGTCGTGTTCAGCCTGATGTTCGCCATCGGCGTGCTGCTGATCGGCGAGCGCGGCAAGCCGATCGTCGCGCTCTGCGAGGCGATCGCCGACGCGATGTTCGTGTTCACGGGGTTCGTCATGAAGCTGGCGCCGCTCGGCGTCGCCGGGGCCATGGCCGTCGCGGTCGGACGCAGCGGTCCCAGCGTGCTCGGCAATCTGCTGGCGCTCGTGCTGACGCTGTATGGCGCGCTCGCGGTGTTCCTGCTGTGCGTGCTGCTGCCGATCGCGCTGTGGGCGCGGCTGCCCATCCGCCGCTTCATCCAACTCGTCCGCGAGCCGGCCTTGCTCGCGTTCACGACGACCTCGAGCGAGTCGGCCCTGCCGAAGGCGCTCGAGAACATGGAGCGCTACGGCGTGCCGCGGCGCATCGTGAGCTTCGTGATCCCGCTCGGCTACTCGTTCAACCTCGACGGCAGCACGCTGTATCTGTCGCTCGCGGCCGTGTTCGTGGCCCAGGCCCGCGGCGGCGACTTCGGCTTCGGCGAGCAGTTGCTGATGATGGCGACGCTGATGCTCTCCTCGAAGGGCATCGCCGCGGTCCCGCGCGCTTCGCTGGTCGTGCTCGCGGGCACGCTGACGTCGTTCCATCTGCCGATCGAGGGCATCGCGCTGATCCTCGGCGTCGACGTGCTGATGGACATGGCGCGCACCGCGACGAACGTGATCGGCAACTGTCTCGCGAGCGCCGTGATCGCGCGCTGGGAGGGCGTGTTCGGGTCGCCCGAGGCGCGCGACGCCAAGGTTCCGGATCCGGCAACCAAGTGAACGGACGCACGCGAGTGCAAGCAGACGAGACGACGGGCGCGAGCGTGCCCACGCCTCCGCCGACGACGGTGCGCGGCATCCGCCGCTTCGATCTCGTCGCCTTGTTCCTGAACGGCATCATCGGCGCCGGCATCTTCGGGCTGCCGGCGAAGGTGCAGGCGCTGATCGGCGCGCACAGCCTCGTCGCCTACGCGCTGTGCGCGGCGGTCGTGTTCCTGATCGTGCTGTGCTTCGCCGAAGCCGGCAGCCGCTTCGACAAGAGCGGCGGTCCGGGCCTCTACGCGCGCGCCGCGTTCGGGCCGTGGGTCGGCAGCTCGATCGGTTGGCTCGTCTGGCTGTCGCGCGTGACCGCCTTCGCGGCGATCGCGAACCTGTTCGCCAACTACCTCGTGCACTTCTGGCCCGAGGCGAGCGAAGGCGCTGCGCGCGCGGGCGTGATCACCGCATTGTGCGTGACGCTCACGGGCATCAACCTCGTCGGCGTGCGCCGCGCCGCGCTGGCCGGCGACGTGTTCACGGTGGCAAAGCTGCTGCCGTTGCTCGCGTTCGTCGCGATCGGCCTCTGGCACGTCGACGGCGCACGGTTCCACTTCGCGACGTTGCCGGACACGAGCTCGCTCGTGCAAGCCGTGCTGCTGCTCGTGTTCGCGTTCACTGGTTTCGAGTCGGCCGTGATCCCGGCCGGGGAGATCGTCGATCCGAAGCGCAACTTGCCGTTCGCGGCGATGGTCGCACTGGCCGTGGTCGCGCCGCTCTATCTGCTCGTGCAGGTCGTGTGCATCGGCACGCATCCGGGACTCGCGACGTCCGCGCGTCCGGTCGCGGAGGCTGCCGAGCGCTTCCTGGGCGCCACCGGAGGCGCGATCATCGTCGTCGGCGCGCTCGTGTCGATGACCGGAACACTGCACGGCATCACGCTCGCGACGCCGCGCATGCTCTACGCGTTCGGCGAACAGGGGGAGCTGCCGCGTGTGTTCGCCGCGACGCACGCGCGGTGGCGCACACCGCACGTCGCGATCCTCGCCACGTCCGCTGCGGCGCTTGCTCTGTCGCTGTCGGGCTCGTTCCTCGAAGCGGTTTCGCTGAGCACGCTCGCACGTCTCGTCACGTATGCCGCGACCTGCGCGGCCGTGCTCGTGCTGCGACGCCGCACCGGCGCGGCTCCGTTCGGTGTGCCGGGCGGCGTCGTCACGGCGTGGGTGGCGCTCGCCGCGATCGCGGCGCTGCTGCTCAGCGTGCCCGGCATCGAGTTCCGCAACGTCGGGCTCGTGGTGCTGTTCGGGCTCGGCGTGCGGATGCTGCTGCGGTTGCGCCGCGCCTGACTGCGGCGGTCAGCGCAGACCGACCGTGTGCACGATCGCGTTGCTGAGCACGGGTGGGGCAACGAGGTTGGTGGCGGCGTACTGCGCTGTGATCTCGAGGCCAAGCAGACCGGGGCTGTAGCCGGGGGGCACGAAGAGCGGGGCCACGCCCACGTCGACCGGCGGAGGAAGCACTGTCACGCCCAAGATCATCGCCGTGGGGCCGAGGCTCCACATGCACCCGGGTGCGAAGAACCCAGGAATCATGATGCCGGGTTCCGTCGCGGCGAGATCGACGAGCAGAGCGCCCACGATGGACCCCGCGGGCACGCCGCTGGCGGTCCAGGTGACCGCCTGGCCGGGGAACATGCGCCCGCCGTAGATCGGGCCCGCGACCGCCGGCATCGATGCCGCGGCAAGGGTCATGTTCGGCGTCGCAACACCGAACATCTCGACCATGGTCGTGAACGGCGAGAACGGGCCGCGTTCGATCGAGAGGTTGCGCGAGCCTGGATCGACCGACGGGAAGCCGAAGATGCTGCCTCGCGTGAAGCCCGTGATGCCGCTGACCATGCCGCCGGACGTGTCGCCCCAGATCGCGTCCATCATGCCGTAACGGAACTGGATCACGCCGGTGAACCAGTTGAACGAGCACTGCATCGTGTGGGACTCCTGGAACACCTGCGGCACCGAGTTGAAGCGGCCGACCATGAACCACGTCACGACTGTCTCGCCGGCGGCGAAGTCGTTGATCGCGTAGAGGCCCGAGCCTGGAAAGCCGAAGGGCGGGACCGCGTTCTTGCCGCAAGAGAAGTCGTGCCAGAACGGCGCGACCCTCGCCAGGTGCGCGGGCGTCGCACCCAGGAACTCGGCAACCGTCGGCGTGAAGTCGCTGACGATCTCCATCACCGCGGGGTCGAGCCACACGTAGCCGTTCGTCGCCGGATGCAGCAGCGGCGTACCACCCGGAGGACCGCCTGGGTAATCGAACGTGATGCCCAGCGGCAGCGCGAACGGCAGCGTCGCGTCATCGGCGATGCTCAGCGGCACGCCGGGAATGCCGAACAGGTTCAGCGGAGCTGCGCCACCGCTCACGGTGTAGGTCGTCGGTCCCGGATACACGTCCGGCGTCAGCGTGAGACCCATCAGCCCATCGACCTCACCGGGATCCTCGAGGTCGAAGTACTGGTCGTGGGCAAACTCCTGATAGAACGCCGACGCAGTGCCGCCGCAGGCAGCGCCGATGCGTTCGTTGCGCGCCGGGATCGGCGCCGCATAACCGCCGGGACCGAAGAACTCGACTTGCATCACGGGCGGAAACGCCGTGACCGCACCGACCGCAATGCCCGGCGCTGCCGCGAAGACGCCGCTGCCCGCGATCAACCCGACCGGTCCCGCCGTGTCCTGCGTGGCGATCATCGTCGACATCTGCGGATCGGGCGCCGGCATGTGCCCCATCCACGACACGTCGACGAGCAGGTTCACTGCCGGGCCGAAGCCGCCAGTGGGATCGAACAGCATCAGCGGAGGGCCCATCGTGAAGTCGAGGTCGATGATGTAGTTGTTCGGCGCGGTGCCCATGGATGGCGCCACGATCAGGGCCGGGATGAACACGACGCCGAGCAGGATCGACATGTCGGGCGCGGGCGGCGCGGTGTTCGCGGCGAACGCAGGGGCCAGCGGGACCGGCGACGCGAGCGTCGTCGCATAGACGCTCGCCATGACGCCCATGAAGGTCTGCCCACCGACGTTGTGCTCGGTGTCTTCGCCGCGGAATCGAAGGTGCGTGATGCCGATCGGGCCGAAGACGCCGGCACTCAAGAAGTGACTCGCGTTGTAGCGCACCTGGAAGTGGCGCCCGCCCGGCGTCGTGCCCCACCAGGCGAGCGAACCCGGTGCATGAGCCTGGATCGGCGACTCGCCGAGGTTGTGGCTGTCGGGCAGCGTGAGCAGTTGCGCGTCGAGCGCGCCGGTGAGAAGCGCGGCGAAGAAGAGCGCGCAGCGTGCCTTCAGAACATGCTTGGCGGCCGCGACGCTCGACATGACGAGAGATAGCGTGTTCACGGAAACGACTCCTTGGTGGTGGAAAAGGGGCCACCAACCAGGAGGCGGAAGCCGCCGCCGAACCGATCGCCTATCCGGCGAAATCCACGCGACCCGCAACCGGCCAAAGCAGGTGCCAGCCCGCGCCCGTCGTGATTCCATTGCCCGCATGCCCGACCGCCGCCGCCACCGCGGCCCCCACCCAGGCGACGCCGAACGCTTCGGCGCGAGCCACCTGCCGGCGCTGCGCGAAGCCGCAGCAGACCTCGCGCACCTGTTCGACCGCGGCTACCCGAACACCGCGGCGCTGAAGCTCGTCGGCGACCGGTTCGCGCTCGACGCGCGCCAGCGGCTGCTGCTGATGCGCGGCACCTGCCCCAGCACCGTCGCCGCCTCGCGCCAGCAGAAGCGCGTGGACGCCGGAGCCCTCGCGGGTCGCGTGCTCTGGATCGACGGCTTCAACGTGCTGACCACGATCGAAGCGGCGCTGGCCACCGGCGTGCTGCTGCGCGGGCGCGACGGCTGTACTCGCGACATGGCCAGCATGCACGGCACGTGGCGTCGCGTCGAGGAGACCAGCCCCGCGGCCGTGCTGGTCGGCGAAGTGCTCGCGGAGATCGGCATAGCCACAGCACACTGGCTGCTCGACCGACCCGTGTCGAACGCCGGCCGTTTCGCGCTGCTGCTGCGCGCACTCGCGTCGCAGCGCGCGTGGAACTGGCAAGTCGAGCTCAGCGACAGTCCCGATCGCGAGCTGGCTGCAGTCGCTGAAGTGATCGCGACGGCCGACGGGCCGGTGCTCGACCGCGCCGCTGCCTGGTTCGACCTGGCCGGCGAAGTGCTCGTGCGACGGCTGCCCGGCGCGCCCGTGCTGCATTTGCACTGAGCAAGGCCAGGGCTTGCCCGGACCCGGAGCCCCCCCACGGGAACGCCGCGCCCCCCCCGCCGAACGCGAACGACCTGACCCTTCGGGCTTGACAATCCATAAGCATATACTTATGCTTTCGGCCATGAGCTCGGCCGTGGTCGAAGACAGGATCTTCCAGGCGCTGGCGGACCCCAGCCGCCGGGCGATCTTCGAGTCGCTCACGCGTGGCGAAGCGGCGGTGAAGGACCTCACGGCGCGCTTCGACATCTCGCAGCCGGCGGTCTCGCAGCATCTC
>Ga0111539_10001506_pt1 | contig 31136 bp, 31 predicted proteins | sample RhiMethybrSRZTD1_FD_79667 | JGI IMG/M metagenome (GOLD analysis project Ga0111539, IMG submission 79667) | Populus rhizosphere microbial communities from Tennessee, USA - Rhizosphere MetaG P. TD hybrid SRZTD1 (version 2) (version 2) | ecosystem: Host-associated > Plants > Roots > Rhizosphere >...
CGGAAACTTCGAATACAGGATTCCGATCATCGGCGATACCGTCGGTATCGCGGCTTTCGCGGACATCGGAACGGCGTTCAATCTTAGAACCAAGAACGACCAAACGTTCTCGAGCAAATTCCTGCCCGACCAGCCTTTCCTGGGAACCGTGGGCTTTCTGAGCTGTCCCAGGTTTCCGGTTCCGGTTGCGGTCAGTTTGAGTAATTTGGCTCTTTGTAATAACCCGCTTCTGGGAGGGCCTCCGGGAGGAGGAGCTCTGGCAGCGCGCGACAGTCGCATCGTAAGTCAGGCGGAAATCGATAACGCGCAGAGGCTGGACGGTATTGACCCGTTGACCTTCCTGCCGCCCGGATTTCAGCCGGTGTTCCTGCGTGGTGACGCGCAGACAAACAGCGTGGTCAGGTTGTCGCAGAGTTTGTTTGACAAGATTGGCGACTACAGATCGAGTTTAGGTATGGAGGTCAGAGTCCAGGTACCCGTCATCAATGTACCGTTTCGACTGATCTTTGCGTATAATCCCAATGCCCGGCCAAACCAATTCATTGACGGGTTTCCGTTCTTCTTTAACGAAAAAAAGAAAGTCATTCGCTTTAGTGTCGGGCGTACCTTCTGATCGCCTGAGCCAACCAATGGTGGCTGGATAAACAACTAAGAGGTTTGTCCAACTGCCTCAACGTAAGGAGTATTACAAGAAAGTTATGAAGATAGCTCGTTTTATCGCTGCGGTTGCCATGTTGACGGCGACTGTAATTTGCGTGTCAGCACAAACCAGACCAGCGGCGACACCCGCTGCCCCGCCGGCGACGGCTCCACAAACTGTGGCCGTTCCGGACAGCAAAATGGCAATGATTTATTCGGATGCGTTCCTGGATCCGAAGACCGGCATCGCCAGATTCAATAGTCTGCTCGGTACACTCAATCGTGAGTTTCAACCGCGCCAGGCCGAATTGCAGGGTCTCCAGACCAGAATCAGCACTCTTAGTAAAGAGATTGAGGACACTCAGGCGGTCGCGGATCCGAATGCCCTGCGAACGAAGCGAGAACAACTGGCACAGTTGAATACCGAGTACAAACGTAAAGGCGAGGATGCCGAACAAGCATACGGGAAGCGCCGGCAGGAGATTTTTGGTCCCCTGCAGCAGGATATCGGCAAGGCCCTTGAAGCGTTTGCAAAGGCGCGCGGTATCACTGTGATTGTTGATGGTAGCCAGGTGCCGGTCGTCTATGCAGCCGACAGCATCGATATCACTCGCGCGTTCATCACCGATTTCAACAGTAAGAACCCGGCAACGGCTTCAGTGCCGCAGCCATAACAGCAAATATCATGATTCGAAATTATTTGCTTTCACTCTTGATTGTTGTGGCGCTCGCCATTTCGGTGAGCGCACAACAGCAAAGACCGGCGGGAGCCCCTGCGGCTCAGCCGACCCCGACGCCTGCCGCGCCCCCAGCTACTGTCGCCTTGCCGATCAGCAAGATGGCGGTGATCAACTCGGATTATTTTCTGGATCAAAAGACCGGGATCGCGAAGTTCAATTCCGCGGTTATCAAACTAAATAGTGAGTTTCAGAAAGTTAAGGACGAAATCACCCAGATGCAGACCCGAGCCTCAACGCTCGAGGCTGAGATCAACAAGCTGCGTGACGCACCGGAAGGAACTCCTATCGACCAGAAATCTCTCCAGGCGAAGATCGACCAGTTGGAGCAGTTGAAGAAAGATATTCAGCGTAGAAGTGAGGACGCGCAGAGCTCCTATAATCGTCGCCGGACGGAAATCTTTACCCCGTTACAGGATGAAATCGGCAAAGCCCTCGAAGCCTTTGCCAAGGCGCGTGGCATCACCGTGATCATCGACGCTGCCCAAGTGCCTTTGCTTTTCGCCGATGAAAAGATCGACATCACGCGCGCCTTTATTGCAGATTTTAACAGCAAGAATCCGGTTACCGCAGCGTCAACAACCACGCCACCCGAATAGGGCCACAAAGACGCACAAATACACAAAGTTGATTTTGTGTTGTTTGTGCTTTTTTGTGGCTTAAGTGCAAATGGAAACAGTCCTCGATTCACTGGCAATTCAAAAGCTCCTGCCGCACCGCTACCCTTTTCTTCTCGTCGATCGCATCGTGGAGCTAGTGCCTCGCGAACGAATCGTGGGAATAAAGCAGGTAAGTATTAACGAACCGTTTTTTCAGGGTCACTTTCCCGGCGCTCCAGTGATGCCAGGCGTGCTTGTGGTTGAAGCTCTGGCCCAGGTAGGCGCCGTGCTGGCCCTGCGCGAGATCGAAGACCGGGATCAAAAACTGGTTTTGTTCACCGGCATCAAGGAAGCGCGTTTTCGACGACCGGTTGTTCCTGGCGATACTCTGGTTTTGGAAGTAACGGCACTCCGCATCGGTTCGCGCGTCCAACGTATGCGCGGTGAAGCCAAAGTGGATGGTCAAATCGCTTCCGACGCAGAGATCATGAGCATCATCGCCCCGAGGGAATAGGTCTGAACAATTCATGTCCGCTGCCACTCACCCGACCACGATTCATCCGACTGCGGTTGTGAGCCCGGGCGCCCGAATTGGCTTCGACTGCTTTATTGGACCATATTGCATCGTCGGCGATGAAGTTGAGCTTGGCGACGGTGTCAGACTCGAATCTCATTGCGTCGTCGACGGTCGCACATCAATCGGCGCTGCCACCCAGGTATTTCCCTTCGTTTCAATCGGCCTTGCTTCGCAGGATCTGAAGTACAAAGGCGAACCTTCTGAAACACGCATCGGCGAGCGCAACAAGATACGCGAATTCGTAACCATTCACAGAGGCACTGCCGGCGGCGGCATGCTTACCAAAATCGGCGACGATTGTCTGATTATGGCCCAGGCACACGTTGCGCACGACTGCCTGATCGGCGACGGCGTCATCATGGCAAACGCAGCCACGCTCGCCGGGCACGTTGTGGTCGAGGATCGCGCGAACATCGGCGCGTATTCCGGTGTGCATCAATTCTGCCGCGTCGGTAAGGAAGCCTACGTTGGTGGCTACTCGGTGGTCGTCAAAGACGCACTTCCTTTTGCCCTCACCGTCGGCAATCATGCAAAGTGTTACGGGTTGAACATCACCGGCATGAAACGCCGCGGCTATTCGCGTACCTCCATCGACGCGCTCCACCACGCTTTTCATCTGCTCCTTTCCGCTAAACTGAATACCACGCAGGCAGTCGAGCGCATCAGGGAAGAAATCAACGACTCTGCTGAAGTCTCAGACCTTTTGCGTTTCATCGAGAGCTCCAACCGCGGCGTCACCAAATGAAGTTCGGACTGATCGCTGGTAACGGGAAATTTCCCTTCATGGTTGTGGAAGGCGCCCGCGAGGCGGGAGTGCCTTTGGTCGTGGCTGCGATTCGTGAAGAGACGGATCCGGAGATGGACCAGCGCGCCGAGCGAGTAAAGTGGGTGGGCATCGGCCAGCTTGGGCGCATGATTCGTTTTTTCAAGGAAGAAGGTGTCGAGAAGGCCATCATGGCCGGACAGGTGAAGCACGTTCAGATCTTCAGTCGCGCAGTTCCGGATGCGCGCATGCTGAAAGTGCTTTTGAAACTGCCGCGCCGAAACACTGACTCGCTGATTGGCGCAATCGCGTCGGAGTTGCAGAGCGAGGGAATCGAGCTGGTTGACTCCACGTGCTTTCTACAGGATTCGTTACCGCAGAGCGGCACGCTCACGCGTCGTGAGCCTTCGAAGCAGGAGCGCGAAGATATTGAATACGGTTTGGAGATCGCGCGCGAAATTGCGCGGCTCGACCTGGGCCAGACGATCCTCGTTCGTGGCAAGGCCTGCGTGGCAATCGAAGCAATGGAAGGCACGGACGAGACGATCCTGCGTGCAGGCCGGCTCGTGAAAGGGCGGCTAGCTGTTGTTAAGGTAGCGAAGCCAAATCAGGATATGCGATTTGATGTGCCGGTGGTTGGTGTGCCAACGCTTGAAGCGATGGTCGAAGCCGGCGCGACTTGTCTCTGCATCACCGCCGGCAAGACCCTCATGTTCGATCGCGATGAAATGATCCGCGCCGCAGATAAAAACAAGATCTCAATCGTGGCCACAGATAAACACGGATAATAAAATCCGATTTTTATCCGCGTCATCTGTTGCTCAATTGGCCGGCGAAACCGCGGCGGTCTGGTCAGCCTTGGGATCGTACGGAGTTGCCAGGTATTTCTTCGCAACGGCCTGTGCGTTGTCGTAATCGATTCCCGACTGTACTGCCTTCTGATACTCCGCTACGGCGCGTGTGCGCTCGCCCTTCGCGTCGTATGCGTTGCCACGTTTGATGTGGGCCCACACCTCGATCCACGACGGCTTCAGATTGCCGATGAGCGAAGCCTCCAGGTTGTCGAGGGCCTGCTGCCAGTTACGCTGTTCGAGAAACAGCAACCCGAGATTGTAGTAAACCCAGGAGTTCGAGCGATCGAGCTTCAGCGCTGCTTCAAACTGCTGCTGCGCTTCAGCGTAAATGCCTTCCTTCATCTGCTCGATGCCGCGCCGCGCAATGATCGAAACACGCAAGTCGTCAGACATTCGCAGTATCTTGTTGTTCGGGTCGACGACCACCTCGATAGGCTGTCCGTTCGACTCAAAATCGAAATCCTCACTACGGCCTTCAATCCGAACCGTCTTCTGCTGGTTGTCACCTTCGGCGCGCAACAGCAACTCGACCGGCATGCGCAGTGTTTCGAGATTCTGTTTCACTGTGCCGCGAGTGCGAAACTTCCCCGAACGTGTGCGAATAATCTGGTAGTCGACGGTAAACTCCGGCACGCCCGTTCCTTCAACCCATTGCGCAAAGAAGTAACGGAGGTTCTCCTGCGAGATCTTGTTCGCAAGTTTTTCGAAGTCGTCAATTGAGGCGTTCTTGCCTTTGTACGTCTGCAGGAAAGTGGCCAGCAGACGATCGAAGTTTTCTTTCCCAATCGTCTCGCGCAACATGCGAAAGATCATCGAGCCTTTGTAGAAGACGATCGACTGATAAGCTGCCGACTGATCGTCCAGCGCACTCGGCGCACGGGCGATGGATGCTGTTTGTTCGAACGTCAGTGCGCGTTCCTGTTGTTCGCGCTGAGCGGCGTCGAGGCCTCCGGCAGTCAACGTGTTCTCGCGAAACGCGAACGCGCTCCACTCCGCCAGCCCTTGCGACAGCCACGCATCGTCGAACGATTTCAGACCGACGCTCTGGCCCCACCACTGGTAGGCAAGCTCTCGCTCGATCTTCTCTTCCGGCACGGGCCGCGTGGTATCGAACATCTTACTCGACAGAAAAACGATTCCCGGTCCCGAGTACGTATCAAGACTCTCGTCGTCAATTTGGACAACCACGAGGCGATTTCCGAAAAGCGGAGCGCCGTACGTCTTGGTGAAATACTCCAACACGCGACCAGTCAGCTCGGCATACGCTTCAAGCCGTTTTTCGCTGCCCGGCATTGCATACAACTGAAGATCGTAATTGGCGTAACGCAGGTTCTTGTTGATGTAGAGTCCCGCTGCGAAGTTTCCGATCAAGACAGGTTGCCGATGAACGAAGCGATAACGAACGGCACCCTCTTTCGGAGTGGGCTGCGCCACGATTGGATCGTCGCTGGTGCCGGCTACCTGCAAGCCCGACGGAACGATGAATGTGATATCGGAAGTTGCCCGGTCAGCGGCGTAGTCGTGAAAAGGAAACCAACGGGAGGCATACATCAGGTATGAGCCTTCCGAGCCGACGTAGGCCAGACGCTTGGTTGCGAGCGGCCCGCCTTCCGGCGAAACGAGGGCACCTTCCCAGCGAACTCGCAGCGTAATAGGTTGATTGGCCGGAACTACCTGGCCCAGATCGACACGCACGCTCGGACCCAGAGAGCCGACTCCGACTGCGTCCTGCACGAAGCCGGTTAGTTCCTTACCATCCTTCTCGATGTTAGTGACTTTCAGTGAGCCGTTTAGCTCAAAAACCACCGAACGCGTGGCATCCAGCGGCACAAAAGTTACGTCGGCACCCGCGCGAAGTATGTGCTGATCGGGAATAATTTGGGCTTCGATCCGGTAGTGGGTGATGTCATAACGACTGGCGGCTTGTTGAGGCGCTGGTTGTTGCGACTTTACAGCGAGGGACAGCGTCAGTACGGCAAAAGCCGCCACAACACCGGGCAAAATGAGCTTGATACTTTTCATGGCATTCTGTTGCGACGATTATACAGTCGAGGACTTTGGATGGTAAGAAGCCACGAGCGGTTGGCCGTCCGTTTAGATTTGAGCAGCAGGAGGCAGACTTCAGGTGCAGTAGGGGATCTCCTGCTCCTGACGTCTGCCTGCTGCTTCCTCGCTTGACACTCCATTAGCCAGCGAATACAGTCCGAATACGCGGTAGTTGTAGTCCTAAAAACCTTCGACCGAGACATCTTCCACATCCAAAGGAGTTGATTCAATGAGACGCGTCTCTAAGTTTTTGTCCCCACTGTTTGTTTGCGCGCTCGCGATTGTTTCCGCCCAGGCACAGGGCCCTCGCAACGTGCGAGTCGATTATAAAGAGACTACTTTGAAGAACGGTCTGCGCGTGATCACCGTTGAAGATCATTCCGCACCCGTCGTAGCCGTTTCCATCACTTACAACGTCGGTTCGCGCAACGAACGCCAGGGTCGCACCGGTTTTGCGCATCTTTTTGAACACATGATGTTCAAAGGCTCCGAGAATGTTGGATCTGGTGAACACTTCATGCTCGTCTTCAACAATGGTGGCAACATGAACGGCACCACCAACGAAGACCGCACCAACTATTTCGAGATTCTGCCGGCGAACCAGATCGACCTCGGACTCTTCCTCGAAGCCGATCGCATGAAGAGCCTCGCGATCACGAAAGAGAATCTCGACAACCAGCGCAACGCTGTTCAGGAAGAACGGCGACTCGGTGTTGATAACCAACCTTACGGAAAGAGCGGTGAGATCCAGCAGGAGCTGCTCTACGATAACTTCGCTTACAAGCACTCGACGATTGGTTCAATGGAGGATCTGAATGCGGCCAGCGTCGAAGACGTTGCCGCTTTCTTCAAGATGTACTACGCACCAAACAATGCGGTGCTGGTCCTCGTAGGAGATTTCAAAACTCCCGAAGCGCTCGCCAAGATTCGCAGCAACTTCGAGAGCATTCCACGCCAGCCTGATCCGCCAACAGTCGACATGGCCGAACCAGAGCAGAAAGCCGAACGTCGCGCGAGTGTTGACGACCAGCTCGCACGCGCGCCACGCGTCGATCTCGCTTTCAAAGCCGTGCCGGGCAACACCGCTGACTTCTACGCGTTGCAGGTGTTGTCAGCAGTGTTACAGGGTGGCCAGAGCTCGCGACTCTACCAGAAGATGGTGAAAGAGAAAGAGATGGTAACCGGTGTCGGCGGTTTTATGGATGAGAAGCGTGGCGTCGGTGCGTTCTACACCAACGCGACTCTTAGACCAGGCGTTAAGGCCGAAGACATCGAGTCGACTATCTACGCCGAGATGAACCGTCTGAAGGAAGAACCGATTGCCGATTGGGAACTTCAGAAAGCAAAGAACACCACTCGACGAAATCTGATCAATGGCCTGCAAAGCGCTCTCACTCGAGCCATCACACTGGGCCAGTACACGGTCTATTACAACGAGCCGGCATTGATTAATGCCCGCCTCGATAAAGTCGCCGCGGTTACCAAAGAAGACGTGCAGCGTGTGGCCAACAAGTATCTGGTCGATACCAACCGCACCGTTGTAATCACCATGCCGAAGGCGAAGGCCAAACCCGCAACCGGCGCATCGGGACAGTAAAGGAGTTAAAGATGAGAATCATGAAGAACAGAAGTTTTGCAGTCGCACTCGTCCTGATGATGCTCGTGTCGTCTCTGGCTTTAGGTCAGGGCACAGCTCCGGCGGGTCAGGGCGGACAAACGACCAAGGGCGCAGTGATCAAAGGCAAGGCGCCCGTCAACAAAGAAGTATTGAAAGTGAAACTTCCTCGCGCTGAGGAAGCGACCTTGAAGAATGGTTTGCAGGTAGTTGTGCTGCCGATGCACAAGGTGCCGACCTTCAACATGCAGCTCGTAGTGTTGAGCGGTGGGCTTTCGGACAAGGCGGACTATCGTGGTCTCTCGAGCTTCACGGCAGCGTTGTTACGCGAAGGAACGACGAAGCGCTCGAGCAAAGAGATTGCGGAACAGGTCGACGCCCTCGGCGCAACACTGACCGCGACCTCCGGACTCTCATCCTTAACGAGCGTGGTCAACACCGGCGGGTTGATTGAGAACCTGGACCAGACACTCGACTTGTTTGCAGACGTCATTCGCAATCCGACGTTCCCGCAAGCCGAAGTCGACAGATATAAAACCCGCACTCTGGCTACGCTTCAGCTTCAACGTTCGATCCCACAGTTTCTCGCGGCGGAACAGTTCCAGCGCGCGATTTACGGTACCAGCCATCCCGCATCATTGGTGGCGCCCCCGGCAGAGTCGATCAAAAAGCTGACGAGCAAAGACCTCGCTGACTTCCACTCGACTTACTATCGTCCCAACAATGCGATTCTCGCGGTCGTTGGCGACGTGACGTTGAAGGAGATCCTGCCGAAGCTCGAAAAGGTGTTAGGCGATTGGCAGAAGGGCGATGTCCCGGCTGCTACCATTCCTCAGGCGCCGGCGCAGGCAGATGCGCGCATTTACCTCATCGATCGACCCGGCTCCGTGCAGACGGTATTGCAACTCGGCACACTCGGAATCGAACGCACGAGTCCGGATTACTTCTCCGTGCTGTTGGCCGACCGTGTGCTCGGTGGTGGTCCATCAGGAAGACTGTTTTTGAACCTGCGTGAAGACAAAGGCTACACGTACGGCGCGTACAGTAACTTCGGTGGTTCGAAGTTCCGGGGTACCTGGATCTCCAGTTCTGAAGTCAGAACTGATGTCACTGAAGGTGCGATGAAAGAGTTCATGTACGAGCTCAATCGACTCCGGAGTGAGACTGTTCCGGCTGAAGAGTTAGACAATGCCAAGCGCGCGATCATCGGCAGCTTTGCACTCTCGCTCGAGCAACCGGGAACACTGCTTCAGAACATCATCACGCAGAAGATCTACAACCTTCCCGCGGACTACTGGGACACCTATCCGCAAAAAGTCTCGGCCATCACGGCTGCAGACGTTCAGAAAGCCGCGCAGAAGTATTTGGACATGAGCCACCTGCAGGTTGTTGCAGTCGGTGATGCTTCGAAGGCGCGTGAGGTCCTTGGGAAGTACGGGAAAGTTGAACTCTATGACGCCGACGGAAAACCCGTAACCGGCGGTTCAGAGAGCAACAATAAATAAGCAGAAAGGCCGTCCACAGATTACGCAGTCAAATCTGTGTAATCTGTGGTTACGGTCTGGATCCCACGAAATCCACCACCTTCAAATCATCAAAGAGAGTCGTGAATGTTCGGTCGACGGGTGTGAATGTATAGCCGTCTTTTGAAGGAAGAACGCGATACGTTTTTTGCGACGGCGCCACTTTGAAGGAGTAGTACCCTTGATTGTCCGTCGTTGCGGTCAGCACCACATTCGAAGGGCTGATCAAGACCACCGCCACATCCGAAATTCCAGTTTTGCTCGAATCAACAACCCGTCCAGTGATCTTAATAGTCGAGCGTAAACGCGAGGCAGCGCTCTTCAATGCTTCATCGGACGTGGGTTGAGATGGTTCAGGCGTAGCAGGCGTGGGCGATGGAGTTGGTTCTGATTTCGCCGGCTCTGATTTTGATAGCTCCGATGTCTGCGTCTCCGGCTTGGCGATCTCTGCGGGCGTCGGCTCGGGAGTAGTTGCCGGTTGCGGCATAGTTGTCGCAGTCGTGTCAGACGCAGTTCCTGTCGCCGTTTGCGCCTCCGCTAATACAGTCATTCCAATCCGCTGGTCGAGTCCATCGAGAGAGCCGTTGATCTGTTTATACAGTTTCTCGATGACTGAACGTCGCACTGACTCGACTCGCCCGCCACTGTAGCTCTTGATGTAGGCCTCGAGCGCTTGTTCCTTCTGCCCTGATTGTTCGAGGGCAACTCCGAGATGCCAGAGTGCATTGCGCCATGCAGGTGTTTGGATAGGCAGAATCTGCGACGCCTGTTTCAAGTGTGTGATTGCCTCGGGGATTTTCTCCTGATTGAAGAGCGCCCAGCCTTCAAGAGCTTCCAATCTTCCCTTGAAAATATTTGCGAGCACATCGGGCGGCGCGGGCGCTACATCCGGAACGTTGCCGGCCGAGATCGCACTCGCACGCAGGTCGCGAAATTCTTCAGCCTGGATTGCGAGCGTGAGCACGGGAACTTTCAGTGTTTCAGCCGATGCCTTGCGCGCTTCGGCGACAAACTCCAGCGCCGTTGTTGCTCCGATTCCATTTCGCAGCAGACGATTGGCTGCATACATCTGACGAAATGTGCGCATGCTGTCAGTGCCCTCAGCAAATGCCCTAGCCGCTTCAACTGCCGCCGCCTCGTCGAGCTTCTCTTTATCGCGTGGCATCGACGCAGTGCTGAAAGCAAGCAGCGCCTTCATCCTTTTTGCATTCGCAGCGTTGTCAGCGGAAGTTGGCTGATAAATACTGGCGCGTCTCTCGGGGGCCAGCAATTCGATGAAACCCGACTCGCGGACCGGTATGGTCCCCGCGAGCTTAGCCTGAATCTGATCGTCTTTTATTGTGAACGACTCATTCAGAGCGTCGATAGCTTCATCGTAAAGTCCCATCGACGCCAGCACGCTAGCGAGTTCATAGGTAAGCGTCGGAAACTTTCCGTACTGGCGTGCGAAGCGGATCGCGCGCTCCGCGTTCAGCGGACTCCCTAGACCAAGGTACGCGCGACTGAGAGCAATCTGGGCCCACGTGTAGCGTGGCTCGATCGCGATTGCCCTGCGCGCAAGCTCGAAAGCCTTTGGGTAGTCTTCATGCGCTGCAAACCAATAGGCGGTGCCGGCGAGTAACGGAAGGTTCCGTTGATCGGCAGCAAACGCTGCTTCGAGGGCGCTGTTGGCTTCGTCTTTTCGCGAGAGTTCGAGCAACGAGATCACTTTGCCTGCCCGAGCCGCTCTGTCTTTCGGATCGGCGGCAAGTTGTTCGTCGTAGAGTGCGAGCGCCTCTTCGGTTTTGCCGGAGGCGCGATAGAGATCCGCGAGACTGCCACGCGACGCTTTCGACGTCGGATCAAGGTCGACTGTCTTTTTGTATTCCGCTGCTGCTTCGTCAAGTCGCAAGGAGAGATGGAGTCCGATAGCGAGTATTCGGTGTGCCTCGGCGAGATCGGGAGCAAGCTTGACGGCGCTCTCACCAACGCGAACGGTGTCGCCCGATCGTTCGATTCCGAGATAGAAAGCTCCTACCTCGAGCAAACGCTTAGGATTACTACCAAACTTCTGTTCGATGTTCTGCGCGGCCTTAACTGCGGCGTCTCGCTCACCGCGCATATACAGGTTCGTCGGAATTTGGGCGATGACTCCTGAAAACAGTTTGTCGGTGATGGAGACGTCGGCTTCGTCGATTGCGCGCAGTAATTGTTCGACACCGCCTACATTGTCGCCGTTTTTCAACTTTTGATCGCCGAGTGCGGCGTGCGTGCTGATCAGCAGTTCGATTGCGCGGGGTCTGGCTTTAGAAGTGGGATGCGTGTCGAGAAACTCTTTCAACTTAACTGCGCGTTCGGGCAAAGGCTTCGTGAGCGTGAGTTCGACTTCGTCGATCTCGTCGAGTTCTTCTTCTGCGATCTGTTCGGGTGTTTTCTTTACCACGGAAGGAGTCTTGATTTTTGTGGTCGCAGACTTAGTTCGTGGCGGAGCTGCCTTCTCGGTCTTCGGTGGAATAACGGCCTCTGTCTTCGGCGACTCAGCCGGCGTTGGCTCAGACTTTGGAGACTCTGTCGGAGTTGGCTCAGCAGCGGGCGTTTCAGCCGGACTCGGATCCGGATCTGCCGGAGGCGTGGGCTGCGCTGTTGCTTTGGAAGCATCACTCACAACACGCGGACGAGTCTTTGGTTCATTCTTGGCAGCAACCTGAACCGGTTTGGCTGAATCGGTCGCGACGTCTGAGGTCGTGGCTGCCACAGTTGACTCGATCTCGGAAACGTTAAAGCCGACCTTCTCAGCGACTGCACTTGCGAAGACGTGTACGCCATTGTCGATTGCTTCAGCAAACCGTCCTTCGCTTAAGGGCCCTTTCATGCGATAGGAGATCTCGCCAAGCACGCCATCCGGCAGTGCTGTTTGTGCTGTACGGCTGAATCGGGCGAACGACGTTTTCGAATCGGCTGAAACGACAACCAGCAAACTCTTGCTTTTCGATGCCTGGGTGCCGATGTTCCAGTCACGCGCGAGCTGATTGGAAAACGCAGAAATCTCCTGCGTGCCAGTGCTCTCGACAGTGGCCACGTAAAGTTCGAAACTGCTTTTCTCCTTCAGTCGTTGCAGGAGGCCTTCGAGGCGTGCTTTGGTTTCACCGTCAATCACTCCGGCAAAATCGTTGATGTAAGTCGCCGGCGCGGGAAACTTCGTCGACTGAGCAAACGGGTTTGCGCTGATGAAGAGAAACAGTCCAACCGCCGGGATAACGGTCAAGAGGCGTTTAAGGACTCGATATGATGGGCTCATTCCGATAGGTTCCGTATCTGGGTTGTGGGGGGACAATTCGGCGCTCATGATACCATCGCCGAGCGAATATGAGCGAACTAGATGAAGCGTGGGCAGCAGCATTGTGGGAGGCGGAGCGGCAGGCGCGGCTCGCCGGACGCAAAGACATTGCCGACTACCTCTCGTTGAGGAATTCCAATGATCTGCTGCGTAAAGCGGGAGTCGATTGGCTGATTGCCGAGTTTACGACTCTCGCCGGCGATGCAAATCGCGCCGGAGCTAGTATTCGCATAGCGACGCGGGAAGGACATCGTTTCCGCACCGGTAATTCAACGATGGTCGGGCACCAGCTCACGCTCACTAACGGAGTACGCACGCTATTCGTTGAAGCCGGATGGCCTCGGACTCCGCGGGACGGGTTTGTGCGTGGTGGAGGTTTGGCGTGTGCGAGTATTCGTCACCTCGGAATTCGTAGTGCGAACGAGGAGCTGTTGTTAATTAAATCCACGAACGGCGCGCCCGCCTGGAAATCGTCAGGGATGAAACACGCTCTTCACGAAGCCGACATGCACCGCCACCTCAGGATTCTCCTCGATCGACACGCTAAATAGATTCTCTTTGGGCACAACGTTTTCCGTCACGGGCTGCACCTTTTCGCGCTTGCTCGCCAACTTCCTCACAAAATACGGCCAATTCTGAACAGGCACGACACTTGCCAATCACCGGACAACGACATCGGGTACACGCGATGAAGTCGGCCCGAGGAATTACTGAGGAGATCTACAAGAAATGACGAACGGACACACACTGAAGTTTTCATTGTTCGCTGCGGCAATCCTGGCTCTCTGCCTGCCCGCCGCAGCAGCCGCGCAGTGGGGCGGACGCTATCCCCAGGATCGTTACCCCGATGATCGCGGCTACGGACGCTACGACGACCGCGGGCTCCGCGATTCCGTACACCGCCTGGATAACCTGGCGAAGAATTTTGAAAGAGACATGGATCGGGCGCTCGATCATAGCCGCGCCAACGGCTCGCGCCGTGAAGACGACATCAATAACCAGGTCCACCAGTTTCGCAATGCCGTCAGTGACCTGAAATCGCGAGTAGGCAACGGCCGTGATTTGAATCGCAGCTCCAACGAAGCTCGCAGAGTGCTGCAGGAAGCGAACGACCTCGATCGATTTGCACGGCGCGGTTTTGATGGCCGCACATCGTCAGAGTGGTCGCAGATACAACAGGAGCTTCGCTACATCAGCAGCGTCTATGGTTTCGGATATGGTGGCTATGGCCGCGACCGCGACGACGATTGGCGCCGTAACGATCGCAACAACAACAACCGCAACAACGATTGGTGGAGACGAATTCCACTCCCTCGGTATTAACCCGCATGACTTCCGCTTGTTAACCTGCTGGTCTACCCCTACCAAAGGCCTCGGCGCCACGCCGGGGCCTTTATCTTTTATCCTGCCCATCTTGTTAATCCTGTAATCCTGTCTAAAATGATTCCAATGGCAACGGGCACCCTTTATCTTGTCGCGACCCCCATCGGCAATCTCGCAGACATCACCCACCGCGCCTTACAAGTACTCACCGACGTAGCTCTAATCGCGTGCGAAGACACGCGCCACACGAACAAGCTGCTCAATCATTACGGCATCACGACAAAGACCATCAGCTATCACGAACACAACGAACAACAACGTGCGGTCCAATTAATCGAAAAGCTGAAAGAGGGAAGCGATATCGCTGTCGTCTCCGATGCCGGCACTCCCTCCATCAGCGATCCTGGCTTCCGCCTTGTTCGCGCCGCGATTGAGAACGACATCACGGTGGTTCCAGTACCTGGCCCAAGCGCGCTGATCTCGGCATTGATCGCCGCCGGCCTGCCGACGGATGAATTCTTCTTCGCTGGTTTTCTTCCCTCACGCCCGAACGCGCGCCGTACTCGTCTCATCGAGCTTCAGTCTGTCCCGGGCACATTGATCTTTTACGAAGCTCCTCATCGACTCGCCGCAACCCTCAAAGACGCTCTCGAAGTTTTGGGCGAGCGCGAAGCTGTGGTTGCAAGAGAACTCACAAAGCTTCACGAAGAGCTCAGGCGTGGACGCCTGAGTGAGTTGGCCGCGGATTATGCGGATCGGAAGAACGATATTCGCGGAGAGATCGTGGTGCTGATCGATCGAAACGTGATAGGCGTAGCAAATAAGCCGGAAACAAACGTCGCAACACTTGTCGATCAATTCGAGCAGGAAGGCCTCGACCATCGCGCAGCACTAAAGAAAGCGGCGCGTGAGTTGGGTCTCTCACGCGCCGAAGCTTACAGGCAGCTAATCGTGCTTAAAAATCCGCGTTAATCCGTGTCCCCCGCCGTTAATCCGTGCTCCCTGAAATTTGAGTCGGCAGCGGTTTGTCCACCTTCAACCTTGCCGGCCTATTTCCGATCTCCCACAACGTCATGTACACGGTGCGGGTAATCTTCTCCATCTTCTGGTAATCGATCTTGTCTGCCGTGTCGCCCGCACGATGATAATCCTCGTGAACGCCGTCAAAGAAGAAGATGATCGGAATTCCCTTGCGTGCATAGTTGTAGTGATCGCTGCGGAAGAAGAAACGGTTTGGATCCTTCGGATCGTCGTACTTCGTATTGTAAGTAATTTTCAAATACGAGTTGTTGACTTTATTCACGAGCTCGCCGAGTTCGGTGCTCATCATCGTCGACCCAATCAGATAAACAGCGTCCGGTCCGGTGAGCTCCGAGTTGCGTGAATTTGTGTCGCCGGCTTTCTTACTCCGGCCGATCATATCGATGTTGATCTGCGCGACGACCTGATTGAGCGGCACCGTAGGATACTCAGTGAAGTAACGCGAGCCCCACAATCCTTTCTCCTCACCACAATGCCAGACAAACAGCACCGAGCGTTTTGGACGCTTCGGAGCCTTCGCGAGTGCCTCGGCCATTGCGAGCAGCGCCGTCGTGCCCGAGCCATCGTCATCCGCACCGTTGCAAATCGAGTCGGTACCATTTGGCGGACAGCCGCTACCGACGTGATCGTAGTGCGCGCCGAGGGCCACGTATTCAGCTTTCAAAGTTGGATCGCTGCCTTCCCAAACAGCGACCACGTTCTGCGTGGGAATGATCTGATTGTTGTTTGCGATGTTCATGCTGACTTTCTTCTGATCATTCAGCAGGAATGGCGGCGGCGGAGTTGCTTCCGAAATCGATTTTGCTTCACCTGCGAGGAGTGGAGTTGCGGCTTCGGGTGTGATCACGATCGACGGCAATACCGGCGCGGGCTGTGGTGGTTGAAACTTGACCACTACCGTTGAGCCTCGTTCCATGCGCTGGCGGGCGCGTTGCCAGTTTGCCACGTATTGAGAGTCAGCTACATAAATCAGACCAACCACGCCTTTGCTGCGCGCGTAATCAGTGGGGGTCATCGAGTCTTCGCCGTACTTGCCGTACTCTGCACGCGAAACGCCGCGTGGCGGCACGTTTGGCGGCCCAACGATTACGGCAATTCGTCCCCTGGGATCGACGCCTTTGTAAGCATCAACCTCTTTTGATTTAACAAACCAGCCGGAGCCTGCAAAGACGAGTTGTCCGCTAACGTTGCCCCAACCGCCAACCGGAAGAAAGTCCGTTCCCAAAGTTAGTGTACGACCATTGAGTTCGACTTTTGATTGTCCACTGTCAGCACGGTTACGGCTCAGTTCGATCCGTTGAAAAAAAGTGCCGTCGTCGCCGGCCGGTTTAAAGCCCCAACGCGTGAGATTCATCGCCAGGAACTTCGCGGTGGTGTCGAGTCCGCGAGACGGCGTGTCGCGTCCCTCCATTTCGTCGGAGGCGATGAAAGTCAAGTAGTCTTTCATTTGGTCGGCGGAAATCGTATCAACGCCGCGTTGAGCGGTTACAGATACGACGGGTTTACTTGTACGACGTGTAGCGCGTTGCGCGTAAGTTGCGGGAAGCGTGGTGACGAGAACGCTCGCCAGCACGAGTGCGGTTAAGAATCTTCGCATGCAGTCTCCAGAAAAATCGATTATCGCGAGCTTATTGGGGAAAAACTTTTGATGCACAACGGATTTAGTATGACATCCTGTCAATTCTGTAAATCCTGTTCATCCTGTCAAAAGCTTTACAGGATTTCAGGATTCACATGATTTACATGATGCCGCTATGCGTGCTGCACGGCCTGAACGAGTCGCGTCAGCGTGTCTTTCGCATCGCCGTAGAGCATGCCTGTCACCGGCTTAAAAAACAAAGGGTTCTCAAGACCGGAGAAACCTTTACCCTGGCCACGCTTCAAGACGACTACCGACTTCGATCGATCAACTTCAAGAATCGGCATACCGGCAATGGGACTGCCGGGATTGTCGCGCGCGTCGGGATTGACGACGTCGTTTGCGCCGATAACGACTGCGACATCAGTGCTCGGAAATTCGGGATTGATCTGTTCAAGCTCGTAGAGTGCTGAATAAGGGACGTTAGCTTCGGCGAGCAACACATTCATGTGTCCGGGCATTCGCCCCGCAACAGGATGAATACCGTATTTAACTGTGACCCCGCGCTTCTCGAGCACGTCAGCGAGCTCGCGCACGACGTGTTGTGCCTGTGCCGTTGCAAGACCATAACCGGGCACGAACACGACTTTGTTTGCGTAAGCGAGTTGAGTGGCGATGTCTTCGAGTCCAACCTCGCGCATCGATCCGTGTTGCTCGCCACTGGCTGCAGCCGTCGCCGCGCTTCCGAAGGCGCCGAACAAAACGTTGGTCATCGAGCGATTCATCGCCCGGCACATCAGTATCGAAAGTATGAATCCGGAAAAACCATCGAGTGTGCCCGCGATGATCAGCACCTTGTTTGAGAGTACGAATCCCGTAGCCGCTGAAGCGAGACCTGCATACGAGTTGAGTAACGACATCACGACGGGCATGTCAGCAGATCCGATTGGCATCACCAGCAGCAGTCCGAAGATGAATGCCAGACCGACCATCGTGAAAAAGAGCGGCATCGATCCGGGAAAGATAACGAGGTAAACAAATATTCCGATCGTGACGGCAAGCAGGGCCATGTTGAAAATATTCTGGCCCTTGTAAGTCATCGGTGTGCCGCGCACGAGCCCCTGAAGTTTTGCAAAAGCGAGCAGGCTGCCTGTGGTTGTGAGTGCACCCAGCATCACTTCAAACCCGAGCGCGCTCATCGTGATCGTCTCGAGATGCCCGCCCTCTCGATAAAACTCAGAAATACCGACAAGCGCGGCGGCGAAAGCGCCGAACGCATGCGAGAGCGCGGTTCGTTGCGGCATCGCCGTCATCGGTACCCACACGCCCATCGCGAGTCCCACAACAGAACCCACGGCGAGGCCTGCGAGGATCCACGTGTACGTGACGATCTCATGATGCATCAGCGTGCCGACGATGGCCATCAACATGCCAAACTCGGCGAGATGCATACCGCGCTTCGCACTTTCAGGATGGCTCATCCCCTTCAATCCGAGGATGAAGAAGATTGAAGCGAGCAGGTAGCTGAGTTCGATGAAGTAGGTTTGCATAGTCACTCATTCAGGTGGAATCCGGAGCAGGAAACGAACCTGCCCCTGACTTCTGCTCCTGAATCCGTGGCTCTAATCCTTTTTGGCAATCTCTTTCCGCTTGAACATCCTCAACATGCGATCCGTGATCACGAAACCGCCCACGACGTTCGTAGTCGAGCAAACGACTGCAATGAAACCAAGGATCGTGCTGACAGTGTTGTAGTGCGCACCGGCAGTAACGATAGAACCGACGAGCGAAATGCCCGAGATCGCATTGGTTGCCGACATCAGTGGCGTGTGTAACAGCGGCGGCACTCGCGAGATCACCTGGTAACCCAGAAACGCTGCGAGCGCGAAGACGTAAAGCGCAGAGATTAAGGTTTCGTGTGACATCGATTCGCTCCTACCCTGGTTGAACCTGTAACGCTGCCGCTACGCGTTGGTTCGCAACTTCGCCATTGTGGGTGACGCAGGATGGTCCAACCACGTCGTCCTTCATGTCGATGTGCAACTGTCCTTCTTTGATGAGCAACGAGAGGAATGAGGTGACATTACGCGAGTAGAGCTGGCTCGCGTGCACCGGCACCGTCGCCGCAAGATTCGTCGGCGCCATGATCGTTACGCCCTCGCGCTCGACAACCACGTCCGCCTGGCTGAGAGCGCAGTTGCCTCCGGTTGAGCCTGCAAGATCGATGACGATCGAGCCACGTTTCATGCCGGCGACAGCTTCCTTTGTAATAAGCAGCGGAGCTCTTCTGCCTGGCACTTGAGCTGTCGTAATGATCACGTCGGCGGTCTTTGCATGTTCTGCAATCAACGCCCGACCACGATTCATCGCTTCTTCCGAAAGCTCGACTGCGTAACCACCGGCATCTTCAGTTTTGATTCCACCGAGATCGACTTCTAGAAACGTGGCCCCCAGCGATCTTACCTGTTCACCTGCGGCGGCGCGCACGTCGTAACCCTCTACGACAGCGCCTAATCGTCGTGCTGTTGCAATCGCCTGCAGTCCTGCGACTCCGGCGCCGAGCACGAGAACGCGCGCCGGAGGCACGGTGCCGGCCGCAGTCATTAATAACGGAAACATTCGCGGAATGTGAGTCGCGCCGATCAGCACAGCCTTGTAACCCGCCACCGTCGCCATCGACGAAAGGGCATCCATCGCCTGTGCGCGTGTGATTCTCGGAATTAGTTCGACTGAGAAAGTCGTGATGCCGCGATCGAGTGCAGGCAACAGTGCTGAGGGTTCGTCGAGCGGCCGCAGAAACCCGATCACGACGGCGCCTTTCTTAAGATGTGCGAAATCGTTTGCGGAGGGTCGATTTACAACCGGAAGCACGTCTGCGTCTGCGAGCAATGAATCTCGGTCAGAACTTACTTCGGCGCCGGCCTCGCGATACTCCTCATCTGTGCGCGCCGCACTTAGTCCGGCACGAGTCTCGACCTGGACGACGGCGCCGAGCGCGACGAGCTTCTTAACAGACTCAGGCATGAGCGCCACGCGCGCCTCACCCTCCTGTGTCTCCCGCAACACAACGATCTTCATAGCATGCTCCGTTTGCAGGAAAGGGAAATGGGGAGGTGAAGTTCTCGCGCTTTGTGGCCGCCAACAACTCCGGATTCAGGCATAGACGACTAATCAGTTACATTCGTGGGGATCAGCTAGCGTTGAAGCGCTTGCAGTATAGCAAATTTACGGTTTTAACCACGGATTACACAGCTGCGGCTTGCTTACCGCGCGGCCGCAAACCTATAATGCGAGTCCGCTGCGGCGCATTGGTGTAGTCGGCTAACACGCTGCCCTCTCAAGGCAGAGACCACGGGTTCGAGTCCCGTATGCGCTACCACGATTTGACGAAGGTCGCTGGACTTAACGCCAGCGGCCTTTTCTTTTTGCCAAGCCGTCTTAGTCTACAAGATTGATAACGTGTCAATACGCAATAGTTAGAAGGCTGAAATGTTTTATCGGAAAGGCCATTTAAACAAAAGGCGACGATCCAGCAAATTCAGATTTGAGGATAAACAATATGAGCGATAGAACCGACCTTGCTGATTTCATGGTGAGCGTGAAGGATATTCTCCAACAAGTAGTAGAGTGGCGTGATCTTCTCTTTAGAGAGGAGCTTAGAGAGCCGATAGCAGACGCTTGGCGAGCAATGCACTCAGCATTCGATGATGTAAGGCTAGGTTTGGTTGAAGGTGATGAAGTTGTCTCGGAGCAGGCATTAGAGAGAATTGGTCTTACTGGTAAGCAGCTAGACTTAAAACTGATAGGCTTCAACGGTGCATGGGACAAATTCAAACAATGGGGAACTGTAAAGCTCTTGAAGAGGTTACTTGATTGGATTGATATTATTCTTGGTAGTCTTGCCTCGCTTATTCCTGGTGCTGATGCAATCGAAGAATTCAAAGACGCGGCGAAGCAAGGGATTGAAGAGGGAGAGTAAAGCTTAGAATTAAGACTTCGATCTTTTGGGCAGATAGAAGCATAGCGGCTGATGAGTATCGATCAGGTATCCTTCTCCGGCAACGAGGTCAATTTTTGATTTAACGGCCTAACCGCTTCTCGGAACAGCTGGCAGAAACTGGGCATTTCGGCCGTTTGGTTACTTGATCTTTATCCTGCTGCTAAATTGCAGGAATATTGGCCGGATCTAGCGGACACGAAGAAAGAACTGAGCGACAGCATCGCTAACAGTCGCAGAATAGAGGAAATAACGAAATTCGCTGACGAGTATCTGAGTTGCTGCAAGCAGCATACTTATGTCTTTTCCCATAAAGGTACTCTCTCTCGATAGGCGGGCATTGTGCGGGGCTCAGTTTGAGCTTGTCAGATGTATATCAACAAGGGGCTTTGCCCGAATAGTGCCGTTTGCCCGAAAACCTAATCCCGCACTTGGGATCTGCACGAAATGTGCTTAAGTCGGTTTGACGGTTTTCAGTGCGTCAATAATCGGTTTAAGGATGTACTGTGCGGCTTCCTCTGGCACTGAGAGGCGTTTGTTGCCTTCCGTTTGTAGGTATACTTGTCTGCCGTCACTCCCAATATAAAGTTGCTCATCGCTGTCGTATTGCCCTCGCAAGTCTTGCGCCATATCGCGCGCAACAGCAACGTGATCGCCTAGATGGCGCAGGGTGATAGTGATAGCGGGATACCCGACCTTGCGAACGGAGTAAACCTCGCCATGCTGCACAGTAAGAGGATAGCCCTTTAATCTCTCTTTCCACGGCGAGTCGTTGATGCCCGCCACCCCTTTCTCCCGAGCTATTTTTCAGCAACACACTGTGGCCTCACTACCTATCGTTTCGTGGCCTTGCGCACCTTGCGAGGTCTTCCCACTTTGCGATCCTTCACAGCGTCTAGGTCTTTCGGATCGATCAGCCAAGCGTTTCCAACCTTCGTAGCCTTCAACCGCTTGGCAGCGATCAGCGCCAGCACGCGGTTCTGCGTCACTCCCAGCCTACGCGCTGCTTCCGCGGTGCCGATGATCTTCATGGCCCAATTATAGCATTCTGTAAAACTATGGGAGTTCTCCCACAGATTTTATTGACAAGCGAACACCTTGCGCCTATAGTGGCCCGCACAAACGAGCGGGCCGACAAGTGCGGAAACACTTGCCGACCCTTACACAGCCGACTCCTATCCCGTTTAAGAAGAGGAATCGACCATGCATAACAATCCTAACATGGACCGTGAGAGTCCGCCTCTTGACTCTGAAGACTGGCAAATTGTCTTTGCGGCGTATGCCGACTATCCGATCCTTGCGTTCATTCTTGCTCAGCATCTTCATTCGGTAAGGGAACTTATACAGGGCACTCCTGAAAACATCGCAGAGGCAATTGCCGGATTAGACCGGGCGATTGAGGTTCTAATGTCTCACACAAACTTTCGGGATGCTGGGCGCAAGGTCTACTTGCTGGCTGTCGCAGGAACGCTCTCAACCGAGCAAGAAGACAAACTGCGCGAGCTTGGTCTATTGGAGTAAACAAACATGGGATATCCACGTCCACGGCCAAAACGACTCGCTGCAAAGCTATTCCTGATACGTCGGAGACTTGGTCTATCTCAGCCTAAACTGGCGAAGGTCTTAGGTGTCCGCGAGTACACCGATATATCGAAGTACGAGCGCGACGTGAACGAAGCCCCGCTCGCTGTGTTGCTTGCCTACTCCCGCGCTTCTGGAATTCCAGTAGAGCAAATAATTGACGATGAATTAACGATTGATTTTCAGTCAAAGATAGCCTCATAAGAATGCCCAGATATGAGGCGCGGGCGCTGCTGTGCTGAATCAGGGTAGCGCCCCTTTTTCTTCACACTTTCTCAAATTGGTGGTATAAACATCGCACGATGCAGGATGTACCTCACATTCTCGAAAGGCTGTTTCAGACATCCTTCTTTTACGCAGGATTGCTTTATCTGTTCTTCTGGATAGCAGGACGCAAACGACCTACTAACCTCGAAGCCTTTTATATCTTCGCTGTTCTGTCAATATTCGTACTCGTAAGGAACTTCGTTGACTCGTTCTGAATAAGTCCCGAAAATGAGACTTGCCCGAAAACCGCTTAAGCTATTATCGCTTGCCCGAAAGATGTTCAATTGTTGTCACTTTTCAGGCAAAGCCTCAACAAGGAACAAATCCATGCCTTGGAGTAATTGGATCGAGCTGTCGTTTCGTCATGACGGCACTCTCGACACTTCGCCACTCACCGGAGTGCCTAGAGTTTCCGGTGTCTACGCGATCGCGAGTAAAAAGCAAGCTGGATTCTACGTCACACATTATGTTGGCCGCTCTTCGCATAGCATTAGAGAACGCTTGCAGCGGCATTTAAGCGGTCATGGCAACGGTGTGGTGCGCCTCCAATTGGAGCTCAAAAGAAACATTCCGTCAGCTCCGGCTAGCATCTGTGTGGCGTTCTTACAGACCAGCGAACCGAAAATTGTGGAAGCGCTGTTCCTCGATTCCAGCGATCTGCCGATTTGTAATATTTACCGAGCTCGGCTTCCTGCTGGGTTATCCGAATGGTTAGTTAGGCAGTCCGAATTAGAGAGATAATGCCAGCCGCCTAACAATTTCGACGTGCCGGAACTAATGCACCTCCGCAACCGTTGAAAAAAATTTCTGTTGGCGTCAGAAACAAGTTGCGAAGATTGTCCCGTATGCGTTACCACGATATTCCGAAGGTCGCTAGAATTAACTCCAGCGGCCTTTCTTTTTGCCAAGCCGTGTTCGTAATTGCAAGAACAGGGTCGAGATCGCTTGGTCTTAACGTGACTCTTCGTTACACTCTCTGCAATTAGTACAGGAGATCCTCATGATGAGTAACGAAGAAATCGAAAGAAAGATGGCGTTTATCGTGGAGCAGCAAGCGCAGTTTGCTTCCGACATTCAGCGATTACAGGAATCGCAAGCTCGAACTGATCAGGTAGTCGCCCAAACTGGGGAGATCGTCGCGCGCCTCGCCAACGTGACGCACGTCGGATTCAATGAGGTCAATGCCAAAATCAATGCGCTAGTGGATTCTCAGATTCGCACCGAAGAGAATTTACGAAACCTGGTCGCCGTCGTCGACCGCTATTTTAGCGAAGGGCGTAATGGCAAGAGCATTTAGAATCTGGCCACGAAATCCAACAAAGTCATTCAACCCGACTCGCGAGCCGACTGCGCAGCTCGTCTCTTGTCATCTTGTGCCTGATTTGGCACCTTTTCGGTCGAATCCGACTTACCGGATTAAACCGCTTCTCGCAACTGTTGCAAGAAACTGAACATTTCCGCCGGTGGTGACAGAAAAAAGTTGCGAAGAGTGTTCCGTATGCGCTACCAACTTCCTTTTATCTCTCGTTTGCTGGCATAGATATCGAGCCACTCCCTAATAAAAGATGAATACCGACACGTCTTATCGCGTCTTTATTTCATATACCGGACAGGATCTCGAGGCCCATGCTGAAATCGTTTCCGATATGGTCAAGAGACTCAATTCGGGTACCGGGCGTAATTGGGTAGCCATCGATCATAAATTCTGGGCACCCACCGGACGCCCCTCAGTTAAAGAGTGCATGGAGCAAGTCGAACGATGTCAGATCCTGATCGTTCTGGTCGCGTTCCGTTATGGTTGGGTGCCGACTCCGGAAGAGGGTGGAGACGGCGAATCAAGTATCACTCGTTTGGAGGTCGAACGGGCACGCGCAGTCGGGCTGGAGGTTATTCCGTTCCTTGTAGAGGACACAGCTCGCTGGAACGTTCCTGATATCGAAGGCCTGACGGACTCCAGGGCTCAACAGCGGCTTGACAAATTCAAAAGTGAATTGCGGAAATCGTTGGCGGGCTTTTTTGAAGCGCCTGAAAGTCTTGAAGCCTCAACGCTATTGGCTCTTAACCTCGCGGCAGACCGTATCGAAAGGTCGCTCGGAAATAGAAGAGCTAAGACTGTTATAGAGGAACGATCAGATGAATCCGATCTGATCGTCCCGTCTTACTTCGACCCGGATCATCCTCCATCACTTGAAGAGCGGCTCGAAACAAAACTCCCAAAGCGTATTCTCTCACTCGATTCTGCCGGAACTCGGACTGCCATTGTGCTCGGATACCTTGAACGTTTGGAGCAACTCCTGCGCATCCGTTACAGCGATGCACATTTTCTTCTCAGTGACTACTTCGATCTGATTGGAGCCAGCGGCGCCGCCTCCATCATAGCCGCGGAACTCGCGCGCGGTAGGACAGTGACGGAAGCTCGCAAGACATTCAGCAACGCAATGGCCGCATTGTTGTCGGCAAAGAAGTTACTTCCGTTCACTGCTCTATACAGTCCGACTCCAGCCCAAGAACTGTTGAATGAAGCATTCGGCAAGATGATGTTGAATTCCATGGAGTTGAAGACGGGCCTGGCGATCGTGCTGACCCGCGTTGATACGGGAGAGATCTGGTCGCTCACGAACCATCCGCGCACTCGCTCGTCCGAGCGCAGTAATCTACTGTTGTCTCAGGTGTTGCTCGCTAGTGTGGCAAACCCTGGAACTGTGGCGCCAGTCGAGCTTCGAATTGGCGATGACGCGGGTAGCTTTCTCTCGGGGGAACTCAGCGTCGGACCCGACCCTGCGCTGCACCTATTTCTAATCGCGACAGGGCCGACATTTCCATTCCGTTGGCGTACTGGTCGAAGACGTATCTTTCTAACTTCGATCGGCGCGGGGACTCCACCAATCGTCAAACAGGACCGTGGCTATAACATCATCTCGATGATTAATATGACTGTCTCCGCGATGGTGTCAGGAATGAAGCACCAGAGTGACCTTGCTCTGGCAGCGCTCACGCACGAAGACACGCGCGAACTGTCCGACGGAGCGCGTGGGGACAGTGCAGTCAGAAACGCGCGGTCGATCTTGCGATACAGGCGTTTCGACGTAGCGCTCGATGCGCCGAACGTCAGCAGGATAGGGCTTCCTGAGTTCGCTGACGATATCGATTCACTCGCACCGAGTAATCGCACCGACCTGATACCGGCTCATTTGGAGATCGGAACGCGCGCTGCAGAGCGCGATATGGACGAGAATCTCTTCTCGCTTTCGTTTGATGTTCGGCCACGACCCGGGGACGCGAGTATAGAAGCATCGAGTACAACTCGAGAAGACATCGTAAAAGACGTGATCGAATGAACAGTACTACACCGTTTTGTGCTTCTTTGTGGCGAGTCAGAGGCGTATGATGGGCGTATGCGATCGCTTCTGGTTGTGATCGGGATGGGGCTGTTGCTGGTCGAGTCGGGCGGCACAGTCAGATCCGCTCGCATGCCCGAAGTCGTCGCCGCTGCTCCCACGTCATCAGTCACCAAAGCGCGAGTGGATTTTGATACTCAGTTAAAACCAATCTTTCAATCGAAGTGCATGCCATGTCACTTCAGCGGCGGCCAGATGTACGATCGCCTGCCATTCGATAAGCCGGCGACCATCAGAAAACTGGGAACCAGACTGTTCACCAGAATCAAAGAAGAGAACGACCGTCGTTTAATCGAAGACTTCCTCACGCAATCGCCGTAAAATCGTTTTTGGATATGAGAAAGGTCATTCTTCCTGGTCTGTTGTGTGTCTTATTATGTCTGGCGGCCGGCTGCGGTAAGGCAGATGAGACAAGCCCGTCGTGGAATCAACCGGTCAAGCCGTTTCGCATCGCTGGAAATCTCTACTACGTGGGCGCTTCCGATCTGTCATCGTTTCTGATCGTCACTCCTCAAGGACACATTCTTCTGGACAGCGGCCTTGCTGAAACAGTGCCGCAGATTCAACAGAACGTCGTGCAGCTTGGATTCCGTCTCGCGGATGTAAAAGTCTTAATCAACACACACGCGCACTACGATCATGCCGGTGGCCTCGCGTTGTTGAAACGCCTAACGGGCGCGACGTTGATGGCGAGTGAGGCTGACGCGGCGCTACTCGCCGCGGGTGGTAAAGGCGATCCAAATTTTGGCGACAGGTTCGCCTATGAACCGGTTAAAGCAGACCGCATTTTGCGCGACGGCGATAAGGTCGAACTCGGCGGCGTTACCATGACAGCTCACTTGACGCCCGGTCATACAAAAGGGAATACGACCTGGACCATGACCGTCACCGAAGGGATGAAGAGCTACAACGTCGTCGTCGCCGGTAGCACTTCTACTCTGGGATACAAACTCATCGATAATCCAAACTATCCGGGAATCGTTGCCGACTACGAGCGAACATTTCAGATATTGAAGAGTCTGCCCTGTGACATATTCCTCGCTCCGCATGGATCGTTCTACGACCTGACGGAGAAGTCGAAGCTTCTCGGGCAGGGCGAAAAGCAAAATCCATTTATCGATCCTGAAGGTTACAAACGTTACGTCGAAGACGCCGAGAAAGCTTTCCAGAAAGAACTAGAGCGGCAAAGACAGTAGTGTCACAAAGAAGCACAAACACGTTCTTGCGCGTGAGTGTTGCCGCGGTGTGTGTCCTCGTGGCGATGATTGCGTTACTGCACTTCGAGGGGCGAAGTTTTATTTGTTCGTGTGGACACTTCGCAATCTGGATTGGTGAATGGTGCAGCTCGAACACTTCGCAACAGTTGCTCGACCCTTACAGCTTCACGCACATCCTGCACGGTTTTCTTTTCTTCTGGCTAATGTTGCTGGTGTTTAAGCAACGGCCTGCTGGATGGCAATTCCTGCTGGCGCTGTTGCTGGAGAGTACCTGGGAAGTTTTTGAGAACACGAGTTTCGTTATTAACAAGTACCGAAACGAAACCGCGGCACTCGGCTATCAAGGCGACACGATCGTCAATTCACTCGGCGATCTCGCCTGCGCTCTGGCAGGATTTCTCGTCGCGCGCCAGCTTGGCTTGCGGTGGTCGTTAATTGTGTTCCTGCTGATTGAGCTAGCGTTGACTTTTTGGATTCACGACAGTCTATTGCTGCAGATACTAATGCTGATCCGGCCAGTTGAAGCGATCAAGTTCTGGCAGTTGTGCCACTAGTTCGCGGCGCTTGCGTTTGTTGCCGGGCCGATGACACGGCTGTTGAGATCTTTTAGTGCGGCACGATTCTTTTCACGCAACTCCAGCGCGTCGTTTCCTACCTGAATCCCAACCGATTGCGACAGTGCCATCTTCTTGAAGGCTTCGTACGGGATCTTCGCTTCCAGGACTTCTACCTTCGTATCCCACGTCCCCGGCCGGCTGGTGGTCACCGGATTCATGCGTCCGAGTCGCAGCGTCTCAGAGTCAGTTGCGACTATCAGGTCTCTCTGGTCGGGAGGATGAAAGTGAACCCAGTCCTTGTTTTCGAACACCACTTGTAACGTGACGTGACGCACGTAATTGACCTGCGTGCCCGGACAATGCAGCGTGACCTCGATACTCACGCACGCATCTTTAAACTTGTCTTTCAAACCATCGCAATTGACTTTCATCTTTTGCAGGCGCATGACGGTCTCGTAGTTGAAGCCGTCATACTTAACCTCAATCTTGCCGCCGTGTTTCACGGGCTCTGGCGGAGTTTGCGGATTTGCTCCAGCGGGTTGAAACAGAAGGACCGCAGCGCAGCCCAAAACAAGCAGGAACGTTTTCATAACTTCTCCGTTATCTGGCTTTCAATTATTTGCAAACTGAGGTGAAGAATGGGGCGAACCCGCGGGAAGGCTCACAAGCAAAAATAGCTAAGCGCGTGAGGTTGTGTCAATAAACTATTTGGAATGCGGCGGCCTGGCGCCGCTTTGTTTATCGATGGCGCGTGATCGAGACCAAAGCGGCGCCAGGCCGCCGCACTCCAAGGAGGCGCTCATTTCGAACTGTCTGTTAGACTATCTGCACACTTATAGCGAGGACCATATGACATCTTCTTCCGACAGTTCTCTAACTGCCCTTACCGAACGCCTCCGCCAGGCGAACGAAGAATTTACAGGTCATTATCCGGGCGAAAGCGGGCGCCGGCAGCCTGTCCACACCGTCTACGGAGGCGCGCACCTGTTTAAGTCTGATACGGCCAAGCGCCTGGGCTCGTTAGCCCGACGTTCGCTCGATCAGTTTGCGCCTGACTTTCTGAGTTTCGCGCGTGCTCTTGAACTACCCGGGGTCGATGAGCTTCCGGACTCAATGGACGAAGCGAATGAACTTGTTTCCTTTCTGAAAACCGAGCCCGAACGCGCGCGCAAAGAGAATAAAGGCGCGTGGTTGGCGTACACGATTTACCGTCGCGTCATTGAAAAGCTTCAACGTGAACCGGTCGAGGACTTTCGCATCGATTTTGAAGACGGATACGGAAATCGTCCGGACGACGAAGAAGATGGTCATGCAGTGTCCGCCGCGGCTGAAACGGCTGAGGGCAACAAGAATGGAAGCCTGCCGCCGTTCATCGGCATTCGCATCAAGCCATTCAACGAGGAGTTGCGTGCTCGCAGTTTTCGCACGCTCGAGATTTTTGTTTCCACGCTCGTCGATCTCAACAAAGGTTCTCTGCCGGACAACTTCGTCGTCACGCTGCCGAAGATCACGATTCCGGAGCAGGTGTCGGCACTTGTCAGCTTGCTTGCGCAACTCGAAGAAGAGACCGAACTCGCTGAGGGGTGTTTGAAGTTTGAGATGATGATTGAAACTACGCAGTCGATCATCAATCATCGTGGACAGATTAATCTTCCGTTGTTGCTTGCTGCCGCGGAAGGGCGCTGTGTGGCGGCTCACTTTGGCACGTACGACTACACTGCCGGATGCAATATCACGGCTGCTCACCAGCACATGCTGCATCCTGCCTGCGACTTCGCGAAGAACATGATGCAGGTTTCGTTTGCCGGCACCGGCGTCTGGCTCTCCGACGGCGCGACGAACATCATGCCGGTTGCTCCGCATCGTTTCACCGAGGGTGGTCCACCTTTGACGGCTGCGCAGATCGACGAGAACAGGGAAGTGGTCCATCGGGCGTGGCGGCTGCACTACGATCATGTTCAGCATTCACTGACAACTGCTTTTTACCAGGGATGGGATCTGCACCCGGCACAACTGCCGACGCGTTATGCCGCGGTCTATGCGTTCTTTCTCGAGAGTCTGGAGGCGGCGTCTGAACGTCTGAAGAATTTTGTCGAGAAAGCTGCGAAGGCGACACTGGTTGGCGACGTGTTTGACGACGCGGCTACGGGACAGGGACTACTGAATTATTTCCTGCGTGCGATCAACTGTGGCGCAATCACCGAAGCCGAAGCGCTAGAGTTATCAGGATTGACGTTGTCGGAGTTGCGTTCAGCATCGTTCGTGAAGATTCTGAAGAATAGACAGGCGCTGTAAAACGTACTGTAGGGGCGGCCACGGAGGGCCGCCCCTACAGTACGTTCCGTGGTAAACTCGCGACAACTCACAAACATCGGAGCGTTATGACTACCAAAACCCAACTTCTCACAATTGCCGATTGGGAAGCCATGCCGCACGGCGATGGCAACATCTACGAAATAATAGAAGGAGAACTATTTGTGTCCTGCTCACCAGGCCTCACACATCAATTAGTTTTGTTCAACCTTTCGGGGTTGTTTTGGAATTTCCTAAAGACTAATCCAGTTGGAACGGTTGCTCCCGGTCCGGGCGTAATTCTCAGCAACTACAGCGGAGTCATTCCCGATCTGGTCTTTTTTAGTCATGCCGTGCGCGACGAGCTCGTTAAAAATGACCGCGTGCACGGGCCTCCAACTCTCGTGGTCGAGATACTGTCGCCCGGTTCGTCGAACATTCGTCGCGATCGCGTCGTCAAGCTACAGCTTTACGCCAAACACGGCGTACCGGAATACTGGATTATCGATCTGAAGAACCGCGCCATCGAAAGATACGTCAATCAGGGTTCGTCCTTAATTCTTCAGGAAACGTTGGGTGAGGACGATACGCTAACGACACCGGCGCTTCCGGGCTTTTCGTGTCGCATCAGCGAAATTTTTAGTCACTTCTAAACCGTATGAAACTATTCATCGCAATCGTTCTAACAATGTCACTACTCTCCACAACTCTAACCGCTCAAAAAGCGGGTGGCGATCCTGAGCTCGCGCGCAAGATTGCACGGTTCGCGCCGACTACGTTGACGGCTGATACCTCGAAGCTCACGCCGAAAGATCGTCAGGCGCTCAACAAGATCATCGCGGCGGCGAAGCTTCTCGATCCGTTGTTCCTGCGTCAGGTTTGGAGCGGGAACGATGCTCTCGAGAAGAAGCTTCAGGCTGATAAAACCGCAGTCGGTAGCCAGCGACTCCACTACTTCTATATCAACGATGGTCCGTGGTCGCGCCTCGACGAGAACAAACCATTCGTCGACGGCGTACCGCACGAGAAGCCGCTAAACGCGAATTACTATCCCGACGACATGACGAAAGACGAGTTTAATTCGTGGGTTCAGAATCTGTCCGACACCGACAAGCAAAAAGCAACCGGCTTCTTTTACCTGATTCGACGCGGATCAGACCGCAAGCTAACCGTCGTTCCGTATAGCGAGGCCTACAAAGAATACCTCGCACCCGC
>Ga0111539_10001507_pt1 | contig 31120 bp, 30 predicted proteins | sample RhiMethybrSRZTD1_FD_79667 | JGI IMG/M metagenome (GOLD analysis project Ga0111539, IMG submission 79667) | Populus rhizosphere microbial communities from Tennessee, USA - Rhizosphere MetaG P. TD hybrid SRZTD1 (version 2) (version 2) | ecosystem: Host-associated > Plants > Roots > Rhizosphere >...
GGACCACTCACATTTCTTGAACGGCCGCCTTGGCCTTCTCGAGCGCGCGTTCGGCGTCCTCGACAGCCTGCGCCGCCGTTTCCGCTTCGACCGCGAGACGACGTGCGACCTGACGCGCCGCGTGCGCTTCCTTGGCCGACTGCTCGAGGCGCTTTTCGGCTTCGACCATTTCTTCCTCGGTTTCTTTGGCGCGCGCCGCGGCTTTCTTGAGCTCCGTCTGCGCCTGCTGCGCCATGCTCCGCGCCTCGCGCAGCGAACGCTCCGCCTCCTCAACGATCGCCTTCGCCGCGGCGAGCTGCGCCTTTCGTTCCTCAGCGCGCCGCTGCTCGTCGTCCTCGCCCTTGGCTTTTCCCCTCGCCGCGCGTGACGGCTCGTGCCGGAACGTGAGGACGCGCGTGGGCTCGTCGCCGCGTTCGGCGCGCTCGCTCGAGGGCACGAGCGCGGCAAGCGTTTCGAAACCAGGTGGCTCGACCTCGTCGTGCAACCGCCCCGGCTGCGGTCCGCCAGGAACGATCCCGATCGACGCCAGCGCCTCGAGCGTCGAGGTGACGCGCCGCATCAGCTCCGGCGTCATATTGCTGCCAGATTCGCGCAGCATGTCTGCGGCGGTGCGTGTGAGATCGGATAACGTTTCGCGGAGCTCGTCGATCGCTCCGCGAACATCACCGGCGCCGCCGGCGAGCTTCGACGCTTGCGCGGTGCGCAACCGATCGCCGGCCGCGATCAGGCGATCGAACCGGTCGCGATGTTTCCAGAACAGCTGATTCACCGCCCATGCCGGAACTGACGGTTTCATCAGCGCCTTGATGCGCTCGGCCTCCTCGGCACGACCGGATTTCTTCAGACGGCCTGCGAGCGCATTCCTCGAGGCGGTGAACTCGGCGAGCGGGAGCTTGTAGAGCGCATCGACATCGGGTGCCTTGCCCTTCGTGCTTTCAGGCTTCTCCGCACTCTTACCCACTTCCCCTGCCCCCTTTCCCCCTCGCCCCCTTCTGCATTCGCTCGTGACCTAGTCTGTCACACCTCTCTCATACAGTGAGTTCAGTCACGCAGGACGACACGAAGGAGAGTCCCATGGCGCACGCGCTTCGGCAGCAGGTGTTCGATCGACAACTCGCACTGTACAACCGTGTGCCTCGACCGTTACGACCGGTTGCGCCGCGGTCGCCGTCGCAGACGCCACGTCAGGTACCGCCTGAGAAGATACTGTGCGCCGGGTGCCGCGCTCGCGAGGCGCGTTACGGTTTCCGCGACGAAGCCGAGCCGCTCGCGGAACGCCCGCGAACACTCTGCTTCGACTGCTTTCGGATGGAGATCAACTATCGCCACGCAGTGGCCGCCCGCCACGCGCGCGGTTGGAACGCGCAACAGGTTCGTCTACCACTCGAAGACACGCTCAACGCGCTGACGAAGCGTCGGCGACGCGCCCAGATCGCGGCGCGCCGGGCGCTGGAAAGCGCCTAGAAAGTCCTTCGTCCTTAATGCTTCGTTCTTGGTCCGTCCCTGGTCCATGGTCCGTGGTCCGGACTTGGTACCTGATGGCGCACCGCTTGGAGCCGCAGCGATTTCGAATCAAGGGACTTGGGACCAAGGACCACGGACGGACCGAGGACTCCGGACGGACCAAGAACGAAGGACCAAGGCCCAAGGACCGTTACCGTCCGCGGAACGTCTCGGCCGCGCCCGGCGCCGTGAATTGAATCTGCCGTCCGCCCGCGCGCCCACGGACGTCGTAATCGCCTCTCATTTGCAGGAAATCGACACCATTGCCCAGCGGCCCACTCGCCATCCGCGTCGTCACGGTCGACATCACCGTGAATGTGAGGTCGAGGTCGAGCGACTGTCCGCGCGCCTGCAGGGCGATGCTGCGTGGCTGTCCGCGGTCGTCGTTGCTCTCGGTGATGCGCACGTTGGTTGAGTAGCCGAGGGGGCCGTCAGGTCCGAGCGCGCCAACGAAGCCGGGAATCGTTTCCGGATCGGCTGCTTCACGTGGTGGAAACACGCGTCCGTAGATCACCGAGAGATCACCTTGCTGTGCCTGGCCCCATTGCCACGACACGCCCTTCCAGAACCCCCAGTTGTGATCGTGGTAGCCGCTTCCGCCCGAAAGCGACACGGTCTCACCATCGATCGAGATCGCGCCGTCGAGCGTCCCGGACATCACAGGAACGACGTAGCCCGTCCGCCAACCGCGGGCGCCCGTGATCTCGAGCGGCGGGACGAGTCGCCCGGGTGATGCCTGCAGCGTGACGTCGCCAACCGCACGACGCGTGGCCGCATCGGTGACGTCGACGTGCACGCGGTACGTCATCCCGTCGAGCCTGACATGGTTCGCGCCGATCGTCAGGTCCGGTGCCGCGTTTGCGTCAGCGTCGCTCACTTCGGTGTTCGCGCCGAACGTCTCCATCTTCCCGTTGCGCTCGATCTGCAGCCGCACCGTTGCTGACCGGTATCCGTCCTTGGTGCGAGGGCCGACCAGCATCGTGAAATAGAAGCGTGCGCCCGCGGATCGGCCATTGAAGTAAAGCCATTCGGCCCACGAATCGGCCCAGGCGGGCGTATCCGGAACGCCGTGGAAGCGATCGATCTGGCGCAGGACCTTAGCTGGCGACTCGTGTGTCCACGAGGTATCGGCGTCCGTGTCGCGCCAGGCCGCGACCTGCAGGCTCTCGGGATCGCCGACCGCCTTCTCCAGGCTCGGAATCCCGCCATGCGCCGCGACACGCACCGATCGTCCCTGCGTGAGCAGATAGAGATCGGTCGAATGCGAGGCGCCGGCGGCGCGCACGCGCGGTCTCAACGCGTCCGACTGCAGCGTGCCGGTGAGGACGAGCCGGGCGGGCGCCGCCAGCGACAGCCGGATCGTCACGTCGCCGCCGCCGGCGAGGGCCGGTGACTGCGCCTGCTCGAGGACGATGCTGGCGACGCCGAGCAGGATGGCCATTACGCCGACGCCGACGCCGAATCCTGCCGCGAGCACGGCGCTGCGCACCGGATGCGCGGTCAGCGACCGCCATGCCAACCGGCCGATCATGACGCCACCTCGTCTTCGATGGCGCCGTCGCGCATCATCAGCAGCCGTCGCGCGCGCCCGGCCAGCACGGGATCGTGCGTCACGATGACCAGCGCCGTGCCATCGGCGTTGACGCGATCGAGCAGCGCTGCGATCTGCTCGCCGGTTGCGACATCCAGTTCACCCGTCGGTTCATCCGCCAGCAGCAGTTGGGGCCGGTTGGCGAGCGCTCGCGCGATCGCCACGCGCTGCATCTCGCCGCCCGAGAGCTGCGAGGGTCGATGATCGGCGCGTGCCGACAGTCCGACGTACGCCAGCAGCTCGTTGACGCGGCGCTGCCGCTCGGTCTTCGGTGCGCCCGCTTCCGACAGCGGCAGCTCCACGTTCTCGCGTGCGGTCAGCATCGGCAGCAGGAAGAAGCGTTGAAACACGAACCCGATGTGTTTGAGCCGAAACAGGCTGCGCTTCGCGTCGGAGAGCGTGGCCACGTCCTGACCGTTGAACAGCAGCGTCCCGCTGGTCGGCGCGTCGACGCAGCCGAGCATGTGCAACAGCGTCGACTTGCCGCAGCCGGACGGGCCTCTGATGGCGATGTGATCGCCGTCGGCGATTTGCAGCGTGACGTCGCGCACCGCCACCACCGGGGCCGCCGGCATCGCGAACACCCGCGTGACGCGCTGGGCGTCGACGATCACCCGATCACCTCGTCACGCAGCGTCGCGGCGATCGGCAGCCGCGAGACGATGCGCATCGGATAGAGCGCGGCGATCAGCGCCGTGGCGACGAGCAGCGACAGGTGAACCGCCAGCGCCTCGCGCTCGAATACGAAGAAGTGGAGATCGGCGGGGATGCCGGGCATGCCTTTCAGGATCCGGTCGAGTCCCGTCGCGAGCAGTTGTCCGAGCGGCAGCGAGAGCAGCCCGCCGGTGCCGACGATGAGCGCCGATTCCGACAGCACGTCTTTGATCACCCGCCAGCGGGAGAACCCGAGCGCACGCAGCGCCGCGATTTCGCCAACACGCTGATTGACCGACACGGTCAGCAGCACCGTGATCAGCAGCACCGCGAACGACACGGTCACCGCAGTGAGTACGACTGAAATCTGGCGGAAGTAGCTGAAGCTGGTTTGTTGCAGCCGGCCGACCACTTCCTCGTTGGTGAGGGCGCTCAGATCGGGCCGGACCGCGCGAATGGCCGAGGCTGTGCCCTCGGGATCGCCCTTCGACGTGACGAGCATGACATCCATCTCGTCGCCGATGTTGCCGGCGCACGCACCCTTGAGGGCATCGAACGTTCCGCCGAGCGTATCTTCGGTCGCCGACGCGAACGGGAACTCCGCGACACCGGTGACGCGCATCGTCGTCGGCGGCAGCGCCTCGCGTTCACTGGCGCACGACGCGCGCACGGTGAGTGTGCTGCCCGGGCCGACCGTTGCTGCCGACGCGATCGATTCGCTGACCACGACTTCCTCGGCCGCGGCCGCATCGCGGCCCCGCAGAATCGTCCACGGCGGCCGCACCGAGGTGCTGGTCGAGCGCAACACGACGCCCTGGAACGACACCGCAAGCGGCGAGCGCCTGGTCTCACGAGAATTCGACGCATCGGCTCGGGGCGAGCCGGGTGAAGGCTCGACCTGCGCGTCAGCCAACCGGACGAGCAGCACGGCCGCCACCGATGGCAATTTCACGATCGCGTCGCTCGCCGCGAAGCCGTCATGAATGCGTGGCCCTTGCCGCGGCAGGTCGCCGCCGGTGACGCGCACGTCCCAGCCGTAGCGGTCGAGCAGGTCGCGCATCGACACGACCAGCCCTTGCGACAGCAACAGCATGTCGAACAGCAGCGCGCCGACCGCGGCGACGCCGAGCACGCCGAGCGCGGCGCGCGCCGGTTGGCGCACGAGACTGCGCCAGGCAAATCCCAGCGCGTTCATCGCCGCACCAGACGCAAGCCGTTCTTGCGCAGCAGCGCCCACGACGCCACCACGGTGGCCCCGGCACCCAGCGGTACCGCGATCGCCGTGGCGGTCGCGGCGACGTCACGCGTGATGCGGACGAACACCAGTGCGGTGTCGTACTTCCACTGGAAGAACGCGTTGATGATCTGTTCCGATACGATCGCCAGCACCAGGCCAAACGCCGCCCCGGCGGCGGCGACCACCAGGCCTTCGAGCAGCACCTGGACGAGGATGCGTCGCACCGGCAGTCCGATCAGCCGCAGCACGCCAACCGTCTCGCGTCGCTCGTCGACGAGCATGATCGTCAACGCCAGCAGGAAGACGGTGGCGGCGACGATCGTGACCGTGGCGATGGCGAGGTGAAAGCGCTCGAGCACGCGAAAGGGCCCGGTCGATCCGGCGGCTTCACTCGACGGCAGCGCCACCACGCCCGGCATGCGCGCGTTGACGTCGCGCGCGAACGCCGCGGCCTCGCGTGGGTCGACCAGCGCGACGTTGATGCTGCCGACGTATTCGGTCCCGGCGGGAATGCCGACCGGTCGTGTCAGCTCGAGCAGGTCGGGGAGGTGCAGGCGGACCTCGCGTGGGACCACGCCCAGCCGCGACGGATTGGGCGTCGGTTCGTAGATCCCCGCGACCCGGAACTCACGCGCGCCGGCGCCCGACGGATCCGTGGCGAGCCGCACCACGCTGCCGACCGCGAGCCGCTCGGACTCGGCCAGGTGCCGCGAGATCAGGATGTCAGGTGGCGGTGTCGTCCCTTGCTGCGCGCTCGCTGTGATCGACGCGGTGATCGACAGGATCGACGCGAACAGGGGGACGAAGGCCGCCGCGATGCCCCCGAGGCGTCTCACGAACGACTCATCGCCTCGATTCTCGTCCATTCGGCGTCGGTGACCGGCATCACCGACAAGCGCGACATCCGGACAAGCGGAAACGATGCAAAGGCCTTGTCGGCCTTGATCTCGGCGAGCGTCACCGGGCGGGAGAGCTTCTTGTCAGGGACCATGTCGACGACCGACAGTTTTCCGGACGCGTCGTTGGGATCGGGATAGGCATCGCTCGCCGCTGTCGCGGTGGCGACAACGGCCTTTTCCTTGCCGGTGTGATAGTAGAAGATGCGATCGCCGCGGCGAATCGACCGGAGGTGCTTCTGTGCCAGCGGGTTCTTCACGCCGGCCCAGACGGTCTTGCGATCGCGCACGAGTTGGTCGAAGCCGTAGTGATCCGGCTCCTCTTTGACGAGCCACTGCGCCATGTCGACGATCATAGAAGGAATCGGGAATCGGGAATCAGGCATCAGTCCTGAACGGGTACGGGAATCCGGCATGAGGTCGTCGGGACCGCTTGTCTTTACACGACAAAGAACTTTTGAGTAGGATTAATCAAGTGCCCCATTCCGCGCTGCACGAGCGCGCCGCCGAATCGCTCGAGTTCATCCGCGACACGATGGCACGCAGTGCGTCGTTCACCGCGGTCCCTGGCCGCGGTGGTGTCGCGATGGGTGTCGTCGGCATCGTGGCATCGCTGGCGGCGTCGCGGGTATCGACCCCATGGGTGTGGCTCGGCGTCTGGCTGGCGGCGGCGCTGGTCGCGGCGCCGATCGCGCTGGTCGCGATGCACGTCAAGGCGCGCGCGCATGGCGTGACGTTGTGGGCGGGATCGGGCCGTCGTTTCATGCAGGGCTTCGTCCCGGCGCTGGCGGGGGGTGCGATCCTCACCTGGGCCATCGTGCAGACGGGGCGGTTCGATCTACTGCCGCCGGCGTGGCTGCTCGCCTACGGTGCGGGTGTGCTCGCCGGCGCGACCGCCAGTGTGCCGGTGCTGACGTGGCTGGGTGGCGGCATCATGCTGCTCGGCGCCGGAGCATCGTTCACGGGCCAGTGGGGAGACCTGTGGCTTGGCGCAGGGTTCGGAGCCCTGCAGATCGTGTTCGGCATCATCATCTCGAGGAAACATGGCGGCTAGACACAACACGGCGCGTAAACGTGAACAGACCCCCGCGCGGCCGGCGGTCCGGCAGACGCCTCAGGCCCCGCGGCCCTCGGCGCTCGATCGCCTCATCCACGATCGCACGCGTCTGGCGATTGTCAGCGCGCTCGCCGCGAGCGCGTCACTCAGCTTCACCGAACTGAAGGTGCTGATCGGGCTGTCCGACGGCAACCTGAGCGTGCATGCGCGAAAACTGGAAGAGGCCGGCTACGTGATCTGCTCCAAGGCGTTCGAGGGCCGAATGCCGAAGACGGAGTTCACCCTGACCGAGGCGGGGCATCGAGCGCTGCGGCAGTATCTCGATCACATGGAGGCCATCATCCGCCATGCCCGCAGCAAGACCCGCGCCTGATGTCGTGTCCGGCTTCTTGACCGCCGTAGCCCCGAGCAAGGTCCAGGGGGCGAAGGTGGTGAGCCGGACCAAGGTCGTGGCGATCGTCATCGCCCTGCTGGCGACCGGCTGCTCCCTCGTCTTTCCGCTGACGCCGCTTGCCACCGCCGCGCGCGAGGGCGATCTCAAAGAAATCGATCGACTCGCCGCCGCGGGGGCCAACCTCGACGAGCGCAGCGGCGTGAACGGGTGGCCGCCCGTGCTTCACGCGATCCACAAGGGACAGGCCGGCGCGCTCGGGCACCTGCTCGAGATCGGCGCGTCGATTGCGGGTTCCACCGGCCGCCAGGCGCTGCTGATGGCCAGTGGATACGGCTCGGCGCCGATGGTCCGCATTCTCCTGACGCATGGCGTCGATCCACGTGAAGATGGCGGTTCGGGTTCGCGGGTGCTCATCGAAGCGGTACGCGGCTCGGGCGATATCGATTACCGCTGGAGCGGATGCCAGCCCCACGCCGACGTCGTGCGGACGCTGCTCACGCGCGATCCCGGCTTGCGCCTCGGCAATGCCGATGATGCGCGAGCCGCCCGCACCCGAGCGCACGAACGCGGCTGCCGCGAACTCCTGCAGTTGTTGGCCGCTGAATAGCCGATCACGCTCGTGAGTGCACTGCGGAACTCGCGACGTGCGGTTGTCGCCTGAGCCTCGTCGCGATTGCCGAGGCAATGAACACTGTCGAGTAGGTGCCGCTGACGATCCCCACCAGCATCGTGAACGCGAAGCCGCGAAGCGCCTCACCGCCGAAGAGGTACAGCGCAATCACAGCGAGCAGCGTGGTGCCGGCCGTGATCACCGTTCGCGACAAGGTTTGATTGACGCTGAGGTCGACCACAGCCGCGAGCGAGTCACCGCGCATCAGGCGCGCGTTCTCGCGAACACGATCGAAGATGACGATCGTGTCGTTGACCGAGTAGCCGATGATCGTGAGCAGCGCCGCCGTCACGTTGAGCGAGAGGTCGTAGCCCGCGATCGCGAGGCAGCCCAGGGTGACCAGCACGTCGTGAACCGTGGCCGCGATTGCGCCGACGGCAAACGACCATCGAAAGCGCACCGCGATGTAGCCGGTGATCGCGGCGACCGACGCCAGCGTCGCGTAGATTCCCCGCCGCTGCAGGTCTTCGCCAATGGCGGCGCTCACCAGCTCGCGATCGACGATCTGAAACGGCGCAAGACCGGCGGAGCGCAGCGCGTCGCTCACCGCGCGCGCGCCGGTCTCGAGCGCAGTGGCTGCCGGCGTCTCGTTCATCAGCGGCAGACGAACGAGAAACCGGCGATCCCCGGCCGCACCGTATCGTTGCACGACCTCGTCGCCCGGCAGCCCTGCGACGGCACGTCTGACCTCGTCCTCGGACACACCCGGCTTCGAGAACTCGACCACGACGACCGTGCCGCCGGCGAAATCGATTCCCAGCGGCAGGCCACGACTCGTCATCGTCGCAACGCCCGCGCCGATGACGAGCGCTGACGCAAGGATCGCCGGCCGTCCCCAGCGGCTGAATCTGAACCGCATGCCGTCGCCGACGACGGTGCGGAGGCGGAGCCCGAGATCGCCGGTGTCGCGACCTCGCCAGCGCAGTGCGACGTCGAACAGCGTGCGCGACACGAACACCGCCGTGAAGACGTTTGCCACCAACCCGATGGTCAACGTGGTGGCGAAGCCGCGAATCGGACTCGTACCGAACTGAAACAGGAACGCTGCCGCGACGAGCGACGTCACGTGCGTATCGACAATCGTGATCCAGACACGGTCGAATGCCGCCGTGACCGCCGGGCGTGCACGGCGCGTCTTCGCCAGCTCCTCGCGGATGCGCTCGAAGATCAACACGTTCGAGTCGACGCCCATGCCGATCGTCAGAATCAAGCCGGCGACGCCTGGCAGCGTCATCGTCACCGGGATGAACGCCACGAGCCCGACAAGGATGACGAGGTTGATCAGGATTGAGATCAACGCGTTGAGGCCGCTCGCACGGTAGTAGGCGAGCATGAACAGACCGACCAGCGCGAGACCGCCGACGGAGGCGGCGACACCGGAGCGAATCGACTCACGCCCCAGGCTCGCGCCGACCGTGTGCTCGGCGAGGTACTCCAGGTCCGCCGGCAGCGCACCCGACTTCAGCGTGATGACCTGCTGGAGCATCTCCTCGCGACTCAATCCGGCGATCTGACCGCGATCGTCGATGCGCGAGATGATGGTCGCGACCGCGACGACGCGATTGTCGAGTACGGTCGCGAGCGTGCCGTTGACGTGCCGCTCGGTAAACGCGCCGAAGCGCTGACCGGCCTCGGAGGTCAGCGTGAACGCGACGGCGGGACGATTGAATTCGTCCACCGACGGCCTCGCGTCGCGCAGGTCGGTGCCCGACACGACGGGAGTCTTCTGGACCACCGAGAACGTGGGCCGATCGTTCGCCGACGGGCCTGGCAGGATCTCGAGGTCGGCAGGCAGCTGGAGGCCGTAGGCCTGCAGGGCGGCCTCGCGGCTTGGGAACGGCCCGTTTTCCAGGAGCGTCAGCCGCAGTTGTGCCGTGGACTTGATGACGCGTTTGGCCTGCTCGACCTCCGCGAGCCCCGGCAACTGCACGAGGATCTGATCCTCGTCACCGTAGCGCGCCACGACCGGTTCGGAGACACCGAGCTCGTTGACGCGCCGTTCGATGGTGTGCAGCGCCTGTTGAATCGTGTCGCTCCGCTTGCTCTGCACGATCGCCGGTTTCATGCGGAACGACTGCGCCGCGCGCTGCGACTCGCGATCGAATGTGGTGTCGAGCTCGCGCGATGCCTCGCGGAACGCCGCATCATCGGCGGCGCCGGTCACGCGGAATTCCGTCGCGCTGATGACGTCCACGCTCGTGAAGGGCGCGCGCTCCTCCGCGAGGCGCGCTCGCAGTCGTTCGGCGGCGCTCTGGGTCTCGCGCCGAAGCACCTCGTCCGCCTTGACGCGCATCACCAGGTGAACGCCGCCGTTCAGATCCAACCCGAGCGGAATAGTCCGTTCCGGCGGGTAGATGGTCCATACGGACCACGCGACAACGGCGGCAATGATCAGGACTCTCGTTCGAATACGCATGAAAGTTCTCCCGTGGAAAGACGACGTGACACACGTCGACTCAAGACAGTCCACCTTCGCCCTGCGGGCTACAGCGGGCAGGGACGGGAGAACTCAGATCAGGAGCGGGAGACGAACGTGCGGACGAAGGGGGTGCGGAGTGGAGCGCGGCGATTCATTGCCGGCGCTGCGTGGGAGCGCCGTGTCGAAGCAGGGCGAGCCAGCGATCTCGGCGTGATGGATCGATGACGTCCAGACCGATTGCGTCAGGTATGCGGCTGATCGGACCGGCGCATCCCAATGACGATTCGATGCATCATCACTGGACGGAACACCAAGCGCGCAGCTGTCCTGGCCCTGCGACGCGGCGGTCGCGTCCGACGAACAGACGGTCGCACGACTGCCGATCGCCCAGATCGACAAGCAGAGCAACGCGGTGACGCACCACAACCGGAGCACGAGTTCATTGTGAGCGTACGATCGCCAGTTCCGCAACATCGGGCCCACCCTGCGAAGAAATGGCCGTCGATGGGATAGGGTTGGACGGTGTCACCGAGGAACGACCTTCCGGCGCTGCGTGATCGCATCAAGCCTGGTGTTCGCGTGTTGTTCGTCGGAATCAATCCAGGCGTGCGCTCGGCGCTGACCGGTCATCACTTTGCCGGGTTTTCGAATCGATTCTGGAAGCTCCTGTTCGACTCGCGGCTCGTGCCCGAGCCGATCGGCTACCAGGACGACGACCGGTTGCCGGACTGGGGCTTCGGCATCACGAACATCGTCGCGAGGCCGACCGCCGGGATCGACGAGCTGGAGCCGTGGGAATACGCCGAGGGTCGCGTGCGGCTGCGACGCAAGGTGCTGCGGTATCGTCCGGCCGTCACCGCCCTCGTCGGCGTGACGGTCTTCAGGGCGATGTTTCGCGACCATCGTGGTCCGGTGTCGTTGGGGCTGCAGCCGCAGTCGATTGGGCCGTCGATCGTATTCGTGCTGCCGAATCCGAGCGGACGCAACGCCAACTACTCGTATCAGCAGATGGTGGCGTCGTATCGGGCGCTGGCGCGTTTCTGTCGCCGGCAGTTCTGACGCCGCGCGCGTGACGCGAAAGCGGACGACCCGCCTCGACAGTTCGGATCGGACAATTCTGTCCCCCCGATCGTCCAATTCCGACAGTTCTGCGTCTAGCACCGTTCCCGCCGCGGGATCAACAATACCGGTCAGGCGGTGACGCGAGTCCAGCGGTGCGATTCACAAAATACGATCTCGGATCGTTCGTCGATGAGATGTTCGAGGAGGCGGATCGGCCTCGAGCGGCTGCGCGGGCGCTCGTGCAGTTCATCGATGGACTGCCTGATGGCGAGCTGCTGCGCCGCCAGCGCGCCGCCGAGCGTGCGCTGCTCAACATGGGCATCACGTTCAACGTCTACGGCGACAGCGCCGGGACCGAGCGCATCTTTCCATTCGATCTCGTGCCCCGGATCGTCTCGGCGACGGAGTGGCAGCTGATCGAACGCGGGCTGAAGCAGCGCATCCACGCGCTCAACCTCTTCATCGAAGACATCTACCACGAGCAGCGGATCGTGAAGGATGGTGTCGTCCCGGAACACGTCATTCGCACCGCGACCGCGCTGCGGCCGCAGTGCGTCGGGCTGAAGCCGCCGCTCGGCATCTGGTGTCACGTCACCGGCACCGACCTGGTGCGGCACGACGATGGCCGCATCTACGTGCTCGAAGACAACCTGCGATGCCCGTCGGGCGTGTCCTACGTGCTCGAGAACCGGAACGTGATGAAACGCACGTTCCCGCAGGTGTTCGAGTCGTCGCGCATCCGGCCGGTGCACGACTATCCCAGCCGCCTGCGCGAGATGCTCGAGCACCTCGCGCCGCCGGGTGTGGAGGCGCCGCGCGTCGTCGTGCTGACGCCCGGGATCTACAACTCGGCGTACTTCGAGCACTCGTTCCTCGCCCAGCAGATGGGCGTCGAGCTCGTCGAGGGGCGCGACCTCGTCGTCTCCGACGGGTACGTCTGGATGCGCACCACGCGCGGCTTCGAGCGCGTCGACGTCATTTACCGTCGCGTCGACGACGACTTCCTCGATCCCGAGACGTTTCGCCAGGACTCGATGCTCGGCGTTCCCGGTCTGATGAAGGTCTATCAGGCGGGCCGCGTCGCGCTGGCGAATGCGCCCGGCACCGGCGTCGCCGACGACAAGGTCGTCTATGCGTACGTGCCTTACATCGTGAAGTACTACCTCGGCGAAGACATCATCCTGCCGAACGTGCCGACCTATGTGTGCGCCAACGAGACGGATCAGCGCTACGTGCTCGACCACCTGCCGACGCTCGTGGTGAAAGCCGCCAACGAGTCGGGCGGTTACGGGATGCTGGTCGGCCCGCACTCGACGAAGGAGCAGCAGGCGCAGTTCGCGGAACGGATCAAGGCGCAGCCGCGGAACTACATCGCTCAGCCGACGCTGTCGCTGTCGCGCGTGCCGACGATCTGCGACAACGCCATCGAGGGGCGCCACGTCGATCTGCGACCGTACATCCTCTACGGCAAGAGCATCTTCGTGCTGCCGGGTGGTCTGACGCGGGTGGCGTTGAAGAAGGGCTCGCTCGTCGTCAACTCCTCCCAGGGCGGCGGCAGCAAGGACACATGGGTGCTGGCTGATGACCCCAGTGTCGATCGCGATCGCGCACGCGTCGACGCGGTGACCAGCGCTGTACAGAGGGCGCCGACATGCTGAGTCGAGTGGCCGATTCGATCTACTGGATGAGCCGATACATCGAACGCGCCGAGAACGTGGCGCGCTTCATCGACGTCAATTTCAACCTGATGCTCGACCTGCCGCTGGAATCGGCCCAGCAGTGGCAGCCGCTCGTCGACATCACCGGTGACACCGCGCCGTTCCAGGAGCACTACGGCGACGCCACGCAGCAGAACGTCATCCGCTTTCTGACCTTCGACGCCGACAACGTCAACTCGATCGTCTCCTGTCTGCGGGCGGCGCGTGAGAACGCGCGATCGGTGCGCGAGATCATCTCGTCGGAGATGTGGGAGCAGTTGAACGAGTCGTATCTGATGGCGAACGATGCGGCGCGCTACGACGGCAACCTGGTCGACCCGCAGGCGTTCTGTGCGGCGGTCAAGCTGGCCAGCCACCAGTTCGCCGGCGTGACCGATGCGACGATGACGCATGGCGAAGGCTGGCATTTCTGCCAGCTCGGACGCATGCTCGAGCGCGCCGACAAGACCTCGCGCATCGTTGACGTGAAGTACTTCCTGCTGTTGCCGATGGTCGACGACGTCGGGACCACGGTGGACGATATGCAGTGGGCCGCCGTGCTGCGCTCGGCCAGCGCGCTGGAGATGTACCACAAGCGGCACGGGTTGATCTCGCCGCTCCGTGTCGTCGAGTTCCTGCTGCTCGACCGCGATTTTCCCCGGGCGATTCATTACTGCCTGATGTCGGCGCGCCGCTCGGTGCACGCGATCTCGGGAACGCCTGACGGGATGTTTCGCAGCTCGGTTGAGCAGCTGCTCGGCGCGCTGTGTTCCGAGCTGGCCTACGCGCAAATCGAGGACATCATCGTCGACGGCCTGCACGAGTATCTGGACCTGCTGCAGACGCGCATGAATCAGGTGGGCGCCGGCATTCTGGAGACGTTCTTCGCGGCCCGGGTCGCCCCGCCGTCGGCCGCACGACAGCGGCAGCGCAGCGTCATGCTGTCGTCAATCGGCTGACCCGCCCGACACGCAGCGACAAGAACGGCCGCATGGCGATTCACGTAGCGCTTCATCACAAGACCCACTATCGGTACGACCGCGCCGTGTCGCTGTCGCCGCACATCGTCCGGTTGCGGCCGGCGCCGCACTGCCGAACGCCGATCCTGAGCTATTCACTTCGGATTGCGCCCAGGGATCACTTCATCAACTGGCAGCAGGACCCTCATAGCAACTATCTCGCTCGGCTGGTGTTTCCCGAACGTGCGCGTGAGCTGACGATCGAAGTCGATCTCGTCGCCGAGATGTCGGTATTCAACCCGTTCGACTTCTTCCTCGAATCGTCGGCGGAACAGTACCCATTCGAGTACGAGCCCTGGCTCGCCAGGGAACTGGCGCCGTTTCTCGAGTTGGGGCCCGCGGAACCGCTGCTGCTGGACTTCGTCAGCACGATCGATCGGAGGCGCAGGCGGACCATCGATTTCCTGGTCGACTTGAATCGACGCCTGTCGACCGACATCAGCTACGTGATCCGGCTCGAGCCGGGAGTGCAGACGCCCGGCGAGACACTGTCGTTGCGCCGCGGCTCCTGTCGCGACACGGGCTGGTTGCTCGTGCAGGCGCTGCGACGACTCGGGTTGGCCGCGCGGTTCGTGTCGGGATACTTGATTCAGCTCGCGCCCGACGTGAAGTCGCTCGACGGACCGTCGGGGACGGCCGCTGACTTCACTGACCTCCACGCGTGGGCGGAGGTCTATCTGCCGGGCGCGGGCTGGGTTGGCTTGGATCCGACGTCAGGTCTGCTCGCCGGTGAGGGCCACCTGCCGCTGGCAGCATCGCCCGATCCGTTCGGCGCGGCGCCGGTGACCGGTGCGGTCGACGAATGCGAAGCCGTACTGCAGCACGACATGCACGTGCGCCGCGTCCACGAATCGCCTCGCGTCACGAAGCCGTACACCGACGAGCAGTGGAACGCGATCGATGCGCTCGGTCACCGCATCGACCGCGATTTCCAACGCGCCGACGTTCGCCTGACGATGGGCGGTGAGCCGACGTTCGTCTCGATCGATGACATGAACGGCGCCGAGTGGAACGTCGCGGCGCTCGGGCCGGTCAAGCGAGAACGCGCGGGTGTGCTCGTGCGCCGGTTGAAGCAGCAGTTCGCGCCTGGCGCATTGCTGCACACCGGCCAAGGCAAGTGGTACCCGGGCGAGTCGCTGCCGCGCTGGGCGCTGAGTTGCTGGTGGCGTCGCGACGGCGCGCCCATGTGGGTCGACGAGGCATTGCTCGCCGACGACAGTGTGGACTACGGATTCGGCGACGAGCAGGCGGGGCGATTCATCACCGCGCTGACGGAGGTGTTGAGCGTCGATTCCGCGCACGTGATCCCCGCCTACGAGGACGTCTGGTACTACATGTGGCGCGAGCGGCGCCTGCCGGTGAATGTCGACCCGTTGACGTCGCAGCTCGCCGATGAGGAAGAGCGTGCGCGGCTGGCGCGCGTCTTCGAACAGCGGCTCGACCGAATCGTCGGCTACGTGTTGCCGTTGCGCCGGTCGGCGGTCGAGCCGGCTCGCGGCTGGGAGAGTGGACGCTGGTTTGTGCGTCCGGAGCACCTGTTTCTGACTCCTGGCGATTCGCCGATCGGATATCGGCTTCCGCTCGACTCGCTGCCATGGGTGGCGCCGGAGCACTTCCCGGACATCTACCAGCGCGATCCGTTCGACGAGCGTCCGCCGCTGCCGAAGCAGATGTTCCTGCGCACTGGTGACGTACGTGGGGGCCGGCTTCAGCCGGCCCAAGAAGCGCGTGGCGGCCACCTTCAGGTGGCCCAAGCCAGGCCGCCCAAAGGCGGCCCCCACGATCACCTCATTCGCACGGCGGTGTGCGTCGAGCCGCGGCACGGGCGACTCCACGTCTTCATGCCGCCGATCGACGAGACGGAGGACTATCTCGATCTTGTCGCGGCGATCGAGGAAACCGCCGCACGGCTCGACACGCCGGTCATCGTCGAAGGCGAGACGCCGCCCCACGACCCACGACTCAATCACTTCAGTGTCACGCCCGATCCCGGCGTCATCGAAGTGAATCTGCACCCCGCGGAGAGTTGGCGCGACCTGGTCTGTCAAACGACGACGCTGTACGAAGAGGCGCGGCTCTCGCGGCTGGGCACCGAGAAGTTCATGCTCGACGGCCGGCACACGGGCACTGGCGGCGGCAATCACATTGTCATCGGCGGGCCCACACCCGCCGACAGTCCGTGGCTGCGTCGTCCCGATCTTCTGCGCAGCCTGCTGACGTACTGGCACAACCATCCGTCGCTGTCGTACTTGTTCTCGGGGCTCTTCATCGGCCCGACCAGTCAGCATCCGCGCGTGGACGAGGCGCGCAATGACGCCTTGTACGAGCTGGAGATTGCCTGCGCACAGATTCCCGAGCACGAGCGCGTCTTGCCCTGGCTGGTCGATCGCGTCTTCAGGAACGTGCTCGTCGACGTCACCGGCAACACGCATCGCGCCGAGTTCTGCATCGACAAGCTGTATGCGCCCGACAGCGCCAGCGGGCGCCGCGGACTCGTCGAGCTGCGCGCGTTCGAGATGCCGCCGCATGCGCGCATGAGCCTCACGCAGCAGCTCCTCCTGCGCGCGCTCGCCTCATGGTTCTGGACCACGCCCTATCAGCAGCCATTGGTACGCTGGGGCACGGAACTGCACGATCGCTTCATGCTCCCGCATTTCGTCGCGCAGGATTTCGACGACGTGGTGGACGATCTCAAGCGCGTTGGCCTCGGCATGCAGAGCGAGTGGTTTGCGCCGCACTTCGAGTTCAGGTTCCCGCTCTATGGCGCCGTCACGGGTCGCGGCGTCCGTGTGGAGCTCAGACAGGCGCTCGAACCGTGGCATGTGATGGGGGAGGAGGCGGGCGCCGGAGGGACCGTTCGATTCGTCGATTCATCCGTCGAGCGACTGCAAGTGAAGGTGTCGGGCTTGACCGGATCGCGTCATGCCCTGGCGTGCAACGGCCGCCGCGTGCCACTGCACCCGACGGGGACGGCGGGCGAGTTCGTCGCCGGTGTGCGGTATCGCGCCTGGCAGCCCGCGAGTGCGTTGCATCCGATGATTCCCGGACACTCGCCGCTGGTGTTCGACCTCGTCGACGAGTGGAACCGGCGCGCGATCGCCGGTTGTGTGTACCATGTTGCACATCCGGGAGGAAGAAACTTCGAGACCTTTCCTGTCAACGCCTACGAAGCCGAGAGCCGCCGGCTCGCCCGGTTCTTCAGCGGCGGGCACACGCCGGGCGCGGCGTTCGCCCCGCCGGAAGAGCGCAATCCCGATTTTCCGTTCACGCTCGATTTGCGTCGTCCGGCGCATCGCGGCGTCGCCCGCGGGGATGCGGCCGGCTCCGATCGGACGCCAATCACGGATCCGGTAGATTTCGTCTAGTGGCGTCCACTTCTCAAGCTGGTGTCGGCCGCTCCGATGTCGCGGCCGGTCGCGCGTGGTCGAGGCTCGTTATGCGCAGTACTCTTCCAGTTGAAACGGTCCACTAGTGGGATGTATCAACTGAATTCTGTATTGGGTATGACAGCCTTTCGAACGCGATTTGGCGGGCCAACCAACGGGCGGCCCGCGCCGGAAATCGCAAGGACGTTCCACTAGATGTCGACCGTTCCGGGCCCGACCCTTTCCACACCGTGGCGACTGCTCGAGGGCTATCAACCCTCTGCGTCGGTTCACGACGAGGTGATCGCGTCAGACGGGCAGCTGCGATCGCACTGCGAGACGTTCGTGCGATCGCTCGAATCGCTCGGTCGGCACGAGCTGGCGTCGCGATGGGAGAACGCCAAGCGGACGCTTCGTGACAACGGCGTCACCTACAACGTCTACGGCGATCCACAAGGCATCGACCGCCCGTGGACGCTGGACATGGTGCCGCTGGTCATTCCGCCATCCGAGTGGATCCAGCTCGAGGCGGCGCTGATTCAGCGGGCCCGCGTGCTCAATCTGATCCTGGCGGACATCTACGGGGCGGGGCGCCTCCTCCGCGAGCGTCAGCTGCCGCCGCCACTCGTCTTCAACAACCCTGGGTTTCTTCGTCCGTGCCACGGCATCCCGGTGCCGCGCGACATCTATCTGCACCTGCATGCGGTCGATCTGGCGCGCTCGCCCGACGGTCAATGGTGGGTGTTGGCCGATCGGACGCAGGCGCCGTCGGGTGCGGGCTACGCGCTCGAGAACCGGATCGTCGTGTCGCGGAGCTTGCCGGAGACGTTCCGCGACTGTCAGGTGCAGCGCCTCGCGTCGTTCTTCTGGGTGCAGCGCGACACGCTGACGGCGCTGTCGCCAGCCGATCGCGGCACCCCTCGCGTCGTGCTCCTGACGCCGGGGCCGCTGAACGAGACCTACTTCGAGCACGCCTACCTGGCGCGCTATCTCGGCTTCACGCTGGTCGAAGGCGGCGATCTGACGGTGCGCGACCGGCGCGTCTACATCAAGACGCTCGACGGTCTCCAGCAGGTCGACGTGATCTTCCGGCGGCTCGACGACGCCTTCTGCGATCCGCTCGAGCTGCGGGCCGACTCGACGCTCGGTCTGGCCGGTCTGGTGGAGGCAGTACGCGCCGGCAACGTCACGGTCGCCAACGCTCTCGGGTCCGGTGTGATCGAGACGGCCGCGCTCTCGCGATTCCTGCCGAGCCTGTGTCAGACCTTGTTGGGGGAGGAGCTCTTGCTGCCGTCGGCGCCGACCCGATGGTGTGGCGAGAGCGACGATCGCGATTACGTCCTCGAGCACCTGGATCGAATGGTGATCAAACGAACGTTCCCGTCGCTCAGCGTGCAGCCGGTGTTCGGCCGCATGCTGAGCGCGACGCACCGGCGCGCGTTGGCTGCCGAGATCATGGCGCAGCCGGAGCAGTTCGTCGGACAGGACGAGATGGCGCTCTCGGCGGCCCCGGTCTGGATCGGGCCCAAGCTCGAGCCGCGGCCGCTCGTGCTCCGGATGTACGTCGCCGCCGCAGGCGAGTCGTATGCGGTGATGCCGGGAGGGCTGACGCGAATCGCGGCGACCGCCGACACGCCGATCGTCTCGATGCAGCGCGGCGGCGGCAGCAAGGACACGTGGGTCTTGTCGAATGGACCGGTGAGTCCGATGTCGCTGCTGGCGCCGCCGACGATTGGCATTCAACGCGAGCGGCGCTCCGGCGACCTTCCGAGCCGCGTGGCCGACAATTTGTTCTGGCTCGGTCGCCATGCCGAGCGCGCCGAGCACACCACCCGGCTGCTGCGGACGATCGTCGCGCGTCTCAGCGACGAGGACACCACCGAAGAGACACGCGAGCTCGCCGCCATGCTGCAGCTGCTGGTCGAACTGGGCGTGCTGCCGCCGCGATTCGGCGAGCGGATGCCACTGCGCGACCTCGAGCAGGAGCTGCTCTCGCTGCTGTTCAAGCAGTCCGCCGGCTCGGCGATGCGCCGGACCCTCGACGAGGTGCGACGCATCGCGTCGGCGGTCCGCGACCGCCTGTCGATCGACACGTGGCGCATCCTCAACCAGCTGCGCCAGGACTTCCGCGTGCGCCACGGCCGGATTCAGGCCAACGACGTCCTGATGCACCTGAACCAGATCATCACGGACCTCGCGGCGTTCAGCGGCATGGAAATGGAGAACATGACGCGCGGGCACGGCTGGCGCTTCCTCGACATCGGCCGGCGGCTCGAGCGCGCGCTCAACATGGCAACGTTGCTCCGCGTCTCGCTGTCGATCGAGGCACATCACGCGATCCTGGGTCCGCTGCTCGACGTCGCCGACAGCACCATGACCTACCGGCGGCAGTACTTCGAGCAGCCGCAGTTGGTGCCGGTGCTCGATTTGCTCGTCGCCGACACGACCAACGCCCGCGCGCTCGCATTCCAGCTGGTCATGCTGCGCGATCACGTCGACGTGCTGCCACGGGACGCGCGGGCGCCGTCGCCGACGAAGGAACAGCGGATCATCGCGCGGATGATCGAGGCGCTCGAGCAGGCCGACTTCGCTCAGCTCGGGGAGCCCGGACCGGACGGCGGCTACGGTCCGCTGTCCGATTTGTTCTTAGCGATCGACGGCGACTTGCGCGGGCTCTCCGACACGATCACCTACTACCACTTCAGCCACGCGGAGCTTCGTGTCAGCTGACAACTCGCCGGTGACCTTCGAGGTGGTGCACACCACGGAGTACGCGTACAGCGACACGGTGTCGGTGTCGCATCACGTGGCGCGTCTGAGTCCCCGTGCGCTGCAGACGCAGACGTGTCTGCAGCATGCGCTCGAATGTGATCCCGAGCCGGCGGTCCAGTCGTCTCACCGCGACTACTTCGGCAATCACACGACGTTCTTCGCGATGCAAGGCGCGCACACCCACCTGACGATCCGAGCCCGCAGCCGGGTGAAGGTCGAGGCCGAACCGCTGCCGGTCTTTGCCGAGACGTGCCCGTGGGATGCAATTGCGGCCGACGAGTCGCTGCCGCTCGACGCGTTGGAGGCGCGCTCAAGTCCGTTCCGCATCAAGCCCGAGTTCCGCGCCTACGCGGCGCCGTCGTTCCCGGCGGGGCGGCCGGTGCTCGAGGCGGTCGCCGAGCTGACCCAGCGCATCTACGAGGACTTCACGTTCGATCCAAAAGCGACGACCGTCACAACGGCGCTCGCCGACGTGTTCCGGCTGCGACGCGGCGTCTGTCAGGACTTCGCGCGCGTCGAGATCGCGTGTCTGCGCTCGCTCGGCCTGCCGGCGCTCTACATCAGCGGTTATCTCGAGACGTCGCCGCCGCCCGGCAAGCCGCGCCGCGTCGGCGCCGACGCCTCGCATGCATGGCTCGCGGTCTACTGCCAGGACGACGGCTGGATCGACGTCGATCCCACCAACAATCTGCTGCCGTCGAATGGCCACGTGACGCTGGCGTGGGGCCGCGACTACAGCGACGTCAGCCCCATTCGCGGCGTCATCCTTGGCGGCGGCGAGCACACGCTGCGCGTGAATGTCGACGTCGTTCGTGTGCCGGAGACTGATGTCGGGCCGCTCGAGCCTCGGACTCAGGACCAGGGACCACAGACGTGACCAGGCACGTACCGAGGGCCAAGGACCACGGACTCGAGACGAGCGCCGCGCCCGGATCGTTGAACCGATCCGAGCGATGCGGTCCTATGGGAGAGGGCTGTTTACCAGCGCGACTCGCGGTGCTGACGGCCGCCGCCGAATCCCCCGCCGCCGCCGTTCGAGCGTGGCTCCATCGGTTTGGCCTCGTTGACCGTCAGGCTGCGGCCGCCGAACTGATGCCGGTCCAACTCGCTGATCGCTTTACGAGCGCCGTCGGTGTCGCTCATCTCCACGAACGCAAATCCCCGTGCCTGACCGGTGGCCCGGTCGCGAATGATGTTGATGGCGCTGACGGCCCCGGCACCTTCGAACAGCGTCTGTAAATCAGACTCGCTGGTCTCGTACGGCAGATTGCCAACGTATAGCTTGGTATTCATGAACACTCCTGCATCTCGACGATGCGGCTGAATCTGGCGGCAGGCTCGAGCGGAATGCTCGGCGACGAAACGCAGGAGAGGCGAAAAGGGAATCGGATCTGATGCGGGAGGTCGGTAAGCGCGCTGTCAGAGAGTCGTTGAGAGTCTAGCACATTCAGATATTCATCGCGTTGGGACGTGACGCTTCAGCAACCAACGAGCGCGTGACGCTCTACCGGACGCGCGTCGGAGATGCCGCCTGGCTCGCGATCGTCCACGTCCCGTCACACTCGCGGCACCGCCAGAACGTCGCCGTGGTGATGACTTTCGCCAACGTGTCGAAGCGAGTGCCCTTGCAGAAGGGGCACACGGTCGGTCGCAGGACCGCCTGATCGGGACGCTTGTCAGACATCGGTGACATTATCGGTCGTTACAGTTGCCACAGACACTGCCGCGGCGCGGTGAGCGTCGTGTCGCTGGTGACATGCCCGTGGGCCACTTCCATCTGCGCCATCGTCGTGGCACCGTGCTCCCCGGGGAGACGTGGAGTGCACCCGGCGAGGAGCTGCTGCGCCCGAAGGGCGGAGACGACGACGAACTCGTACGCGGTCAGGTGCGGGGGTCGGATCACCATCACGCGCGCCTTTGCGCTTCGCGGATGCGCTCGCTGAGCGTTTGTGCGGGCTCGTTCCAGCGCAGCAGGATCGCCAGCGGTGGGAGCAGGCCGAACGCTGCGAGCACCAGACCGCTAACCAAGGACGGACCGATGACAAGTGCGATGACGAGGGCGGTCACGATCCACAGACCCGCGACGATCATCTTGATGTGTTGGAGCGGCATGTTGATGTATGGAAGTGGCATGCACGGAGTGTACAGGCTCCGCCGTTCACTGTCTGTGCAATAGTGCACTGTCCGCCATCGGCGATGCGCCCGCTACGCGGTGCGCCATTCCTTCAACGTCGCAACCGCGTCGCCGCCGTCGATGGCAGGAATGATTTCGAGTTGCAGGCGCGCCACCTCATCGAGCTCTGCGACGTATTCTTCGCGTTCGACCGTCGTGGTCGGTGGCGAAAAGGTGAACTGCTGACGAACGATCTCACGCTCGCCGGTGCGCGTGGATGCCCGCAGGACGAACTCCTGCGTGCGCGTCTGTGATGGCTCTTCAAACACGAGACGAATGCGCTGCAGCCGGATCGGGACGGCCCAGATCAGGCTGATCGTCTGAGGACCGGCGGTCGCGGCGCGCCACCCTGCCGTCCCCTCAGGCAACAGCGCGCTCTCAATGGGGCGCTCCGGATCCTCCGAGGTGAGTTCCACCTCGACCCCGTCGGCGAGGTTCAACCAAGCCGCCTCGAACAGGGCGCGTGGAGTTGACGCCGGACGCACGTGTTTGATCACAAAACAGCTCGAAACATTCTGAACGTTTTGAGACGGCTCGGACTCCAGATTTCTCCGCACTTACGACACCGCCAGTAGGCCGAGTCGTCGGCGGCCTTGGCCGTGGTGCCGACGTCGTGAGAACGACAAAAGGGGCACGTCGGCGTCGGCTTCGTCGGTAACTCCGTGGCTGTCATTGGTTCCTTGGGATCTCTCAACACGATCGCGAGTGTATCGGTCACGGTTTCTGGTCAGCTGTTCAAAACAGCACGCGACCGGACAGCAACCGTTCAGTCGCCCTCTCATTTGTCACGTGCGCGTGCTACGGTGACAAGCCGGCGTTGGACCGCGCGGAGGAGACCATCAATGGATGCAGGCGAAGCTCAAGCCAAAGCGACGATCGCGGCGGCACTGATTATGAGAGGGGCCGTTGAAGTGCCCACGATCCCGGCACGCGGAGAGCGGTCCTCCGATGCCGCCGCCGTTCGGCTACGGGAGTTAACGGACTATTTGTACCGGATTCTGACGATTGATGAGCCACGAGAGCTGTTCTGAGACCACCGTGCGCAGCGCCGCCGCGCGCGACCGCAGCCGTTCGAACGCCTCACCCGAACATGAGCAGGTTCGCCAACCAGACGCCAAGACCGGCCGCGAGAACGATAGCGCCAACGACCGCGCGTCGCGCGATCGTCTTGTCCTGTGCCGCGCCTCTCGCGACCCACGCGGCCCATCGCTCCTCGAAGGTGTTTCCGTCCGTTCCATGCGATGCAACAACACCAGTCATAGCGGCATGATGGCTGTTTCATCACGATCGGACTGTTCACTAGTGCACAGCATCGAGCGTGACGGCGACGATACTGTGCTGTATCGGTATACATGAAAAGCGTGGCCGGGACACCACGACACTGTGCAATGCGGAACAGACGGAGGCGACGCGCGCTGTCAGAGTCGGAGTGCGGTACACCCAGGGAGTCGTTCATGAACAGCGCACGTTTCCTCGTCGGCGCGGCAATTGGCCTCACCATCACCGGACATGCGGCATTCGCCCAGGATTTGTCTCACTATCGTGGCTTCGCACTGGAAGCCAGTCTCGAATCGGTGATCACCGCCAGCGGCGCGCGTGTGGCCGACACCAAGACGCTCCACGAGCGACCGGCTCGAATCCAGGAGCTGGAATGGCGGACACCCTACGCCAGTTGGGGACGCGAGCGGACCGATCCGGTGCGAGGAATCGCGTTCACCTTCTACAACGACGCGTTGTATCAAGTCATGGTGACGTACGATCGCGATCGAACGGACGGCCTGACGAACGCCGACATCATCGAATCGATCTCAGCCACGTATGGCGTCCCTGTAACCGGGTCGGCGGGAAATGGAGTCAGGCGCGCAGCTCCGCTGCCGCAGGACACCATCGCGCTCGCGCAGTGGGAGAACGCGGCATCGTCGCTGACGCTGCTTCGAGGCACGTACACACCTGAATTTCAGCTGATGCTCGTCTCGAAGCCCTTGAGCCTACGCGCCCAGAACGCGATTCGCGAGTCGGTCAGACTCGACGCCGTTGAAGCGCCACGCCGCGAGATCGAACGGCGCAAGAAAGAGGTGGCCGACGCCAACGCCGCTCGCGACAAAACCCGCACGACGAACAAAGAGGCATTTCATCCTTAGGGCCATTTGAAAACCGTGGCCCACGGTTGGGCTGCATACATCGCGAGGTTCAGATGCCGGAGACTCGCACGGCTTTGCTATCGGAAGCGTCAACGGCGTTGCTCGACCTCGCGCCCACTGTCCCGCGGCTTGCCAGCTGCCCGTTGTGTCACACGACGCATCCATCCCTGACCGCAACGGCACTCGAGGCCGACGGCAACTGGCAGTGCTCCCGGTGTGGGCAGCGCTGGAATGCCATCCGGGTGGCGAACCATGCGGCCTACGCTGCCTGGGTCGTCGCGCACGACGCATCACGATGAGCGGCGGAGCGGTGCTCGCCCCGAATGCGCCGCGCGTGCTGAGTCGCTGGCGAAGGGCGGTGGGAATCGCGGGTGATCTCGCGCTCGCCGTCGCCGTCGTGTGGGCGCTCCCGCTCGCCCTCGCCGTCGTGGCTGCGGTCCTCCAGCTTGCATGGGCCGCGATCAACTAGCGTACGCGGTACTCTTCCACTTGATACGGTCCACTAGACCGGGCGAAATTGTCCGAGCCGTCTGAACACTCCGTTGCCGATCGTTTCCCAGACATCGGTGCGGTCGGCTTCGCCCAGTGTCAGCGCCTTGGTGACGGCTGCGCTCTTGTCACGATTGCCCTCGGACAAGCTGAAACAGCCGCCGATGCCGTCGCTGCGGCGCACGTTCCACGACAAGCCGGTGGTGCCCAGAACGTAATCACGTTCGTGCGGTTGAGTCGTCAGTGTGTCGCGGCCCATCACGCTGCCTTTCAGGACGCGCCCCGTAAACGGGCCGCGCCATCCATCGGTCGCACACACAGTATTCGAGCAGGGACGTGAGACGGCCGGTGTTCAAGATTGCACAGCCTGCGCGGCGATGCGCCGATTAGTATTCACGCTTCCGTTTTGGCACCGAACGGACGAATGCCCACCATCAGCAACAGCCACGGTGGCCTTAGGACAAGACCATGAAGACTCTCGGATTCGAGCCAGAGGTACACGAAGCGCTGGAGCGAACGCAGGGGCGCACGCCACAACCGCCGGTGACGATGACCGAGAATCGAACGACTGGCGCGGCTCTCGAGGCGACGCTCGGATGCAGTTTTCGGGTCAAGCCCGATCGCCGGCGCAACACCGGCGCCTACCTCGGATGTGACCGTCGTCGCGCGCGATGACGCGCTGAACTGCCTGTTCGTGTTGTCTGGGCACTCGATTTCAAGCGAGCCCAGCCCATCGTTGCGATTGGTGATTTTGGGTGCGGTCGTGGGATGATTTTGTTGGCATGCCGGCGAAGCCACCATCCCGCGAGGATTCCGTCGACGTTGAGGCGTTCTTGAAAACGGCGGGCGTGTCCTCGCGCACAGTCCGATTCAAGACCGGTGTGACGGTTTTCGCCCAGGGTGCGCCGGCCAACAGCGTGTTTTACCTGCTCGAGGGCGGCGTGAAGCTGTCGGTCGTGTCCACGACTGGCAAGGAGGCGGTCGTCGCCATGATCGGCCCTGGTGATTTCTTGGGTGAGGGCTGCCTCGCCGGGCAGTCGGTGCGCATGGGAATGGCCAAGGCGGTCATGACGACAGCATTACTGCGCATTCCGAAGGCCGACATGGTCCGCATGCTTCACGAACATTCCGACTTTTCCGATCGCTTCATTGCGCACATGCTGACGCGCAACATTCGCATCGAGGAGGATCTGGTCGATCAGCTCTTCAACTCGAGCGAGAAGCGACTCGCCCGCACGTTGCTGCTGCTCGCTCGATACGGCCAGGAAGGCACCACGCTGCGCGCGCTGCCAAAGCTGTCACAGGAAACGCTCGCCGAGATGGTGGGGACGACGCGCTCGCGTGTGAACTTCTTCATGAACAAGTTCCGCAAGCTTGGTCTGATCGAGTACAACGGCGGGCTCAAGGTCAACAGCTCACTCCTCAGCATCGTCCTCCACGACTGATCACCGATCATGCCCTGGCCAGGGCTGTTCGGATTCGCTCGATCTGCCCAAGATGCAGCAGGTCGTGGCCGGCGTAGAGGCGAATCATGTGCGCGACGCTCTCCTCGCCGCGTTCCGCATGGACGCCTACGCGTTCGCGATCGGCCGGAGACGCCGCGGCGATCAGACGCAGATTCGATCGTCGCAGCACGCGGAACTCCTCGAGGCTGCCGTCGATCGGCGCCTGGTCGTAGTGCAGGCGGTCCGCCCAGAGATCCTGATCGTATCCGGTAATGGTCGGCCGATCGTGTGCGAGGACCATCCGCACGCGGTACCCCCAGACCAGATCTGAATCGGCGAGATGGCGCAGGACCTGTCGAATCGACCACTTGCCGGGCGCCTCCGGCTGCGACAGTTCGTGCTCCGTCAGATGCTCGATCGACCGATTCAGGGCGTCGGGCGTGGCGCGCAACACCGCGATCGGATCGCTCGTGCCGAGCAAGTCCAGGATGGCGGCCGTGTACGCACGGGCTTGTTCAATGGAATGCGACGCTGGATTCGTGAATACGGACATCCGTCTATCCTCCATCATTCCTGTCTGGCGCGACCTGTAGTGCAATCGCGCAAGCTCGACATTGACGCTCGCGTATCATGCCGCAGCTTGGAGGAGCGGTGATGAATCTGTATCGCTTCATGCTCGTGGTTGTGGTGTTGTTGTTGAGCGGTCGTCCGGTGTTCGCGCAGGAGGGCACGCAGGTCGTCGGTCGCGTCACGACACAAGATGATGGTCTGTCGGTTCCCGGCGCGGAAGTCTTGATTCCTTCGCTGAATCTTGCCGTGACGACCGATCAGGATGGGCGATACACAATCCCCGTTCCTGCCGGGCTCGCACGCGGCCAGGTGGTCGATCTTCGCGTCACCTTCCCGGGGCTCGTGTCGGGCGCCAGACAGGTTCGACTCGAACCGGGAACGATCATGGCCGATTTCGCGCTGCGTGTCGGCTTCACTGCGGAAGTCACCGTGGGATCACGGGCGCCTGGTGCCGAGGCCCAGCGTGCCGTGCCGATTGACATTCTGACTTCCGAGCAAATCGAAGCGACCGGCGCCTCCGAGACGATGCAGGTGATTCAGATGCTCGCTCCGTCGTTCAACTTCCCGCGCCCGACGATCTCGGACGGGACAGACTCGGTGCGTCCAGCGACCCTTCGTGGCCTCGGTCCCGATCAGGTGCTCGTGCTGATCAACGGCAAGCGTCGTCACCAGACCGCGCTGATTCACATCAACAGCACGATCGGCCGTGGCTCGACCGGCGTGGATCTCAATGCGATCCCGGTGTCTGCCATCGATCGCATCGAGATTCTGCGCGACGGCGCCGCCGCACAATATGGGTCCGACGCCATCGCAGGTGTCATCAACATCGTGCTGAAGTCGGGCGTTGCGAGGCCGACGCTGGCGTTCCGGGGCGGCGGCAATGTCGGGGCCTTCACCGACGTGTTAGGCACTGAGCACGATTTCACCGATGGCGGAACGTCGGACGTCAGTGGGACCTGGGGGATCTCGCTGGGCCCGCGCGCCTCGCTCGCCCTCGCTGGCGAGTTTCGCGATCGTCGTGGCACCAATCGCGCCGGCCCGGACACTGGCGATCCGTTCAGTCCGCAGCCGAACATTCATTGGGGCGACTCGGAAGAGAAGAACGGGCTGCTGTTCGCCAACGCGGACGTGATGCTCGACGAGCGCACGCAGACGATGGTGTACGCCTTCGGCGGGTGGAGCCGGCGAACCGGATCGCATGGCGGCAACTACCGGCGCCGAACGGATGCCGGCAATCTGCCGGCGATCTATCCGAATGGGTTCCTGCCCCTCATCGAGCCTATCAATGTAGACGCGTCGTTTGCGGCGGGGGTGCGCGGCCTTGCGAGCGGGTGGGCGTGGGACGCGAGCGGCGTGTACGGCCACAATCGGCTCGACTACGACGTCCGCAACAGCTTGAACGTGTCGCTCGGGCCGACGATCCCGCCGAACCAGACTGAGTTCTATTCGGGGGCGATCGCATTCAACGAGCTCACGTTCAACGGTGACCTGCGTCGGCAAGTGGACATTGGTCTGGCGCGCCCTGCCAATCTTGCCGTCGGCGTCGAGTACCGCCGCGACACGTATCAGATCGTCGCGGGCGAAGTCGCCTCCTACGTCGACGGCGGCGGACGCGATCAAAGCGGCGCTCCGGGCATTCCCGGCGCTCAGGTCTTTCCGGGATTCCGACCGTCGAACGAGACCGATGCGTCACGCAACAGCGTTGCCGCGTATATCGACCTCGAGGGCGACGTCACCGGCATGCTTCGGGTGGGTGGCGCCGGACGATGGGAGCACTTCGACGATTTTGGCAATACCGGAGACGGCAAGCTGACGGCTCGTCTGCAGCCGCACAAACGATTCCTGGTACGTGGTGCCGTCAGCACAGGCTTTCGGGCACCGTCGCTCGGCCAGATCTACTTCTCGACGGTCAGTACGAACTTCGTGTTGATGGGTGGCGCGTTCGTGCCGGTCGAAGCGGGGACCTTTCCAGTGGCCAGCCCTCAGGCGCGAGCGCTCGGGGCCACCGATCTGATTCCAGAGGAGTCGATTCACTACAGCACAGGCGTGGTGATCAACCCGATCGATCCGGTCGAGATCACAGTCGACTACTACCACATCGACATCGACGATCGCATCGTGTTGTCGGACAACTTCACCGGCCCACAAATCGCGGCACTGCTGCAGCCGTTCGGCGCCAACGCCGCGCGCTATTTCACCAACGCCATTGATACCACCACCAAGGGTGTCGATGTGATCGCGAACTACGCGGTGGCGCTGCGGGGCCGCAGCACGCTGCGCGCGCAAGCCGCCTACAACCACACCCAAACGGCGATCACGCGCATCAGCCCGACGCCGCCGCCGCTGGTCGGATTCGAGAACACATTGTTCAGCAGAATCCCGCCAAACGACATCGAGTACCGGCGCTTCACCTGCGCGCAGCCGGAAGACAACCTGCGGCTGATGGCTGACTGGCGCAAGGGCGTGTTCGACGTGGTCGTGCGCAGCAGCCGCTTTGGCGACTACTGCAGCATCGAGGCGATCGATCAGATCTACAGCGCCGAGTGGGTGACGGATCTCGAGTTCACCTACCAGTTTCAGTCTGCGCTGTTCGGATTCGGCATCCAGGACATCACCAACGCGCTCCCGGACCAGAACCTGCTCGCGGTGACCAATCGCGGTGGTCGAACGTTTCCGCGAAACGCGCCGTTCGGATTCAACGGCCGATATCTGTACGGCCGTATCGGCTTCACGTTCTGACTGCCGAGAACAGGACTGTATCCTCGTCACCCGATTCCTGGCGCCTTGCCCAGGCTGATTCCTGATTCCAGACTCCTGAGTCCTTCTGCTGGCGACGCGTTACCGCTGCCTCCGAAACCGATTCCATTCCGAGACGGTTTCATCCGCCAATTCGCGCGCCAGCTCACGGGCGCGGCGCTCGGTCATCTCGAACGCTCGCAGCTGCGCGAACCGCTGGTGGCCGCGAAGCGGTTCGGGAAATGCGGTCCAGAGGTGGCCGGCGAGCTGACTGCCGGCATCGGTGGCGAGCTCGTTCAGATCCGATTGATTTCGAAGATCCGTCAGCGCCAGTTCGCGATGGCCGCTGTCCCACGCCTGAACCCAGAGTTCCGGCTCGTCCTGCGTCTCGATGCGAGGAAGAAAACCAAACACCTCGGGAAGCCGCTCGCCGAGCAGGGACCTGAACATCAGCACGTGCAGCGAGCCGCCGTTCACCGGGCGTGACACGCAGTCGTGGTCATCGGCTGTTGCGGTGACACGCGCCTCGAGCATCAGATCGTCTCCGGAATCGTCGGTCGGTCCCGCAATGCGAATCAGCGTTTTGGGCTCGAGCGCGCTGCCGATCCCGATCTCGATTGAGCCAACGCGGACGATCCGGTAGAACGCTTCGGGCCGCTCGGGCGATGTTGCTTGCATCAGCGCGACGAACTGCTTCCACTCCTCGCGCAGCGCCCGCTCCGCGGTGGGCGACATCGGTTGTATCAGTGCATCCGCCCATCGCAGCCATGCCGTGCGATCCTGGGAAACCCCGAGGCGCACCCGATCGACGACTGCCGGCTGGCTGCGCGTGACCGGGTGATCCAGCGCGGCACGGTAGGCGCTGAAGTAGGCAGACACGGCCTGATCCGGGTCGCACGCCCAGGTCGCGTCGCGGCAGGCGAGATGAATCGAAGCGGCGTAACGGACCAGGTCCACTACGGCGGACCCATATCCCGCTCGGTCGAAATCCGACAGACCGAAGGCGGTGTCGGTGACGACGAACTGCTCGAGGTGCGCGTCGCCATGCACCGCGACTGACGGGAGTCGCCAGCGGAGACCGCGGAACTCGTAGCACGTCCGCGCCGAGAACTGGCGGGCGAGCAGCCGGAAGTAGCGGTAGGCGTTGACGCTCAGTCGTTCGAGCAAGCCGGAGGACGCGCCCTGCGCGCGCAGCGCCGACTTGTTGAGACGAAAGCTGGCGCGTTGACC
>Ga0111539_10001509_pt1 | contig 31071 bp, 18 predicted proteins | sample RhiMethybrSRZTD1_FD_79667 | JGI IMG/M metagenome (GOLD analysis project Ga0111539, IMG submission 79667) | Populus rhizosphere microbial communities from Tennessee, USA - Rhizosphere MetaG P. TD hybrid SRZTD1 (version 2) (version 2) | ecosystem: Host-associated > Plants > Roots > Rhizosphere >...
ATGCCGGTCTGTGCCGCGGCCTGCTCGCCGTCGCTGAGCGCGCCACGTCGACGCGCAGCGCGTGCGCGCCGTGATCGAGCGCTGAATCGGCGGCGGTGCGCTCGCACGTACCCGGGTTGACGGCCGGCGCTGCGGCCTGCAATGTTGCGTCATGCTCTCCAGGGTCGTTCTCTTTTCGCTGTGTTCGCCCCTGCTGCAGCCGTGTGTCTCGCAGTGTGATCCACAGTGGACCCTGCGCGCCGGCTTGCCTGGTACCGACTCCAGGGTGAGTTCGTCGGTCTTCTGGGACGCCGATGGTCCGGGCCCGTTGCCGAGCCGTCTGGTGATCGGTGGCGACTTCACGATGGTCGGTACCATGGCGGCGCGCGGACTCGCGACCTACGACGACGCGCTCGACCTCTGGTCCGAAGTCGGAGGTGGCGTCGCCGGCTCGGCAAACGCGCTCGCCATCGGAACGAACGGTGAGCTCATCGTCGGCGGCATCTTCAGTCAGGCGGGCACGGTGCCAGCCGCGGGCATCGCGCGCTTCGACGGGAGCACGTGGCAGGTGTATGGCAGCGGCTTCGATCATTACGTCGCGGCTCTGCTGCCGCTGCCCAACGGCGAACTGATCGCCGGGGGGATGTTCTCGACGGCTGGTGGCGTAGCCGCGAATCGTGTCGCGCGTTGGACCGGCACCGCCTGGCAGGCGATGGGGAACGGCTTCTTCTGGCCGGCGACCAGCTTCGTGCGGATGCCAAATGGCGATGTGCTGGCTGCGGCAGGACCGACGATCCAGCGCTGGAATGGCACCGCGTGGAGTGTGTTCGCGTCGGCTCAAGGCCAGGTCTACTCGCTGGCGTTCGAACCGAATGGCAATCTGTTGGCCGGCGGCAACTTCTACAGCCTCGCGGGAGTGACTCCGGGATGCATCGCCCGCTGGAACGGTTCGGCGTGGTCGGGCTTTCCCCCCGGCCCGAACTCCGAGGTCGACACGATCCTGGTCCAACCGAACGGTGCGTTCGTCGTCGGTGGCATCCTTGCGATCGTGACGCCCGCGGGGACTGCCCGGAGCGTCGCGCGCTGGAATGGCACGGCCTGGGAAGCGATGGGCAACGGTTTCCCCGGTTACTGCCGCACCACATGCGCGTCACCGACCGGCACCGTCCACATCGCCGGTCAGCCTGCTTCGAGCAGCGACCCGCGTGCGCCGGTATTGCGCTGGAATGGCACGACGTGGCATTCGCTCGGCGATGGCCCCAACGACACGGTGGAGGCGATCGCAGTGCTTCCGAACGGCGATCTCGTGGTCGGCGGCTGGTTCACGCGCGTCGGGGATCTCGAGACCGGCCACATCGCGAGATGGAACGGCACGTCGTGGCACGACCTCGGCGGCGGCCTCGACAGCACCGTGCACGCGCTTGCGGTGTTGCCTTCCGGCGACCTCGTCGCGGGAGGTTGGTTCGTCCAGGCGGGTGGCGTCCCTGTCCATTACATCGCGCGATGGAACGGCACGGCCTGGTCGTCGCTTTCGTCAGCGACCGACGGCCCCGTCCGCGCGCTGCTCGCGCTGCCTTCGGGCGACCTGCTGGTCGGTGGCGAGTTCACCACCATCGGTGGCATCGCCGCCGGCCGATTCGCGCGCTGGAATGGCTCGGCCTGGAGTTCCTTGGGCGCCGCATTCGACGGAGCAATCCTCACGATGGTCGAAGCACCGGGCGGCGGCGTCGTCGTGGGCGGTATCTTCGGGAACAACGGTGGCACGCCGATGCGTCGGCTCGCGCAGTGGAATGGTTCGACGTGGAGCGAGGTCGGAGGTGGGATCGGCGGTGGAGCCTATGCGCTGACGTGGTCGCGCGGGGATCTCGTCGTCGGCGGCTACTTCAGTACCGTCGGACCTGCCGGGGCGGTGCCCGCGAGCCGCATCGCTCGTTGGGACGGTTCGGCGTGGCACGCGCTCGGCCCCGGCCTGCCATACGGCGTCTGGGACCTCGCGACGCTCGAGAATGGCGACGTCGTGGTGGTGCCCGACCCCGCGTTCCCAGCGCCGCTTGCGCGATGGAATGGCGCGACCTGGTCGGGGTTCGGCACGCCGTCCGGAGGCGCAGCCTACTCGCTGCTCGCGCGCCCAGGCCCATCCTTGCTGGTCGGCGGCAGTTTGATGCGCTCTGGCAACTCGGTGATCGGGAGCCTCGGCCGCCTGACGCCGGCCTGTGTCGCCAACGTCGCGCCCTACGGCACAGGCTGCACGGGCTCGGCGGGCCCGGTGGTACTCGCAGCCACGTCCTCGCCATGGGTCGGCACGCAGTTCCAGGCAACCGCGACCGGCGTGCCGAGCAACGCCTTCGCAGTGGCAATCTACGGGCTCGCGGCGGTGTCGCTGCCGATTGCAGCGTTGCTGCCGCAGGGCGGCCCGGGTTGCGACCTGCTGGTCACCCTGGACTTGCTCGACCTGCGACTTCCGGCCGGTGGCGCCGTGCAGACGCAGTGCGCGATCCCGAACTCGACCGCGATCGCAGGCATCGTCCTGCGTCACCAAGTAGTGCCGTTCGAGCTGGATCTCTCGGGTGCCATCGTCGCGATCACGAGCTCGAACGCGCTCGCCGCGACCCTCGGTGCGTTCTAGCTGCGACGACCGCCGCGATTTCGTGTCACGATTCGCGCCGCCAAGACGCATCCGTGCACGTGGATTCCTCCCGCTCACCTACCGAGGCGCTGCCAAGCGAAGCCGCCTTCGTGCACCGGCTCGCGCGTGCGCTGCTGCGCGACGCGGGGCTCGCGCACGACGTCGCGCAGGACGCGCTGGCGCAAGCACTGCAGCAGCAGCCGGTGCGACACTTGCGGGGTTGGCTCGCCGCAGTCACGAAGTGCCTCGCCGCACGCGTGCGCCGCGACCAATGCGAGCGGCCCCTGCGTGAAGCGCGCGCAGCGCGCCCTGTGGCGAACGACAGCGAAGAGCGCACGGTGGAACGGCTGCGCGTGTACCGCCGCCTCACGGATGCGGTCATGACGTTGCCGGAGCCGTATCGCACGGCGGTGACGCTGCGCTTCTTCGACGAGCTGCCGCCGCGCGCGATCGCGCAACGGCTCGGGCTGCCGGCCGCGACGGTGCGGCAGCACGTGCACCGCGGGCTCGCGCTGCTGCGGCAGCAGCTCGACGCCGAGTTCGGCGGGCGCGAGCAGTGGCGTGGCGCGTTCGCGACGCTCGCGCTGGGGAAGACCACGGTTCCGCTCCTCGCGTGGCTCCCGGTGCTCGTCATGAAGAAGGCTCTCGTCGGTGCGGCGCTGGTCGCCGCGGTCGGACTCGGCTGGTGGTCGTGGACGCGCGGTGACGCACCGCCCGTCAATGCGCAGGTCGCGAGCTCGGCGCCATTGCCAGCGGCTGCGGCCGTCGCGAGCGCAGCGAACGAGACGAAGGTCGACGCCGTGCGCACGGCGGCGCCGGTGCCCGCAGTGCGCGACGAGGCGTTCGTCGTACGTGTGATCGACGAACGCGAGCAGCCGGTCGCCGGGGCGGACGTGCACCGCTGGACCGCGGCCGGTGCCGCGGCGAAGCTGCGCACCGACCGCGACGGCCGCGCCGAGTTCGCGGCAATCGACGGCGCTGGCGGCGTGCTCGTGCGCGCCGACAACTGGACGCCGCTCGTGCGCGAGCTCGCTTCGCTGCGTGGCGAGCAGGTGTGCACGCTGCCCGACGGCGCTGTGCTCGACGGCCAGATGCTCGTCGACGGCGCGCCGGCACCAGCGGGACTGCGCTTGGGTCTGTACGCGATGCTCGCGCTGCCGGAGTCAGCGCCGCGCGAGCTGCGCGAGGCGGTTCAGTACTGGAGTCCGTCCAGTTTCGCGGTGACAGCCGCGGGCGGCGCGTTCGTGTTCCGCGGCCTGACCGCGGATCGCAAGGTGAAGCTCGAGCTGCCCGGCACACACTGGTTCGGGGTGGAGGAGGGCAGCATCGACCAGACGAGCGATTTCGACGACCTCAGCACGCGAGCGGTGCAGCCAGCGCGCGGCGTGCTGCTGCGCACGACACGGCTTCCTGGCGTGCATGGACGCGTCGTGTGGGCGGACGACGGTAGTCCAGTGTCAGCGGCAGAACTCAGCGTGTGCGCGCAGTTTGCCGATGGCGACGGCGGCCCGATCTTCATCTGCAGGGGCAACGACGACGGCACGTTCGCAACAGGGTTCTGGCCGGCGTCGAGCTCGTGGCGGCGATGGCGTGATCCGACGAAGCGTGTGCCGCTCACCTCCGTGCAGATGTCGGTGCAGGCAGCGGGCAGCGACGGTTCGATTCAGATGGACCTCGACGCGAAGGCGCTCGCTGCGATGCCCGTCGAGGTGCGGCTGCCGCGCGCCATCGTCACACACTTCGTCGTCACGGATCTCGAGGACCACCCGATCGCCGGCGCGCGCGTCAGTGCTGTGCCCGGCACGGTGACCGACGATCGCGGCCGCGGCACGTTCCATGGCAACCGCGACAAGGTGCTGGTCGGCGCCGACGGCTATCAGGTGCAACCTGCCCGCTCGCATCAGCCCGCAGCCGGCACCGAGAACGACCCGCTGCGCTTCCGTCTCGCGCCGCGCAACCACCTCGTGCTGCATGTGCGCGACTCCGCGGGCGGCGTGGCGCCGATCCCGTTCGTGCGCATCAGGAGCCGTGCGGGACACCTGTTCTGCGGCAAGCGCTTCCACAACTCGTTCGACGAGACGTTCGGCGGCAGCTTCGGCATCAGCGGCGCCAATGGCCGCCCGCAACCGGACGGTTCGACCGAGATGTACGAGTGGACCTGCAGGACGCGGCTCGACGCCAACGGTCGCAGCGAGCTGCACTCCCTCGAGCCCGGCGTGCCGTGCACTGCCGAGGCGAGCGACTCGTTCAACGACGTCCTTGCGAGCATGCCATTCGTGATGCCGCCTGCCGGCGAGACCGTCACCCTCGACATCGTCGTGCCGGGCACCGCGCGCACGCTGCGCGGCCGCGTGCAGGCGCGCGACGGCACGCCACTGCCGAAGGCGACGATCCGTCTCGGCAACGGCAAGCAGGAAGCCGAGACGAGCATCAAGGAGGATGGCTCGTTCACGTTCGCAGGCGTGTACGGCGATGGCCCGTTCGAGCTGAGGGCGACCGCCAGCGGCTACGCGAAGGCAGCGCGAACGATCGCGATCGCGGACGCCGCGAACGAACACGTTCTCGTGCTCGACCCGGGCCAGCGCGTCACGCTGCGCATCGTCGACCACGAGGACCGGCCGGTGCCTGCCCCTGCTCGCGCAGAGGTGATCCCCGGTGACAGCATGCATCCGCAGACGCTCGCGCCGGGCGAGCACCTGTTCACGGACCTGCCGTCCGGCGTCGTCACGTTCGAATCCGCGTTCGGCGGCAACCGCTTCCGGCTCGCGCAAGACAGCGCGAACCCGAACGCCGTGCTGCGCGTGCCGCGCCCCGCGCGCATCGTAGTTGCCGCGCCGAAGGGCGCATCGACCGACCGGCTCGGCGCGCGCGCGACGCGTCTCGACGGCGCCGGCGAACCGTTCTCGCTGTCGGTCGGCGCGAGTGATCCCGAAGCCGAGCTGCTGGTGCCGGGCCGCTACCGAGTCGAGCTCTACCGCGTCACCTGGCGCGGCCAGGGCGAGACGCTCGAACGCGTCGAGGAACGCGCAGCTCCTCCGCAGGAAATCGAAGCGAAGGCCGGCGAACTCGTGCGCATTCAGTTCTGATCGCACCGAGGCGCTGTCGTCCTGCGCGCTGCAGGCCGTGCCTACTTCTTCTGACCGATCGCCTTCTGCAGCTCGGCGACCTGATCCTGCAGCGCCTTGATCTGCGCCTGCATCTGCGGGAACGGGTTCTGGGCGCCCGGCATGTTGGGATCCGGCGGCTGTGTCGGCGGCTGGTCGCACTCGCGGATCAGGCGCAGCGCCGCGCAGAGCTGATCGGTGAAGCCGGCGAGCACCATCGCCTCCTGGTTGCCGATGTTGCCGATGACCAGCTGGCCGATGTTGTTGCCGCCGACCGCGAAGAACGGCCGCAACGCGTTCGTGCAGATCGTCGCGTTGATGTGCTTCAAGCGCACCGACGTGAGCACGAACTCGCAATGGTTGGGCCGCGCCAACACCTCCTCGGGCGTCCGCCACGGCGCGCGGCTCATCACGTCGCGCTGGCGTGGCCCGTACACGTTGATCACCTCGTAGAAGCCCTTCTCGGGGTCGACGGGAACGATCGCGAAGCCGCGCGAGTAGAGCAGGTTCGCGAGCAGCTCCTCGAACGCGGGCGGCGTCAGCTTGACCGGGTTGTTCAGCGACACGGTGAGGCCCGGGCCCTTCCCGACCTGGCGCTCGGTCTCCTGCCAGAGGATGTTCCGGCCGAGGATCGTCGCGGCCTTCTCGACGAGGTCGACGAGGTCGTGATCGCCGGGCGGCAGCGAGAACGGTTGCCCGAGCGCAACCGTCGCCGGCTGCGCGGGCCGGGCGACGACGCGCGTCGGGTCGGGTTTGGCTTCGGGTTCCTGTGCGGCGGGCGAGGCGGCGAGCAACAGCACGGCGGAGTACGAGAGGAGACCGGAGACGGAGCGAGGCATGCGGGTTCCTTGGCGATGGTCGATCGGCGTGCGGAGAGACGGCGGTGGCGGCGGTTCCTTCCCGCGGCAACGGCGGCGCCGGCCGCTATCGTGGGCGCATGCGCCTCGCCGGCGCTCGGCGCGCAGAACGCCGCGCCGCCCAAGAACGAGCTCGAGCTCGACAAACAGGTCGCGACGCAGCTGGTCGCGTTCGCGCGCATGGCGGAGGGGATGAAACTGCCCTCCCGTGCGGGAAGCACGCTACCGCGACCCGCTTTGCGGTAGAGTAGTGACGCTCCCGAACCGCGCTGGTCGAAGCGCGCCTCGGCCGGAGCCCTCGCCGCGATCTCTCTCCGCTTGCTCGCAAGGAAATCTCGATGGCCTGCCCTTCACGTCTGGCGTCCTCGCTCGCTTCCTTCCTCGCGGCAGCAGCACTCGCGACATCCCTCGCCGCGCAATGCGAGCTCACCTGGTTGCCCGGGGACAACAACGGTCCGAACGGCCCGGTGGTAGCGATCCTCGAGCTGCCGAACGGCGATCTCGTCGCCGGTGGCTTGTTCACCGCCGCCGGCTCCGTCCTCGCGAACAACATCGCGCGATGGGACGGCACGACGTGGCGGCCACTCGGCACCGGCACCAACGGCATCGTGACCGCGCTCGTCAGGTCGCCGAACGGCGACATCGTCGCCGGCGGGACGTTCACCATGGCCGGTGGGCAGCCGGCCTCCAACATCGCGCGCTGGAACGGCAGTTCCTGGGCGCCGCTGGGCTCGGGTGTCGACAACACAGTCCAAGCACTGCTCCAGTTGCCGAACGGCAACCTCGTCGCCGGTGGCATCTTCCACAACGCAGGAGGAACGGCTGCGTCGCTCGTGGCGCAGTGGGACGGTGTGTCGTGGTCGCCCCTCGGCAACGGCTTCCAGTTGTGGCAGGTGACGTCGCTCGCGCGCATGCAGAACGGCGACATCATCGCCGGCGGCTCGCTATTGCAGGGAGGTCTGTACTACGGCCTGCAGCGATGGGACGGCGTGAGCTGGCAACCGGTGCCCGGACTCGATGCATCGGCGAGCCTGCCCAATCCGCAAACCTGGCGCATGGTGAACGACCTGGCGGTGCACCCCAACGGCGATCTCATCGCGGCCGGCAGGATGTTCATCAGCGGTGTGGCGAGGGCCGCCGTGCGCTGGAACGGCGTCACGATGCAGGCGCTCGACCCTGCGCCGGTATGGGAAGCGCGAGCGCTGATCGCGAGGGCCAACGGCGACGTGTGGGTCGGCGGCGGGTATGACTCGGTGCCGGACGCGTATCGCTGGAACGGCACGAGCTGGATCCAGGTCTCGGGCAGTCCGCCGAAGGTGGACACGTTCACCGAGGACAGCAATGGCCGTCTGCTCGTCGGCTCGAGTCAGAATCCTGCGACGGGGCGCGCCGTCACGCGGTTCGACGGCGTGAACTGGCAGTCGTTCGGCTCGCCGCCTCCCACCGTGCGCGCGATGGTGCGCATGCCGAACGGGGACGTCGTGGTCGGCGGCTCGTTCGCATCGTTGCGCGGCGTGGCCGCGAACAACCTCGCGCGGTGGAACGGCAACGCGTGGTCGCCGCTGGGGCTCGGCGTCAACTCGGCGGTATACACGCTCGCGGCCGCCCCGAACGGCGACCTCATCGCTGCCGGCACCTTCGGCAGCGCCGGGGGCGCGCCCGCGAACCGCATCGCGCGCTGGGACGGGCAGGCGTGGTCGCCGCTCGGCGGCGGACTGCCCTTCGTGCCCTTCCAGCTGGCGGCCGGCAACAACGGCGAGGTTCTCGCAGTCGCTTCGGCCGGCGTCGACCGATTCGACGGCCTCACGTGGAGCACGCAAACGATACCCGGCAGTTCCGTCACTGCCTTGGTGTCCATGCCCAACGGCGACTACGCGATCGGCCTGTTCACGGGCGTTTCGATCTTCAGCGGCGGCACCATCATTCCGCTGCCCGGTGCGCCGACCTCGATCTCTCACCTGCTGGCCGACTCCCGCGGCGGTCTCGTCGCGCAGAGCTACTATGGCACCGGCAACACCAGCACGCAGCGCTGGGACGGAACGACGTGGACGTCGCTGCCGACGATCACCATCCACAGTCTCGGCGAGATGTCGAACGGCGAGTTGGTCGCCTCCGGCTACTCCCAGTCCCTCGGCGGCGGCGCCGCGAGCAACGTCTACCGGTTGACCAGCAGCGGGTGGCAGTCGTTCGGCAACGTCCAAGCAAGCTCCTCGGCAGCGTTCCCGGTCGCCGCGAGCGGGCGCGGTGAGGTGTTCGTCGGTGGCGACGTGCGGAGCGCGGGCAGCGTCGTGAGCATCGGTCTGGCGCACGCCCGGCCGACGTGCCCCGCCGCGGTATCGAGCGTCGGCGCCGGCTGCACGGGCGGCGGCGCGGGACTCGTGACGCTGGCCGCGAACAACACGCCTTGGGTCGGCGGCGTCTTCAAGGCGACCGCGAGCGGCATGGCAACTCCCTCGCTCGGGCTGCAACTGCTCGGAACGGCAGCGCCGGCGCAGCCGTTGCCGGGCGCACACGGGTGTGTGCAGCGCGTCGCGACAATCGTCATGGATCTGCTGGTGCCGAGCGGCGGGACCGCGACGAGCGCGTGGGCCGTGCCTGCCGTGCCGAGCCTCGCGGGGCTGCAGGTGCGCATGCAAGTCGTCGGCATCGAGCTCACGGGCACCGGCAGCTGGCAATTCACGAGCACGAACGCGTTGGACCTGACGATCGGCGCGCTGTGACGGACCTGCGCGGCACACGCGCTGCGCTCAGTCGGGCAGCACGACGGTCACTTCGTACTCGCTGCGGTCGGGAGGCATGACGACCGGTACGCTCCACACCGGGACCTTGTTCGCGTACGCCGCGAACTCGACCGCCAGCATCGGCGCGGGATCGAAGACCATCACGCCGTCGCTCTCCGCCGCGAACATGGCGAACGACGGCCACTGCACGCCGTCGCAGCGCGTCAGCACCTTGGTGCCGCGCGCGACCGAGCCGTCGGCGCGCTGCAGGCGCACGACGAGGCGGTGCTTTGGCAGCGGCAGGTCGACGTGCACCTGCTCACCAGCCGCGATCACGAACGTCTCCGCGAACAGCGCCGGCATCGCGAGCGGGGACGTTCCGGGCGTGCGCAGCGCGACGCGATACGTGCCCTCCTGCAGCTCGCCGATCGTGAACACCCCGTCAGCGCCGACTGGTGCGCTGCCCGCCGTCGCAGGCCGCTGCCCCGCGACGACGCGCAGCAGCTCGGCCGTGAGTCCCGCCGGCAGCGCACCGTTCCGCACGAGACGGCCGTGGAACACGGCCGCCGGGTGATCGGCGAAGTCGAAGTCGACGACGGTCGTCTCACCGTCGCGCACTTCGACCTCGCGAGTGCTCGCGTCGATGCCGCCAAACCCGATGCGATACCTGCCCGCGGTCAGCCCTGCCACCCGGAACGTACCGTCGGGCTGCGGGGTGATGATCCTGTTCAGCGGCCCGGTGAGCCGGACGAACGCCTCGCCGCGCCGGTGCCCGCGCAGCTGCACCCGGCCCGCGATCCCCGGCCGCTCGGCGACAGCGCCGACTCCCGGCACCTCGACGACCGCCGGGAACACAGGATCGGCGACGCGGAACGGCGGCTGACCGTCGACGCGCACCTGCAGCGTGTAGCGCCCCGGCGCCGCATCGCGCAGCAGCGACGCGACCCCGGTCGGATCGGTGCGCGCTTCGGCGACGCGCTCGGCGTCGCCGCCGGGAATCCATGCGCGCTCGCCGCGGTGCGGCTCGACGACGTCGCGCAACTGGTGGTCACGCACGCCGTCCGGGCCGCCGAACAGGATCTCGACCTGCGCGCCGGCGACCGGCTGGCCAGAGCACCGCACTTCGACCGTGCACGGCAAGCGCCGCGCGAGCACGAAGCGCCGCGGCTCGTTCGTCGCGATCTCCACGCAGGCGCTCGGCGACAGCTGCGGATCGACCGGCACGACGCGCAACGACGTGCGGCCAGGGTCGACGCCTTCCACGTCGAGGCGGCCGCCGGCGTGCTCGCCGCGCTGCAGCACGGTGCCGCGCGGGGTTGCATCGGTTCCGTCGCGCTGCAGCACGACGCCGAACCGCTCGACAACCGCGCCCGCATCGTCGATCACTTCGATCGGCACTGGCGCCGTGCGCACGAGCACGATGCGCAGGTCGGTCGTGTTCCACGGCACGTCCTTCGTCTGCGACACGAGGAACTCCGGCGCGTGCACGACGCGCACCTCCGCCGTCGCCGGGGCCCAGTGGTTTGGTCGAGGCAGCGTGAACGTGCCGTCGCCCGCGGTGCTCTGCACGGCATCCCCCGGCCATGCGACCAACCGCACGCCGGCGAGCGGCGAGCCGTCGCCGTCGACGACGACGCCTCGGATCGACGCGCGCCGGCGCGCCGTCAGCACGACGCTGGCAGGCTCACTGGCGGTGACGTCGATGCGTTCGCGCAGCTCGTGCTGGCCAGCCGCGATCTCGAACTCGACGCCGCCGAACGGGACCGCGGGCGCGAGCGTGAACGCTCCGTCGACGTCGACCGCGACGTCGAGCGACGCGGACCGATTCAGTTTTCCGGACCACGGCGACAAGAACATCGCGCGCAGCAGCGTGCCGCGCGGCAGCGGCACGCCCTGTTCGTCCGTGATGCGCCCCGACAGGCGGCGCCCGCGAACGAGCTCGAAGTCGCCGAGCTCGTCGTCCTGACCCGCCTCGAGCGGCGACAGCTCCCCCCACACGACGACGTGCTCGGGTCCGCGGAACCACAGTCGCACCGATTGCACGCCGTCGCTCGCGAAGTCGAACACGAACGCGCCGTCGTCGCGCGTGACGGACGACGCGTCCGTCGGCTCGTCCTGGCTGCGCATCGACCGCCGCAGGATCACGGTCGCGCCTTGCAGCGGCGCCTTGGTCGCGGCATCGATCACGCGGCCGCTGCAACGCGCGACACCGGCCGCGGGTGGCGCCTGTGAGGCCGCCGCCGCGAGCCGTTCGTGTTCTGCGGCGTCGCGGACGACGTCGCTCGTGCGCGTGCCGACGCCCGCGGCGAGCGCTGCCGGCGCAGCGCCGTGCGAGTCCCCACGCGGCACGACGTCGCCGGGTGCCGGCCACCACAATGCCGCCGCGAGCAGGGCCGCCGCGACCGCACCCCCCACCGCTACCTTCGTCCACGTCGCCATGACCACGACTCCTGTCACCGCTGCGCGCAGGCCGAACGCGGCGGCGAAACCGCCGCGCCAGTCGGCGCCATCATGTTCCGCGAGCCGTTCGCGCAGCATTGCGAGGCCGCGCTTGAGTCGGCTCTTGACCGTTCCGACCGGCACGCCGCTAGCTTTGGCGATCGCGCGCGGCGTGCGGTCCTCGAAGAAGCGCTGCCAGATCGTGTCGCCATGCACCGGATCGAGCGCGAGCACCGCGGCGATGAGGCGCTGGGCGACTTCGCCGCGCGCAAGCACCGAGGCGTGGTCCTCGCCCGCTTCGCCGCGCGCAGTCGCGGCGATCTGCTCGCGCTGCTCGCGGCGCCTCTGCTGCCGGCGCGAACCACGCACGACGTTGCGCAGCGTCGTCGCGAGCCAGCCGCCGATCGACGCGTCGTGCCGCGGCCAATGCAGCATGGCGGCGAGCCAAGTCTGCTGCAGCGCGTCGTCAGCACCGCTATCGCCGGCCAGCTCGAGCGCGAGCTGCCGCAGACCCGCGCCATGGCGGGCGACGTGCGCAGCAAGATCGGGCGGAGGCAAAGTCATGTGCGTCGGGCAGCCTACCAATGCCACAGCGCGCCGATCGGGGGCGGGCCGGCGGCGCAATTGCACCGCTGCCCTCCGTGCGGAAGCACTTACCGCGACACGCTTCGCGCTAGACTGACGCGCGCTCGAACCGCCGTGGCGAATCGCGCCACGGCCGGAGTCCTCGCCGCAAACCTCTCTCTCTGGTTTGCAAGGAGTTCCGATGGCCCGCCCTTCGCGTCTAGCGTCCTCCCTCTCTTCCCTCGTCGCAGCAGCCGCGCTCGCGACGCCGCTAACCGCCCAGTGCGAGTTCGACTGGTTGCCCGGACCCGGCGCCAGAGGTCCGTACGGCACAGTGCCCGCGATCCTCGAGCTGCCGAACGGCGACCTCGTCGCCGGCGGTCAGTTCGCGATCGCCGACTCCGCCTTCATCAACAACATCGCGCGATGGGACGGCACGACGTGGCAGCCGCTCGGCTCCGGTATCTGGGGTTACTCGAGCAATGTGTACGCACTCGCCATGTTGCCGAACGGCGACCTCGTCGCCGGCGGCTTGTTCAGCTCGGCCGGTGGACAGGCAGTGAACAACATCGCGCGATGGGACGGCAGTTCCTGGACGCCGCTGGGTCCGGGTCTCGACGGCACAGTCTTCGCGCTGCTCGTGTTGCCGAACGGCGACCTCGTCGTTGGCGGTTGGTTCCACAATGCAGGTGCGACAACGACGCACTCCGTGGCGCGGTGGGACGGTGTGTCGTGGTCGCCGCTCGGCAACGGCTTCCCTTCTTTCGACGTGAGGGCGCTGGCGCGCATGCCCAACGGCGACATCATCGCGGGCGGCTACATCCTCCAGGGCAGCACGTACTACGGCCTGCAGCGTTGGGACGGCGTGCTCTGGCAACCGGTGCCTGGTCTCGATCCAGCGACAAGCTCGACGACGGCCTCGATCGTGAGCAAGGTGGCAGTGCACCCCAACGGCGACCTGCTGGCGACCGGCAGGTTCTTCATCAACGGCTTGCAAACGGGCGCCGTGCGCTGGAACGGCGTCGCGATGCAGTCGCTCAACCCGCCGATCAGCATTGGGGGAGCGCTGATCGCGAGGGCCACCGGGGACGTCTTGATCGGGCCGGGGTCGTCGTGGGAGACGGGCCTGTATCGGTGGAACGGCGCGGGCTGGACCCCGGTCGCGGGTGGTCCACCGCGCGCGGTCGGGTTCGCCGAGGACAGCAGCGGCGCCCTGCTCGTAGGCGCGTGGCCGCCGTCGCCCAACGCGCCCTCCGTCACGCGGTTCGACGGCGTGAGCTGGCAGACCATCGGCGGACCAACGCCTCCCGACGTCCGCGCGATGGTGCGCATGTGGAACGGTGACGTCGTGGTCGGCGGATCGTTCGCATCGTTCGGCGGCGTGGCCGCGAACAACCTCGCGCGCTGGAACGGCAGCGTGTGGTCGCCGCTCGGTTCCGGTGTCGACGGTTCCGTGAGCGCGCTCGCGCCTGCGCCGAACGGCGATCTCGTGGTCAGCGGCAGCTTCGCCAATGCCGGCGGCGCGCCCGCGAACCGAGTCGCGCGTTGGAACGGCCAGGTGTGGTCGCCGCTCGCCGGCGGGTTGTCCTTTGCCGCCTCGGATCTGGCGGCTGGCGCGAACGGCGATGTCCTCGCAATCGGGGGCGGCTTGATGCGATTCGACGGCCTCACGTGGGGCCCGCTTGCGTTGCCCCCCGGCTTGATCGCGGTCGCGGCCTTGGCGTCGCTGCCCAACGGTAACATGGCGATCGGAGGCTTCGCCCCCGGCACCGGCGCCAGTGTCGCGCTCGTCAGCAGCGGCACGATCACGCCGCTGCCCGGCGCACTGAACCAGGTCCGCCAGCTGCTGGCCGATTCCCGCGGCGGTCTTGTCGCGAGCGACGGTATCACGACGCAGCGCTGGGACGGAACGACGTGGACGCAACTGCCGATCATCTTCCCGGGCTTCGGTCCCAGCAGTCTCGACGAGCTGCCGAACGGCGACTTGATCGCCTGTGGCGCCTTCCTGTACCTCGGCGGCGGCGCCCAGAGCAGCATCTACCGGCTGCGCAGCAGCGGGTGGGAATCGTTCGGGAACGTCCGGGCACTGGTCTCGCCGATGTTGTTCGTCACCGCGAGCGGCCGCGGCGAAGTGTTCGTCGCTGGCGCCGTGCAGAGCGCGGGCAGTGTCGTGAGCATCGGCTTTGCGCATGGCCAGCCGACGTGCCCGGCCGCGGTTTCGAGCGTCGGCGCCGGCTGTGCCGGTGCCGCGGGACCGATGACGCTGGGCGCAAACAACGCGCCCTGGGTCGGCAGCGTCTTCACGGCGACCGCGAGCAGCATGCTCACGAACTCGCTCGCGGTGCAAGTGTTCGGTTCGGCAGCGCCGGCGCTGCCGTTGCCAGCCAGCGCGCCGGGGTGTTCGCTGTTCGTCGCGCCGATCGTCATGGACCTGCTGCTGCCGAGCGGCGGCACGGCGACGAGCACGTGGGCCGTACCGGCGTTGCCGAGCCTCGCCGGACTGCAGCTGCGCCTGCAGGTGGTCGGCATCGAGCTCACCGCCACCGGCATCGTCCTCACGAGCACGAATGCCTTGGACCTGACGATCGGCATGCTGTGACGGACCTGCAGGTGCGCCTGCAAGTCGTCGGCATCGAGCTCGGGGCCGCCGGCATCGTGCGACTCACGAGCACGAATGGACTGCAGCTGACGATCGGCGCGCTCTGACGGACCTGCGCGGCACACGCGCTGCGCTCAGTCGGGCAGCACGACGGTCACTTCGTACTCGCTGCGGTCGGGAGGCATGACGACCGGTGCGCTCCACACCGGGACCTTGTTCGCGTAGGCCGCGAACTCGACCGCCAGCATCGGCGCGGGATCGAGGACCATCACGCCGTCGCTCTCCGCCGCGCCGATCGCCGATCGGGGGCACGCGTCACGGCCAGCGATTGAGCACGCCGGGATCGACGCGCAGCGTGCGCGCTCCGCCGGACCACTGGACCCGCGCTTCGCCGAGGGGCAGCCAGAACGTCGTGTGCCGCCCGTACAGGAGCGCGACGCGACACGCCGGCTGGCCCAGAAGGTGCACGTCGAGGCAGCGCACGTCGGCTCCGAAGGCGCTGGCGGCGACCTCGACCTTGGCGGCGGGCACGAGCTGCAGGTTGAGCTCGTGCGACTGCGCGCTACCGATCTCGATGCGCACGATCGGCGAACAACGGCGCCCGTCGTAGGCGACCGCCTGCGCATACAGCGTCGTCGCGGCGAGGCGCTCGAATCGAGTGTCGTTGCCGCGCGGCCAGTTCGCGACCAGGGGGTAGCCACCCTCCATGCGGAGCAGCACGCTGACGCCGTCTTCGGCGAGCCCTTCGCGACCCGACAGCACGACGTGCAGCGAGCTCTCGGCGACGACGTCGCGCGTTGCTTCGACGTCGCCGACCCTCAGTTCGATCGGCGCCAGCGGGATCGGAGGCGATGCTGCACCGGCGCGTTGCTGCAGGATCGGCTGCACGCGTGCGGGCGGCAGGTCGCGGAACCGGTACTCGAGCTGTCTCGCACCACCGCGCACGCGGCGCTGGTACATCATGGTCGACCCCGCGTCATCGACGAGCGAGAGGTCCATCTCGCCGTCGGGATGCGCGTATGGGAAGCGCAGCGTCAGCGAGAGGTCGGCGAGCGAGCACGCGGGCGCGAGCACGCCGAGATCGATCTCGATCACCTGCGACACCGGCTCGAACGGGACCTTCGGCGTCGGATAGCTGTGCGTCGAGTGCCGCGAGACCGCGTGCACGTCGAGACGGCCCGGCTTCGGCAGCGCGAGCGGAACCAGTACCCGGTCCTCTGCCAGATCGAACGGCCCACAACCCACCATCAGCGACGCGACGTTCTCGCCGCGCTCGAGCTGGCCGTAGTCGAGCTGCAGCAACAGCCGCAGGCGGTCGCGCAGCCCGCGCGGCACGTTGACGAGCCGCACGTCGAGAACGGGTGCACGCGTCATGTCGATGCGCCGTTCGCCGCGCGGCGGTAGCTCGCTGCGATCGAGCAACACGATCTGGCAGTCGCGCGCCACGACCGCGAAGCGATCGCCTGCGACGGGCACTGCATGCCGCGGCGTTGCCTCGTTCCAATCGGTCGGCGGCGAGAGCCGGACGTCGCGGACGAGCGACGGCACCGGCACGCCGTCGAGGAACGTGCAGACGGCCGCCGCCGCCGGCGTCGTGTCGTCGGCGGCAACGGCTTGCTCGCGTTCTGGCGTCGCGGTCGCCGTCGTCGACGCGACTGGTGCCGCGGCGGGTTCGGTCGTCAGCGCGGGCGCGTCCGGAGCCTCGACGTCCGCGCGTGGCCACGCGAACCAGGCGGTGACCACGACCAGCGCGATCACCAGCGAAGGGAGCGCGAGTCTCATCGAGAACCTCCAGCTAGCCCACGATGCCGAGCAGCGCGCGAGCCCGGTCGCGGATCTCGATGCGGCGTTCGGTGGGAATCGCGAAGTAGTTCGTGGTGCGGCGCGGGTGGACGTGGCTGTCGACGTAGCCTTCGAGCCTCAGGCCGTCGTCGTTGTGCGCGACGCGGTTCGGCACGTGCAGCGTGTAGCCGGCGTCGGCAAAGAACTTCCACATCGCCGGCTTCGTGTAACCGAGGCCCGCAGCGTCGCCAGGGCCGCTCTCGAACATGATGATCGGGCGGCTCGCCGCGATCAGCTTCGGGCTGCCGCGCACCACGCCCAGCTCCGCGCCCTCGACGTCGATCTTGATCACGTCGATGCCGTCGGGCGCGACGAGGTCGTCGAGCCGGCGAATCGGCACCTTCACCTCGCGGACGTTGCCATCGCTCTTCTCCGGCCGGCCGAGCGAGCTGTAGCCCGATTCGCGAGCGTGTACGAAGAACGAGACCTCGCCGTCCTGCTCCCCCACCGCGCAATCATGGATCGTCACCGACGGGAACTTGCGCCGCAGGCGCCGCGCCTTCTCGGGGATGGCCTCGATCGCGACGATGCGGATCGATCCATCGCGCTGCGCCACCGACGTGATGATGGAGCCGATGTGCGCGCCGACGTCGATGAACGTGCTGCCGGGCCTCGGCAGCCGCGTGGCGAGTTGCGTGGCCAACTGGTCGTTGGCGATGGTGCCGACCAGTTCGGGCGTCTTCAGCGCGGCCTTGACGATCTGCAGCGCCTCGCGACCCGACATCAGCAGCCGCCCGAAGGCGCCGCCGAGTGCCCATTGTTTTGCGCTTTGACCCGACATGTCGGCCCGACGAGGAGGGAGCTCTTCTCGGACCACCCGAGAAGGACGGGCCATCGTCCGCAGCGCACGGGACCGCGGCAAGGGGCCGCCGAGGATCAGAGGATCAGCGCACGCGCAGACCCGCGGGCATCAGCGCGTAGACGTGTGCCTTGCCGTCGCTGGTCAGCGCGTCGTGCAGCACCGCGACTGCTTCGCCGAAGTGACCACACTGCGCGAGCACGGCACGCAGCGCCGCCACGTCCCCACCCAACTTCACCTGCGCGTCGAACATCGAAGCGAACAGCGAGTCGGCGAAGTTCTTCGGCTCGGGCACGTGCACGACGTCGACGTCGTCGCCGACCTTCGCCGCGGCGCGCACGCGGGCCACCGCGTCGTCCACGCCGCCGATCGCGTCGACGAGGCCGTTCTCGACGGCCTGCTGGCCCGACCACACGCGGCCGCCCGCGATCGCGTCGATCTCGGTCTTCGAGCGCTTGCGCGAAGCGGCGACGTTCGCGAGGAAGCGGTCGTAGACGTCGTCGACGAAGCCCTGCACGCGCGCGCGGGCCGTGTCGCTCCAGGGTCGGTCCATCGCGTCCATCAGCGGACCGTCGTCGAGATGCACGATCTCCGAGTGCACGCCGATCCGCCGCATCAGCGCGCCGGGCTGGAAGCGCATGCCGAACACGCCGATCGAGCCCGTGATCGTCGCGGTTTCGGCGAGGATCGGGGCGCCGATCGTCGTGATCCAGTAACCGCCCGACGCGGCGAGCTCACCCATCGAGAAGACGACGGGCTTCTTCGCGGCGAGGCGCGCGAGCGCCGTGCGGATCGCTTCGCTCGCGGTCGCCGAGCCGCCCGGCGAGTTGATGCGCACGACGACGCCCTTCACGTGCTCGTTCGCGGCCAGCTCGTCGAGCTTCTTCACGGCCACGCCGCTGACCATGCTGCCGGGCGCGGGCTTGTCGCCGTCGACGATCTGACCCGCGAGGTGCATGACGACGATCAGCGGGTCGTCGAGATCCTCCTCCTTCTTCTGCCGGAAGATGTTCGCGAGGATCGTCATGAAGTCGCGGCTCTGCGCCTTCTGCCTCGGCGCCGCGTCGGCCAGCTCGAACTCGTCGTTGCCGCGCACCACAGCCAGCGCGCGCAAAGCACCGCTCCACGGCACGAGGCGGTCGACGAGGTGTTTCTCGAGCGCCTGCTTGGCCGTGAACATGCGCTCCGCCTGCAGCGTGCGCACGGCTTCCGGGTCGAGCTTGCGGCCCGTGGCGATGCGGCGCACGACGTCGTCGTTGATCGAACGCAGCATCGTCTCGTAGTGCTGCCGCAGGTGATCGGACATCGCGGGCAGCATGTAGGGCTCGACGGCTCCCTTGAACGCGCCGACGCGCGTGACCTCGACCTGCACGCCGAGGAGATCGAGCGCGTCCTTCATGTGCATGACGGACATCGCCGGCGAACGCAGGTCCAGCGTGCCCATGTCGGCCATCAGCACCTGGTCGCACAGCGACGCGATCTGGTAGGTGCCCGCGTCGACATTCTCGAGGTAGCACGTGATCTGCTTGCCGGCGCCGCGCACGCGCGCGATCGCCCGCTCGAGCTCACGGAGTTGCGGCAGGTTGAACTGCGCCTTGCCGGAGAGGTCGAGCACGACGAGCGGTTCGGGCACCTTCGCGAGCGCATCGACCGCTTCGAGGAAGCGGAAGAACGGCTTCGGCGGCGCGCCGCCGTCGCCGAGCAGCGACAGCGGGCTGAAGCCCATCTCGGCGAGATCCTCGTAGGAGCCGTTCGGGCGCAGGAACGGCACACGCGCTTTCGCGGGTGTTTTGTCGACAGCCGCGTCGGTCTTCGCAGCCGCGGGTTTCGGCTTCTCCTGGTTCTCCTGCGCGGCCACGGGGCACCACAGCAGGGTCAGCGACAACGTGAGGAGCGGGAACGAACGCGGCAACGCGAGTCTCATAGGGGCGGGAGGATAACGCGACGGGAGCGGAATGCGCGGCAGGGCAGGCGAAGAGGTGCCCTCGTGGCCGGACGGCACGGCCGCCTGTCGCTGCCTCGCTGCGAAGTCAGCGCCGTTGGCTGCTCGCGGCAACGCGGGACGGCGCCGCATCGGCGCGATGGTCGCGCGCCGCATGGGCCGGCTACGTCGCAGTGCCGTGGCTCGCCCTGTTGGTGCTGCCGATCGCGGTGCCGTTCTACTCACTCGACAGCTCGTGGTACGCGCTGCGCCTTCGCCGCATGGCGAACGTCGCTGCGTGAGCCAGCAGCGACGTCTTCACCCTCTCACAGCCAGCGGAAGAAGGCGACCGGGCAGTAGTTCGCGCTGACCGTGCCCGTGGTCGTCGTCGACGGCAGGCCGTTCGCGTAGAGGATCGACGAGCGCGGCAGGATGCCGACCTGCACCGCGACGCCGTTCGAAGTCACGATGCTCGCCGGCGAGAACACGTCGAGCACGATGGCCTGGTGCGACAACCAGAGGTCGTTGAACACCGGGTTGTTCGGCACCTGGTAGTACGGGCTGAAGCTGCCTTGCGCGGACGTGCCGACGCCGATCGTCGCGAGGTTCGTGAGATCCATCTGCCCCGTGCACGACGCCTGGATGCCCGGGAACAGCACACCCAGCGGATACGGGCTCACGAGCTGCGTGCCGACGCCGACCGCGATGACCGCGAAGCTGTTGGCGGGCGAGTTGGCGCCGTTCAAGTAGACGTAGCCACCGGTGCGGACCGGCGACGTCGTGAGCTGCGTGACGTTGTTGCCCGAGTGCTGGCAGCCCGGCGCTCCCGTCACGACGGGCGAGTAGAAGTCGGCGCGGTCGAGCCGGTAGTTGAAGGCCACGCCGCCGATGCTGTTGCCGAACACGCGATACTCGACGACGAGGTTGCGGCCGGCGGGCGCGTAGGCGAACGGCGTCGTCAGCGTGATGAACAGCTGGCCGTTCGGCAGCGGATTCGCGGCGTCGCGCAGGTTCGGCAGCGTGAACAGGGTCGGGCCGAACACCGTGGTCGGCGCGCCGTCGTAGATGGAGTCGAACGTCGTCGACAGCGAGCTCGGGCTCAGCGTCGTGTAGCCCATGCGGATCTCGAGCTGCAGCGCGCGGCCGTTGTCGAGCGTGGTCGTGGTGGCGTCCTCGCGGAAGCCGAGCTGGGTGATCGAATGGCCGGTCGGCACGGTCACGTCGGCAGCGTCGTAGACGATCAGCGAACGCGACGTGCCGTTGGCGAGCGGCAGGTTCGCGCTGCTGTTCGGTCCTTCGGCGACGGCGGTGTACTCGGACGGGAAGATGGAGGTCGACTGCGCCGCGAGGCCGGCTGCGAGGAGGAACAGGGGCAGGCAACGAATCATGTTTTCTCTCTTGGTTGGTGGTTGCGTCGCGAAGGCGCGACCTCTTCGCAGTGCGAGCATTCGCGGCGATGTCACACTGGCGTCGCGAGAATTCCGTCGGGTTGCCGGTCATCGCCTTCCCTGACCGAACGAAACGGCCGCCGGCCGCCGCGGTAGCGACGACCCGGGCAAAGGGGACCGGCGGCTGCTTCCCTGGCGTGCTTTCGGGGGATTTCGCAACTCGTCAGTGACGCGGGCCCGCTCCTGGTCCTGGTGCTCGAAAGAGCCTGCCATGACCCGCCGTATCGCCGTGCTGTTCCGTATCTTCTGTGTCGGCCTGCTGCCGGTGGCAGTGCCGGTCGCGGCGATCGTGTTCGCCGCCGCCAGGGTGCCGGCCGCCAGCGTTCCCGCGCATGCCACAGCCAATCGCTAAGCTCCGCACGCGTCCGATGCCCCTGCCCGACACCGAACGCATCGAAGGCCTGCTGGCCGACGCGCTCGCCGCCCACGACACGGGCGGCGCCGACGCGCTCGACGCGTTCCTGCGCGGGCTCGGCGCCGATCGCACCGCGGTCGAACGCGGCCTCGCGCGTTGCCGCCGGCTCGGCTTGTTCGGCGAGGCGGCACCGGCGCGCGACTTCCCCGAGCGCCTCGGCGAGTTCCGGCTCGTGCGGCGGCTCGGCAGCGGCGGCATGGGCGTCGTCTACGAAGCGGAGCAGGAGTCGCTCGGCCGCCGCGTGGCGCTCAAGGTCGTGCGGCCCGAGCTGCTCTACTTCGAAGGTGCGCGCGAGCGCTTCCGCCGCGAGATCGAGGCCGTGGCGCGGCTGTCGCACCCGGCCGTCGTGCCGGTGCTCGCGTCGGGCGAACAGGACGGCGTGCCGTGGTATGCGATGGAGCTGCTGCAGGGCCACACCGTGCACGAGGTCTGCGCGGCCCTGGCCGGCCGCGATCCCGCGACGCTGAACGCGAAGGACCTGCGCTCGGTGATCGGGGCCGTCGGCTCCGACACCGATCCGCTGCAGGGCGCCTGGTGGCAGGTGTGTGCGCGCGTCACGCACGCGGTCGCGCTCGGCGTGCGGCATGCGCACCTGCGCGGCATCGTGCACCGCGACATCAAGCCGTCGAACGTGATGTTGACCGCCGATGGACGCACCGTGCTGCTCGACTTCGGCGTCGCGCTGCTCGGCGGCCGGCAGCAGTTCACGCGCACCGGCGCCGCGCCGGGGTCGCCGGCGTTCATGTCGCCGGAGCAGCTGCGCGGCGACGCGGTCGACGAACGCACCGACATCTACTCGCTCGGCGCCACGTTGTGGCAGATGCTGAGCCTCGTGCCGCCGTTCCGCGGCGACACCGACCTGCAGCAGATCTGCGACGGCGAGGTGCCGGACGTCACGAAGCACAACCGCGAAGTGCCGCGCGAGCTCGGCATCGTGCTGCAGAAGGCGATGGACCGCGACCGCGAGCGCCGCTACGACGACGTCGAGCAGTTCGCGCAGGACCTGGTCGCGGTGCTGCAACGGCGGCCGATCCGCGCGCGGAGGCTCGACTGGTCGCTGCGCGCGTGGCGCTGGTGCCAGCGCCATCGTGTGCTGGCGACCGCACTCGCGTCGCTGCTCGTTTGCGGCTTGGCGATGCCGGCGGTCTTCGCGTGGCGCGAGCGCGAGACCAACGCCGAGCTGGCGGCGGCCGCGAAGCAGGCGCGCAAGAGTCTCGGAACCACGCTCGACGCGATCTCCGCGCTGCTCGTGCGCGTCGCCGACGACAAGTTCCGCTTCGTGCCGTCGGCCGCCGCGGTCGCCGAGGAGTCGCTCGCCGAAGCGGTCGCGATGTACGAGAAACTGCTGCAGGAGCATCCGGAGCACGTTCGGCTGCACGTCGACGCCGGCACGGCGATGAGCCGTCTCGCCGACTATCTGCTGCGCCGCGGCGCCGTCGCGAAGGCACGCGACCTGCTGGCGAACGGGATCGCGCGGCTGCATGGCGACGCGCTCGACGTCCCACCGGCCTGGCTCGATACCCGCTCCGTGCTGATGACGAATGTCGGCAGCTGTGCCGAGCACGTCGGCGACCGCGCCGCGGCCGTGCGCGCCTACGACGCGGCGGACCGCGATCTCACGGCACTCGCGCGCGAACCGAAGTTCGAGCGGCAGGTGGCGCGCGGCCGCGCCAAGCTCGCGTCGGCGCGCGCGGGTCTGTTCGACCCGCTGCTCGAGCGCGAACCGATGGAGAAGGCTTGCCGGCTGGCGCTGCAGCTCGCGCGCGAAATGCACGACCGCGACGTGGCCAATGCGGTCGAGACGCGGCAGCTCGTGCTGCAGCTCGACATGCTCGCGACGATGTACAGCAAGCAGAAACGCTACGACGAAGCGCTGCCGCTGCTCGACGAGGCGCTCGCACTGGCGCGCGGCATCCCGGCGGATGCGAAGTTCTGGCCGCCGCCGCCGCTGCTCGTGGCCCAGGTGCTCGAGACGCTCGGCAACCTGCACGTCGATCGACGAGATTCCAATCCAGCGGCCGAGCTCAAGGAGTGCCTCGCATTGCGCGAGCAGGCGGCGCGCGACTATCCGAACGACTTGCAGGTGCGCTGCAACGTCGCGGCGGCGCTGCACAACCTCGCGGTCATGAACTTCTTCCAGAAGCAGGACGACGTTGCGCTCGAGCGGCTCGACCGCGCGATCACGTTGCAGCGTTCGGTGCTGGCGGCCATGCCCGAGTATCCGACGGCGCGCGACTACCTGCGCCGGCACCTCGTGCAGCGTGGCTCCCTGCTCGCGCAAGGCACCAACGCCGAGGACCTGCAAGCGTGCGTGCAGGAACTGTCGTCGATGGCCGAGGACCCGAACGCGCAGCGTTCGGCAGCGCGGTTGTGGTGCCGGCTGCACAAGATGGTCGGCTCGAAGCAGCAGTCCGGCATCGAGCCGGCCGCGTGCCTGGAACAGGCGATGGCTGCGCTGCAACGCGCCGAGTCGCTCGGCTGGGGACCGGGGCAGTCGTTCTCGGATCCCGTCTACGCGCCGCTGCGCGGCCGCGCCGACTACGATGCGTTGGTCGCGCGCATCAAGGCGAAGGTCGGGGCCGGCGAGCGCTGATTCCTTCGACCGGGTTCACACCTCGGTGTCGCCGCCGTCGAGCAGCATCGCGAGCCGCGAGATGCCGCGGTAGACGAGGTTGCGCACCGCGCCCTCGCTCTTCTGCATGCGTTCGGCGATCTCGGCGTGGCTGAGGCCGCACAGCTTGTGCAGCGTGATCGCCTCGCGGTAGTCGGCCGGCAGCAGGTCGAACGCGGCTTCGACGCGCCGCATCTGCTCCTTGACCTCGAGGTCCTTGCTCGGCGTGACCAGCGTCTCGTATGCGGCCATCGCGGTCGTCGCGTCGGGGATCACCTGTTCCTTGTCGCGATCGCGCTTCTCGGCGTGGTGGAAGCGGTGTTTCTCTCGCAGCTTGTTCTCGGCGCGCACGAACAGCCAGTGGCGGAACGGCGCCTCGCCGCGGAAGTCGAAGTCCGAGAGATCGCCGAGCGCTTCGCGACAGACCGACTGCACGAGATCGGGCGCCGTCATCAGTCCGCGCAGCGCCGGGCCCATGCGCAACCGCACGAACGCTTCGAGGTTCGGCAGGTGGCGCACCATCAGCTGCTCGAGTGCTTGGCGATCGCTCTGCTTCGCGCGCGCAACGAGCTCGGCGTTCTCTTGGTCGCGGTCGGCCATCGCCCGGCAGGCTATCCAGGCCCGCTGCGGCCGTCGAGCCAGCACGGTCGCGTGGTTACTTGCGGTGTCGCGTGGCACTAGAGTGCCCCGTCACATGAACGCCCTCGCCGCTCGGGTTCTGTTCGCGGTCCTCGTCCTCGCCGCCTGCCTCCCGGCACATGGAGGGCAGTATCGTTCCGTGACGCCGAACGCGAAGTCCGCGGACGTCGTACCGGCATCGGCCAGCTGGCAGGCGTGGTGGGAGTCCAACAAGGAGCCGTTCCTGCGCCGTGACGCGCCGGGTGCGACGGCGCCGGTGACCGGGTCGGACGACTTCTATCTCGGCAGGCGCCGTCCCGACGTCGTGGCGACGGAGAAGTCCACCGTCGACGATCGGCGGTCGCGCATCGTGCCGGCCCTCGCCGCGCTGATGGAGCACGAACGTCTGCGCGACGTGCAGAGCGCCTGCCTCATCGCGCTCGGCAAGGTGGGCCTCGACGCGCCCGGCATCGACATCGAGCAGCTGATGGCGGCGCGGATCCCGCGCGACGACCAGGAAGTGCGCGAGACGGCCGTGCTGGCGCTCGGCATCTCGGGCCGAAGGACGGCCGTGCCGCGGCTGCTCGCCTTGCTGCGCAACGACGCCGACGGCAAGAAGCTCGCCGATCAAGCCGAGGTCGGCGAACGTATCCGCACGTTCGCGGCCTACGGCCTCGCGCTGATCGCGCGCCGCAGCGCGGAACCGCCGCTGCAGCAGGAAGTCCACGAGCTGCTCTGGTCGTTGTTGCGCGATCCCGCGATCGTCAGTCGCGACCTGCGCGTCGCGTGCGTGCTCGGCATCGGCATCCTGCGCGCCGATCCCGACCGTTCGTCCGACAAGCGGCTCGGCTGGCGCGCCGTCGAGCAGCTGCTGGGCTGGTTCGAACAGGATCTCGGCGCCGGCGAAGAGTTCGTCCAGGAGCACGCCCCGATCTCGATCGCGCGTCTGCTCGGCAACGGCACGAGCCCGCTGCACCAGCGGTGCAAGAAGGCGTTCGTTGCGTGTCTCGAGTCCGGTTCGCGGCGCGGCAACGCGATCCTGAGCTCGGCCGCGATCGCGCTCGGCATGATGTCGCTGCCACCCGAGAGCCACGCCGACGACGCGGCTTCGTCGAAGGCGCTGCAGCACAGCTACGACCGCGGCGCCGAGGAGCACGTGCGCATGTTCAGCGTGATGGCGCTCGGTCGCATCGGCGGCGCCGGCAATCGCAACTGGCTCTTGTCGGAGTATCAGCACGGCAACAAGACGATGGAGAAGCCGTGGCTCGCGATCGGCCTCGGCGTGATCGCCGCTGGCGCCGCGCGGCGCGGCGCCGTCGACGAGGAGATCGCTCGGCTCCTGCTGCAAGAGCTCGTGGCCGCGTCGCACGAGGACATGATCACGCCGCTCGCCGTGGCCGTCGGGCTCACGGGGCACAAGCCTGCGGCGCCGAGGGTGCTGGAGCTGTTGCGCGACCGCGCCGAGAACGAACGCGTGACCGGGTATCTCTGCGCGGGGCTGGGCCTGCTCGGCGATCCGTCCGCCGTGCCTGCGCTCGTCGAAGTGCTCGAGCAATCGCAGCGGCGGCCGTTCGCGCTGCAGCAGTGCGCCGTGGCGCTCGGCAGCCTCGGCGACGCCCAGGTCACGCAGCGGCTCGTGAAGATGCTGCGCGAAGGCAGCAGCGTCGCCGTGCTCGCTGCGTTGGCTTCGGCCATCACGCGCATCGGCGATCGCAGCGCGATCGACGCGCTGATCGCGGCGAGCGCCGACGAAGAGGTGCCGAAGCTCGGACGCGCGTTCGTCGCCGCGGCGCTCGGCGGGGTCGGCGACAAGGACCCGCTGCCGTGGCACCTGCCGCTCAGCGTCGACGCGAACTACTCCTCGCCCGTCGACACGCTGACGAACGGCGCGACCGGCATCCTCGACATCCTGTGAGCGGGATCGGGTGAGCGGCGGCGAGCGAGGCACGTGACGCGCGCGCCCCGCTGACCGCGCCGCTACCGTGTGCGCGGCGCTGCCCATGAACGACCGCCACGAGCTGGAGCGCGTTGCCCCCGGGCCGGTGCCCACAACCGTCGCCCCGGGGCCCGCGCAGGCGCCGACCTTCCTGCTGTCGCGCCGCGTGTTCCTGACCTGCGTCGCCGGCGGCTACGCGCTCGCGTTCGCGCAGCTGCTCGAACAGGTGCAGGGGCTGTTCGGCGCGCGCGGCATCGCGCCGGTCGCCACCTCGCTGCAGGCCTTGGGCGAGCAGGTGCACGGCTTCGCTCGACTGCAGCTGCCGACGCTGTTGTGGTTCGGCGCCAGCGACGGCGCGATGCTCGCGCTCTGCATCGCCGGCGTGCTCTGCGCGTTGACCGCGATGGCGGGGTTCCTGCCGCGTTTTGCGCTCTTGCTGTGCTGGGTGCTGTACCTGTCGTTCGTGTGTGTCGGCGAGCCGTTCCTGTACTTCCAGTGGGACGCGCTGCTGCTCGAGACCGGCCTGCTCGCGGTCGTGTTCGCGCCGGATGGTCTGCAACCGTTCGGCCGAACCGAGCGCGAGCCGTCGCCGGTCGTGCGCTGGCTCGTCTACTGGCTGCTGTTCCGGTTGCTGCTGCTGTCCGGGCTGCTCAAGCTCTGCAGCGGCGACAGCAGCTGGCAGGAAGGCAAAGCACTCGACTTCCACTACTGGACGCAACCGCTGCCACACCGGCTCAGCCACTTCGCGCACTGGTGGCCCGGCCATGCGCTGTCGCTGTGGATCATGTTCGCGATCGAGCTCGGCGTGCCGCTGCTGCTGGTCGTGCCCGTCGCGAGGCGGCGGTGCCGGCAGGTCGCGGCTGCCGCCACCGTGCTGCTGATGGCCGCGATCGCGGCGACCGGCAACTACGGGTTCTTCAACCTGCTGACCGCGGTGCTGTGCGTGCCGCTGCTCGACGACCGCGCGTGGCGCATGCTCTTGCGTCGGCCCGCGCCGAAAGCACTCACGGCGCCGCCGCACGTGGTGCCGGCGTGGCGGCGGATCGCCGTCGGCGCGTTCGCGGTCGTCGCGGTGCTGGCGACCACCGACCGGTTCGCGACGAGCTTTCGCGGCGGCGGCGCGCCGGCGTGGCCCGTGGCGCTGCTGCACGGCATCGCGGCGCCGGTCCACGACTTGGTCGCGCCGTTGCAGAGCTTCCACTCGTACGGGCTGTTCCGCGTGATGACGCGCGAACGGCCCGAGCTGCTGCTCGAAGGCAGCGACGACGGCGTCGAGTGGCGGCAATACGGGTTCCGCTACAAACCGCTCGACGAACACCGCGCGCCGGTGTTCGCCGGTCTCTACATGCCGCGGCTCGACTGGCAGCTCTGGTTCGCAGCGCTCTCGCACCGCCTCGACCGCCACTCGGAGTGGACGCTCGGGCTGCTGCAGCGCGTGCTCGAGGGCTCGCCGGAGGTGCTCCTGCTGCTCGGCGACAACCCGTTCCCCCAGCACCCGCCGAAGCAGGTGCGGCTGCGGATCGCGCCATACGAGTTCAGCACCCCGGACGAACGCGCTGCGGGGCGCTGGTGGCGGCGCGGCGAGATCGAGCCCTACTCGGGTGCGTGGACGCTCGTGGACGGCAAGCTGCGCGCCGTCCGTTGACCGCTCGAAGACCTCGATACCGCGTTCGTCAGATCGCCGATTGATCGCCGGCTCGCTGATGGCGGCGCGCGTAGGCCCACGCGGCGAGCAGCAACACGCCGCCGAGCACGCCGGTCGCGAGCACGCGCATCGGGGTGTCCGTGTCGCGCATGTCCCACGTGACGACCTTCACCGCGGCGATGCCGAACAGCGCGAGCGCCGTCCAGCGCACCGCGGCGAGCTTGCGCCAGAAGCCGGCGGCGAGCAGCACGCCGGCAAACGCGAGCACGTAGAGGCTCGTCGCGACATCGCGCGCGCCAGGGCTCCACTGCGCGGCGGCGTCGAGCAGCTCGAACAGGCCGCCGCAGAACGTGCCGGCGAGCGCAGTCACGCCGAGCAACGCGCGCGACGCGACGTCCGCAGCCGGCACCACCATGCGCCCGCCGACCGCGAGCGCGACGATCGCCGCGAGCGCACCGGTCCGCGCGTTCCACAGCGGCAGCGTGTCGCTCGCGACGTTCATGGCGTTCGCGCCGAGCGCCTCCTCGATCCACTTGACGAGCACCACCAGCTCGACGAGCGCGGCGACCGTCGCGAGCACGCGGTCGCGAACGCGCGAGCCCACGAGCAGCGCCAAGGTCGCGACGCCGCACGCGAGCGCGAAGGTCAGCGCCATCCAGCTGCTGCCCTCGCCGACGAGGCTGTGCATCGGCAGCAACCCCATCGGCGCCGCGATGACGCCGAGGAGCAGCCCGGCGAGCCGCGCCGGCGTCGTGCGCGAGACGACGAGCAGCAGCAGCGTGGCCGCGAGCATCGGCACGGCCCGCTCGCGCCCGAGCACACCGAGCGACCCGATCGCGACTTCGAGCAAGGCCGCGAGCGTCATGCCGAGCTCGGCGACGCGAGTCCACCGGCGCACCACCGCCAGCAACACGGCGACGCCGACGAGGCCGCCGAGACACCACCAGTGCACGTCGGGTTGCCCTTCCATCGGGAACGTCAAGCGCGTCGCCGCGACAACGGTGCCGAGCGGCAAGAGCACCGAGCCCGCGCGCGCGAGCCACGTCCCGAGCGCCGCGCAGCGCGGCACCAGCAGCGCGCCGGCCCCGAGCAGCGCGCATGCGGCGAACGGCGGGAACAGCGAACGCTCGTCGTGCTCGGCGAACCGCAGGAGCAGCGCCAGGTGCGCGAACAGACCGCCGCTGCCCGCGAGCACCGCGCGCAGGTCCGACACGAGGGCACCGCGCAGCGCCGCGATCACCTCGGGCGCGATCAGCAGCAGCCACACCGCCTCGACGTGGCCCACGAAGGACCACAACGGACCCGTGCCGCTCCGCAAGTACCAGCCGATCACGAGCACGACGGTCGAGACGACCGCGAGGCCGCGCGCGTGATGCCAGTGCCAGCGATGCTCGGTCCACGCGCCCCACGCGTGCAGCGCGAGCAGCAGCGCGAAGAACGCGGTCGGCGACGGCGACGGCGTGCCGACGAGCACCGGCGCCGCGTACGCACCGGCGAGCGCGACCGTCGCGAGCATCTCGAGCCGCAGCCGGTGCGCGAGGAACTGCCCGAGCGCCGCGCTGCCGAGCAGCGAAGCGACGGCGGCGCCCGAAGAGAACACCTCGTAGCGCAAGTGCGCGAGCACGCCGGCGACGTAGGTCAGCGCGGTGCCACCGCCCCACAACAGCGCCGTGTACTTCGCGTCGACGCGCGCGCGCAGCAGCACGCCAGCGCCGACCATCAGCAAGCCGGACACGTAGACGAGCGACGCGCGCGCGGCGGGACCGAGGTGCGCCCACCCGAGCTGGCCGAAGTACGCGGCGGCGAGCAGCACCGCCGCGATGCCGGCGCGTCCGAGCACAGCGAGCCCGACGAAGCGCTCGAGGTCCCGCTTCGGCGCGCGTGGCCGCCGCGGCCCGGCGCGTTTGGCGAAGACCGAGCCTGCGGGTGGCAACCGCGACGGCGCCACGATCCGTTCGGGCGGCGGTGCCGCGTGCGACGTCTCGACGGGCGGCGGTGGTGACGATGGCGGCGGGGCAGCCCGCGGCGGTGCGGCGGCGGCGCGCTGGCCGAGCAACCCTTCGAGCTGCGCGACGCGCGCCTCCAATGCCTGCAGTCGATCGCGCAGCGTGGAGTCGTCCATGCGAGTGCCGGCGAGAGCGGCATCATGCACGGCACGACGCGCGAATGCACCAGCGCTTCGGCGAACGGTCCCCGCCGCCATCCTCGCGTCTCAGCATCCCGTTTCGGTTCCGTAACCAGAGCGCGTCTTCGTCGCCGATCTCGCCGAGCCACGGGCCGGCACCCATGTTGCCTTCGGCGCGACCAATGATGTCCTCTCCCCTTCGCGCCCTCTCTGCGACCTTCGCGTTTGCCTCTCTCGGTTCGCTGCCGGTCGCGCAGCAACCGTCGTTCTTCTTCTTCCCGCACCAGCTCTTCCGGAGCCAATCGTCGCAGACCGTCGCGTGGCATCTGTATGGGCGCGTGGGCGACATCTACGCGCTGCTCGCGGATCTGGCCCCGGGCTCGACGCCGCTGTTCGGCCAGACCTTCGACCTCGCATTCTCGCCGTCGGTCCTCGTGATCCAGGCCGGCCTCGTGACCTCCACGAGCGCCCATCCGCTCGTGCTCGCGCCGAACACGTTTCCCGCCGGCACGCCGCTCTTCTTCCAGGTCGGTGAATGGGACCCGAACCTCGGCCTCGGTTCGATGCTCGCGAGCACGTCGGAGGCCCTGATCGTGCACGACGGAACGAGAGGCATCGAAGTGGGCTTCGTCTACGACCTGCCGCTGCTCACGGGCGTCTTCGACCACGCGGTCTCCCACCGCCTCCAAGCGCTGCCGTCGCTGCGGCGAACGGTGCACCCGCTGCCTCCCCAGGCCTACGCGATCCCGTTCGCGGGCCTGACGCCAGTGCGTGCGACGGGCGCGAGAGTCCAGCATGCCCTGCGCGCCGCCGAGCTCGGCGG
>Ga0111539_10001510_pt1 | contig 31058 bp, 22 predicted proteins | sample RhiMethybrSRZTD1_FD_79667 | JGI IMG/M metagenome (GOLD analysis project Ga0111539, IMG submission 79667) | Populus rhizosphere microbial communities from Tennessee, USA - Rhizosphere MetaG P. TD hybrid SRZTD1 (version 2) (version 2) | ecosystem: Host-associated > Plants > Roots > Rhizosphere >...
CAGCGCTTCCCGAATGACGGCCGGGGCGAGCGCCGCGCCGCGCAGGAACGAGGAGCTCGCGTCGTACGGCATGCCGATCAGTGTCGGCCGGGACGTCATGACTCTCAGCGCCGGACGGCGAACGCCGCGACATACTCGCGGTCATCCCAACTGAGCTTTATCACGCCGCCCCCTCCGGGACGGGGCTCGATCGCGAACGTCACCTTCTCCACCGTTTCGGCCGTCTTGTTCATCGCCATCGGAATCCGCCCGAGATCGAGTTGGGCGTTATAGACGGTGTGATATTGCCCCGTCTCGCGATTGATGATGAGCGCGAACTCCTTCTCGCCGGGCGCGGTGTACAGCGTGTACTCGCCCGCCGGTACGACCAGCTCGCCGAACGCGATCGGCGCGCTCGTCGTGAGCGTCGTCGCCTCGTCGGCGCCGGGCATCCACCACCGCGAGAACGATACGAGGTTGCCCCAGATCACGCGGCCGCGCTTGGACGGCCGGCCGTACTCGATGGCGAAGTGCGCACCGTCGACGTCGCCGAGGACGGTGTCACGCAGGCTTGCCCGCTGCGTCGTCGGGCGCCGCGGCTGCGTCCGGCCGGGTGCCTCGAGCGCCCGCACGCACTCGCCGATGGTTTGCGGCACGTCGGGATCGATCGGGAGCGCCGGATCGGAATACGAGGCGAGCTGTTTCGCCGGATCGCTCACCGACTTGAGCACGTGATTCATGCCGCCGGCGATGAACAGCCGCGCCTCGGGCTTCGCCGCTTGCAGCGCCTTCGCCTCGGCGACGGTCACCTGGATATCGGTCGTGCCCTGAATGATCAAGATCGGAATCGTGAGGCGGGCCAGTTCGACCGACGGCACGTACTTGAACCATGAGATCAGGTACGGCTGGACGCTCGGACGGAACAGCGCCGCGAGCGCAGGCGGCGCCTCGGCCGTCTTCCCGGCTTGCAGGGCCGTCAGGATCTCCTCGCTGGCCGCGAGCAACTCCGGCGCCGCGGTGAGCTTGGGGCGCAGTTGATCGCGCAACAGGTCGGCTGCGCCGTGGGCGACCCCGGCAATCGACACGAACGCATCCGCACGCGCCGCCCGTGCGGCGAGCATCCCGATGAGCGAGCCTTCGCTGTGCCCGCCGACCGTGATGGTACCGAACCGCGCGTCGTTGCGGAGGAAGGACACCCACGAGGCTGCATCCTGCACGTAGGTTTCAAAGCGGAGGTCGGTCTCTTTGAGGCTGGCGACTTTGCTCCTGGCGACGCCGCGCTTGTCGTAGCGCACTGTCGCAATGCCGTCGGCGGCCAGCGCCTCGGCCAGCAGGCGATAACAGTTGTTCTGCCCGGGCAGGCCGGCCGAGTTGCCGTCACGATCCGTCGGCCCCGATCCGGCGACGATTAGCACGACCGGCACCTTGCCGGCCGCCGCCTTCGCGGGCAGCAGCAACGTGCCCTCGATGCGCCCGCCAGGGACGTCGAGGGCGACCTCGGAGGCGGCGGGCGTGGCCTGCCACGCCGCGCTCCGGGCGCCGACCATCGGCGGCGCCGCGGCCAGCGCTGCCGCCATCACCACGAGACCCCGAACGTTCACTGTGCGCCCCCTTTGGCCATCCGCGCGCGCTCGACGGCAATCGCGTCCAGGCCGGCATCGAATTCTTTCACCATCCGCACCATCGTCTCGACCGCGCGGACGTAGAACTCGCGCGTGATCGTCTCGAAGTCATCGGTCGCCCGGTGATGCTGGTCGAAGTCCTCGACGCCGAAGTAGAGACACGGAATCCTCGCCTGACAGAACGGGAAGTGGTCGGAGGAGGACGTCCAGTCTTCGACGTCGCGCCGCGCCGGGTCGTCGTGCCCCATCACCAGCTTGACGCGGGCGCTCGCGGCCACGCGCTCGACGTACGGCTTCAGAAAGGTCAGCCGATGCGTGCCCGAGACATACAGCAGATTGCCGGGATCTCGGCCGATCATGTCCATGTTGACGTTCAGCACGAGCGCCGAAGCTTCCACGGGCGGCTGGCGGACGAACGCGGTGGCGCCGTGGAGCCCCACCTCTTCGGCATCCAGCGCGGCAAGAATCAGCGAATGCGCGGGGCGGTTCACGCTGAAGTACTTCGCCAGCGCGAAGAGCGCAGCGGTGCCAGTCGCGTTGTCGTCGGCGCCGTTGAACACCTGGCCGCCGCGGCTGCCGAGGTGATCGTAATGCGCCGTCACCACGAGGTACCGGGCCGGCGACCGGCTCCCGTTGATCCAGCCAATGACGTTCACGCCGCGCTGCTCGGCGGCGCTGCCTCCGGTGAACGTGAACGGCCGCTCGAACCCCACGCCAAACGCGGTCAGCCCTGAAGCAGTGAACCGGTCCACGATGTACGCGCGGGCCTTCGCGCTGCCCGGCGTGCCGACCTGCCGGCCCTCCATGTCATCGGCCGAAAGAGTCTGCAAATCTTTGAGGAGCTGCGCCGCATCGATGACGTCGCTCTTCGGTACGGCCTGTGCGGCGCTCAGGATCGCGGTCCCGAGCAGCAACGATCCGATCACCGCTACGTGACGCTTTGCCATCATGTCGAGCTCCCGTTCATGACATGGGTCAAACTTGGGCCCCGTGCCCATGGCCTTGGGCCCTTCTGGTGCTTCCAAAGAATACCGCGCCCCTTGACCTCTCCGTCCCAATAAGGTCTACTGCCGCGCTTGTGTTGTTGCATCTTGGCGTCTTTCTCATCACGTTGTCCGGGCTGGTCTTCGAAGTGGCCCTCACCCGGATCTATTCCGCGACGATTTGGTACCACTTTGCCTTCGTCGCCGTCTCTGTCGCGCTGCTGGGGTGGGGCCTCGGCGGCTTCGCCCTCCACCTGCTCAAGCGCGGCCGGCTGACTTCGTCGCTCGACAAGGCGGCCGCGCTGACGGTGGTGTACGGGCTGACGATTCCAGCCTGTCTCGGGCTGGTCGTCAAGTTCCCGTTCACGCTGGAGCGCCTGCCGCTCTATTTCGTCGCCCCGCTCGCGCCGTTTTTCATCGCCGGCATGGCGCTGTCGATGATTTTCGACCTGCAGCGGGCGCGCAGCAGCTCTCTGTACTTCGCGGACCTGATCGGGGCGTCGCTCGGCGCGCTGATCGTCACGTGGCTGCTCCAGGGCCTGGGCGGGGAGACGGCGGTGCTGGTGGCCGCGCTCGCGCCCTTCGGCGCGGCGGTCTGCCTGTCAAAGCGTCCGGCGATTCGCGGACTGGCCGCGGCCGCGGCCGTGCTGGTCGCGATCGTCGCCATCACCAACGAGACGTCCGGCCTGCTCCGGGTGACGCCGGGAACGCTCAAGGCCATGCGCCGGCAGATGGACGAACTGCCGGGCACCAAGGTCGCGCAGACCGGGTGGAACGCCTACTCGCGGATCGACGCGGTCGAGGGATTCCCCGCACCCTATCTCGCGCGCCTCTACATCGACTCGGACGCGTGGACGAGCATTCTCGAGTGGGACGGCAACCTCGAGAGCGTGCGCGACATGAAGAACTGGTATCGCGCGCTGCCGTTCAAGCTCGTGTCCAATCCCAACACGCTCATCATCGGCCCGGGCGGCGGCTCGGACGTGCTGGTGGCGCTCGCGTCGGGGAGCCGCAAGGTCGGCGCCGTCGAGCTCAACCCGCTGATGCTGCAGTTCGTCCGCCATTACGGCGCGCGCGCGGGCAATCTCTACGACCGGCCGGACGTCGATGTCGTGCAGAGCGAAGGACGTAATTTCATCAGCCGCACGCCGGGCAGGTTCGACATCATCTTCCTCGGCTTCGTGGACTCGTGGGCCTCGGTCGCGTCGGGCGGATTGTCGCTCTCGGAGAACTACCTCTACACGACGGAAGCCTTCAAGGGCTACTACGACCGCCTCACCGACGATGGCCTGCTCTGCATTCTGCGGTGGGAGGTGGACATCCCGCGGCTCGTCGCCAACTCAGTCGCGCTCCTCGGCGCCGGGGAAGCGGCCAAGCGCGTCGTCGCCATCGTCGAACGGCGGACCGGCGGACGCGACGATCAACCGCAGATGATCTTCATGCTGCGCAAGCGCCCGTTCACCGAGGCGGAGACGGCGCAGATCATGAACGACTGGACGGAGGCGCGGCCGATCGTCGTCCCCGGCCGGCACACCGACCCGCCGTACGCCGATCTGCTGGCGGGCCGCAAGACGCTCGCCCAATACGACGCGGACGCCCCGCGACGCGTCGGCCCGGTCTTCGACGACAGCCCGTTCTACTTTGCGACGGAGCGTCCGCTCGGCATGCCGTCGCGGATGCGCGACGCGCTGTCGGTGCTCATCATCCCGGTGGCCGCGCTCCTCGCGGTGTTCGCGTTGTTCGGCAAGCCCAAGGGCCAGCCGGTGGCGCCGTACGCCTCGTCGATCGTGTACTTCGCGTGTCTGGGCCTCGGCTTCATCACGGTCGAGCTGGCGCTGCTGCAGAACCTCACGCTCCTGCTCGGCCACCCGATTTTCACACTGTCGATCCTGCTCTTCACGCTGCTCGCGGCCGGCGGCATCGGCAGCGCCGTCTCGCGGGTGATTCCGGCGCAAACCGCCTGCCTGGCCGTGGCGGTGCTCGGCGTGATCTACGCGTTCGCGCTCCCCTTCGCCGTGCCGCGCCTGCTGGCGCTCGGCTTCTGGCCGCGCGTTGCGCTTGCCATCCTCTTCATCGCGCCGATCGGCCTCGCGATGGGCGTGCCATTCCCGCGCGGCCTGCTCCGCGCCGGACGCGGCTCGCTCCCGGCGCCGCCGTTCTTCTGGGGCCTGAATGGCATCATGTCGGTCGTCGGCTCGGTCGGGACCGTCGTCATCGCGCTGGCGTTCGGTTTTCGCGTCGCGATGATCGCCGGCGCGGCGTGCTATCTCATCGCCGCGCTCGCCGGACGGGTGATCGATCGCGGGCCGCTGGTCTCCTCGTGACAAAAAGCTTCGCCATGAAGAGGTGAAGAAGTGAAGACCGTCTGATTGCCTGGCGTTACAACACACGCGCAAGCGTGTGCTCTCAGGCCCTACCCGGCAAGAAGCTGATGCCGCGCCCATTACCGATTGCGCGATTGCCGATCAGCCCATTACCGATTGCACGATTGCCGATCAGCCCCATTACCGATTGCGCGATTGCCGATCAGCCCATTGCCGATTACCGATGCGTTCTTTGCCCTTTACCCGATTACCCGTGCAGATTGCCGATTGCCGAAGTGTTTGCCATTGCCCATTGCCGATTTCACATTGCCCATGTCTCTATCGCGGATCCACCTTCCTCCCGGCGTTCAGGCTGTCGAAGTTCAGGATCGCGTTCCACACCATGAAGTAACTCCCGATCGTCTCGCCGCGCCAGATCGGATTGTTGGCGAAGAGCACGACCTGTCCCTGCCCCACCGGCACGGAGACAACGACCGGGCGCTGCGCGATGTCGGCGCCGCCCTGCAGGAGTCCTGAGACGAGCAGCTCGTTCTGATCGGCGAAGCGGAGCGCGACGCGCGGACGCAGGTCGGGCGGAATGATGTTGAGGGGCGTCCGCATCTGCTCATCGGTCGGCGTCGCGTACTGCCAGGGACGCGGCGTCGCCGGCGGAGTCGGCCGCTCATTGCGCGGATCGAGCGCGGGGCGGCCCTGGGGCACGTCGGGATCGTCCGGCGTCCCGCGCCCGGTCGCGCGCGCGCCCGGGCCGCCGCCGCGGCCGCCGGCGCCCGCGGCGCCGCCGCCGCCTCCGCCGCCGCGCCCGCCGGCCGTGGCGCTCACGCTGAAGCTCCCGCCGGCGTCGCTGTAGACCGCGAGATTGTCAGGAATGCCGTAGACGAGCGGGTGCGTGTCGTCCACGATGCGCGTGCGGAGCAGCGACCCGACGACGCGCGATCCGGTGGCCGCGGTGTTGGCGCTCACGCCGTCGGTGAGCCCGAACTGCAGCGCGAACTGCGCGCTGCCGACGGCGCCGACGTAGACGCCGCCCTTGCGGATGAACTCTTCGAGGTGCATCAGGCCGGTCCACCCGAGACCCGGCCGGATGTCGTCGGTCTCGTCGATGCCGCCGAGGTTCGGGGTCGCGTCCGACTTCTTCCACGGCATCGGATTGCGCCACATCGGCAGGCCGTCGATCACCGCCTGCGCGCCGCCTCCGCCAGGCCCGAAGAGGATGACGTCGTACTTGTCGCGCAGATTCGCGTCCTTTGCGACGTCCTGGGTGCTGATGTAGTCGTACGGGATCCCGTTGAAGTCGAGCGCCTGACGCCACCAGCCCTCGGTCTGGGTGCTCTGCCACGTGTGCATCAGCGCGATGCGGGCGGCGCGCGCCGGGTGCGTTTTTATGGTCGGCGCCGCGCTGAGCGCGTACGCCCGCAGTCCGACCTCTTTCACGGCCGCATCGAGATCGGCCTGCGACACGCCGCGCACGATGAAGGATCCGCGCGCGAACTTCTGCCCCGCCGCGTCGAACGGCTCCTCGGCCAGTTGCATGTCCGCGGACTTCAGCTTGTAGCGCAGCGTGATCAGCGCGTTATCGGCGTTGTGGTTGATCGCGAAGATCGTGCCCTGTCCCGTGACGCCACTCGCCGGCCGGATGGCGCCCTTCAACGGTTCGACGGGCGCGTCGAGCACCTTCGGATCCAGCACGCGGACGGCCTGCACGCTGAAACCCTCCGGGAACGTCCAGCCGGTGTCGTCGTACGGGTTGCTCTGCGGATCGTTCGGCGCCCAGTACTGATAGTCGAGCAGCGCGTCGGCGATGCGCGAGTACGGCTGGTCCATCCGCACGACATAACTGCCGGCCGGGAACTCGCGCGTTTCGGTCCGCGGTCCGCGTGGCGGGGCCGGCGTCTCTTCCCCTGCCGCCGCGTTGGCACCCGCGCCAGCGCCGGCCGCCGCTCCGGCGCCGCCCGCGCGGCCGCCGCGCCCGGCGCCCGCCGCCGGGGCGCGCACCGGGACCTGCACGGAGAACGCCGCGGTCGCGCGCGAGATCTCCACGTGCTGCTTCTGCAGTACGCGTAGCAGCTCAGCTTGCGCGCCGGGTCGCGTCTCGGTCGCCGGCAGCACGTAGGCCGCCGGTCCCTCCGTGCGCGCCTTGAGAATCGATCGCTTGCTCTTCTCGTAGAAATTCCGGAGGAAGAACAGCCGGTTGTTCGCGATGTAGTTGAGCGAGACGATGAGCCCGGTCTGCTCGTAGTTGTTGTTGTTGCGGAGCGACCACTTCACGAACGGCAGCGGCGGATTCTGCCGGTACCATGTGCGCGACGTCTCGGCGGCCGAGAGCGTCCGATCGACGGTGTCCGCGCTGCCGCCGTTGCCGAACGTCTCGTAGAGACGGCTGATGCCGTTGTGCGTGGCGGCGATGAACATCAGGTACCCGGGCGACCAGGTGTCGAACGTGCCGAACGCGTAGACGCCGGGCATCCCCAGCCGCGTCATCTCGTTGACGTTGTTCCAGCCGATCATCTGCCACTCGTTGGTCAGGATCGGATCCAGCCACGCGTTGTACGGTCCGTCGCCAATCGTGTTGTCGTACAGGAACGACCCCGACTCGTGCAGGTCGTGGAGCACCAGCGCTTTCTGGTCGACGTAGGTGTTCAGGACGTTCTCGGTCAGCTTGAGCGTCACTCCCATCGCGTCGCGGTTGTTGTCGTGCGCGACGTACTTGCCCCAGTAGAGCGCGCCCGGCACGGTCTTGTCGGGATTGGCCTTCCGGTAGTTGTAGAGATCGACCACGCGGTCGCGTCCGTCCACCTCGACGACCGGCGTGATGATCGTGATCACGTGCTCACGGATATTTCGGATGTAGGGACTGTCGTCAACCGCCAGCCGGTACGCCAGTTCCATCAGCGCCGTCGGCGCGCCCGCTTCCGTCGAATGAATCGTCCCGGTGATGTAGTAGACCGGCGCCGCCCGCTTCGCGATCTCGTCGGCCACCGCGTCGTCCATCTTGATGGTGCGCGGGTCGGCGAGCTTCGCGAGGTCGGCTTTGTTCGCCTCGAGCTTCGCCATCAGCGCTTCCGACGCGACCGCAACGGCCAGCATCTCGCGCCCTTCCTCGCTCTTGCCGATGCTGTAGACCTTCACGCGCGGCGAGGACTTCTCGAGCAACCGCATGTAGTCGTGCACTTCCTTGGTGTACGGCAGCTTCCCCGGCGCGCCGGCGATGTCGCCGAGGATCGCCTTCGGCGTCGGGACCGTCTTCGACGCCGGCATGTAGTCGATGACCGGCGAGAGGAAAAACGTCTCCGTCGTGTACTCCTTGATCTTTTTCGTGTACTCCTCGTCGATCGGCTGATTCGGATCGCGGCCGGGCTTCGCGGTCGCCAGCTCGACTGGCGCCGGTTTGGAGGTCTGACGGGCCTGTTGGGCCGCCAGGAACGTTGGGGTCGCAGCTATCGTCAATCCGAGGAGCAGTCGGGTCAGGGCAGCCGTACGGTTCATGCCGTGCATTGTATGAAAACTCGCGGCCGGACCTCGGACACTCGTCCCATCACCCTATACTCAGCCCATGCGGTTGAACCGGGTCGCCCTCGCGACGCCGCTGATCCTGGCCGCTGCCGTCGCCGCGCAGACGCCGGTCCCGCAGGGCCCCGGCGGCCGTGGCGTCGGACCGGGCGCTGCCGTCGGGGGCGCGCCCCGGACCGGCACGGCGCTGATGGTCGGACGGGTGCTCGAAGGCACAACCAACCGGACCGTGCCGGACGCCATCGTCCAGCTGATCGGCGCGGGCGCGCAGGCGCAGCGGGTCATCACCGACACCGACGGCTACTTCGTCTTTCGCAATCTGCCCAGCGGCGAGTTCACGGTGCAGGCGGTCAAAACGGGCTTCCTCCTGGGCTCGTCGGGACAACGCGTGCCGCGTGGGCCGAGCCGGCCGATTGAGGTCGGTGACGGCGAACGTCTCGGCGACGTCACGTTACGGCTTTGGCAGTACGGCGTCATCTCGGGCGTGATTCAGGACGACCGCGGTGATCCCGTGAGCGGCGTGCAGGTCGGCCTCACGGAACGATCGGCGGTGGCGGGCCGCACGCCGCTCACCTTCGGCGCCGGACGGTTCGCAACGACCGACGATCGCGGCATGTATCGGATCCCGTCGGTCGCGCCCGGCGACTATCTGGTGTACGCGCGATCGGAACCAGAGAATGGGTCCGCGCTCCAGTCGCTGGTCATGTCCGACTTGTCCTCAATGACGTCGCTCCTGATGCGGGTGATGTCGACGACGAACCCCGAAGACTTGATCACGCTCGATCCGACGATGAAGGCGTACCCGCTGACGTTCTACCCAGCGGCGGCGACAGCGTCGCAAGCGTCGATCGTCAGCGTCAAGAGCGGTGAGGAACGCAGCGGCGTGGACTTCCGCGTCAAGCTCGTGCCGTTGGCGTATGTCGGCGGGATCGTCACCGACCAGGGCCAGCCCGTGGCGCAGATGGCGATCCGGCTCGTCGTCGCAGACGATGCCGGACAGGAGATCCCAATTTCGACTGAGTTCACGGACTCCGACGGCCGGTTCGGATTTCCCGGCATCACGGCCGGGCGCTACGTGCTGCGCGGCACCCACGTCCCTCGGCTGGCGCCCGAAGCGGGTGGCGGGACTGCCTCGGGTCGCGGGCGCGGCATGCCTCCTACCACCCTTCCGACGGGTCCGACGCTGTCGGTGACGACGACAGTCACGGCCGGTGAGCCCGGCACAGCCACACTCGCGCTCATTGCCGAGCCGGGCGTGCCGTGGCGCGGGCGCGTCGTGTTCGAGGGTTCCGCGCCTGTGCCTGACGACCTGACGCAGATCGTGTTTACGCTCACCGCCTCGGAGGGCACGTCGTTCGAGTTGGCCAACGGGATCCGCGGGCGGGCCGAAGCCGATCGCACGTTCGGGACCGTGGGTGTGCCAGCTGGAAAGTTTCTCCTCCGCGCCACGGCGCCGCCGCCGTGGCGGCTCAGTCGTGCTCTCGCCGGCGGCCGTGATCTGATCGACGTCGCGGGAGAATCCGGCGCCGCGGAGCTCACGGGCATCGTCGCGACGTTCGTCGATCGGCCTGACGCCACGCTCAGCGGCACGGTGACTACCGAGCGCGGCGATCCGGATCCGGAGGCGATCGTCTTCGTCTTCCCTGTCGATCCGCGTCTCCGTTCGGATCTCACCGCGCAAGCGAGGCGGCTGCGCGCGGCGCGCACGAGGAAAACCGGCTACTACGCCGTGCCGGGGCTGCCGCCCGGCGACTATCTCGTCGCCGCCGGCACGGACGAATTGTTCAGCAACTGGCTCGACCCGGTCGTCCTCGACCGCCTGTCGCGCGGCGCCGTCCGCGTGTCGATTGCCGACGCCACCAGCAAGACGCAGGACCTGCGGAGTGGAGGCGCGAGATGACTCGCACCGCGCTCATTGGGCTGTCTGGCGTCGCAAGCCTGATAGTGACGCTCAGCGCACAGCAGGCGACGCCGCCACGGGACCAGAGAACCACGATCCCGGCCGGCACGGCGGTCCTTGCCGGCGTCGTGACAGCCGCCGATCCAGGCGCGGCGGCAATTCCACGCGCGCAAGTCGCGATCCTCGACACGGAGAACGGCCTGATTCGGATCGCGTCCAGCAATGACGACGGCCGCTTCGTCATCGCCGGTCTGCCCGCCGGCCGGTATCTTCTCAGCGCGAAGCGGTCGCCGTACGTCGATGCCGTGTACGGCGCCACGCAGCCGGGACGCCCCGGCACCGCCATCGCGCTCAACGACGCCGAGCAGCGCACGGACATCGTGCTGAAGATGGTTCGCGGCGCCGTGATCACGGGTACCGTCACCGACGAACAGGGACAACCTGCCGTCAACGTCAGCGTGGAGCTCAGTCAGGCACGCCAGGGCGCGAACGATCAGCAGATGCTGCGGAGCATGCTGGGCACGCCGCGCACGCAGACCGACGATCGCGGGACGTTTCGATTCTCGGGGCTCGCGGCGGGCGAGTACATCGTGGCGGTGATGCCGGCCGACCTCGGCGGCAGCTCAGCGCGCGTGCTCGAGCCGGGCGAAGTCAAGGCGGCGATGGACTCGCTGCGTCAGCCCGCGCCGCAGGCCACGCCGTCTAGCGAGGCGCGGCTCCCGAACACCACGGTGATCCTCCCTCAGCGCGGTGGCGGCCCCGGCAACTTCGAACCGATGGGGCTCGGCCCGCTGCCCGTTCGCGGCGGCGGGCCCGGCGATTCCGGCCCGCTCGCCATGCAGCAGACCATCGGCTATGCGCCGATCTACTTCCCGGGTACGACCGATGCGGCGGAAGCGGCGCCGATCACGGTCGCCGTCGGCGAAGAACGGCGCGGCGTCGATCTCGTCGCGCGGCCGGTGCCGACGACGCGCGTCGATGGCGTCGTCATCGCGCCGGATGGCGCGCCGGTGACCGGCGCGACGGTGTCGGCGCGGCTGGCGGGACGGGAGAACGTCTTGCTCGCCAGAGTCTTCGGCACGTCGGCCGGCATGGGCCGCAGCGGTGCGGAGGGGCGGTTCGTCCTGAACGGGCTGCCGCCGGGCAATTACACGCTCGACGCCAGGAGCGGCACGGCGTCGTCGGGCGTGATGATGTTCGGCGAACGGATGGGCGGCACACGGCCCGCTTCACAGGGACCGCGACTCTGGGCGAGCACGGACTTCGTCGCGGCCGGGCAACCGATCTCCGGGCTGGTGCTTCGCTTGCAACCGGGATTGACAGTGTCCGGCCGCGTCGCCTTCGACGCCGCCTCGGCCACACCGCCAAAGGACTTCGCGACTGTGCACATCTCAGTGCGAACCGGTAGCACTGACATCCTCGGCGCGATGATGGGCGACGGATCGGCGTCAGCCACACCGGACGGCACGTTCACGGTGACCGGCGTCGTGCCGGGCCGCTACCTGCTCACTGCGACGGTCGCCGGCGGCGACAGCCCTGCGGAAACCCTCGTGTGGCTCGGACACACGGTGACGATCGGCGGTCGAGACATGACGGACCTCCCGATCGACGTCCGCCCGGACGAAGAGATTAAAGACCTCGTGATCACCCTGACCGATCGACAGCAGGATCTGTCGGGCACGCTCCAGGACGCGGCCGGACGTCCGGCGCCCGCGTTCACGGTGCTGCTGTTCCCCGCCGACAGAAAGTACTGGCTTCCGACGTCGAGGCGGATCCTCACCACGCGGCCGGCCACCGATGGGCAATTCTCGTTTCGCGGGCCATTCGGTCCGCCGCCCGGCGACTATCTCCTCGCCGCCGTCACCGATCTCCGCCCTGACGATCAGTACAACCCCGCGTTTCTCGAGGTGCTCGCCAAGGCGGCAGTGAAGATCACGCTCAAGCTCGGCGAACGCGCCGTGCAGAACCTCCAGATTGCCAGATAGATTTCAAGTGCCCCTGGCCGCCTGATACACCTCGACGTACTTTTCCATCGGCGTACTCGCGATCACCTGCCCGACGGAGTCGAGCTCGAGATCGTCGAGGGTCTGGAAGCGCAGACAGGACTTGCCCATGTCGAGCTTCTTCCCTGCCTGTTTGAAGGAGGTCTTCAGGAGGTCGGTCAGCTTCTGCTTACCGTAGGCGCACATCAGATACATCGCGTTGTAATTCTTCTGTGCGCCGAGTGCGACGTACCACAGCGGCTGGCCGTTGTAGGTTTTCGGCAATCGGGAGAGGGGCACGGCCCACACGATCATGCCCGCGGACATCATCTCCTCGTAGCCCGGCGGAAGGTGCTCCTGGATGAGGCTTCGCGCGCTCGAGATGGCCGCCCGCCTGGCCGGCGGCAGGCTATCGAGGTATTGCGCGAGCGTCGTCGCCCGCGGCTTCGCGCGCGAGGGCGTCTTCGTTTTCGCTTTCGACGTCTTCGGCTTCGACGTCTTCCGAGTCGAGCCGGGCTTGGCCCGACGTTTCGCGCTGCGCTTTACGGGACTCATGGTGACCCGGCGTGAGAGAGTAGCACGCGACTAGAGCAGGTAGCATTTCACAATCCCTGGAGCTGTCGCCGATGACTCCCGACGAATTCCGCAGGCGCGGGCACGAGCTGATTGATTGGATCGCGGACTACCGGACGCGGGTTGCCGAGCGGCCGGTCATGGCGCAGACGACGCCGGGCGAGATTCGGCGGCAGTTGCCGGCGTCGCCACCCGATCGGCCGGAGCCGTTCGACGCGGTGCTTCGCGATCTCGACGCCGTGGTCATGCCGGGCCTGTCGCATTGGGCGCACCCGATGTTCTTCGGCTACTTTCCGTCGAACGGCGAATTGTCGAGCGTACTCGGCGATTACGTCAGCACCGGCCTCGGCGTGCTGGGCCTGGCGTGGCAATCGAGTCCGGCGCTCACCGAGGTCGAGGAAGTTGCGACCGACTGGCTGCGCCAGATGCTCGGCCTGTCGAACGCCTGGAGCGGGGTGATTCAGGACACCGCGTCCACCAGCACGCTCGTCGCGCTGCTCTGTGCGCGCGAACGAGCCACCCAGTACAGCCTCGCCCGCGGCGGTCTCGTCACCGAGTCGGCGCCGCTCGTCGTCTACGCCTCGAAGCACAGCCACAGCTCGGTCGAAAAGGCAGCGCTTCTCGCGGGCTTCGGCCGCGAGCATGTGCGGCTGATCCCGTACGACGCCGACTACGCGATGCAGGTGGACGCGCTCGACGCCGCAATCGCGGACGACGTCGCGGCCGGGCGGCGGCCCTGCGCGATCGTCGCGACGACCGGCACGACGACCACGACCGCGGTGGATCCGATCGACGCGATCGGACAGATCGCGGCGCGGCACGATCTCTGGGTACACGTGGACGCCGCGATGGCCGGATCTGGCATGGTGCTGCCGGAGTGCCGCTGGATGTGGCGCGGCATCGAACGGGTGCACTCGCTGGTCGTGAACCCGCACAAGTGGCTCGGGGCCGCGTTCGATTGCTCGGTCTATTACGTTCGCGAGCCCGAGGTCCTGGTCCGTGTCATGTCGACCAATCCAAGCTATTTGCAGACGGCAGCCGACACGGTGGTGAAGAACTTTCGCGACTGGGGCCTGCCGCTCGGCCGGCGCTTCCGCGCGCTGAAGCTCTGGTTTCTGATTCGCGAGCAGGGCGTCTCCGGACTGCAGGCTCGCCTGCGCCGCGATCTCGGCAACGCGCAGTGGCTCGCCGAACAGGTGCGCGCGGCGGCCCCGTGGCGGGTGCTCTGTCCGGTCCCGCTTCAGACGCTCTGCGTTCGCCATGAACCGGACGGCCTGGCAGGCGACGCGCTGGATCGTCATACGCTGGCGTGGGTAGACCGGCTCAACCGGTCGGGCGACGCCTACCTCACGCCCGCGCTCCTCGATGGCCGCTGGATGGCGCGCGTGTCCATCGGATCACTCACCACGGAACGGGCTCACGTCGAGCGGCTATGGGACCTTATGCAAGACGCGTTAAGTGAGAAGTGAGAAGCCAGAAGTTAGAAGTACTGGGGCGCTTTGCCGCGGCATGCGAGACATGCGTACTCCAACTTCTAACTCCTGGCTTCTCACTTCTCACTTAACAAGCGTCTACCTCTTGATCTCCGGCAACTTCCCGTTCATCTGTTTGTTGAACGCGGGAATCTCGCGCTCGACGATGGTCGTGAACGCGGCCGTCGCGGCCTTCAGATCGCGCTCGATGTCCGCGAGGATCGTGTACGCGGCGTCGCGCGGCTTGTAGTCGGCGCCGCCGGCTTCGTCGCCGGCGCCGAGGCCTACCGCGCCGCCGAGCCAGAGCAGGTTCATGTAGACCTTGTACGCGTCCTGGAAGTACTTCTCGTCGCTGCGCAGGTCCTGCTTCGTCACGAGCTGCAGCTCGACCGTGTAGATCTTCGCGTCCAGATCCATCAGCGGTTTTTCGAGCTCGTCCTTGCCGCGGTGCACCTTGAGCAGATCTTCGATCTGCCGGCGCGTCACTTCCATCCGGTTGACCATGTCGGACGTCGCGTTGATGTCGTCGCGGATGCGCACCTGCATCTTCGTGGATTCGACCAGATCGGCGTCCGACGACTGAATCAGCGGATCCTTCAGGAGCTCGAACGGCTGCGTGTACGGCGTGCCGCCGATCGTGAGGCGGACGGAGTACTTGCCGGGCGCGGCGATCGGGTTGGCCGTCGTCGCGCTGATGCCCCAGTGCGTCACCGGACGGGTCTCGCGCCCGGTGAAGTCGGGCTCGTCCCAGATGTGCGGGTTGTCTTTGATCGTCGTGCGGATCGCCACCATGCGGGCGGGCTCGTACATGAGGTTCCAGCTGACGCGGTTCAGTCCCGCGCGCGATCCCGCGACCTGTTGCGTGCGGATCACCTGCCCGGCCGCGTCGAGAATCTCCATCTGCACTGGAGCCGCCGGCACCGCAGGGACCGAATACACGAACTCCGCCGATCCGCTGCGCGCCTGCCGGAATCCGGGACGGGGCTGGAAGAGCCGCGTCTCCGTCGCGCCGGGCGCCATCGGCGTCCCGGTCTGCTCGAGCAGGCTGATGTTGTGCAGGATGAAGAGACCGCGTCCGTACGTGGACACGACGACGTCGTGATAGCGCGGCTCGACGACGACCCAGGTCACGGGCGAGGCCGGCAGGCCTTCCTTGAACTGCGTCCAGTGCGCGCCGTCGTCCATCGAGTAGTAAAACGCGTGGCCCGTGCCCGCGAAGAGCATGCCCTTCTTGTTCGGGTTCTCTGCCACCGACAGCACATAGTCGAGCGTGTGCTTCGACGGCAGGTCGCCCGCGACCTTCCGCCACGTCGCGCCGAAGTCCGTCGTCTTGAAAATGAACGGCTCGCGGTTGTCCACCAGATGCGCGTCCACCGCGACGTACGCGGTGCCCGCGTCGAACGTGGACGCGTGAATCTGCACGACCGTGCCGAGCGCCGGCAACCCGCTGATGTTCTTCGTGAGGTCGTTCCAGTTGCCGCCGGCATTACGCGTGTTCCACACCTTGCCGTCGTTGGTGCCGGCCCACACGAGTCCCTGCTGCACCGGCGATGGCGCGATCGCAAACAGGAGCGCGCCGGAGTACTGGCCGAGGTTGTCCTCGACGATGCCGCCGGAGGGAACGATGAGCTTCGGATCCTTCGTCGAGAGGTCCGGGCTGAATTCCGTCCAGCTCTGGCCGCCGTTCGTCGTCTTCCAGATCAGATTGCACGCGTAGTAGACGGTGTTGTGATCGAAGGGATCGAACGCGAGCGGCGCGGTCCAGTGACACCGGTACTTCGACAGGTTGGGCGCCGAATCGAACGTGATGATCGACGGCGAGATCGATCGCGCCGTCCCCTGCCGTGCGTCCCAGCGCGTCAGCTTGTTGCCATAGCACGAGGCGACGACGATGTTGGCGTCGGTGGGATCGGGAATCGTGAAGCCGGATTCGCAGCCGCCGACGTTCGGCTGCCAGGCCGGCCCGCCGCCGCCACCGCGTCCGCCGCCCCCGCCAGCGCCGCCGCCGCCAGCGCCGCCCCCGCCAGCGCCGCCCCCGCCAGCGCCGCCGCGGCCGCCGCGGCCGGCAGCGGCCGCCGCCGGCGCCGCGGCCGCGGAGGGCGGCGCCGGCAGCCGGCCGTTACCCGTCTGTTCCGGCGTCGTGCTCGGGCCGCGCATCGTGCCGTCGTCCTGCCGGTTGCTGTAGATCCAGTACGGCACGCGGTTGTCCACGGCGACGTGATACATCTGCCCGTTCGGCAGTCGGACGCTCTGCTGTCCCTGCGCCGTGAAGATCGCGGCGCCGCCGTCGTCGGTCAGCACGAAGCGGCGCGGATCCTTCGGATCGATCCAGATGTCGTGGCAATCGCCGCAGCCGCCCGACCCGGGAAACGTCTTGCCGCCGTCACTCGATCGATGAAAACTGCTGTTCGAAATCAGGACGTCATCGGCGTTCTGCGGGTTGACGGCGAGATGGATGTAGTAGCCGGCGCGGCCGATGAGCGACCGGTCCCAGCTCGCGACGTAGAACGACGCGCCGCCGTCGTCCGATCGCCAGAGCGATCCCTGATCGGCGGTCTGAATCAGCGCGTACATCCGCCTCGAGTCCGAGGCCGCAATCGCCACGTCGATCTTGCCGACGGGCGAACGCGGCATGCCGTTGTCGACCCTGGCCCACTTTGCGCCACCGTCGCGCGTGATGTACACGCCGCTGCCGGGGCCGCCGCTGTACTGCTGCCAGGTCTTCTGCGTCAGTTGCCAGGCGCCGGCGATCAGGATTTCCGGGTTGCTGGCGTCCATCGACAGCCCCGAGCAGCCGGTGTCCGCGTTGACGAAGAGCGAGGGCTGCCACGTCGTGCCGCCGTCGGTGGACTTGTAGACACCGCGCTCCCGCTGCGGTCCGGTGCCGCGGCCGACCGCGCACGTGTAGACGATGTTGGCGTTCGTGGGATGGACGATGATTTTCGCAATCCGTCCGGTTTCGGTGAGGCCCATGTGCTTCCAGGTCTTGCCGGCATCGGTGGACTTGTAGACGCCGTCGCCCATGACGTCGCTCGGACGGATGACGCACGACTCCCCTGTGCCGGCCCACACGATGTTCGGATCGGACGGCGCGAGGGCGAGATCGCCAATCGCCTGGACGGGCATGTCGTCGGAGACCGGCTCGAACGTCGCGCCGCTGTCGGTGGATTTCCAGACGCCGCCCGAGGCGTTGCCGAGGTAATAGGTCGTCGGATCGCCGGGAATGCCGACGGCGGCCGAGATGCGTCCGGCCGGCGCGGGCCCCATGTAGCGGAAGCGCAGCGGATCGACCGGCAGCGCCTGCGGGCCGCCTCCCCCGCCGCCGCGTCCCTGTTCGACGGTAACGGCCATGTCTCGCGACGCCGCCGCGCCCACCGGCGCGGGTCGACTCGCGAACAGGCCGATGGACAGCGGAACCGACGCGAGGACGGCGACGAGCGAACGGACAGGGAGTCGAAGTGCGGCCATGACGAACCTCCGAGGCGAGTCGTCGAGAGTCTACTACTGGCGGCCGTGCCTCGGATTGGTGCCGCCCGGACTTGTGGGCCCATAACCGTCATTTCGCAACGCACGTTGCGCCGCGCTCCCGATCGGCGGAAAAATGGAGGGCGGAGCGTCGATGACCCGAACCGCCGGCTTGCCGGATCGAGACCACTTGCTCGTCGTCGAGGATGATGCGGCCCAGCGCGTGGGCCTCCAGCAACTGCTCAAGAGCTGGGGCTACTCGGTGGATGTCGCGAGCGACGGCCGCGAGGCGCTGGCGAAAGTCGCCTCGCTCCGGCCGAACATTGTCCTCAGCGACCTCGTGATGCCGCACATGGGAGGCCTCGAGTTGCTCCGGTCGCTGCAGTCGGACGCTGACGGCGACATCACGATCGTCCTGATGACGGCCCAGGGCACGGTCGAGACCGCCGTCGAAGCCATCAAAGAAGGGGCGTGGGACTACCTCGCCAAGCCGATCGATCCCCAGCGGCTGAAGATCGTGCTCGACAAGATTGCCGACCGGAACGACCAGCGGCGCGAGCTGCTCGCGCTGCGCCGGCAGCTGCAGGAACGGGGCACGTTCGGCCGGATGATCGGCGCCAGCCTCGAGATGCGGAAGATCTATCAGGTGATTGAGCAGGCGGCGCCGACCTCAGCGTCGGTGCTCGTGCACGGCGAGTCGGGGACGGGCAAGGAGCTCGTCGCGCAGACCGTGCACCAGTTGAGCCCGCGCAGCGGCCACCCGTTCGTGCCGCTGAACTGCGCCGCCATTCCCGACACGCTGCTCGAGTCCGAGCTCTTCGGCCACGAGAAGGGCGCGTTCACCGGGGCGATCGCACGGCGCCAGGGATGCTTCGAGCTCGCCAATCGCGGCACGCTCTTCCTCGACGAGATCTCGGAGATGACGCCGACCACGCAGGCCAAGCTCCTGCGCGTGCTTCAGGAGCGGACGTTCCGGCCGCTCGGCGGCATCCGCGAGCAGTCGGTGGACATCCGCGTCATTGCCGCGACGAACGTCGAGCCGCTCGAGGCGGTCCGGACTGGCAAGCTGCGCGAGGATCTCTTCTACCGGCTGAACGTCTTCAACATCCGGCTGCCGCCGCTGCGCGATCGCAAGGACGACATCCCGCTCCTGGCGCAGGCGTTCATCAGGGAATTCAACGCCCGGAACAACCGCTCGGTGGCCGGGCTCACCGACACGGCGATGCAGGTCATCGAGCGCTACGACTGGCCGGGCAACGTGCGCGAGCTGCGCAACGTGATGGAGCGCTCCACGATCGTGGCGGGCGGCGCGCTCATTGACCTGGCCGAGCTGCCGCCGCTGGCCAACCCGATCGCGGCGTCGCGGGCGGTCGCGGCCGGCGGGCTGACGCCGGGCACGACCGTCGATCAGGCGGAACGCCAGTTGATCGAGGTCACGCTGCAGCACACGGGCGGGAACAAGACGCGCGCCGCGGAAATGCTCGGCATCAGCCTCAAAACGCTCCACAACAAGCTGAACCGGATGAAAGAGGAAGGGGCAGGGGCGTGAGCACCTGCACCCGGCACCCCGCACTCGGCACTTGCAGCCGCACCGTGCACAGTGCACTGTGCACTGTGCACCCGGTGTCCCCTCCATGCGCCTGAGCATCAAGACCAAGCAGGTCGCCGGCGTCACGGTCATCGTCGGCCTGGCGGTGATCCTGCTGTCGTGCTGGTACGTGGCGTCGCTGGCCTACGTCCTGCTGAGCGAAAGCCGCGACCGCGCCGAAGGTCTGGCCAAGACGGTCTATCAGCGCGCGTTCACCGTCGTGACCGAGGCCACCGATCCCATCCAGGCGCGCGTCGATCCGGTGCAGCGGCTCCAGAGCGACGCCGGCCTGCAGACGATCCTCGAGTCGGGCGCGGCGTATTTCAAGAACGTGCTCTACACGGCGGTCGTCAACCCGACCGGGCGGATCATCGCGCACTCGGACATCACGCGCACCGACCAGACGATCGAAACGGCCGACAACCTCGACACGCTGCTCGAAGAGCAGGGCGCGGTGGCGCAGCTGCGCGCGATCTACACGCGCGGCGGCAAGACGCTGGAATTCAGCTATCCCCTCTCGCTCGGCACGGAGGACTTCGGCTCGATCCGTATCGGCGTGTCGACGCTGCTCATCCGCGACGCGTTCGGCCACGAGCTGTTCGCGCCGATCGTGACGACGATCGTGGTGCTCATCGGAACGAGCCTGGTGGCCATGCTGCTCGCGCAGATCGTGTTGCGACCGATCCACGTGATCCGGAGCGGGCTGGCGCGGCTCGGCCGCGGCGAGATCGACGTGAGCGTCGACTTGCCCCAGGACACGGAGCTCGCCGATCTCGGCGCGTCGTTCAAGCAGGTGACGGCGCGGCTCGCCGCCGAACGCAGCGAGCTCGAGGGCCAGAAAGCGACACTCGAATCGGTCGTCGATCGGCTCGAGGACGCCGTCGCGCTCTTTGCGCCCGACGGGACGCTGCTCTTCGCCAACCCGTCGATGGAAGGCGCGTTTGCCGGCGTCACCGGCACGATCGGGGATCTGCTGCCGGCCACCCACCCGTATCGCAAGGCGGTCGAAGCGACGCTCTCCGGCGAGGTCTCGCAGTCGTCGCAGGCGATCCATGTGCCGGGCGCCGGCGAACGGCTCATCCTCACCCACACGGTGCAGGATCCGGAACGCCGCCCGCTCGGCGTGATGCTCGTGGCGCGCAACCTCGCGTATCTCAGCCAGGTCGAGTCCACGCTGAGCTATTCGCGCAAGCTCGCCGCGCTGGGACGGCTGACCGCCGGCATCGCGCACGAGATCAAGAATCCGCTGAACGCGACGATGATTCACCTCGAGCTGCTGAAGATGCAGCTGGCCACCACGCCTGACGCGCTCGAGCACGTGTCGGTGATCGTGGCGCAGGTCCGGCGCCTCGACGAAGTGGTGCAGGGCTTCCTGAAGTTCACGCGCCCCGAGGATCTCAAGCTCCAGCCGGTCTATCTCGCCCCGCTGTTCCAGGAGCTGATGCCGATTATCTCGGCCGAGGCGAGCAAGAGCCACGTGGACGTCCGCCTCGACGTCCCGCCCGACCTGCCGCCCGTCCAGGGCGATCCGAGCCTGCTCGAGCAGGCGTTTCTCAACCTCGCACTGAACGCGTGTCAGGCGATGCCGCACGGCGGCCGGCTGCGGATCAGCGCGCGGGGCAAGCCGGGCCAGCAGCTGGAGGTCGAGATCGAAGACAGCGGCGTCGGCATCTCGCCCGAGCACCTGTCGAAAATCTTCGATCTCTATTTCACGACAAAGCAGCACGGCAGCGGGATCGGGCTCTCCCTGGTGTATCGCACCGTGCAACTGCACGACGGTGACATCGAGGTCCAGTCGATCCCCGGCCGGGGCACGACGTTCCGCGTGCAGCTGCGTCAGGCGACCAAGTTTCTGGCGCCCGCCACGGCCGCTTCTGCGTCATAATGGAATAGGCAACGATGTCATACCCACTGCGGGCAGCGGTGGTGCTCCTGTCGCTGTCTTCCCTGGCGGCCTGTAACAAAGTGCAGGCACACGTACCTGTCGCGACGCCGGCCCTGTCGGTGCCGGCCCCGGAGTCGCGTCTGGTAATTCCCGCGCCCGCCGTCGAGGCGCCGGTCGAAATGGCGCCGCCGCCCGAGCCGCCGCCGGTCACGCAACCGCCGACCACCAAGCCGAACTCGCCCAGCAATCGCCAATCGCCGCCGGCCGCGCCGGCGCCGCAACCCGCGGGCCCGCCGCCCCCGGCCGCTGACGGCCCGCCGCAAGTGCTGCAGCCCACGGGGGCCCCCGGCGAGCTCGAGAAGCGCGCCCGCGCGCTGATCGACAGCGCCGAGCGCGATCTTGCGAAGGTCGTGGAGACGGATTTGAGCCGCGAAAGTAAGAATCAACTCAACGAGGCGCGACAGATGATGTTGCGTTCGAAGAACGCGATCTCGATCAGAAACTACGTCCTGGCGGCGGAGTTGGCCGGCAAGGCCGCCACGCTCGCCGGACTGCTCATCAAGGGTTAGCCTGCCGAACTGAACTAAGGGATGGTCCCGCCGAACTTCTTTTTGATCTCGTCCCACTGCGCGCGGAGATTTTCGAGCGCGGGGCGCGCGTCGCCGTCGCCGGCAATCTGGCGCGCGCGCTCGGGCAGCAGCACGTGGGTGACGAGCCGTTCGAGGTCGGCGCGCAGTTCCACTCCGGCCGGCCCGAGATGCGGGGCGCGCACCCAGCCGGCCATCGCGGCGCCCCAGGCCCGCTCGATGTCGTCCACCCCGCGCGCGGCGGCCGCCAGCCAGTAGGTGGCGGCGGCTGACGTGTCGTTCTTGTCGAGCGCCTCTTCGCTGCGGCGGAGAATCCGCTCATAGAGCGCTTTGCGCTCGGAGGCCGGTCCGTACTGCGCTTGACGATCGAGCGCGCCGGCCCACCACTCGAAGATCAGCTCGCGCGCCCTGGGTTCCACCGCGTCGGCGCGAGCCAGCGCCCGCTCGAAGAGCTCGGCCGCGGCCGTGTAGCACCCGTCGAAGCACGCGTCGAGATAGAGCGCCTCGCCGAGGCCGACGAGCAACTCCACGTACTCGCGCGCGGGCAACGTCGCGCTCTCCACCTGGTTCAGCGCGGCGCGTCCTGCCGCCAGGTCGTCGACCACCCGTGATTTTCTGAAACGCTCGAGGTGCGCGCGGCCCAGCACGATGCCCGCCGCGTTGGACAGTGCGGGAATCTGCTTGGCCTGCGTGGCGCTGTCAATCGCTTCGTCGTAGCGGGCGTCGTTGTAGAGCTGGCGGGCGCGCGCGAGCGGGTCGGGTTGGGGCGTCTGGGCCATCGACGCCACGGCCGCCAGGGTGAGTGCAGTGACCTTCGCCAGAGCCATCCGCGTCCGCCTCACTCAGTAACTCTTACACAGTCCGTCTGAAACTGGCCAGAAAACTCGTAATGTGCCTTCCGAACCGGCCCGATAGGTTTGGCAAGGAAGTTGAAGGAGTAGGGGTCAATGCGTTTGGTCACCTGCGGTCTCCTCGGCGCCCTGCTGACCATCGCGCCCGTTACAAAAACGGTCGCGGCGCAGGGACAGGATCCGCAATCACGGGCGACGTTCAAAGCCAGTGTAAGCCGGGTCGCGGTGGCGGCCACCGTCCGCGATCGGCGCGGACGCCCGGTCACCAACCTGACAACGAAGGATTTCGAGTTGGTCGATGGCACGACGACGAGAGCGATCGTCGAGTTCCGCACCGAGGAGACGCCGGTCAACGTCGCGCTGCTCGCTGATTTCAGCGGCAGCATGGATGTTGCCGAAAAGCGCGCAGCAATGCGCGAAGTTGCACGGCATCTGCTGAGCTGGCTGCAGCCGACCGACCAGGTCGGGCTCTGGGCGTTCGATCAGTACCTCGACGAACTGCAGCCGTTCGCGCCGGCGCCCGGAGAGGTGCTCGAAAAGCTGGCCGGCGTGCGGCCGTTCGGCAAGACCAAATTGTTCGACGCGATCGCCGAGTCGGGGCGCCGCCTCGCCGCCGAAGGCGGACCGCGCCGCGCCGTCGTCGCGCTGACCGACGGCGCCGACAACGCGAGCCGGCTGACGCCCGCGGAAGTCTCGGCGCTGGCGAGCGCGATCGACGTGCCGGTCTACATCATCCTGGTCATCTCGCCGTTCGACCGCGCCGACAAGTCGGTCATCGACGAGGAAGGCCTGGAACAACAGCTGACGGGCCCGGTGGGCGATCTCGCCCGCTGGACCGGCGGCGAAATCTTTGCCGCGATCGGGCCCTCGGCGACGAGCCAGGCCGCGCGGCAAATCATCACGGAGCTTCGTCACCAGTACTTGATTGCGTTTGAGCCAAGCACAGAGCCCGGATGGCACCCGATTACGCTGCGCACGCGTGACAAGAATCACGTCGTGCGGGCGCGAAGCGGGTACATGGTGCGCGGCGGTTCACAGGGCAAGTAGATACTCTCGAGGAGGAGTCCTATGCGTAAGTCGTTGCTCACAGTCACCCTGCTCGCCTTCACCGTCGCCGGAACGACGGCGTGCGCGACCAAGGGCTACGTCAAGAACCAGGTCGGCCAGGTCAGCAACAAGGTCGATACGCTCAGCACGTCGCTCGAGGAAACCCAGGAGCGGACGCGGAAGAACGAAGCGCGCATCGGTGAGGTCGACACCAAGGCCGGCGCCGCGCAGACCAGCGCCAACCAGGCGCAGCAGGCGGCCACCACCGCGGACGGCAAGGCCGTGGCGGCTGGCGAAAGCGCGCGCGTCGCGAACGACACCGCGAAGGCGGCGGCGGCGTCCGTCGAGTCGCTCGACAAGTCGGTCAAGCGCCTCGTCTACGAAGTCGTGTTGAGCGAGGACTCCGGCAACTTCAAGTTCGGGACGGCGACGCTGCCCGATGAAGCCAAGGCGCAGATCGACGAGATGGTCACGAAGCTGAAGGCCGATCCGAAGGGCGCGTTCTTCGAGATCGAAGGCCACACCGACAACGTCGGCGACAAGATGACGAATGAAAAGCTCGGCATCGCGCGCGCCGAAGCCGTGAAGCGCTACCTCTACGAGCAGCACCAGATTCCGCTGCACCGGATGAACGTCATCAGCTACGGCGAAGAGAAGCCGGTGACCGGAAACAAGACTCGCGCCGACCGCGCTCAGAATCGCCGCGTGGTGATCCGCGTGCTGAGCTAAAGCGATTCGCCTCGGTTCTGCGTCTCGCTATCTGCCCATGGCCGACGCAGGCCACACGGTGGCGGGCTCACTGCCCGAGCCCGTCACCGTGCCCCCTTCCAAAAACAACACCCGGAGTCGGCACGCTCGCTGACTCCGGGTGTTTTTTTTGAAGCGGCAGGAGGGGCCGGCTTCAGCCGGCCCGGCAAGGCGGGCTGAAGCCCGCCGCTCCGCCCGAGTCTCAAAGCGGTTTCGCCCGGATCACCCCAAGCTGCAGCAGCATGCTGGTGAAGTCGTACAGCCGGCGCTCCTCCTGGATCTTGTGGTCCTTCATGGTAAACATCAGCACACCGTGAATCTCGAAGCGGCGTCCGGTCGGCGACACGCCGAAGAGATTGCTCGTGTGGGTGCCGTGCGCGGTGAAGAGCACGACGGCACGCTGCCCGTCGATGAGTGCGGGATCTCCGTCGAGGGTCCAGTCGGAAAAGACCTTGAACAACTCGCGGTACGACGCCTCGATCGCTTCGCGTCCCCGCATCGCCCCGAAAATCGGGCTCTGCACCGTGCCGTCGTCAGTGTGGTCGCTGGCCAGCCGGACCGGATCACGCGCTTCCCAGTGTTGCCGCCGCGCTTCCAGGAAGGCCTGAATCTCGTCTCGCGTCATTGACGTCACTCCGTGGGAGGTTCCGTTCACATCCTAGGCAGACGCCGGGCAGAGATCCAGCGCGAAGCGCGTGAGGGGTGCGGTACTGGGATTGCAGGTTTCACGCTTATGGCCGTACGTCCACTCTGGAAAGGTCATCTCCGTCTCAGCCTGGTCACGGTGCCGGTGCGCGTCTACCCCGCCACCAATGCCGCCGCGACCGTCTCGTTTCACCAGCTTCACAACAAGTGCAACACCCGGATTCAGTACAAGAAGTGGTGCCCGCACTGCGAGCGCGAGGTCACCACCGACGAGATCGTCAAGGGCTACGAGTTCGAGCGCGGCCGCTACGTCGCGCTCACCGCGAACGAAATCGCCAGCGTCCGGCCCGAATCGACGCGCGTCATCGATCTCCGGCAGTTCAGTACCGCCGACGCGATCGACCCGATGCTCCTCGACGAGCCGTACTACCTCGCCCCGGATGGCAAAGTCGCCGCCGAGTCGTTCGTCGTCCTGCGCGAGGCGCTCAAGGGCAAGGCCGGCGTCGGCACGGTCGCGATGCACGGCCGCGAGCGGCTGGTCGCGGTCGAACCGCGCGACAACGTCCTGGTGATGTTCACGCTGCGGCACGAGAACGAGATCCGCCAGCCCGACAGCATCGAGGAGACGCACGACCTGTCACGCAAGGTCAGGCCCGAAGAGGTCGCGCTCGCGAAGAAGGTGATCGGCGAGTTCGAATCGACGATCGACTTCTCGAAGTACCACGACAGCTACGAAGACGCGCTGCGCAAGATGATCGAGGCCAAGATCCGCGGCGAGGAGGTCATCGCCACGGAGGAAGAGGCGCCACCCAAGGTGGTGAACCTGATGGACGCGCTCAGGAAGAGCCTGGATCAGGCGGGCAGGGGCAAGAAGAAGCCCGCGAAGGCTGTCGCGACGGCAAAACGCACGCGCGTCGCGAAATTTCCGAAACGCAAAGGCGCGTGAGCGACACTTGAATTCAGAGATTCAGGGATTCGGGATTCAGAGATTCAGGGATTCAGGGATTCAGGGATTCGGGATTCAGAGATTCAGGGTTCAGGGTTCAGAACCCGGAATCGCGAATCTTGAAATCCCTGAATCCCAGACTTCAGGTCTCTCGTTCCTGGTCGCGCACCGCCAAGTACAACGCCACCGTCGCCAGCACGAAGCAGACGGCGCCCGCCACGAGCCAGAGGCCGTGGGTGGTGACGAGATCGACGATGTCGGGCGGGATCGTGGGCACGCGCCACGAGACCATCGCGGAGAACGCGCCGCCGAACCACTGGAGCGCCTCCTGGAACCACGTGGCGGTGGCGCCGAAGATGGCGCCGGCGACGCCGACCGCGGCGGCGAAGCCCACAGCCTGCGCGACCGTGATCGGGCGGACGGCTGCGCGCGCCGCTTCCGCGCGCGCCTGGAGCTGGGCACGCCACCAGATCAGGCCGGCGTCGGGCAGCTTCACCCTGGCGCGCGCTTCCTCGAAGTCTTCTTCGAACACCGGGGCGACGGCGACGACGTCGGCGCAGATGGCGCAGTTTGCGACGTGCGCGCGAAGCTCAGGCTCGGCGCGATCGGGCCAGCGGCTGGTGTAGACCGCGGTCAGCACGTCCGCTTCGAACGGGCACTCGACCTGGCTCATGCGCCACCGCCTTTGAGCAGCCCGGCGAGCCGGCGACGTGCGCGAAACAGGAGAAGTTTGACGCTGCCCGGCTTCACGCCGAGCGCGTCGGCGATCTCGCGGTGCGACGAACCCTCCGCGTAGGCGAGCCACAACATCGCGCGCTCACGCGGTTTGAGGTGGACCATCGCGCGCGAGAGATCGGTCTGGCGCTGCACGCGACCCGCGACGTCCTCGCCCGAGGCGACCGGCTCGATGTCTTCCGACACGTGCAGCGGCCGGCCGCGGTGGCGGCGATAGGCGTCCCGCGCCAGGTTCGTCGCAATGCGGAACAGCGAATTGCGCCGGTGCGCCTCGCTCTCGTACGAGGCGCCGGCACGCAGAAACCGGTAGTAGACGTCCTGCAGCAGATCGTCGGCCAGGTGCGGGTCGCCCGTCAGGCGCGACAGGTACGCCCAGACGCTACGCGCCGTCCGGTCGTAGAAGGCGCGAAAGGTGTCCTCGTCCATCACCAGGGCGACGTCTGGTCCGGCGGCCTCCGCCTGGAGACGCTGGATGTCGGAAACCGTCATGTCACGCGTGAACATGGCACTCCATTATCGCGGATCAGCCATCGCGCGGCTCGCGGCGGTTCCCGAGAAGCGACAGGTTGGAATCGAACAGGCCCAGCCGCTTGGACATGAGAAACGCCACGACCGCGGACGCGACGAACCCGACGCCCAGAGACACCGCCAGGACCCCGGTTGTGAACAGCGGCTGCGAGACTTCGGGATCGACCCGGCCACTCACGAAATAGAGCCCGAACCCGCCCGCCCCCAGCACCAGGCCCGCCTGGATCGACCACAGGATCCGGGCGAACGGGGCTCCCAGGCTCTGCGCCCCGGGATCGAGCGCAATCGGCGCGGATTGCAGGAACTTCGCCCCTGCCGCAGATTGGACGTAGGCGATGAGCTCGTCGTTCGCGGTGAACCGGTCGAGCAGCTTGGCGTGCGCCTCGGCCTGGACCTTGGACAACCGGTGCCAGCGGCGGTAGTCGATGAGCGTCCGCACGATCCACGCGAGCGCGCTCAGCACGGTCGTGACGACGAAGAACACAATCGCCCCGATCATGATGTTTTCCCAGATCCGGCCCGATTCCGACCGGTAGTACCCACCGTAGTAGGCCTCGATCGGCTCGAGGTAGAAGGTCGTGTTCCGGTGCACCTCGGGGTGCTGGGTCAGGTAGGTCGCCAGGTCCTTGTAGGGCGCCATATAGGCGTCGTTCTGCATCAGGCCCGGGTCCAGCTTCAGGATGCGGCCAAGGCTGGGCGGGTATTTCTTGAGGATCTGCATCAGGTCCTCGCGTACCTTCCGGGCGTCCTGGGTCTCCACGACGACGGGACGGGGAGCCGGCGCGCTCTGGGCGAAGGCGGGGGGACCGACGAGGACCAGGGCGGCACCGAGCACGACCGACGACATCCAACGGAACCGGAAACGGGGCATGCAACCTCTCTCTGACACTAGATACGGAAGGGGCGGGAGACGGTTAACGCCGCCTTGAATTCGGGATTCGGGGATTAATGAATCTCTGAATCTTGAATCTCTGAATCCCGAATGGCCGTATACTCGCGCCGCAGTCGGGGAGGTAGTTCGTGGCAAATCAGGCAGACACGTCGAAGGGTTCGGAAGTGCTGAACACCGTGGCGGAGACCGTGGGCAAAGCCCTCGGTACGGTCGCCGCGGGCGTCGATTCGGTCAAGGCGGGGGCGACCGACTTGGCGAGTGGGGCGAAGGATATGGCGGCCTCCGGGCAGCAGAAGGCGGCCACGATCGTCGCGGCGGTGAAAGAGCGCGTGAGCGTGGTCGCGTCGACAGGAGCGAAGGCCGTGGCGACGGCAACCAAGGCCGCGAAGAAGACGGTCGCGAAGGCGCGTAAGAGCAGCGGCAAAGCGAAGAAGGCGGCGAAGAAGCCCGCCAGGAAGGCCGCCAAGAAGGCCGTCAAGCGCGCCAGGAAGACCGCGAAGAAGGCCGCGAAGAAGTCGGCGAAGACCGCGCGCAGAGCGGGCAAGAAGGCCGGCAAGAAAGCCGCGAAGCGCGGCCGTCGTCGCTAGCTCTCTCAGATTTCCCGGTCAACATTGAGGCGGGCGCACCCGGCCACGGGTCGCCCGCCCTCTGTCGTCTGTGGTACGCTGGGAGGGTTGTGCCGTGCGGGCTTCCCGCTCGTGCGGCGTGCATCGCCAAGCCGGCGTAGCTCAGTTGGTAGAGCAGCTGATTCGTAATCAGCAGGTCATCAGTTCAAGTCTGATCGCCGGCTCCAGCATTCCTCGGAAAACCTTCAAGTAACACCCGGGGCCTCAATCGGCGCGCAGCGCGACCGTCGGATCGACTCTGGTCGCCCGCCGCGCAGGCAGCCACGACGCGCCGACCGCCGTTGCGAGAAGCAGCATCGTCGCAGCAGCGAGCGTGTACGGATCGAGCGGCGAAAGGCCGTAGACACGCGTGGCGAGCATACGCGACGCGATCGCAAACAGCGCGAGTCCCGCCGCGACGCCCACGAGCGAGAGCACGCCGACGCCGCGGAGGACATTGCGCGCCACCGCGGACGCCGGCGCGCCGAGCGCAATCCTGATGCCGAACTCACGCGTGCGCTCGTTCACCATGTACGCCACGACGGCGTAGATGCCGGCCATGCCCAGGAGCGTCGCGAAGACCGCCACCACGCTGATGAGATACGCGAGCATGCGCTCCTCGGGAATCAACCGCTCGACTTCGTCGCGAAGCGTTCCCGGACTGATGATCGGCAGGTTCGGCTCGATCTGCCGGACGACCTGACGGGCCTCGGAAATCATCGCCGCCGCTGAACGCGTCGAACGGACGTAGATCGTGCCGGTCGTGAGCCGCGAGCTGCTCGGTTCATATAGCGCCGCACGCTCGTCGTCGCGGAAGCGCCGGCCCGATCGCGTGTCTCCGACGACGCCGACGATCGTCAGTTGCCGGCGGAACCGCCACTCCCCTTCAGGTCGAGCGTCACCGACGTCCAGGAGCCGGCCCACCGCAGATTCCGCGCCAAACAACCTGCGCGCCAGCGCGAGGTTGATGACCCCCACGCCCCCGCTCTTGCCGGGCGGCCGCAAAAACTCCGACTCCGCGAACGTTCGGCCGGCGGGCTGCGGAATCCCCAGAACGCTGAAGAACTCTCCGGACACGATGCCGGTTTCGACGACGATGTCCGGTGCTTCGGCTGAGGCGGGGCGGACGCGAGCCGGGAACCACCCGTCGCGCCAGAACGCCTGCGGCGACGCGTATGCCGCAGCTTCCACGCCTGGTGTGCTACGCAACCGGCGAAGCGTCTCGCTCACGATTTCGTTCTGCTGATCGTTCGTCAGACCGAGCCGGCGGCCATTGAGGCTGAAGGACACCACGCCATCCGGCTTCATGCCAAGATCGACGCTGCGAAGGTTGTGGAGCGAACGGCCGAGGACACCCGCGCCCGCGATGAGCGTCAGCGACAGCGCGAGCTGAACGCAGACGAGGATCGCGCGGAGCCTCCGCGACGAGTGCGTCACGCGGCCGGTCTGGCGCAGGGCCTGCCGAAACTCGACGCGCGCGGCTGCCAACGCCGGCACGAAGCCAAACAGCACGACCGTTGCCCCGGCGACCGCTGCCGAAAACGCGACGACGCGCCAGTCGATCCCGACGTCGCCGAGCTCGGGCGCGGCCGCAAAGGGCTGCGTTCCCCGCACGAGCCCCGTCAGGAGTTTCGCCGTCGCCAGCCCCGCGACGAGAGACGCGACGACCAGCACGCCGGCTTCGACCAGCAGTCCTCGCGCAAGCCGCCAGCGTCCGGCGCCGAGGGCGCTTCGTACGGCCAGTTCCCGTTCGCGCTGTACCGTCCTGGCGAGCAGGAGGTTCGCGGTGTTGGCGCAGGCGAGCAGCAATAGCAGACCGGTCGCCCCCATCGCGAACGGATAAACATCCAGAATCCGGCCGCGCGTCGCCTCCTGGCCGTTGGCGAAGAGACCCGGATAGACCATCGGCACGAACGCCGGTAACGTCCGGTTCCAGTCCGTACGTGCCCCCGGGTAGGTCATCACCAGCCCGGCGGGTCCGGCGTCACGGAACGCTGCGGTCAGTTGTTCCTGCACCGCGGGCTGCGTCGCTCCGGGCCGCACCTTGCCGATCAAGCTGAAGTACGTCGTGTCGCTGCGGCCCAATCTGGGCTCGGCGGTCATCGGCAGCCAGAGATCGACCTGCTCGACGCGTACGGTGCCCCACCCCTGGTAGCGATCGACAACGCCGACGATCGTGAAGGGATGGCGGTTTA
>Ga0111539_10001511_pt1 | contig 31045 bp, 23 predicted proteins | sample RhiMethybrSRZTD1_FD_79667 | JGI IMG/M metagenome (GOLD analysis project Ga0111539, IMG submission 79667) | Populus rhizosphere microbial communities from Tennessee, USA - Rhizosphere MetaG P. TD hybrid SRZTD1 (version 2) (version 2) | ecosystem: Host-associated > Plants > Roots > Rhizosphere >...
ACAAAACCCTGATCGAGCGTAAGTACATCCTCGATCATGTGACGATAGGGTTCGGTTTTTTCATAACCGTCGTGGTTGTTCCAGCGCAAACGCTTCAGATAGACTTCGAAAGCCCGTTGCATACCAGAAAGCTGTTGACTTGAAAGCAGGTCCGGAACGACCACAACTCCTTTTTCAGTCAACTCCGCCGTGAGTCGTTCAACAGCCGGATGAACGTCAAACTTTACTGGTATAGAGCTCAAGGTAATCGGGGACTCTCTTTTGAATGGAATATTTTTCAACTGCGAACGTGCGAGCCTTATTCGACATGTATTTCAGGATACGCGGATTTTCAATCAGGAAATTAAGACGGTCAGCCAGTCCGGCATCATCGCCCGCATTGAACAGCAGTCCTGTAACCTTGTCGTCGATAAACTCCGGAATTCCACCAACCCGGCTTGCCACTACAGGCAGTCCACTCGCTAGTGCCTCGATGTTTACCAGACCGACTGCTTCCCCCCATAAAGATGGACAGATGAAGCAGTCTGCGGCCTGCATATAAGGTTCGACGTTCCTCTGATTGCCCACGAACCGAACCCTGTCGCCCAGCTTCAGGCTGGTTGCCAATTCTCTTAATTCCGGTTCCACGGGCCCATCTCCAACTACCAGCAAAGTTGCCGACTCCGGAAGTTGAAGCATTGCCCTTATGGCAACATCGACGCCTTTCCACTTAATCAACTTACCAACAAAAATTATGACGAATTTCCCCGGATCTGCCAGCCCTAACTTCGTTCGCCATTGCAGTCGAAGTGGGGGATCCGGTCTGAACCGAGCTGTGTTTACGAAGTAGATGCATCGAGAAAGTTTGGGCCACACCTGTTGGACATGGAGTTGCTCCTGAACGAAATCACTTATGCACAACACCCGACTGTAGCGCTTCAAAAGAAATCTCTTTAAGCGTCGCTTTACGGATCCGGCAGAAACCGTTTCGTTCGGAATGCGTGAATTGTGATCGGTGAGGTAGTGCCGAACGTGAGGTACAAGCATGGATAGAGCCAACACATATGGATTGATGGGATTGTAAAAATTCCAATGAATGGCGTCGATTTGGTACCGCCGCACGAGGCTTAACAATCGCCACAGGGAAAAAAGACTGTATCTATGCAGATCCAACGACTCGGGATTCACCCCGAGTTCACGGTACTGCGCGGCGGTTTCCCTACCTACGGGAGCACCGAAGACGGGGATTAATGCCCCGCCTGATGCGTCCAGAGCCTTCGACAGAACCAGAATTTGCTCTTCAAGGGAACCAAATTTGTCGGCTGGATGAAGATCGGTAAGATAGAGTACGCGTTGAGTGCGCTTTTGTCGGGCACTAATTTCAACCGCATGGGGGGTTACGATTTTTAGTGAATCTTGGCTCAAGCACGCATCCGGGTCGTAACTGCTTCTTCTTGATCCATGATGGATCGCAGATAATAATTGCGATATTGGCTTGGCTCGCCTGAGTGACCGTCCACTGCAGCCAGCGCGATGTTAAAAGCCTCACGGGCTGTTACAAAATGTACTTTGAATTTGCGGCTCTGTTCCGCAAATTCCAAAAGCCTTTCAAGATTTCGACGCATGTCGCTGCCGATAACAGCAGCCTGGTCTTCCGGGAAAAATCCGTGACAGTAGAGTTTTGCAAAGACCCATTCAGGCCTTCCGTGTACCGTTATCCTAGCACGCCTCCATAAAAAAGCCCTATCAATATCTACCGGGCTTCGGGCTGTGAGGGCTCCACTCTCGAGCCTTGGTACCGGCAAGCCTGATAATCTTCTCCTCCAATCAAGCACAAGGGGCCCGGTAAAAATGACAGGTAATGATGGACGATGGCCCACTTTCAATCCCGGACCGGAATAGTGAGGAACGCGCCTGTCCAGTGGATAACCACATTCATAGATCGCATTCAAACGCGGAACCTGGGAACGATCGGGCGCGGAAGGCAAAGTAAAATCCGCGTAGCAACCAGTGTCACGAAGGATCTGCATCTCCGTGTCGACACCACAAAATCGGTTATTGGCGGAATTTGCCAGGGCCCAGTTTCCATGCACGAATGCGTACATCGGTGGACCACCTGTTACCGGACGGGAAAGACAGTTGTGATCTTCAACTAACCGATCGCGAAATTCAGTGAGCACCCTGGTGAAGTTTTCAGCGGAGTCCGGATGTTTGACGCCATGGTGCAAATGAATTTCTACTTCGCCAAATCCTTCCGCCTGCAACGCAGCAAGCCGATCGAGCAGTGATTTGTAATACTGTTCCGCGGGATAGAAATTGGTATGTCGAAATGGCATTCCATCCTGGTCCCTTATCTCGCGACCGATGGACGTCGCCATTTCGCACCAATCTTCGAGACGGGCCATCTGGTCCTCTTCGCTCATGGGAACGCCGAGCCAGCCATTGGCATTCTGTTCCTCGTTGTAAGCCGGTTCGAAATGATTTGCTACGAGGATTATGAGGTGCGGGGAATCTACTTCCTGAGTGGCACGTTCAATTAGTTCTTTGACACGCCAGCCGGGGTATCTAATCAACCAGGGCAAATTCAAAAAGAGCCGAGTCAGTAAACTTTCAGTTTTCATTTGGGCGATAGAATGGTTCTCTTGTTCTAAGCTGGCTTTTTGGCGATCAGAAAAATTCCATCAACCATCAGTTCCAGGTCAGGTAATTCACGATATCTTGGCTGAAGTTTACTCCTGATTCCTTGAATGAGTTCCAAAGTCGCTTCAGAGTAGTCCTCACCAAGTTTGATTGATGCCTTGTGCGGATGGAGATTACCCTTTCCCACATCGCCAACTCCGATGATGTCTGTGACCAGGATGGTCGGTTCGTAACCGAGGCTCGTCATCACATCCCGATAGTAACTGGTGAGCTTGCGATTCGGTTTGCCTGAATTGAGAGCCATGAGCTTGTAGACAGACTCGGGGATGGTCAAAAAAGTTAACGGATTCATCCCGTTCGCGCGAAACATTCCCTGGTCGCTGAGATCGATTTTATGCAACATCAAACCACCGGGCTGCAAGATCTGGTCCATTGCCCGAAACGCCGCCTCAGGTTCGTAGATGTCTTGAATAGCTCCTCTGGAAAGAACGAGATCAAATTTTTCAATATTCTGAAGCTCCGCGGCATTTTCAACATCGACACCGTAGATACACCTGACCTTGTCAGGATTGAGCTCTACTGTTGACGATAACGTTACCGCCGCATCGAATCTTTTCCTTTCCTCGTCAGTCAGTCTATTTCGTAATGCCCGATAGATCTCGAGCTGGTGCCCCATGTCTCTTTTCGAGTAGAACTTATCAAGACAAACAACCTGGCTGGCTCCGACGGCTATGAACTTCAAGGCGACCCCAACATTGTCGCCAAACCCGAGCTCGAAGATTCTCTTCCCTTGAAGATCTTCTACGGTCAATCCCGAGTACTGAAGATAGTCTTCAAACTGCGTCAAAATATAGTCGACACTCTGGTCGGTGGACGTGATGATAGTGCTATGGGTTGAGCCATGAAGCGACTCCGGATTACCGGCGTTGAATCGACGCTTCAATTGCCAGTCTTCGTAAATCTTCCGCACGATAATCGCATTCTTCGACTTCTTGAGAACTCCCTTAAGTGTGTTACCCATAAGCGCTAATCCTTCTCTACTTTGCTGTATTGTCCGTTACACGCTGCTTGTAAATCTGATAAAACTCCTGATCGTACGCTAACTCATACTCCTTCGAAAGACGATTGCCAATGAACTGATAGATCTGCGGATACTTGGTCTTCAACCCCTCAAACTCAGTTGTGTAAACTTCCTCAACCACTATGAACGTCGGTTTCTTTCCGCTGGCAAATCCCAATCGCGAATCGTCGATCACCTGGTCAAAGGAATTCAATCCAAAACCGAGTTCCGCACTTCCCATGATAAGACTATCGGGCTGCATATGAGACTTGAGAAAGGCGACGGCAGGCAAATAACTATCCCGGTAACTGTTGGATCTCGCTCGCATCAACACGGCACCAATCTGAAACACTGCAATCCCTAATACCACCAAACCAAATACAACACGCATCGCTGGACCACGCTGGCGGAGATTATTCAACACCAGCGCCACTAACGCCGTGAACAATGGAATAATGTGAATCAAATACCATGTTAGTTTTTGACCATCCCACAGCGACATCACGACGAAAAAGATGCCGGTCAGAATCAGGAGCGCCCGCGCATTTCTATCTTTACGCAACTCCCTTGTCGAAATAAACCCGATTATGGCGACAACATAAACCAAAAGAATGACTGCCTTCAGTTTTATGAGGCCCGAGTGGCCAACTGAGTGCGGTCCCAAACCGAATGCGACGAAGTATCTTTCCGTAATCTCCCGGAGAACGGTCCGGAAAGGCGACGTCAAAGCAGCTAAACGATTATCAGAGGCCGCATTTCCAGTAAATTGAGAAAGAAAAAGGCCGGGACTTTGGAGAATGTAGAGTCCCCAGCCGAGCGCACCGACGAGGTAGGGGATCGCGACAAGCCCCAAATACGAAAGTTTTAGCCTGTTTTTATCAAGGTATAGAACCAGGAAAACACTTGCGATCAGCCAAAGAATGCCGAAGTGATGGGTCAAACCGCTGGCTACGATCAAGCAGTGACTCAGAAACAAACTCAGTGGGAAATTACGCTGCCGGAGCGCAAGGTAACATGCCAGTCCTGCCGAGCCGAGCGCGGCGCACATCATGTCCATGCGCCCAAAAGACGAGGCCATTACGAAGTTGTAGTCTACCGCCAGGAAAAGAACCGTCAGGAGACCTGCCTCATTACTGCCACTGAGTTTTCTCACTATGACAAACCACGAAACGAGTGCAACGAGTCCAAAAAACAAAGAAATACTTCGCATCGTAAAAAGGCTGAAGCCAAAAACTTTGTAAGCTCCGGCTTGGACTATCAAATGCAGCGGAACTGTCCAGTACGTATAACGATTTATTCCTTTCAACCATGCATAGTTTGCCGTCTCGAGAGCCGTCGTTCCGAGATACCCTTTTGTGATCAATGTAAACGGGGCATTTGCAAACCAACCCTCATCACTCCAGGGTCGTTTTGTGCGGGCCGATAAAACTGACAGGGAGACAAACAAGAGAAGGAGAATGCAAAGTAGCTTGAGCGGCGTATTCATTTAGCGGAAGTTCTGTGCGTTCACTTCACGATCGTTTTTCAGCGGCGCCGCTACCCCTATCGCCTCGTTCTTTGGAAAAGACGAATTCACTACATCCCAGGCCGACGTTACCACAAACCAATTTTGTCAAAGTGAAGCCTCGCGCTTTGAAGAACTCAAAGATTTCCTCGGGCTTGCATACCTCATAAGGATAGCCGCCAACCCAATCTATGATGTCTCTCCACCGGCTCATTCCGCGCCTGCTCTGATAGTTCGACCAGGATTGAAAATACTCTCCGGGGTTCAATGTGAGTACGGATCGCGCTATGTGCTTCAATTCGTCCGGTGCTGAAACCAGAATGGCGAAAGGAACGTGTAGAAAACTCGGCAATCTGTTGTATGTTCGCTTAATCCATAACCAACGAGAGCTTTGGCTACCCGTGTCGTTATAAAGAGCGATAAAACACTTTCCATCTGCGGCAACTAGCTGCTGCGCGTTCTCGATTGCCTGCCACATTCGCCCGGTGTGATGTAAAACTCCCCACGAATAGACGATGTCAAATTTCCCTAACTTTGCCAGATACTCTTTATCGAGAACTGAAGCTTCTTCCACCATCCAATCGGAATCATTTGGGAAGAATCGTCTTCTGAGCTCACGAGTGCAGGCAACAGATTGCGGGTCGAAATCGAAAGAGTGAACTCGCGCTCCCAAGCGGCGCGCAGCCAAACTAAAGAGGCCGCTTCCCGATCCGATATCAAGAAACGATTTTCCGGATAGAGTCTCAGTCTCCAGCATGGACATTAATGAATCTTCGGCTTGCTTGATTCGCTGTTCGTCGAGTTGCGAAAGAAAGCGACTCCAGTTCTTTCCGAACTCAAACCTCGCGCCCTGCGCGACCTCGATTGCGTGGGTTTTAAGCTGTGTCGCCATGTTCACACGATCCAATCCAAAACTGTTACAGGTGTCTCTTCTTAGCTTGTTACTAAGGAAGGAACGATCGGAGTGGATGCAGTTACAGGAAAAATCAAATTACCGCAACTCAGGTTTGAGATCTGGACTTCCTCTTTCGCCGCCTGAATCTCTCAGCAGAAAATCCAGTCAAACCGATTCCCAATAGAACGATAGAAACCGGTTCCGGTACAGGCTGAGCGCCATTAAACGTAAACGTATACGAATCGACGCTCTGACCGGAGCCTGGGACCACGAAGTCAGATGAATTTCCAAGAATGTCGAGGCGTAATGTCGCGCTTGTACCGAACGTCGTAGCGTTCAAGAAATTGACACTGAAGATCTGCGAATAGGGTAATGTCACACCGGGGAAGATGGGGATGTTGAATGTTTGCACTACGGGCGCCTGCCCAGCTTCAGTGAAAGTGATCTGAAGCGTATCCGTCCCACTGGCGGGAAGAGTCCCTGCTATCGTCACAAGAAAGGAGATGTTCGTACCAGTAAGTGTAGTGTTGGGGTTATTAAACAGATCGACCTGTGTAGCACCGCCATTTTGCAATGCCACAACATTACTGAAAACCAGCGGGTCGCCGTAGGCATTGGGTGCAACTATTACTGCCCAAACGGCAATTCCAATTGCTGTTTTCAGGATTTTCAGGCCGATTCTATTCATATTTTGATTCAGGTTAGAGCAATCTCCGTGTAAATAAAACACAGAATTGCGCTAAATTACCATATTTTTCGCGGCTGTGGCGGCAGGAAAGCTCCTAATCTCTAAATTCGTAACGCACAAACTTCACGTACTCACCACCGACGAGCTGCCATCCTCTGATCGACAACCACCAAATCGCAGGCTTAGGGGTTTGCCATCCCGGCGGAACCGCGACTATGCCAATCGCCACACCTGCGTTTGGGAAAGCGTCCCGAAACACTTTCAGAGCCCGCCTTGAATGGTAAGCCGAGGTAACAATTACAACATTATGTATGTTCTTTCCTTCACAGTATTGCCGCATTACTGAGGCTTCGTCCGCGGTGCTATGAACTGGTGTGCCGATGACGTCAATATCTGTGGCAGGCACACCAAGCTTTTGCAGCTCACGAGAAGTGATTTCGTAATAGTACGGATTACGCTCTTCACTGGCTGACCAGCCACCCATCTGATTGTCGTTGGTTAAGACTATCTTCGGCGCCCGATGCTCGAAATACAGTTGAGCGGCATAGTGAGTACGCTCATAGATGCTGGAAGAACCACTTAACAGGAGAATAACGTCTCCGCGATCAGGCGATGCGGTCACTATCAACCAACGCGCTGCGGCCCAACTCACAAGCCACAAGACCAGGAGTATCACAAATCCTCCCAGCAGACGCTTGCGCCAATTACCCATCAGCCACGTGTCTCCTCGTCGTCTGTGTAATCTGTGGATACTCCTCTGTACTATAATCTTGTTCGATGCAAATAGTGCGTAAGAACCCCGCTTTGAGTGCGGGCGTAGTCATTGCCCTGGTTCTCGCCGTTGGTGCTACCGTCGCGATCCTCAGCGCTCGCAATGCGTGGCTTTCGACACGGTTATCTCATGAGGCGGAGTCTGCTCCAACTACAGCGGCGTCCGGTCCAACTGATTGGTACGTCCGAACTGATGGTGGTACTACAACTCAATGTAACGGCCTGGCAGATGCCGCCTATCCCGGGTCAGGTGCGCGACGAGCTTGCGCCTACGCTACGATTTCCAGCGCGATCAAGGTTGCGAGCTGCGGGGATTCTATCAACGTTAAGTCTCAACAAACATTTGATGTCTCTTCACCTATCACACTCGAGAATAAAAGCTGTACCTCAACGCCAATCACCATTCGGTCAACGGCGTACGCAGCTTTACCCGATGGGAGAATTGCCCCAACCGATACGGCCAACATGCCGAGAATTCGGGCCACAGGAACAAATGGGGCTTTCGCAGATGTGAGTGGCGGTAGTTATTGGAAGCTGGATGGCCTCGAAATTACTGACAACGCGAGTTCGACAGCATTGTTTCTCCTCGATCTTCGTCACGGAGGTAAAACTGATGTGGTGCGTGTTTACGGTCATCCGAAGGAAGTTAATCCTGCGTGGCAACGCGCTGTTTCTCGGTTTGCGTGGTATGAAGGTTCAGCAGGACTTTTGATCGATAAGAGTTACGTAAGCGGCTTTCTTGGCTATGCACCAGGCACGACCTCACTACATACCAGCGAGGTGCTATTGTCCATCGGCGGTAAGAACGTGACTCTTACTAATAATTTTCTCTCAGCATGGTATGCGACGATCTTCACGGGTGGCGGAAATACGTCAACACCAACGCAAACGGCAACATTCTCCGGCCCCCCTTCACAGTCATCCATGACATTCTCGAACACTACCGGACTCCACGCGGGACAGATAATTCGGATTGACTGGTCCGGCACGGCCAGCATCAGGGGCGGAGTGTTTACGCGCACAGGTGGTGCGGCTTTAACCAGCTCCGACGTTGTAGGTGGAGGTGGATCCGGGGTTGGTGTTGAGATTGTTGGTTCCGGTTACGTGCTTCAGTTATCGGGTATTTCGGGGAATGTATGGACATTCAATAGTGGTAATCCCTTATCCAACGGAACCTACAATTGGAAGATGTTTCAGGCAGTACGTGTGGATTCAGTATCAGGATCGACCGTTAATTTCACTCCATTTGGATCAACACCGCTCACACGCAATCTGGAAACTTCAAACTGCGCTGCGTCGTGGATTACAGATGGCATTGGAGACAACGCTGCCCATTGGGTGATTCAGCAAAACACTTTCTGGATCGACCCTGAGTTTGCGGTACATCAGGCTAAGAATGGTGGCCAGCTTCCCAAGGGCATCTGGGAAATGAAGCACATGGTCGACTTGCTCGTGAACGGCAACCGATTCACAGGCTTTCCATCGGGCTTGTTCTTTGCCTCTTACAGCAACGACGGAACCACGCCGTGGTCCACCGTCCAGGACATCACCATAAGCAACAACTTTTTTGACTTTGACCGTTATCCCGAGGGAGCGGGAACGCCGCTGGATTTTTCAATTAGCGATCCCTATCACTCAAATACACCAGGTAAGAATATTTTTGTCTTCAACAACCTAATCAGAAACCAACAGGGATTTATCAAGGGGAAGTCGGGCAGCAATATACAAGTGTACCGCAACACCGTAATCAACAATCTGTCCGGATTCAGCTATAACGCGGTACTTGCGTGGGGAGCAGATAATTCAAAAGACGGAACCACCGGTTGGGTGTTCAGGGACAATATTCTTGCGTATCAGGGCAACGGCGCTTTGTGTTTCAACGTCGGTGGAAATTCGAGTGACTGTTGGCCGTCAGGCAAGTGGTCGAAAAACGTAGTAGTTGATATTCAAAATGCCGGCGTCACGCCCGCAACCTGGGGACCGGGCTCAATTCTCTCCCCGGTGCCTACATCCTTTTCAATTGTGGGATTCACAAATGAGGCAGCGGGAAACTACCGGTTGCTGCCCAACAGCCATTATCACAATAAGGGAACAGGAGGAGCTGATCCTGGTATCGATCAGGACGCACTTGAGGCTGCGTTAGCTCCAACTAAACCCGCCACGCGACCTCGAACAGTTACAACACCTTAGCCCAAGCCAAACACGATACCGCGGATGGGTACTGACCGTGTCCGACTCTTAAGGCAGCACTATTCAGGTGTAATACATGTCGAGCATAAACATTATAAGTGAAGCCTCCGGTGCTACACCTGAACCGGCGCGAGCTCTGGAAATTTGCCATGCCCCTTCCTCTCCAAGATGCGGCCACCTGTTTAGTTTGCGGGTCCGAGGGTCAAAAACGCGGCCACAAGGATGGATTTGATCTTTACCGCTGCCCGGATTGTAGCCTTCTCTTCGTCTTTCCTTTACCCACCGCACCTTTAGAGATTTATTCAAAAGACTACTTCGAAGGTTCCCGCCAGGGTCACGGGTACGCCGATTACGACCGTGATAAAGAAACGACGGTTCCCGCATTTCAAAAGTATTTGGATCTAATTGAGTCCGCTTATGGCCGCAAGGGGAAACTGCTAGACATTGGGGCAGCTACCGGATTCTTTCTGAACCTGGCGCGGCAGCGCGGCTGGGTAACCGCCGGCATTGAACCTTCCGATCATGCAGCCGAGATTGGCCGGGCAAAGAGACTGGACATACAAACCGGAACTACTGAGAACTTCGTGTCGCCTGACGAAGCTTTCGATGTCGTCACCATGTGGGATGTGATCGAACATGTTTCCGATCCGGCGCAGGTGTTGCAAAAAGTTCATTCGCTGCTGAAACCCGGCGGAATTCTGGCGACGAATACTCCAGATTCCGGCAGTTTGTGGGCACGGTGTCTGGGTATGAACTGGTACCATATTGGACCTCCCGAACACCTTAACCTTTTCAGCATCCGCTCCTTGCATCATTTGCTCAACGATTCCAGCTTTGACTGCGTACTCACGACCAAAATCGGCAAGACGTTCACGATTCAATATATCTTTCAAATCCTCGCCAACCGGCAAAAATGGCAGCTCTGGAACTTCATGTCAGAGCGATTGACCAACAGTGCTCTTGGACAACTCGGTATACCCATAAATTTTCGTGACAGTGTGTTTCTGATCGCGCGGAGGCGTGTGTGAATCCTCAAAAGGACTGGCGAATCCTCTTTATTGCCGTCTTCCTGTTCTTACTGATCCCGGTAGCACTCGTCGAATATCTGCCGATGGTGGATCTACCAGGACATCTGGCACGGGTTCACATTCTCAACAATTACGAACGCGTCGCTAAGTTTCAAGAGGTCTATCAGCCATCGCGAGAGTTGTTGCCGAACCTCGCTTTGGATTTGTTTCTACTGCCCCTCGTGAAGATCATGCCGGTTGAAACAGCGGCGCGTGTATTCGTTGCAACGGGAATGATGATATTCGCGTTGGGTTGTTGGACCATCAGTATTGCTGTACACGGCCGAATCACGCCATTTGCGGCGCTGGCTCTCTTCACGCAATACAATTCAATGTTCTTTTACGGCTTCATAGCATTTCAGATGGGCGTCGCGGTGTCGCTCGTTGCTCTCGGTCTCTGGTACATGTGGCGAAAGCACTGGACCGTTGTGCGCGTTAGCCTTCTGATCGCGCTCGCGTTCTTGGCTTGCTTGTGCCATCTGGGCGGCTACATGTACCTGGGGTTCGCCATCGGGTGGCTCACCCTTCTCCAATGGATCCGAGAGAAACGAATTGAGCCTGCCTCGCTCATCGGTTTTATCCCGCTAGTGCCTCCGCTACTGATTCTATTCGCCTGGAGTAAGGGCCCCGGCGGAACTGCGTTGTTTGTTTTTTCGACACTGTCTCAGAAGCTTCAGCATGCAACCGTCCTGCTCATCAGTTTTAGTCTCTATGTGGACATCGCTGTAGCCCTGCTCTTAGCCGTTGCAATTTTGAGTGCATGGGCGCTTGGGAAGTACCGCTTTCAGTTCGAACTCGCCTCGCTTGCCGCCGTGTTCGCGGTCGCATTCGTAGTTTTTCCCTGGTGGCTGCTTACCGGTTCGGATGCCGATACACGCATGATGCTCGGTGCCGGCGTATTTCTCCTCCTTGCATTGAACTGTGAGATCGGACAAACAGCGGGAAAATTGATCTACAGCCTCGCGCTCACCGCATTGATGCTCCGCATCGCATTCTGCGGATGGGTTTGGATGCGCCAGAGTGACTTCATCGCCGGTCACGTCGCTTTTCTGAATGCGATTCCCGAAGGCGCCCGCGTGTATCCGATCGCGCTTTTTCCCGAACAACGCGAAGCTAATAAGTTTGAGCGTGTGCTGCTCCACGTTCCTGATCTCGCGGCCGTAAGCCGTCAAGCCATCGTGCCCACAGTGTTCACGGTAAAGCGCCAGCATAGTCTCATCGAAAAAACACCCATCTGGTATTCGACATCGTTCGATCATGCTCATCCGGAAACATTTGATTGGAATCGCGTCGCCCGTGAGTACGACGTGATCTGGCAATACGGCAAGGATCCACCCTTACGTGATTTTTTTAACTCACGCTTCTACCTCATAGGTCAGCACGGGGAAGCGCGCCTCTACCTTACAAGGCCATGACGTTGACGAATCCTCTACCCGTCGAGCTTACGCTGGTCATTCCCACACTGAATGAGTCGGCGAATATAGAACCTCTTCTCACGCGACTCGATACCACACTTGCCGGCATCCGCTGGGAGGTCTTCTTTGTCGATGACGATTCGAAAGACGGCACCGCAAAGCTCATCCGCAATATCAGCCGGCAGCGACCTGAGGTCCGCGTGCTTCACCGTATTAATCGCCGCGGATTATCCAGCGCCTGTATAGAAGGCATCATGGCATCTTCGGCTCCGTACATCGCGGTGATGGATGCCGACATGCAGCATGACGAAGCTATTCTTCCGCAGATGCTGGTGAAGGTGCGGGATGAGCAGTACGACATTGCAATCGGAAGCCGCAATGTCGGCAGCGGAAGCATGGGAGCAGAGTTCTCCAAATCGCGAGTGCTTCTCAGTAATGCGGGAAAACAACTTAGCCAGATCGTGTGCGGCATACAGATCCAGGATCCGATGAGTGGCTACTTTCTATTTGAGAGAGAGTTCGCGGAGGGGGCGGTTCGGCGAATGTCCGCGTATAGCTTCAAGATCCTGGTTGATATGATTTCAGCCAGCCCCGTAATACCGAAGTGGATCGAGATACCATATACATTCCGGGGTCGACTTTACGGTGAGAGCAAACTCGATCCAAACACGCTGCTCGAATTCGCAATCCTGCTCATTCATAAGGCTATTCGCGGTGTGCTACCGGTGCGCTTCGTGCTGTTCAGTCTTGTTGGGGCCATCGGCGCGATGATCCATTTGATTGTTATGGCGGCGTTTTATCGTTCCGCAAAAACAAGTTTCGGCGAGGCGCAGATGTTTGCTACGGGTTGCGCGATTGCGTCAAACTTCTGGCTCAATAACCAGTTCACGTTTCGCGAGCGGCGCTTGAAGGGTATCCGCATCCTGACAGGAGCGATAACCTTTCTTCTCATCTGCTCCGCCGGAGCTTTAGCGAGTTTTGCCCTGGCCCAGTGGCTTTTCGTGCGCGGTGGACCATGGTATCTGGCCGGTCTCGCTGGAACCGTCATCGCCGCCGTCTGGAATTTCGGAGTGAGCTCGGTGATCACATGGCCTGAACGGCGTTAGATTCGCTACCAGCAAATACCCTGATAAGTTTCATCAGATCGGTCGTTGAACATTCTCACCAGATCGATAATCACTTGACCATCGCGGCGCATGTTCTTGATCTGCTCGAATTCTGCAGACCTGTTTCCGATAACTAATACGTCGGCAAGCTCGACGATTTCCTCGAGACTGGTGCGCATGAGTTGAGAGATGTGTGGTATTTGTCCTTCGATGTAGTCTTTGTTTGCTCCTACCAGACGAGCAAGAGAAACATCACGATCGTAAATGTAGAGTTGAATCCCCTTGCCTATGAGCGTTTCGATTAATATCACCATTGGCGATTCGCGCAGGTCGTCAGTACCGGCCTTAAAACTGAATCCGAATATGCCAACCTTTTTGCTCTGAGTATTGAGGATCATTTCGACGGCCCGCTCGATCTGCTGTTTATTGCTGGGCAGTATTGAAGTCAACAATGGCACTTCCACGTCCAATTGTTTTGCTTTGTAGTTGATTGCTCTCAGATCCTTGGGTAAGCAGGAACCGCCAAACGCAAATCCCGGTTTCAAATAGTAAGGCGAGAGATTAAGTTTGGTGTCCTCGCAAAAAATGTCCATTACCTCATGGCTGTCAACGCCGAGAGCTTTGCAGATATTTCCGACCTCATTCGCAAAACCCACTTTGAGGGCATGGAAGCAATTGCAAACATATTTGACCATCTCGGCTGTTTTGGTAGAGGTTACAAAAACCGGCGCATCGATCCTGCTATATAACTGACGTACGAGCGTCGCTGTATCTTCATCATCTGCGCCAATGAGGGTAAAGGGTGGGGCATAGAAATCTTTTAGCGATGTGCCTTCCCGCAAAAATTCAGGGTTGATACATACTTCGATCTTCTGTCTGCCCGAGTGTTCCTTCAGAGTTGGAATAACGACACTCTCGATAGTGCCCGGAAGCATCGTACTTCGAATTATCACTACATGCTTCTTATCTGTTTCCTTCAGAGCAGCGCCGATTTCCTCGCAAACCCGTGTGATGTAACGCAGGTCAAGACTGCCGTTTTGATTGCTGGGTGTGCCGACACAAATTAGTGAAGCGTCAGAACTGTTCACTGCTTCTTTAGCATCCGTTGTCGCTCGCAGGCGCTTTGACGCGACAACTTCATTCATCAGCTCGCCGATTCCGGATTCAACGATGGGACTCCCGCCCGAATTAATGATCTCGACCTTACGGGCGCTGACATCAACGCCGGTAACATTGTGACCTTCCTTCGCGAAACACGCCGCCGAAACACAACCTACATACCCGAGTCCAAAAACACTAAGATTCATTCGTATCCTTTCTGACTAAAAACCGGATCCAAACCTGGAGCTGCGCATGCGCCCACCCGCTACCGCGAGGTGGTTCTGACCCTGTCCAACCTTGAGGCAAAGGCCCTCACCGTGGTTCATGAATTAGACCAAGAAGAAAACTTGCTCCCCAACTAAAATGGATAGTGAAAAACACAACGGGCAGCAGCAGTAACATCCCCAGTCCACGTCTGTTCGCAAAGCTGATCTGTGCCGAAAAGACCAAAGCAACGGCGAAATACAAAACCACTTCTGCTGCCAAAGCTAGTCGCGCTGGGGAAAAAAAGAAGCTCAATAACAGCAAGATAATCAGTGACAGAACAAAGCCGGGCGCAACCAGGTGACGGAGCTTGATAGAGCCGGGATGCAACCTCAGCATCCGCGCTTTCCAGCCGCCATAGCGGCGATATTGGCTCGCTAAACCTTTCAAAGAGGCACGTGCAAAATACTCGCAATGTCCTGAACGATCCAGAATCACCTTGCGTCCTGACTGTCGCACCCGGTAGTTGAAATCGTAGTCCTCGTTTGTAAGCAATGACTCGTTAAAGCCGCCTAATTCCTCGCCGAGTGATTTTCTGAAGCACGAAAAAGCCACCGTATCGACAGCTTCCTGAAGCGGACCACCCGCACCTAAACGATACTTCGCATCACCAATTCCAAAAGGATGCGAAACCGCCGCCGCAATGGCGTGAGCTACAACAGTGTCAGCACCGGGTCTAACTATACACGGCATTCCGACTACGCCCGCCGTGCCTTCTCGCAATACTTCGACGCAACGTTTGATGTATCCCTGAGACGGAACGGCGTGCGCATCCATGCGAGCGATTATGGATCCTTCTGCCGCAGCAATGCCGAGGTTAAGGGCTGTTGGGATATTGCGCGCGGGGTTATCAACCACCCTGATCCTCAGGTCACTGTGTTGCTTCCTGAAATCTTCGATTACGGCTCGCGTCCCATCGTCTGATATACCGTCGACGACGATGATTTCATAACGATCTGAGTCGAACTGATCTGCAAGCTGTTCGAGCGCCTTGCCTATAAAGCGTTCCTCGTTATAGCAGGGAATTACAACGGACACTGTCTCGTCTAAACGAGACGTTTCTCGTTGCTGCTTCAACTGTGAATCCGCCACTCGCACCATCAAGTTACTCAAACTGCCTGTTTTATAACTTTAGAGCTCGAATAATCATGGAGCGTCGCCTCACAAATTTCAGCAAAGCGTTTTGCCACTCCAACCCAACCAAACTTCTGACGCACAATTTGTCCGGCCCTCTGTCCCATCGCGCTCGCCAGCTCCGGTGCATTCAACAACTCAACCATGGCTGCGGCAAACGCCTCGGGAGTGTCGGCAATTCTGAGCTCGTTTCCATCAGTGACGGGTAAACCTTCGGCACCGATACTTGTCGAAACAATGGCCTTCTCCATCGCCATCGCCTCGAAGATCTTCAGACGCGTACCTCCGCCGATGCGAAGCGGCACAACGTAAGCCGCCGCGCGTTCCATGTAGGGCCTTACATCTTCGACACGTCCCGTGACAATGATTGAACTATCTCGTTTGCTGAGCTCGAGCAAACCGGGATAAGGATTTCGTCCCACCACCGTGAGCGAAATTTCCGGAACCGATTTGCGAACCAGGGGAAGAATCTGATCGGTGAAGTAGCGAATCGCATCTTCGTTTGGCAGCCAATCCATTGAGCCCGTGAACACCACGTTGTAACGATCAGTGTGCTCGCGGCCGGACGGAGTAAAGAAATCGACATCCACTCCGGTCGGCACATCGAAGACCTCATCGACCGCAAATTCTTTCCGCATCAAGTCGCGGTCTTCAGCAGAAACGGCGACAACGGAATCGAATCTACGACAGCTTTCTCGTTCAAATCTTTCCATCTTGCGCCACTGCCCCCGCAAGAAGTTCTTTTTTAAAGGATTGCTCTGAACTTCAAAGTGACGTTTCCAGATCATCGCTTCCACGTTGTGCTGGAAGAGAATCGACGGACACAGCAGAGAACGAGGTACGTTGATCGCCGGCGCCAGAAAATCACAAATCACAACGTCGATGGTCCCCTTGCTTGTGCGTTCGACAATCTCTTTTCGCATCATTGCGGATTCATATTTCCTGATCGCGTACGGATAACGAGAGCCGAGATTTGTAACCAGATCCAAATAAAAGCCCGCAGAAAACTTTTCGCGTTGCTGATGGGGAACACAAACAAGCTCGTGACAATACTCGTTCGCACTCTTGCGCGCCGCGGCGTCCGAAGAACCATCATCCAAAGCCAGGTAGGTGATGTGGTGTTCGCGACGAAGCTCCTTGAGCATGTTATAAGTGCGGATTCGTCCGCCCTTATCGACAGGATGAAGCAGTTCAGTTTTTAGCCAAAGGATTCGCAAAATGACGATTGAAGTGTCAGGAGGAGCAATTAGCCAGCTCGAGATGAGCGTTGTTGTTCGAGTTTTCGGTCGCTTCACCGTCGAAGAATTGTCGTTGCCAGATTTCAAAATTCACCAGAGCCCACAGGCGCTCATCGTGGTTCTCAGCTCCGGATTGATGTCGATTCACGAGATCGCGCACAAACTCGGGATTAAAAATGTTTCGGCTCACGGCGCGTTCACTCAAGACGTATTCGTCAACCACCGGCTTGTAGGCACCTCGGAACCAGGCGCCGATCGGAACCGGAAATCCCATCTTCGGGCGTGACAGGATCGCTTCCGGCAAAACGCCTTTCATTGCTTCGCGAAGAATGTATTTAGTCGTTCCGCCACGTAACTTGAGCCGCTCCGGCAAACTGCACGTAAACTCTACGAGCTTGTGATCCAGAAACGGCACACGACTCTCAATCGAAGTCGCCATGCTCATCTGATCCTGTTTCATCAGAAGCTCGTGCAGGTACGTTTTGATATCGGCATACAACAGCCGGTCGAGTAATGATTTGGCATCCGTTTCCTCGAGAGCTTCACGTACGCCGGCATACGGATCGATCATGCCAACTTGTTCGCGTGCTTCGTGAGAGAGCAAACCAGTTTGCATCGCGAGCGGAAAGACGGCGAAGTTATCGAAGTAGATACTCTCGATGTCCGGCGTGACGTTGAGGAAACTACGTAACAGCTTTTGCCTGACTCTCGATGTCGGCAAACCCGTCACACCACTGCGAACTGCCGTCTGCAAAATCGAAGGCGCAAAGCTGCGATAAAGTTTACCGACGGAGAGATTCACAATCGTCTTTCGATAACGACCGTAGCCGGCCAGTAACTCGTCACTGCCCTCACCGGTCAAAACCACCTTGACGTGTTGCGAAGCAAGTAGTGAAACAAAATAGAGAGCGACGCTCGACGGGTGCGCCAGGGGCTCATCCTCATGCCAGACCAGTCGCGGCAAGGCCTCAAAGAATTGTTCCGGACTGACGACAACCTCGTGATGGTTCGTTTTGTAAGCTTCGGCGACGATCCTTGCGTATTCGAGCTCGTTTGCTTCACGCTCGGCGAAAGCGACCGAAAAGGTCTTGATGGGCTCGTCGACCATGCCGCTCATCATCGCGGCGATTGCAGAAGAATCGATGCCGCCTGAGAGGAACATTCCCAACGGCACATCGGCCATCAGCCGCAGGCGCACAGACGTACGAAACAACTCGGCCCACTCCGCGATAAAGTCGCGGTCGCTTCGTTTCTCGTCCTGAGTTTTGAGAAAACTGACGTCCCAATACTTATTGATTTCAATCTCGCCATCACGCCATGTGAGTGTGTGACCTGGCAAGAGTCGTTTGACGCCACGATAGAGAGTTTCTTCGCCGGAAGTCGCATGGTTTGCGAGGTAATCCGGCAGAAACTTGAAGTTGAGTTCGGGGGTGACGGCGCCGGTCTGGAAGAGCGTCTTTATTTCCGAGCCAAAGTAAAGACAACCGTCGTCAGTATGTGCGAAGTACAGAGGCTTAACGCCGAGACGATCGCGGGCGATAAAAAGCTCTCGCCTACGTACGTCCCAGATCGCAAACGCGAACATGCCGCGGAGATACTCAACACAGCGCGGGCCATGCTCTTCGTAAAGGTGCAGAATTGTTTCAGTGTCGCAGTGAGTGTTGTAGACGTGGCCACGCTCTTCGAGTTCGTTACGATAGTCTGCGTGGTTATAGATTTCACCGTTGTAAGTGATCTGCAACGAGCCGTCTTCGTTTGTCATCGGCTGATGACCCGCCGCCACGTCCACGATGCTCAGCCGCCGATGACCCAGGCCCACACGATCGTCGACAAAGATCCCGACGTCGTCCGGGCCACGATGCTTAATCACATCGCGCATCCGGATCAGCATTTCGCGATCTAATCGCCGTCCCGATCGCGCCGATAAAGCTATTCCATTAATGCCGCACATACATTCAGATTTATGGGACAGGATTTACAGGATGTTTCAGGATTTACATGTTAATCCTGCTCAATCCTGTCCAACAGCGATTCCAGATCCAGGACCGGCAAGCTTATCTCTAATTCACCCTCATTTGTTTCAACTCGAAAGCGATCCCCCAAACTGCTGGCAACCAGATAGTCGATCGTCCGCCTGGATTTCAACAGGATACGACCATCCAGTTCAACTGTCTCGCCGTCGATTAACACCATTTCCTCAGGACTACGTGCTCGTTCGTTGGCGAAGCGGACCCAGGCCACATCAAAATCCGAGACAAATCGCGGCGTTTCCATCCGGCCGTTTTGAAGGCCCCAACCTCGTCTTAACAACAGAACGTCATGTTTGTTTTCCGTATTGATTTCAAAAGCGCGTCCGTTGAGGGCCTCGATTTCCCGCACGACAGGCCGGGAAGCCGCTCCTAACAACTCTGGAACCATAACTGTGATCAACTCGACAGGTCCATTCGATTCTGCCGAAAATACCCATAAAGGGCTCGGTTCCCTGCTTCCATAACAATGTGAAACCCATCCTGATTCCCGAAGCCACTCGCCCCGCTCGCCAAAAATCGTCAATTGCAATCCCGCGCCATGTCCGTTTTCTCTGATCACACGAATCGTGTGTTCCTTGTCACGCAGCGACGCCACCTCTGCGTCAAAGTGAAACCACAGTTTGATCCGGTGCGGGCCGGCAGAGCTTAGATAGTCGCGAATTACCCAGTACTCGTTCTTCAAAAATAGAATCTCACGATAATGTGCGACGGCTGTTTCATCAACGCCGACGTTTTGTGAAGCGAAGATGTAGTCAAAACGCTCCTTCGAGATCCAATCTATTGGCCTGCTGCTTCCAATGGTCTGCCATGAAAAAGGCCCGGCCGGAACAGACCACGACTCATCATCAACGGTCAGCGTGTTGTGAGCTGAAGAAATGCGAAAGCTGTCGCGTAACTCCTTCGAAGCGGTGTAAGTGTAGGTTCCCGGATCGATTAGCATGGTTTGGCCATTGACGGCCAACTCGAAAGACAGCGCATCGGCATGTGCGTGACCACAATTGTCCGTGCCATGATGACCGCAATCGAAGAAGAGATAATTTGCTTCAGCGTTCCAACTGTCACGCATGACAAAATAGCCGCTATCGGCAAACCCTTGCGACCGACTCGCCGGTTCACTCGCCTGCAACTGGTCCAGGTTTGCGATAGCTGATGAACCAAGTAGCCACAGAGTCTCTTCCGCTATTTCATGCGCAACGAATTTATAATCACCGCGGCCGAATACCGCTGCTCCAGTCGAGAGCGTCGCACGAAAATCGTTGGCGGGCCGGCTGTCGAGTTTTATCAAGCGCCCGCCATCATCGTCACCGAAGAGAGGCGTCCGACCGTCTGGCCGCGTGACGTACATCAAGAAATCAAGCAACTGTTGCAGCTTTTTGTCGACCTGCTCGGGAACGCTTTCCTGGTTTGCTTCGAGCAGAATTCGCAAATGAAGATAGAAATCCGCTGTGTAGCGATGGTAGTAACTCGATTGTTCAAAATAGACGCCGTCAGATTGCACGTGTCGCTCGAGTTGTTCCAGCAGGATTTGTAATCCGGTCGTTCGCCAGCGCGCGGCGTGCTTGAATTCGGGGAATAGTGTGCCGAGATAAAACAGTCCTAAAGCTTCGCCAGTGAGATGAGTGTTGGGACTGAAATAAGTGGAGAGATAAGTCTCAAGATGACTGGCGTTGATATAGAGAAACTTCCCTATCGAGAGAAATGTTTCGGCAGTCAGTGCTGGGGAACGTCTGAAGAAGTATAAAGCCCACGTCCACGATATCGATCGGAATGAGACTTCCAGGCTGCTGGCCCAGTTGATTCCCAGTTTTGGCGGATTCTCTGTTAACCAGGAGTTGATGTGGTTTGCAAATGTTTCAGCGTAACGTTCGTCACCAGTCAACCAGTAAGCCTGGCCAAGGACGGCGAAGTACTGGTGGCGATTGAGCTCCCAGGTGATCTTTTTGTCGCCAAAGAGCTCTGAGTCGAGGAAGTTCAAACTGCTCCAGTGAATTAATGGTCCACGTTTGCCCGCCACGGGTTCGAGATGCCAATCAATCGGATCACCGAAGCTGAGATGGTGCAGACCGAGAAGATCAAATTGCCCTTTCGTGATGCGATCGGCGCGCGCAACTATCTCTTCAATTGCAGCCGGCCACCTGCGTTTAAACTCGTGAATTGTCTTTGCAGGATCGTCGAAAGCGGGAAAGAATTTGGGGCCGGTCCGCTCGCGAAAGTGAAGGAGAAACTCCGGAGCAGTCGAGTGGCCAGACTTGAGTAATCGCCAAAACGCCGCGTCAGACATTAACTTCGCGCGACTCGACAGACCGCGCCGTTCAGCGAACGTAGACAAAGCCTGAGAGCCACGCACGCGCAACTCGTCGAAACTACTGGCGCGGAGTTTTTGGAGTTTACTCTTCAAGTGTTTTTAGCCGCAGATCTTCGCGGATGAACGCGGATGCCAAGCCAAAGTAGCTGCCGAGCCATGCATCACGTACGGCAGCCCAACTGTATTTCAAACACTCTTGTCTCGCGAGCTCGATCATTTGTCGGGTTTCGGATTGGTTATTCAAAAGCTCGATTGCGCGTTCGGCCATCTGCACGTAGTCGCCACGGGGTACCATCATGGCAGTCTGCCGATCCCTAACCATGTCAGGAATGCCACCAGCATCAGTCGTAACAATCGGCAACCCGCATAAGAAAGCTTCCAGTATGGAAAGCGGTTGATTATCGATTTCTGAACCATTCAGGTAGATGTCAGCAGCGTCGTAGACGTCACCGATCAGATTCGGATTTATCTGTCCGCGAAAGGTTGTGTTTCGTAGCTCGAGTTCCTGAGCGAGTGTCTCCAGCGCGCGTCGTTGGCTGCCATCGCCGACAACTTCAAGTGTGGCTTCGGGAAACCTTTCCTGAATGATTTTGAACGCGCGCAAAACGCGATCGACTCCGTAATGAACCTCGAAATTCCGGTTGGACAGAAACACCGGGCGCAACGGCGATCGATCCCGAAACTTGAGGCTCCCGGTGTCTACAAGGTTGTAGATTGCGTGCGCGGGTAGACCAAACTGAGCGAAAACGCGCACAAGGTAGTCCGACGGGACAATCACGGTGTCGGCAAGCCGGATAGTCGGAATGGCACTGCGACGCCAGCGCCGCAAGTGATCTTCAGCCTCGCCGCTGTGGTAATTGAGCAAAACCTTTCGGCGGTAAATTTTTCCTATCAGAATGGCAGGAGTTGGCGCGATCACAAACGAGGCGTACGATGCGGAAAAAACATGAATCACATCGTATTTGTAAACACGTGCCAGCAGGCTTAACGCGTACGCAATCGAAGTAACTATCGTGCGGACATATTTAATTCTTTGCAGGTACTTAAGTGGACCAGGCAGACGCGGATTGATTGGTAAGAACCCGATCCCCAACGACGGCTCCTCGCGCAGGCGGTCTGCAAGTCGAGCAGCTTGCACAGATTGCCCACCGAGAATGTCAAAAGACGGTGCGACAATGAGCACTCGTAATCGCTTCTGAGTTTCTTCGGTGTCGGCCATAGTTAGATTTCTCTGTGCAGAGAAGAAATCATTCAGGGTAATAAACGCTCGTAAAGGCTCTCTGTCCGAGCCAACTGGGCCTCGCACGAAAACTTTTCTTTTACGACCCGCTGGCCGTTCCCACCCATCGCTTTGGCTCTTGCCGGCTCGCCCAGCAGAGAGATGATACGGCTTGCCATACCAGCATCGTCTCCTGAGGCCACAAGATACCCTGTCTCGCCTTCGCTGACTAACTCCGACGCTCCGCCCACGTCGGTTACTACGACGGGTCGACCCGCGGCCATGTACTCAAGAATAGAGTTCGAAAAACCCTCTGCTTTCGAACTCAGCACGCATATTTCCGAAATATTGAGCAGCTCGGCCACTCTTTCACAGCGACCCAGAAAATAGGTCGACTTTTCGATGCCGAGCTCAACGGCGAGCGCGTGAAGGGAATCCGTTAGTTCCCCCTCTCCTGCCAGCAGGAATGCAGCGTTCGGCTCAGCTTCGACGACCTTCCGCGCTGCACGCAGAAGCATCGGGTAGTCCTTCACCTCATGTCGCATGTTGGCGACGATGGATATGAAGCGTCGATTCTCATCGATGTTTAAGCCAAGCAGCGTGAGAATCTCAGGGCGGGACGTCACGCGGGGGATCAGGCGTGTTGAGTCAAGACCGTTGTAAACGACAGTAATCTTTTCTGCGGGCGTACCATCACTGATCAGTGTCTGTTTGACAGCATTCGAATTTGCAACGACTTGATGAGCAAGTGAGTACGCGACCTGCTGAACTTTTTTCTGCGTAGACGTGCGCATGCCGGCGGTTTCACGCATCGATGCCACACGAACCGGCAAGCGTGCCAGTGCTCCCGCAGCCATCCCAAAAACATTTGTATAGAAATCGTGGGTATGAAGAATGTCGATCTCCGACGACTTTAACCACTGCACGAAACGTCTCAGTTGTCGGACCGCGTTTGCATCGTAGAAACTGTTGAGCGGGAACGAAGGAATTTCACCGAGATCAAGATCCTCAATCGTCGCGCGGAGACTTCCTTCGGGGCTAAGGCAGGCAAGATGAACTCTGAACTTACCGCTTTCCGCCAGCAACCTCGTCAACTGCAACGCCTGGCGCTCAGAACCGCCCTGGTGAAAGCTATCGATTAGTTGCAGAACAGCAGGCTTCAAACTTTAGCGCTCCGCTCGCCGGGTCCCGGCCTAACGGCGATACACGAGTTTATGATCGACCAGAGGTTACCTATTCGCAGTTCCTTCGAGAAATTCTGCTGAATGTGTTCTCTGGCAGCTTTCCCCATTCTCCCTGCGAGATCCGGTTCTTGTGCGATTCGAATCATATGTTGCGCCATCGCTGTATCGTCGTGCTCGTTGACGAGAAAACCGGTTTCGCCTTCGATCACCACATCCGGAATCCCGGCATGACGAGTTGATACGACCGGCAGTCCGGTTGCGCCAGCCTCTAAAATTGCGAGTGGCGTACCTTCAGAATCACCTGTGGGAGAGACGACTGAATGTTGTACAAGGCAACGCGCCTGCTGCATTTCCTGCATGATGACAAAATGTTCTTGCGCGCCCCTGAAGTCTACAGCGTTCTCAACACCCAGATTCTTCGCCAACGTCTGACATTCTTCTAAAAGCGGCCCTTCTCCAATCATCCGCAAACGAGCGTCAGGACAACTCTTCAGGACTTTCGCAAACGCAGCAAGAGTTATTTGCGGTGCTTTTTTCTCAGTGAATCTCCCGACGGCAAGAAATACGGGTGGCGCCGATGCAGGATCGCCACCACTAAACTGTTCGCAATCGATTCCGTATGGGTTGTATTGCACCTTTTCTTCCGGGGCGCCCAATTCAATGAGCTTGCGTTTCATGGCCCGGGATACCGCAATTATGCTCGCGGCGATTCGGAACATTCGAGGATAAGTCTCTTTATTTTCTTCCAGGACCGACGTAACGCTGGCATCGTAGCCATGAAAGTGCACGATTAACGGTATGCCGGATCGTTCCGCCGCATCCATCACCTGTACTCCCATGTCGCCATATTCAGCCAACACTGCATCTATCTTGTAATCTCGAAAGACTCGCAGGTAAGCAGCGGTGCGTTCACTTTCCAACCCTGCGCCCGTCAATACACGTCGCGCCTTGTGGAGCATCAGAGTGGGGAGCGATAACACCGTCCGGTCTTCAATGCTCGGTCGCCAGCCATGTACGACGGTTGTCTTTGCCGGTAGGTGTTCGATGTGAGCTCTTATGAAAGTTTCCGTGAGCGCCGGCAAGTACGGCGTAACAACGCAGATTCTCCTCTCGCCGTTTCGATCTTGAATCATCAATCAATTCCCCGTGCGCTTATGGGTGTTGCCCGAAAGGCTATAAACATCTGGCCCCGCTGGGGCCAGATCCCGCCGGTCAACACACCCTTACCCCACCACACGCTTACGGCCCAACACTACAAAGATCATAGCGTCGTTATTGAATCTGGACTTTCGTCGACGCTCGATTAGACTGATAAACGTTTGGAAGAACCAAAAGTACGGCGGCCAAAGAAAAGTGGGAAGTCTTTCGAAAGTTGAATCTTGCCAAAGCTGCAAAGCGGCGCTCTCCAATCCCATCACCGCTTGCACGTCGAGAACTTCAAACCCACCGCGACTGATTTCATCGCGGAGTCCGTCTGGCGTCCAACGCCAAAAATCAGTGGGATCGGGATGATAGGGCCAAATACCATGAGTGGATAGGATTAAAGAACCGCCCGGCTTAAGTACGCGGTTCGCTTCGCGCAGATAATTTTGAGGGCTCGCTACGTGCTCAAGCACCTGTGAAGACAACACACAGTCAAAGCTTGCATCTTCACAGCTCACCAAACCGTTCTGATCGATCAAAACATCCGCGTCGCTGTTACCCGGAAAATCTGCCCCCACGTGTTGCGAAAACTTCTTACTGAAGAGTTCTCGATAGGGCTTGTTACCACAACCGTAATCGAGCAACTTCTCGCCCCCGGGCAACAGGTCAGAATCAACCAGATGCTTCAGCCGGTCTAGAAGAATCAAGAGTGATGCATGAGTTCTGTTAGAACGACCAGGCGATACCCGATTGCCCCGATCCTTTAAATGCTCTGACATTCTCTTTGAACTTTCATATTAGGTAACAGAAGCACTTTTGTTTTTGTTGAGGAGAAGCAAACTTGCATGCTTTAGATCGTAGAGTGCCGCCCGGCCGGCAGGTATCACGGCAAGAATCAGCAATGTTGTAAGCCCTGTAATGACGGCGCAGATCAAAATCGTCAAAACGCCATTGTCGATTTGAGTCCACCTCCGAAAGAGAACCCCTGCTACCAACGAACAAATGGATGCGATAGCAAACGGCGCCATCGTTTTGTAGAAATCAATTGTCTTCACCGGGCCTTCACGTCCGACATACCAGTACAGCAGCGGATCATTAATGAATATCTTTACGCATGCATAGGCAGTAGCAACTCCCACTGCGCCCCAGTGCAAGCCAATCAAGAACGATGCAACGATCAGTGGGCCGCTAATCATTCCCCACTTCAACATCTGATTGGTCCGTCCCTGACTGATCAGCAACCACCCGGTGGTATTGGCAATCGGTTGAAAGATTGCCGACACGCCGAGTATGACGAAGATGCGCACTGCTCCTACCCACTGTGGTCCAAGAAAGATGTGAATAATCCAATCGGAAGTCACGATCATCAACACCACACCGGGCATGGTCAACATCGCGATCTTTTCAAGCATCCGCAAATAAGCGCGGCGGTAGGACTCAGGGGAATCAAGCAGTCTGCTTAAAGCCGGAACAGATACCGACGTGATGGGCTCGTTTATTTGATCGATAGGCAAAGTCATCAACTGGTAAGCACGCGAATAGAGTCCCAGTTGCTGCGCACCGGAAAATCGGCCAATCAAAAGATTGTCGAGATTTCGCGCGAAGTAGTTGATCGTCGTAAACCCGGTAAGGTTTCCTCCAAATCGGATCATCGAACGAACGCCCGTGTCGCGTTTAGGAAGACCCGGAAGCCACCTGCAAAACAACAGCGTCGTCAACGTGCCGGTGGTGACTACGGCGAGCTGACTACCAACCAGAGCCCAATAAGCAAAACCACGCCACGCCATGAGGATGCCGACAACATAACCCATCACCACAGACGTCAGGCCAATTGACGCCAGTGCGACATATCGCATCTGTCTCCTGAGTAATGCCTCATGTTGAACGGCGAGGCCGCCAATGAGAAATCCCAGCGACGTCACGATCGTGACCCACAGTAATCTCGGTTCCCCATAAAACCACGCCACTACAGGAGCGATCGCGATCGTCACGAGACCAACTCCAACACTCAGGCACACGTTAACCCAGAATAGATTGCTCACCTGTTCCGAAGTGATCTCGGGTTTTTGTATGGTTGCCGCCGCCAGACCAAGATCCTTGTACATTGAGACAAAACCCGTGACGACCGCGACCATTCCGATCAATCCGTAGTCTTGCGGAGTCAGCAGTCGGGCCATAACGGAGGTGGCGGCGAGTGTGACGATGAACTTCAATCCCTGGCTGGTGATCGCCACAGCTCCGCCACGCGCGGCACGCCCGCCCAAATTGACTTTCAGATGGTCGGTCTGAAAATGCTTGTCCGTCGTGGACGTGGTTAGATCCTGCTGAACCATTTATTCCTTACTTGGACAGGGTCAGAACCACCTCGCGGTAGCGGGTGGGTGCATGCGCAGCTTTTTTGGATTGGAGCCATTCCTGACTCAACGACTAGGCTTTCTGCGATCGTAATTTGTAACACCACTTCAGAAGGTTGGGCGCGACGCGCAACCACGCTACCACCAACGACAGTTTCCAACTCCTGTAGTAATCGTTGGCAAATCGAAACGAACTCGTAGCAGCATCGAATTTTCCCTGCAGCAATGATCGTTTACCTCGGTCGACTTCGACACTGGCGTTTCGTAAAGCAATCGTGCTCTCTAAGGTTGCTCGTTCGCTCGACGTCAGATCCGGCCATGCTCGAACTTTGTTGAGAACTTTTAGTTCACCCTCAACAGACCTGATTCCATCGGAAGCAAGACTTCCCGGATGAGCTCGGTGTTTCAACAATACGGTTCGCTGATAATTCAGCCGTGCTCCGGGACGTTTAGCAATTCTGACCCATAAATCAAAGTCCTGAGAATTGCGCAGGCCTTCATCGAAGAATCCGACCTCGAGTATGGGCTCGCGGCGGGCCAACACTCCCGACGTTATCACCAGACAGCGTTCACCGATGAGTGCTTCGAACGTTGCTGGTCCATTCGAAGGATCGCGATCCATGTACGTCTTTCCCGCCCACGGCGAATCGCCAATCAGAAGCGCGTTCGCGTAAACAAGATCATATCCGCCGTCTGATTTGATCAGCTCCAGTTGCTTCTCGAGAAACTCCGGATACCAGACGTCGTCGCCGTCCAAAAAAGCGACATAGCGTGCACGCGCAACTCGCAGGCCGGCGTTTCTCGCCGCCCCCGCGCCTTTGTTCGTCTGCTTCAGGTAGTTGATCCTGGAAAGGTATGGACCAAGCGCACTTTCGAGGTCCGGGGTATCAGGCGATCCATCATTGATAATGATGATCTCGTAATCAGTAAATGTCTGGGCCAGAACTGACTCGAGTGTTTCCACTATGAATGGCGCAACTTTGTAAGCGGGAATTATCACGCTTACCTCGGGAGACTGGGCGCCGGGCGTTCCCTCTACGAATTCGTTCAGGCCACTCACAGTTAGCTATCCCTGCCTACCGGAACTGGTTCTATACTTGCCGGATTTGAAGCTTCATAAATTCGGCGCATACAGATCGCATAACCCACCAGATAATAGACGTACCAAAGAAACGCGACCGACGCGAAAAAGCTGGACACCATGTAGCCAATCAGACTCGCCTGAACACCAATCGCAAAGTAATACTCCCAGGGCTTCGGCTTGGCTTTCTCACTCTCCTTCTGTATTCGCCGCGTCGATTTCACGGACACAATCATGAACAGCACATAACAAACAGCGGCAAAGATGCCTAATTCGGCAGAGACTTGAGTGTATGCGTTATGCGTCGCTAATCCGTGGTTGGAATAGATTTGAAAGTTGTCCATACCTATTCCGAAGATCGGATGACGAATCGTCAGGAAAACGGAACGCTTTAAATCGTCCTGGCGGTTTGTCGCCGACATATCACTCAGATTAGACATGCGGCCACCATAACCACCCGGAGCAAACATCACAATCGCGAGGGCAACAACCAATATCACGGCACCAAATACCACCTTACTGCCGCGTGTCACTTTCGCGAAAAAAACCATCAGCGTAACTGCCAGGCCGAGAAATCCTCCGCGCGAAAAAGTCACCACAATGCCCGCAACTAAAATTATCGCTGTTGCTGCGTAGAGCAGCTTGGTCACAAGATTGCGGGTAGAAAGAAATAAAGCCGCAGCAAGGGGAACCATGGTTACCAAATGAAGCGCCAGATCGTTTGGATTTTGAAACATTCCGCCGACGATTCCTCGAACTCTTTCACCACCAACAACGAGGTTACCAAGTCGATAATCGTTTATTGCCGCGACGCTAAAAAAAATACTTGCAATCAAACACAGTATTACGAGCGCCTTAAGACGTGCCTTCGTGCGAACCACATTGATCATCACCACGAACATGAGTACCACTTTCAGGTACTCAGTAAACCTGTTCCATGCGACCCCTGGGTCCGACGCGAATATGACTGACAACAGTGCGGCCAGCACCAAAAAAAACAGTAGCTTGAGTTCACGCGGTCGAGTCGTGATCTGATTCTCTAAACCGAGCTGAATGGGAATAAAAATTGCGACCGTGACGACTGCGATCCAGAAAGCGGCTGTGGCTGTCCAGCTAAGAAAAGGGAATAGCTCGTACGGCCGAAAGTAGAGCACAACTGTAAACAGAAATAGACCTGCAAAACTAACCGCGTGACCGCGCTTGAGGGCCCCACGGACGCGGGTTGCCGGTGTGGCTTTCTGTAGAGGTACTTTCGGTTGCTGACGTGAGGGCGTAACTACTTCGGCTTCGATCGGTTCCGCAAACCCCGACTCCAGTTCACTGGCAAATCCGCCGGCTTTCCGAGACGGAAAGTCTTCACTCTCCCTCTCATTTTTTCGCTTCGGCCTTCGAAGCGGCTCGTAATCAACAAAGTCGGACTTGCCAGACATATTAATCGTTAATTCCGGACGCCTCCTTGGAGTGCGGCGGCCTGGCGCCGCTTTTTATCGATCGCACTCGATCAAGACCAAAGCGGCGCCAGGCCGCCGCACTCCAAAGAAGCGCTCCATCTTAATTGCGCAGAGCCAAAATCAAAAGAGCCGCGATGCCAGAGCGACCGCAGCTCGTAGATAGTACTGATAACGAGACCGGATTCTAAACCGTTACTTCCTTCTCCTCGATCTCAAACATCAGCGTCTGCACACGCTTCCGCAGCGCCAGCTCGAACTGTTTCGCCTCCTCAACTTCCGTAAACGACAGCGCCCGCAACTCCTGCTCGATCCGGCGGCGATAGTCCGAAACCAATGAGTCAGAAACACCCAATACCGCCGCTACTTCCAGTTGCGTCGCGTGATCCGGACTCAAATAACAATACCAGAGCACGCCGATGATGCGATTGTATTGCTTTACTTTGCCACGTACCGCTTCGTTCAAACTCGCCAGAAACTGTTCCACAAAACCCGCTGCTTCCCGCTCAGACTCACGCCGCACCAATCCTTCTTCGGGATTCTCGCGCTTGTCTACCGGCTCGTAGCTGTTGCCGTTCTCATTGTCGCTGTCGTCGCCGTCGAGCGGAACGAGATAAATGTCCATCACCGGCAAGCGCGACATCACCAGACTCCGGAGCGTCCGAACGTCAACCGGTGAATCAACCGCGTCCAGCACCGACACGATCAAATCTTCCAGATCCGGATTGCTGATCACAATCTGCGAATCGCCCGTACAACCTACCATTCGAGTGTCTCGCTGCCGCACGGCAATGATCTGCACCCGCTGTTCGACTTCATGTGCGCCGCGGCGCGATTTGTTGTCGTTCCACTCGCTTAAACCATAAACACGGTCCGCAAGACGCCGGTGCGGCTCGTCGTCCATACCGCTTGAATCAAAACGACGGAAGTTTGGGCTCGACTGGATTAACGTCGAAATGCGACGCGCCAGACGATAACTCTCCGGGTGACGCTTGCGAAGTTCGGCCGTCAGCAGGTTCGTTAACTCGATCTGGCTGATCTCACACTCAATCTCGTAGTCGGTCATCTCCGTCTCGAGGTAGTGTTCGAAACGGTTTTTGCTGAGTAGTTGAACAAACAACTCCTGCGTGAGGTCGGTGTAGGCCGCGCCCATTCCCTCTTCAACCAGCAGGCCGGCACTGCGCGAAGCTCTGACCAGCGGATGATGCGACACTATGCGGTGCAGGTCG